>Ga0307296_10000704_pt1 | contig 16273 bp, 15 predicted proteins | sample ER_DNA_153_FD_194467 | JGI IMG/M metagenome (GOLD analysis project Ga0307296, IMG submission 194467) | Bulk soil microbial communities from the East River watershed near Crested Butte, Colorado, United States - ER_DNA_153 | ecosystem: Environmental > Terrestrial > Soil > Floodplain | place... | reverse complement strand
ACGCGGTGACGAGGACGGTGATGTCGCGCATGGACGCCGGGCGATGCTACTTCGGGTCGATCCCTCCGTGGACCAGCTTCAGCAGCGCGTCGGCATCGAGCTCGAGGCCAAGCGTCGTCGCAAGGGCCACGCCGTTGGCCACGATGTTGACGAAAGCTGCGACGTCCTCGAGCCTGACGTCGCTGCGGAACCGACCGGTCGCGTACAGCTGTTCGAGCCAGGCTTTCACCTGTGCGTCGCGTCCTTCGCCGCCGCGCACCTCCTGCCACTCCTTCATCAACTCCGGCCTGCGCCGCAGCCGCCGGAGCACTTCGAAGTAGACGGCCATCCAGTCCGGGCTCTCGGTCGTCAGGTGCCGGAGGGTCGCGTCCAGCCCTTGCTCCATGAGCAGCGCCGTCAGCTCGTACTGGTCACGCGAGGCGAGCTCGAAGAAGAGCGACCACTTGTCCGGGAAGTAGTTGAAGATCGCGCCGCGCGACAGGCCGATCTCCTCCTCCAGCCGCGCGACCGTCGCCCCCTCGTAGCCGTGGCGCGCAAACGCGCGGCGGGCCCCCTCGAGAATCTGCTCCCGGCGGGCCTCGAGATGCTCTTCGGAGACCTTCGGCACCCTCGCACTTTACAAAACCGTACGTCCGTATTATATTCTCGGCCAAATGGGGCTGCTCCGGAACCGCAACCTCGCCGCGGTGCTCACGGCCGAATTCGTCTCGTTGACCGGCTCGGCGATGACCTACGTCGCGCTCCCCTGGTTCGTCCTGATCACGACTGGTTCGACGGCCAAGATGGGCTGGGTCCTCGCTGCCGAGCTCCTTCCCGTCGGCCTCCTCGGCATTCCGGCCGGCTCGCTGATCGCCCGCCTCGGCGCGAAGCGCACGATGAACGTGGCGGACGCGGCGCGTGCGCCCCTGATGGCCGCGATACCGGTGCTCCACTGGACGGGCCACCTCTCCTTTCCGCTCCTCCTGATGTTCACGTTCCTGATCGGCTGCTTCATGGCGCCGTACTACGCGTCGTCCCGTCTCATCCTCCCGGAGGTCGTGGGCGAGGACGAGCAGCTCGTCGCACAGGGCTCCGCGTTCGTCCAGATGATCACGCAGCTGACCCAGCTCGGCGGCCCGATCCTCGGCGGCCTGCTCATCTCCCTCATCAGCGCTCCTGCGGTCCTGATCGTCGACGCCGCGACCTATGCCTTCTCATTCCTCGTGATCTTCACGTTCGTTCGAGTGGGCAAGCGAGTCGAACAGGACGAGTCCTCACGCGGCCTCTTCGCAGGGTTGCGCTACGTGTGGCGCGACCAGTTGCTTCGGCCGCTGGCCTGCGCGGCGGCCTTCGTCAACTTCGCGGCGCAAGGGTTGTTCGCCACGATCCCTGTGCTCGTGCTGCGCCGCTACGACGCGGACCCGAAGATCCTCGGCTTCTTCTTCGCGGCATTCGGCGCGGGGGCTCTCATCGGGAGCCTCGTCGCGGCGAACCTCGTCCGCAAGGTGCCGCTGCTGCGGCTCGCGGGCGTCGCCATCCTCGGGATGGCGCTGCCGCTCTGGTTCCTGGCGATCAGCATGCCGTGGCCGGTCGTGCTCGTCGTGCTCGGCGTGTTCGGTTTCTGCGCGCCGCTCGTCAACGCGCCGGTGCTCGCCATCCTCACCATGCGCGCCCCGGAGGCGCTGCGGCCGAAGGTGTTGACGGCGGTGCTGACGTTCGCGCTGATCATCGGGCCGCTCGGCTTCCTGGCGGTCGGTCAGGCACTCCAGCACGTCGGCCTACGCGTGGTCTTTCTCGCGATCGCCGCCGGCTTCACCGCCGGCGCTGTCGCCTTCTCAGCGGTTGCTCGACGCGGCGACGTCCGGGAAGAGGAACCGGACGCGGTTCCAACGGGCGAGCTCGCAACCATCCGTCCGGCTGAAGCTCGCCCGGACTAGGTTGCCGCGGAAGCGGCCAGTGACGAGCGCCTTCTGAGGGCCGCCGTAGATCTCCGTGCACGCCACGTTCTTCGGAGTCGGCGCAAAGGGGCGGTTCAGCCGCATCAGCTGCGTACATGCCGCGCCGCGTCTCGGCAGCGTCCCTGCCGCGGGTGCGCAGCGGAGCGTGTACTCCTTCTTGCCCGGCTGGCCGATCCCGTCCGGCCAGACGGTGATGTGCAGCGACGTGCTCGCCAAGAGGATCGCCGCGACGAGGCTCATCGGCCCAGAATAGGCAAGACTCGGCGTAACCGCTGCCGCTCGGCCGGCAGGTAGAAGCCGAGCAGGCCGAGCACGAGCGGGAACGCCGCGGTCAGCGCCAGAGCCACTCCGAGCGGAACGTCGAGGAGCTTGCCGAGCAGGGTCAGACCGACTGCCGCGACAGCGAGCGTCGCGACTCGCCGCCACTGGTACGGAACCGGGAAGACCTGTTGCGCGCGCCAGGCCATGCCGAGAAAGAGCAGCGTGTAGGCGACTACGGTGGCGATCGCGGCACCCATTCGTCCGTACTCCGGGATGAGCGCGAAGTTGAGGGTCAGGTTCACGACCGCCGCCGCGCCGCTGACGACCCAGTTCGAGCGCGTTTGCCGTGCGCGCCCGGTGCCGATCTGCACGACGACGTACGCACCGAACGCTGCGACCCCGAACGCGAGCGGCGCCACGACGTTCTGCGCGGGATAAAACGGCTCCGTCGTGATCAGCCTCACGATCCAGGGCGCGAGCAGTCCGAGTGCGAGCGCGAGCCAGCAGCAGACGTAGACGACGTACGTGAGCACGAAGCTGTAGGTGCGCTGTGCTTCGCGATCGTCCTCGATCGAGTAAGCGAAGGCGGGCCACGCCATACGGAAGGCGGTCAGGAGCAGGACGATCGCGGACGCGATTCGCACGCCGATCGAGTAGAGCCCCACCTCGTGCGCGTCGGCGAGCTTGATGAGGAAGAAGCGGTCGCTGAAATTCGTGAGCCAGAGCGCGACGGCGGACGGAACGAGCGGCAGCCCGAACCGGTTCATCGCGCGATAGAGCTTGCGGTCGAACTGCAGGCCGAGCGCGTGCCTGCTGTAAACGAGCAGTGCGGCGTAGACGATCAGCGTGCCCGTGAAGTTGCCGACGAGGACGCCGAGCGGTCCCTTGTCGAACACGACGACGAGCAGGATGGTGGCGGCGATCGTGATCGCCACGTTGCAGAGCGTCGCGGCGACGTAGGCGGTCGAACGCTGTTCGACGCGGAACAGCGACGTCATCTGCTCGTAGTTCAGCGCGGCCCAGAATCCGATGAAGGCGGCGATCACCAGGCGTCCGTGATCGTGTGTTCCGAAAAGCAGCCAGGAGATCTGCGGCGCAAGGACGATCCCCGCCAGCGAGACGACCGTCGACGCGGCCATGACGTACCAGAACGCGGTGCGGACCACGAGATGCCGGCGCTCCGGCTCCGCCGAGTCGAAGTAGAAGCGGAAGAAGGCGCTCTTCATCCCCTGTGCGACGAGCGCGGTGAGCACAGCGGCCAGCGCGACGAGCGTCTCGATCAGTCCGTAGTCGCTCGGCGACAGGTAGCGCGTGTACAGGGGCAGAAGCAGCACGCCGAGGACGCGCGCGATGATGCTGCCGACGCCGTAGATGGCCGAGTGCCGCAGCAGCTCCTTGAGGCGCTGGAGCATCATCCAAGCACCGAGGCGTAGATCTCGATGAACCGGTCGGCGACCTTGTCGAGATCGTGCACCCGCTCGACGTAGACACGGCCCTCCTGACCGAGCCGCTTGCGCAGCTCGAAGGACTCCACGAGCGGCCTGAGCTTCTCCACGAGATCGTCCTTCGTCGCCGCCACGATCGGCACCTTCAGGCCGAACGCATCTTCCGTCTCGCGGACCGCATCCGGATCGAGGTGCGTGACGACCGGCTTCCCGTACGCCATCGACTCGATCGCGAAGACGCCGTGCCAGAGGTAGTTCATCTGGTCGACCACGATGTCGGCCCGCTTGAAGCGCTCGACGGCCTCGTCGTGCGGAACGCCGTGCACCACGTCGAGATCGACCGGAAGCCGGCTGCACGCCTCGATCACGTGCCTGGTGCCCTTCTTCTCGAGGTCCGACGGCGCATGCACCACGAGCGGCCGCTCGCGCTCGACGGGCGGCACCACCTCGTAGTCGCGCAGATCGAGACCCGGTGGGACGACCGCTGTGGGATCGGGGACCCAGCGCGTCGCGGCATACGAACCGACGATGCAGGCGTCGAACTTCTTGCGGTACTCGAGCTCCTCGGGCCGCTTGCCCCGGATGTCGTCGCCGAGGAAATGCATCACCGACTTCTTCCGTGTCAAGCGCAGGATCGGCAGGTTCACCGACTTCGGGACGAGCGTCTTGCCGAAGTAGAAGTGGAAGACGTCCGTCTGCGGCAGGTACTTGGCGAGCGCGCGCCACTGGACGGCCTGTTGGCGGAGGAATCCCTGTCGCGGCAGATCGAGGTTGATGTCGTACTCGTCCGGCCGCCACTTCTGCGGCCAGAAGACAAGCAGGCGGGCGTCGACGCCTTTGCGACGCAGGGCGTTCACGTGTGCCCAACCTGTGCCGGCCAGATTGACCGGCAAATGGAGGATTCGGGCGTCCACGCAGGCAACGATACGATCCGCGGCCGTGTCCGCCGGGCTGAAACGCCGTCTCTACCGCGCCGTCCGGGATGTTCGCGATCCCCGCCGTGCAGCCGAGCGGCGACGCATTCGCGACGGAATGGCGCGCTTCCTCGGCGGCCGAGACGTGCTCGAGGGCTACGAGCGCGAGGTGCGGGGGAGCGGCCTGATGGATCACCTGCTCGAGAAGGGGCGCGAGCACCACGAGGCAGTGGTCGAGAGCGGCGCCGGCCACTCCCTCGGTGCGATCGGCTACACGGAAGGCGTCTATCTCTACGCCGTCCTCCGCAAGGTGCAACCGAAGATCGCCGTCGAGACCGGCGTTGCGAACGGGTTCTCAACGGCGTTCTCGCTCCTTGCGTTGCAGGCGAACGGCGAGGGGCACCTGCACTCGATCGACCTGCCGCGAGAAGTGGGCCGGGACTACGAGCCCGGGACGTTCTTCGAGGGGGAGGGCCGCGCAGGCATCCCGCCGGGCTCGGAGCCGGGGTGGCTGATCCCGCCCGACCTGAAGGAGCGCTGGACGCTCGTGCTCGGGCGGAGCCAGGAGGAGCTCCCGCCCCTGCTCGACCGGCTCGGCACGATCGACACGTTCATGCACGACAGCGAGCACTCGTTCGAGTGCATGTGGTTCGAGTTCAACGCCGGCTGGCCCGCGCTCCGCGCTGGGGGTGTGCTCCTGTCGGACGACGTGAACTCGACGGAGGCGTTCGCGCGCTTCGCCGCCGAGCAAGGCCGCGAGCCGGTGCGCCTGGCCCGCGGCATGGCCCTCCTGCAGAAGTGACTTGACAAGTTAGTGAGTAATCGCTAACAATACGAGCCATGCCAGTCGCCGAACGAAAGAGCGCCGAGGAACGCCGCGAGGAGATTCTCGAGGCCGCGCTGGTGGAGTTCGCCGCGCACGGGCTCTACGGCGGCTCGACCGAGGCGATCGCCAGGGCGGTCGGGATCTCGCAGCCCTACGTCTTTCGCCTCTTCGGGACGAAGAAGGAGCTCTTCACCGCGACGATCGAGCGCTGCATGCGCGGCACGCTCGAGATGATGCAGGCGGCCGCGGCCGGACTGAAGGGAGAGGACGCACTGCACGCGATCGGCGAGTCGTATGCCGAGCGGCTCGCGACCGATCCGACCTATCTCCATTCGCAGATGCAGGCCTACGCCGCCTGCGACGACCCGGCGATTCGCACGGTCGTGCGGAACGGCTACCGCGAGCTCGTCGACTATGTCGAGCGAGTCTCGGGACTGCCGCCGGAGCGGGTCTCGCACTTCTTCGCGAAGGGGATGCTTCTGAACGTGATCGCGTCGATGGACCTGCTCGGCGCCGACGAAGGCTGGGCCCAGCGCCTCATCGAGGGCTGCCGGCAGGACGTCTAAGTCTTTTTTTGGAGTGTAAGTTAGTGACCACTCACAAGCATATGCCGGTTTTCCGCACCACCAGACACCAGAGGGCCGCCTTCGCAGTCCTCTCTCGCAACAGCACGATCGAGTTGACGACCCGAAGGAGGAATCCATGACAGCCAAGACCCGAACCATCTGGACTTTTGCGATCACCTCGGCGGCGGTCTTCATGGCCACGCTCGACAACCTCGTGGTCACGACCGCACTGCCGGTCATCCGCGAGGACCTGCATGCGACGGTCGAGAGCCTCGAGTGGACCGTCAACGCGTACACGCTGACCTTCGCGGTCCTCCTGCTCACGGGCGCTGCGCTCGGCGATCGCTTCGGGCGACGCCGGATGCTCGCGGTCGGCCTCGCGATCTTCACGGTGTCGTCCGCCGCCGCCGCACTCGCGCCGTCGGCCGGAGTGCTCATCGCCGCGCGTGCGGCTCAGGGCGTCGGTGGCGCGATCATCACTCCGCTGACGCTGACCATCCTGAGCGCGGGCGTGCCGGCCAACCGGCGCGGAGCGTTCATCGGCGCGTGGAGCGGCATCGCCGGCCTCGCGGTCGCGTTCGGGCCGCTCGTCGGCGGAGCAGTCGTGAGCGGCATCTCCTGGCACTGGATCTTCTGGCTCAACGTCCCGATCGGCATCGTCCTGATCCCGCTGGTGCTGCGCCGGCTGGACGAGACCTACGGGCCCGCCGCCAAGCTCGACCTGACGGGGCTCGCGCTGGCCAGTACGGGGCTCACCGGGATCGTGTGGGGCCTCGTGCGCGGACACGGCCAGGGCTGGACGTCGCCCGAGATCGTCATCTCCCTAGTGGCCGGCGCTCTCGTCTTCGCGCTGTTCGTGCTCTGGGAGCTCCGCACGGCGGAACCGATGCTGCCGATGCGCTTCTTCCAGAACCGCGTCTTCACGCTCGCGAACGTCGCCTCGCTCCTGATGTTCTTCGGGATGTTCGGGTCGATCTTCCTGCTGTCGCAGTTCTTCCAGACCGTGCAGGGCTACTCGCCGCTCGGCTCGGGCCTGCGCATCCTCCCGTGGACGATCATGCCGATGTTCGTCGCGCCGATCGCCGGCGCTCTCTCCGACAGGATCGGCGGCGCGCGGCTGATGGGCGTCGGACTGACGTTGCAGGCCGGCGGGCTCGGCTCGCTCGCGGCGATCTCGACACCGACGACTCCGTACTGGCACCTTGTCGTGCCGTTCATGGTCTCGGGTATCGGGATGGCGATGTTCTGGGCGCCGGTGGCGAACGTCGTCCTCGCCGCGGTTCGGCCCGAGGAGGAGGGCAAGGCCTCGGGCGCGCAGAACGCGATTCGCGAGCTCGGCGGAGTGTTCGGTGTGGCCGTGCTCGCTTCCGTCTGGTCGCACTACGGGAGCTACTCGACCGGCCAGTCGTTCGTCGACGGGATGGTGCCCGCCCTCTGGATCGGCGCGGCGGTCGTCTTCCTCGGCGCGGTGGCCGCGTTCATGATCCCGAGCCGCAAGCGGACTGCCGAGGCGACGGTCAACGAGCCGGTCGCTTTCGCGGAAGCCGCCTAGAACCCGTTCGGGGCTCCCGTGGCCGCTGGTCGCGGGAGCCCCATTGCTCGGCGCGTGGGACGTCTAGCCCGCACAGCTCTTCTCGCGCCGGAAGACTGCGCCTTCACTGGCTCGAAAGACCGGCTGCCAACAGGAGACGTCGATCACGCTCGCTCGCTCGACGCTTGTCACGAGCCAGTCCGCACGAACGTTCTTGGCGTTGGATCCGAATGGGACGAGCTCTACATATCGATCGAGATTTGGACCGAACGAGGGATAACCGAAGTCATTCGCGCTGAGGCCGAGCGCGAGCGAGCTCTTTGCGGGTACTTCATCGTCGAGATACCGAAAGACGGGTCCGATCGCCGGGTCGTGCTGGGATTGCACCTGCCATCGCTCCATGCTCCAGACGGAAGCCGTGGTAGCGCTACGATCGAGCAACCGCAGTCCCGAGGGCTTCTCCGCGTAATGGACAAGTGTCAGGGCCACGGTCACTGTGGCCAGCGCGGCGCTCGCCCACGCGGTGCTTCGGGCTCGCAGCGCCAGTCCCCAAAGGGCTGCCGATAACGCGACGGGCAGCACGAAGAAACGGCCGAGCCAGGGGTTGTACGTCAGGCTCAGCGCCACGAGGGCAAACCAACCAAGCGGTGCAAGCGCAGCGAACCCTGCGAGCGCCGGCAGGGAACGTCGCCGGACGAGGCGAACCGACGCGATCGCGACGCCGACGACGAGGAACAGGCCTGTGGGCCCGTACCAGGACGCAGTATCGCTCGCCGTCGTCGGCGATGACGCGGTCTCATCCCCAAGCGCCAGATAGCCCTTGGGCTCGCCGAGAGCATCGTAGAGTCGAACCAGGCTGGGGTGACCGAGCCTCTTACTGGCGATGAGGAGCAAGAGCGGTGACGCGGTGAGAGCGGTCGCCAGCAGGGTTGTCCTCCACGCGATCCTACGACTCCCTAGAAACGTCAAACCCACAGCAAGCACGAGCGCCGCGATCGGGTACAGGAAGATGTCTGCGCCGCGTGCGCCCGAGAGATCGACGAAGTCCGTCAGTACGCCGTATGCGGTCAGAAGGTTCTCGCGCGCGTGCAGGGGGGCAGTGAGTCCTGGGACGCTCGACTGGTCGCCGAGAAGGTGTCCGGTCTCGTGGGCGTTGACGATGTACCAGTAAGAGCCGAGCGCCGCTCCGAGCGCCAGACCGGCCACACGCGAGACTCGAGCGGAACGGGGCGGCGCAGCCAGCGCGACCGCGACTAGGACCGCGAGACCGTACGCCGCGGTGAACTTCGTGCCGACTGCGAGGGCGGTCGCGAGCGAGCCGAGCGCCACGTCGCGTCTCTTGTCGCCGACGAAGAACACAGCCGCCGCCAGTAGGAAGGAGGCGACAACGATGTCGTTCTTCGCTCCCGAGGACTGGAGGAGAACGAGCGGCAGTGACAGAAAGAGCAGCGCGCCGAAGGCGGCCTCGATGCCGCGCAGCCCGAGTCGTCGTGCGAAGGCGAAGACGCCCACAGCGCAGGCGAGCGCTGCGAAAAACTGCACGAACCCGACGAGGTTTTCGTCGCGAGTGACACCGAGGACGAATGCGAAGCCGATCTCTCCGTTTGGAGGATTGAAGTTGAGCCGCTGGTCGTAGGCGTCGTGGATGTAGCCCACGCCGCCGGACTGGAGCCAGAAGGCGGAGCGCGCGAGGTGGTAGTTGAGCGGGTCCCAGCCGTTCGGTGGCGTGCCGACGATGAGGGCGATCACGTATCCGAGCCCCAGAGCGACTGCAACCGCCAACACCAGGACGGGTCTGCGCTCGCCCGCACGTGGGTACGCGAATCCCGGACGCGGAGGCAAGCTCCTCGATCCGAGCAAGATCCACACGGCCAAAACAGCCACGAAGATCGCGGCGACCCCGGCGATGAGGGCGCCTCTCGTCACCGCGTCGAACAGGGACAGAAAAAGAAAGAAGCCGACAATCTCGGTGAACCCCGCCACGTACGCGGCGAGAGCGAGCTCGGCAGCGGTACGGAAACCGAGCATTGCTCCGACGAGGATTCCTGTCGCCGAAAGGAGTGCCAGGGTCAGCAAGCCGAGGAACGCTCCGCTCACCGTCGGGAAGGTACTCCGCTCGGAGGATGCAGACCTCGACGCAGTTTCGCGGAAGCGGCCTAGCTCAAAGTGCTAGCGGCTGCCCGCCAGCTGCGCGACGACCTGGTGGTTCCTCTGAATGAGCTTTGCGGCGTAGAGGCGGTCGTCCGCCTTGCGGAACAGCTCCATCGGGCTGAGCCCGTCTTCGGGCCAGGCGGCCCAGCCGAAGGTCACTTGCAGATCCTGCGCTTCGAGGTCGCTACGAAGCTGCGCGCAGAGTTGCGCGGCGCCTGCAAGTCGTCCTTCGATGAGGACTGCGAACTCGTCACCACCGACGCGCGCCAACTCGTCCTCGGCATCGGTTAGCCGGCGCAACGCGTCCGCCAGGTCGCGCAGCTTCTGGTTTCCGGCTGTGTGTCCGTGCGTATCGTTGAGCAGCTTCAGGTCGTCCATGTCTCCGAGGACGAGGAGAAACGGCGTCTCTGCGTTACAGCGCCGGGCGAGCGCTTCGTCGAAGACGCGGGTGTTCAGGAGGCCGGTCAGGAAGTCGCGGTCGGCGAGCTCTCGCATTTGTTCGAGATGGCGCCGGTGCTCGTTCGCGAACCAGCCGACGAGCGCGCCGCAGGACGAGTAGGTCACGAGCCTGATCACCGTCGCAAGGGTGAGGACGTCGCGGGTCGGTAGTCGCGGGGTCACTGCGATCGCAAGTGCATAGAGAGCGGTGGCGATGCCTCCGCCGAGCAGGCCGATGCGTGTCCCGCCGGCGAGTGCGAGCAGCGCAACCGGGATGTAGAAGAAGTGCCCTAGCCCGAGCCCCGGGACCTCGAAGACGAGGAACGCGATGAAGACGGCCCCGTACAGCGTGACCGCGGTCACGATCAGCAGGCGCCGTTCCAGCCAGGCCGCAGGCATCCAGCGGAGCTTCGTCGGGGGCTCGGTGGGCCGCGTCCCTCGAAAGAGGGATCCCCAGGGCACTATTCTCTGTTGCCATGGCTGGCACACAGGCACTCGAGACCGGCCTCGTCACCGATTCAGATCTGCCCGCACCCGATCTGTCGATCGTCGTGACGGTCTTCAACGAGGCGGGTTCGATCGACGAGCTCTACCGGCGTGCGGTCGCGGCTCTCGACCCCGGGCCGCGCACGTTCGAGCTGATCTTCGTGGACGACGGCTCCACGGACGGCACGTTTGCCGCCCTCGAACGGCTCCACGCAACCGATGTGCGCGTGCGCGCAGTCCGCTTCAAGCGCAACTTCGGTCAGCATCCCGCGATGCACGCCGGGCTGTCGCGAGCGCGTGGGGAGGTCGTCGTCACGATGGACGGCGACCTGCAGAACCAGCCGGAGGACATCCCGCGACTCGTCGAGGCGGTCGAGGCGGGCTACGACGTCGCGAGCGGACGCAGGCGCGGGCGCAAAGACCCGGTTGGCCGTTCGCTGCCCTCGCGGGTGATCAACGGCATGCTGCGCCGCTTCACGGGCGTTGCGATCTCGGACTTCGGCTGCGCATTCAACGCGTACCGGCGCGACGCGGTCGAACCGATGCTCGGGTCGATCGGCAAGCAGAAGTTCACGAAGGCCGTGATCCTGTCCGGAGGTGCGAGCGTGGTGGAAGTCGACGTCGCGCATGCGCCGCGTCACGGACAGTCGCGCTACTCGCCACTCCGCCTGACGCGGCTCGCGCTGCACGTCCTGGCGGGCTTCTGGCCGCAGCCGATCCAGTGGATTGGTGTGCTGCTCGGCACGGTGTCGTCGCTGCTCGCGCTTGCGCTCGGCATCTACGGGGTGATCTTCTGGATCGGCGAGTCGAATTTCCCCGGCCCGCTCTTCGGCGGCGTCGCCGTGCTGTTCGTCCTCGGCATCCAGGGCTTCATCCTGGCGCTGGTCGGCGAGTACCTTGGCCGCATCCAGCGCGACGTCGAGGGCCGTCCGATCTACACCATCGACCGCGAGCTCTAGTGCGCCAGCTGCTGTTCGGGCGCGGCGGCCAGGATCGCCTCCTTGAGCTGGTCGTGGAGCGCCCCTTTTACCAGCAAGGCCACGGCTCCCGCCTCGCGCGCCTGTTCGGGTAGCGACGCGTCGTCGAGGCCCGTGACGAGGATCACACGCGTCCCCGGGCTCTGGACGCGCAGGCGCCGCGCGCACTCCAGGCCGTCGATCTCCGGCATGCGCACGTCGATCACGGCGACCTCCGCCTGTTTCGAGATGGCGAGCTCGATCGCCGAGCGGCCGTCACCCGCGGTTCCGATCACCTCGAGCCGGTCGTCGTGGCCGAGCAGGAGCGCCAGCGCGTCGACGAAGAGCCGGTGATCGTCGACGATCACGACCCGCACAGGAGTGGATTGAAAGTCTCTGGGCATGAGCTGGGCCCGGCGCCTGTTTCTCCCTTCCCCGGAAGGGGCTGCCGTTCAAACCACTAGGCTCCCGGCGTGAGCAAGCGCATCCTCGTCACCGGCGGGGCGGGATTCATCTCGTCCAACTTCATCCACCATCTTCTGGCCAAGACGCCGTACGAGGTGGTTTCTCTCGACGCTCTCACCTATGCGGGGAACGTCGACAACCTGAGCGGCGCGATGTCCCACGAGCGGCTCTCCTTCGTGCAAGGGGACATCCGCGATGCCGACCTCGTGCGCGAGATCGTCGCGGACGTCGACGTGATCGTGAACGCGGCCGCCGAGTCGCACGTCGAGAAGTCGATCGAGGAAGGGGCACGCGAGTTCGTCACGACCAACGTCGAGGGTACGCAGATCCTTCTCGACGCGATTCGCGAGGCACCGGTCGAGCGCTTCATCCTCTTCAGCTCGAGCGAGGTCTACGGCACCGCTGAAGCGGCGCCGATGGACGAGGACCATGCCCTGAATCCCCGCAGTCCGTACGCGGCGACCAAGGCGGGCGCGGATCGCCTGGCCTACTCGTACTACGTGACCTACGGGCTGCCGGTCACGATCGTCCGGCCGTTCAACAACTACGGGCCGAGGCAGCACCCCGAGAAGGTCATTCCGCGCTTCATCACGCAGGCGTTGCAGGACCGCGAGCTGACGATCCACGGGGACGGGCACGCAAGCCGCGACTGGCTCTACGTGGACGACGACGCGGAGGCGATCGAGGCGATCATCGCGGCGCCGCTCGAGAACGTCGCTGGCGAGGTCCTGAACGTCGCGACGGGCATCGACATCCCGGTCACCGAGATCGCGGACGCCGTGCTCGAGGCACTCGGCAAGCCGGCGTCGCTGAAGACGTTCGTCACGGAGCGCCCCGGCCAGGTCGACCGGCACATCGGCTCGACGGAGAAGATGGAGCGCCTGACGGGTTGGACGGCGCGTACGTCGTTCGAGGAAGGTCTCGCGCGCACCATCGCGTGGTACCGCGAAAATGAGGTGTGGTGGCGGGGGATTCTCCAGAGCGAGACCCGGGCAAGCGTCTCCTCGTCCTAGGCGCGGGGCCGGCCCAGCTCGGACTGCTTGCCGCGGCGCGTGCACGTGAGCTCCACGTGATCGCCGTCGACCGCGATCCGTCCGCACCTGGCTTTCGCTACGCCGATCGCCGCGCGATCGTCTCGACCGAAGACGAGTCCGGCATCGAACGGCTGGCGAGCGCGGAGCGTGTCGAAGGGCTGATCGCGCCGGGCATCGACTGGCCTGTGGCGATCGCGGCCCGCGTCGCCGAGCGTCTTTCGCTCCCGCACGCGATCTCGCCCGAGACTGCGGCGCTCTCGACGTCGAAGCTGCGTCAGCGCGAGCGGTTCGCAGAAGCAGGCGTGCCGCAACCCGAGTTCCAGATCTGCTCCGGGCCCAAGGAGGCGACGGCGGCTGCCGAGCGGATCGGATTTCCCTGTGTGATTAAAGCGCCGGACCGTCAGGGGCAGCGTGGGCTGACGCTCGTCCGTTCCGCCGACGAGGTCGCCGAGGCCGTGCGCGTCGCCCTCGACGCCGCTCGGACCGCCACGCTCCTCGTCGAGGAGCACGTACCCGGTCTCGAGGTCACGGTCAACGCCTTCTCGTCCGGGGGGCATTTCCACCCGCTCACCGTGACCGACAGGTTGACCGCGCCGCTGCCTGCCTTCGGCGTCGCGCTGACGCATGCGTGGCCGAGCGAGCTCGAACCGACGGAGATCGGAGCGGTCGTCGAGGCGGCCGCGGCCGCAGCCGCGGCGGTCGGGATCACCGAGGGCCCGAGCTACACGCAGGTGCTGGTCGGTCCCGACGGCCCCCGCGTGGGCGAGCTCGCCGCGCGACTCGGCGGCGGTCACGACGCCGAGCTCTGTCGCGTCGCGCTCGGCGTCGACCTGAACGGCGCCGCGCTGTCCGCAGCGCTCGGGGAGGAGGTTCCTCCGGCCCGGCTCGCGCCGGTGGCGCGCATGGGCGGCGCGTGCGTTCGCTTTCTCGTCGCTCCACCGGGCGAGCTGCGTGAGGTGACCGGCATCGAAGAGGCCTTCGCCCAGGAGGGGATTCGGGGCATCCGGATCTACCGGCGCCCCGGCCATCGTTTCGAGGACTTCCGGCGGGGAGCCGACCGGGCCGGCGCAGTTCTCGCCGTCGGAGACACCCGGGAGGAAGCGCTCGAGCGCGCCACGAAGGCGGAAGCGATGATTCGATTCGAGACGGATGTCGAAGCTCTCGTCTGAAACCACCCGGCGCCCGACGATGCTCGGGTTCCAGCCTCCCGCGATCGGCGAGGAGGAGATCGCTGCCGTGGTCGAGACGCTCCGCTCGGGGTGGCTGACGACAGGGCCGCGCGCGGCTGAGCTCGAGCGCCGCATGGCCGAGTACCTCGAAGCCGAGCACGTGCTCGCCCTCGCCTCCGGTACCGCCGCACTGCATCTCGCACTCGTCGCCCTCGGAATCGGCCCAGGCGACGAGGTGATTACATCGCCGATCACCTGGCCGGCGACGGCGAACGTGATCGTGCACACCGGCGCGACGCCCGTCTTCGTCGACGTCCTCGAAGAAGATCTCAACATCGATCCCGCGCTCGTTGCCGCAGCCGTGACCGATCGGACGAAGGCGGTCCTGCCGGTCGACCTCGCGGGACAGCCCGCGGACCTCGATCCGCTGCTCGCACTGGGGATCCCGATCGTCGAAGACGCCGCGCACGCCGCCGAGAGCAAGTACCGCGGCCGGAAGGTCGGCTCGATCGCCGACATCACGTGCTTCTCGCTGTACGCGACGAAGAACATCGCGGCCGGTGAGGGCGGGTTGATCTCGACGAATCGCGGCGACGTCGCGCAGGCGGTCCTCGATCTGAGATTGATGCGCCGCGGCGACGGCTCGCTCTACGACATCCCGGTGCCGGGCTACAAGGCAAACCTCTCCGACGTGCTCGCGGCGATCGCTCTCTGCCAGCTCGACAAGGTCGAGCGGCACACCCAGATCAGGCAGCGCCAGTTCGCGGCCTACGACGAAGCCGTGGCCGGGCTCGCCGGCATCACGCCGCTCGCACGTGACGACCGCGACGTGCACGCCCTGCACCTCTACGTCGCGCGGATCGACGCCGCGCTCGCGGGCGCGAAACGCGACGAATACCAGCGCGCGCTCGCCGAAGAGAACATCGCGACGTCGATCCACTTCCTGCCCGTGCACAAGCTGACGTATTACCGCGAGCGGTTCGCGGGGCAGCCGCCGCTGCCGGTGGCGGAGCGCGCCGGCGACCAGGTGCTGTCGCTACCGCTGTCGCCGGCTCATTCGGACGACGACATCGCCGACGTCGTCGCCGCACTGAGACGCGTGCACGAACGCTTCGCGGGATGACCCGCAAGCGACTCGTCAGGGTTCTCCTGACGCTTGCAATCACCGGCGGGTGTCTCGGCTACATCCTCTGGCAGCTCGACGTGCGCAAGACGGTGCACATCCTCGTCCACTCGAACCTCGCGTGGTTCGCGGGCGCGGTCATCGTGATGCTCGCAGGGGTGCCGCCGATGGCATACCGGTGGCAGAAGCTGCTCGACGCGCGCGGGATCCGTGAGCGCCTGGGCTGGCTGATGAGGGCGTATCTGGTGTCGTACACCGCCGGGCAGGTGCTGCCCACGGCCGTCGGCGGCGACGCCTCTCGCGTTTACGAGACCGCGCGCAGGCATCCCGGCCGGCTCGGCGACCTGACGGCGATCGTCTTGCTCGAGCGGGCGCTCGGCGGTGTCGCCACGCTCGTGCTGGCCGCGGTCGGCTTTGCACTCGCCCTCGGGCACTACGACGTGGGGGCGTATCTCTGGATCGAGGGCGCCTTCGTCGTCGGCACCGTCGTGCTCGGCGTGATGTTCTTCTCGCACCGCGCACGCGGTCCGTTGCGCCGGTTCGTTCCCCTGCTCAGCAGGCTGCGGGTCGAGCGTGCTCTGCGGGCGCTCTACGAAGGGGTGCACGTCTTTCGGAGACACGTCCGGCTGATGGTCTGGGTCTCGCTGCTGACGCTCGGGGTGCAGGCGGTGCGCGTCCTCGCGATCTGGATGACCGGCCGCGCGGTCGGCATCGAGCTGTCGCCCCGCCCGTACTACGTCATGGGCCCGCTGCTCTTCCTCGTCATTCTCGTTCCGTTCACGATCAACGGGCTGGCAGTGCGGGAAGCCTTCTTCGTCAGTTTCCTCACACAACTGGGAGTCGACAAGGAATCGGCCCTCGCCTGCGGGTTCCTGTTCTTCGTCGTCACGATCGCGCTGGCTCTGCCGGGCGCCGTCATTCTCGCGGTCGAGAATCTGCGTGGGGTGACGCGTCCGCGTGCCCCCGAGCTG
>Ga0307296_10000703_pt1 | contig 16291 bp, 16 predicted proteins | sample ER_DNA_153_FD_194467 | JGI IMG/M metagenome (GOLD analysis project Ga0307296, IMG submission 194467) | Bulk soil microbial communities from the East River watershed near Crested Butte, Colorado, United States - ER_DNA_153 | ecosystem: Environmental > Terrestrial > Soil > Floodplain | place... | reverse complement strand
CATGCACGCGGCCCGCGGGGTCGGCGGCGTAACCCGGAAGCGCGGCGAACACCACACCCGAGGTGCCGAGCACGATCGACAGCGGGCCCGGCCGATCCGCGCCGACGCCGACGGCGCCGGCCGCCTGGTCGCCCGCTCCCGCGGCGACGGGAACCCCGTCACGAGTGTGACCCGAGACCGCCGGCGACTCCAGCACGGGCGGAAGCCACTCAGGCGGGATCTCGAGGGCAGCGAGGACCTCCTCGCTCCAGCGGCGGCGAGCGACGTCGAAGAGAAGCGTCCCGGAGGCATCGGCCGCGTCGGTCGCGAGCTCGCCCGTCAGTCGCAGGCGCACGTAGTCCTTGGGGAGCAGGACGTGGGCGATCCGCGCGTACACCTGCGGCTCGTGCCGGCGAAGCCAGAGCAGCTTGGGAGCGGTGAATCCGGGCAGCGCGCGGTTGCCGGTCAGCTCAACGAGGCACGGCCGCCCCAGCCGCTCGTCGATCTCGACGCACTCGGCCGCGGTTCGCTGGTCGTTCCAGAGGATCGCGGGGCGCAGCACGCGCCGCTCCTCGTCGAGCACGACGAGCCCGTGCATCTGACCACTGAGCCCGATCGCGGCCACCTCGGACGCGCCGAGGCCCGCGAGTGCCGCCTCGGATGCCCGCCACCAGTCCTCCGGGTCCTGCTCGGACCAGCCCGGGTAGGGCGTCGAGAGCGGGTAGGGCTCCTCGACCCGCCCGAGCACGTCGCCGGTCGGCGAGAGCGTCAACGCCTTGACGCCGGTCGTGCCGACGTCCAGGCCCACGAGAGTGGTCATCGGAGAGACAGGCCGGCCCGGGCGATGGCGTCGTTGGCGAGCCGCTCGTCCTCATCGCGGGGCAGACCGCTGACGCCAACGGCACCGACCCTGACTCCATCCTCGAAAGCGGCGACGCCTCCCTTGAAGAAGGTGAAGAACGGATCGAAGCTCGCGCGCTCCACCGGGTCGTCGGCCACCTTTGCCGCCAACTCACTCGTCGAGGCCGCGTCGCTGCGTGCCGCCGTGTAGGCCTTGCGCCGGGCGTTGAGGCGCGTGTCCGGCGCGGCTCCGTCCATGGTGGCGGCCGCGACGATCTCGCCGTGCGTGTCGGCGACGTACACCGACACCGGCCCGGCCGCGCTCTCGACGACGACTTCGACCATCGCGAGCGCCTGCGCGAGCTTCATTCGGCTCCGAGCGCTCCGTACACGAGCTCGTAGGCGCGAACGGCGTCCTTCGCGGACTGGGCCTTGCGCAGCTCCGCATCGTCGATCCGCCCTGCGACCGAATCGATGAAGCGCCACTGCAGGACGCTTCTGCGGACGGCGGCGACCTGGTCCTCCGTATACGGGTAGAGATCGAAACCGAGGCGCTCTCCGTTCTCACCGTACCGGGCGCGCCGCAGCTCGACGGCCAGCTCGAGCGTCTCCATGAACGCCGTCGCGCCGACCATGTTGTCGTCGTCGAACAGGCCCCAGCCGGAGTTGGCATGCTGGTGGCCCAGCAGGTCTTCGGCGGCGAGAAGAGCTGCGTACTCGGCCAGGTTCTCACCGTTCATGATCAGGTGCTGCCAGTCCATGTTGACCTTGACGTTGTCGAAGCCTTCGGTGCGGAGCTTGTGGATGACGTGCAGCGTCATGCCGATGTTGCGCATGAAGATCTTCATGGCCGGCTCCGAGTTCTTGTGCTCCAGGAAGAGCAGAACGCCGTGCTGGCGGCAGCGCTCTGCAGCCTCGGCGATGCCGTCGAGCAGCCAGCTCCAGCTCTCCCCGTAGGGCGTCTGAAACGGATAGTTGTAGCCCTCGATCCCCGGCCAGATGATGAAGTGCGCGCCGAGAGAGCCGGCGAAGTCGGCCGCGGCAGCCGTCCGCCGGCGGGCCTCCTCGCGCGTGGCCGGATCCGGCGAAGTGAGCCCTCCGCGCCCGAAGCGCGGGTCGAGATGGAGGCCTGAGGCGATGCAGAAGATGTCGCGATCGCCGAGCGCCTCGCGCACCTCGTCGAGGTTGTCCTCGCTGAGCTCCTGCGGGTAGTGGAACTCGTAGCCGTCGATCAGGTCCCCGAGCCCCGCGACGGCACGCCGCACCCTGTCCGCCGTCGACTCCCCTGCCCACTGGGGCTGGTAGCCGCCGGGGATGAACCGCGTGACCATCGGCCCGAACGCCCAGATGCCGAGGCTCGTCTTCATCGGTACTCGAGCACCTCTTTCTTCCCGCTCTCTTCCGACCGGAGGATGGCGTCGCAGACCTCCGCGGCCCGGTAGCCGTCCTCGAAGGTGGCGCCGTGCGGCGCCACGGAGCCGCCACCCGCGATCGCCTCGAGGAGGAGCCTGACCTCGAGGGTGAAGGTGTCGCCCCAGCCGAGGCCGTGCCCGGGCGGCCACCAGTCCCCCGTGACGCGCTCGCTCCGGTAGGCGCCTCCGTCCGAGACGAGCAGCTCGTCGAAGCGCTCGAGGTCGAAGGCGATCGAACCGCGCGACCCGTTCAGCTCGAAGGTGTTCTGGTTCACCCGCCCGAGCGCGAGGCGGGAGGACTCGAGCGTTCCGATCGCACCATTTGCGAACTCGACGGTGGCCACGAACGCGTCGTCCACCTCATGCCCCTCGACGTACGAGCGCACCGTCGCCGCGACGGCGGCCACCTCGCCGCAGAGGTAGCGGGCCAGGTCGACGATGTGCGCGCCCAGGTCGCCCAGCGCGCCGGTGCCGGCCTGGGCGCGATCGAAACGCCAGACATCGGTGGGCGCGTCCCATCCCCACGACTGGAGGTAGCGGGCGCGGAAGTGGGCGATCTCGCCAAGTGCGCCGGACTCGATCAGCTCGCACGCCCGGCGGATCGCCGGGACGAAACGGTAGTTGAAGCCGCACATATGGACCACCCCGGCGTCCTCGGCCGCGCGCCACATGGTGTGCGACTCCTCGGCGTCCCGCCCCAGCGGTTTCTCGCAGAGGACGTGCTTGCCGTTCCGGGCGGCTTCGACGGTCGGCTCCGCGTGCAGGCTGTTTGGGCCGCCGTTGTCGAAGAGGCCGATGCGGGGATCGCTCACCTGCTCATGCCAGTCCGTGACCGCCTCGGTCCACCCGTAGCGCCCTCGCGCCTCCTCCACCCGCTCCCGATTCCGCCCCGAGATGGAGACGAGCTCGGGCTGGAGCGGAGGATCGAGGAGGCGTACGTCGTGGAACGCCCGCGAATGGGCCTTGCCCATGAAGGCGTAGCCGAGCATCGCGACGCCGATCGTGTCCGTCACGCGGGTGCGACGCCGTCGGGGTCGTTCATCTTGAAATGGTTACGAGGCGATCGACCGCGACGTCCCGGAGACGGGTCTCATCGCCGCCAGAATAGTGCACGACCAGCCGACGCACCCTGGTCGCGGTGCCCAGGCCGAAGTGGATGCGCGGATCCTCGGAGGACAGGTAGCTGCCCCCCGCCTGTACCTCCCTGACAAGCCGGCGCCCATTCGGGAGGATCGCCGTGACCTTCGTTCCCGGCGAGAAGTCGGCGAGCTGCACCTCGAGCCAGTGGCCCTCGGCGCCTGAGTTGCGAAGCAGAATGAGCTCGCCGGCGATCGACGCGACGGCCACGTCGAGGTCGCCGTCGTTGTCGTAGTCCGCCGCCGCCAGGCCCCGGCCGTTGACGAACGGGCCGTTGCCGAGCCCGACTCCGGCGCTCACGTCCGCGATCTCGCCGTCAACTCTGCCGAGCACCTTGATCGGCTCCGCATCCGCGTCGAGATTCGTGACAGGGATAGCCCCGTTGGCGAAGACCAGGTCGAGGTGCCCGTCGAGGTCGAGGTCAGCCCAGGAAGCGCCCCAGCCGGCGAGGGTTGTGTCGAACGCCTGGGCGAAGTCCGGCCTGGCATCCGCAAAGTCGGCACCCGGCCCACGGCTCCAGAAGACGCCATGCAACTGGCGGTGCGAGTTGGTGACGAAGAGATCCGGCCGCCCATCGCCGCTCACATCGGCGGCGGCGATGCCCATGCCCGCGTTTCGGTCGGCCACGCCGAGGGCTGCGCCCCGCTCCTCCAGGCGGAACCCGAGCCCACCACGGCTCGGGACGTTCAGGTAGAGCCGGTTCGGATCGAGGTCGTTGGCGACATAGAGATCGACGCGACCGTCACCGTTGACGTCGGTGAACACCGCGCCGAGCCCGTGCTCCACGCGTTCGGCTTCGAGGCCGAGCTCCTGAGCGACCTCCCGGAAGCGCGAGCGGCCGTTCGCGTCGGGCCCCAGGTTCAAGTACAGGCGGTCGCGGACGCCCTTGTAGGTGAGCGGGAAGCCGCCCGCGGCGTCGGGCACAGGAGCGTTGAGGTCGGTGTAGCCCGCGACGAACAGGTCCGGGCGGCCGTCGGCGTTGACGTCGCCCACGGCGGCCGCCGTGTGCCAGCCGTAGGTATCGATCCCCGCAGCGCGCGCGCCCTCCACGAACCTCCCGCCGCCCTCGTTCCAGAGAAGGGCGTCGTAGCCAACAGCCGTGACGTAGAGGTCGGTCCGCCCGTCCATGTTGAAGTCGGCGGCGACGCACCCGTTCCCGCGGAGCTGGAGGTCGGCGCCGGAGCCACGGCTCACGTCGGTGAAAGAGCCCTTGACGTTCCGGTAGAGGGCGTTGCGCGGAAGTCCGCCGCGCTCCTTCCAGCGCGCGACGTCGACAGCGATGGAATGGGAGTTGACGGCATACAGGTCGAGCCAGCCGTCATCGTCGTAGTCCAGCCAGCAGACGCCTCCGCCCATCATCGCCACCGGGTCAGGCGTGGTCGCGAAGCGGAAGGCCCCGTGGCGGAAGTCGACCCCGACATAACTGGCCACGTCCGCGAGGTGGACGCCGCCGAGGCCCACTCCGGCCGGCGCCGCCTTCGCTTCCGGAAGCGCGGGGTCGTCGCCGCGCGAGCCGACGATCAGGTAGCGGCCGTCTTGCAGCTCGAGCTCGAGTGTCTGCTCGAAGGGGCCTGGGTCACCGCGTTCTTCGATCGCGAGCGGTGAGCCTGAGTAGGTCACGAGCTCTCTCGTGCCCGAGATCGTGGCAACGACGCGGGGCGGCGCCTGCCCGTCGCTGCGCTCAAGGGTCAGCGTCACATGCTCGACGCGGTAACCCGGGACGATCCGCTCGCTACCGGAGGAGTCGATCTGCCCCCACAGGGCAGCCAAGCGAGCGCCGGCCGCAGCCTTGGTCGCCTCTTCCCGATCTCCTTCGACCAAGGCTTCGCCTTCGAGACGGAGGTTCGTGACGAGGTCGCTTGCGATCGCGCGGGCCGTCTCCGGCTCGATCTGGGTTGAGACGTCCTCCGCCGGGACGATCGTGATCTCTGGGAGGTCACCGACGGAAAGCGCGCGCGAGCTGGCCGCCGCGGTGTCGCTCCTGGCAGGCAAGCCGGCGATTACGACCAGGCCAAGGAAGCCCGCTGCGCCCCAGAGCGCGAGCGCACTGCGTAGGCGACGGCCGGGCGCCCGCCGGAGGCGAACCTTGGCGCTGAGAATCTCGCCCACAGGCCGTGCGGCGCAGGCGAGCGCGAGCGCCGACAGCACGGCGACCTTCGTCGCGAACTCGGTCGTCTGCGGCGCGATCAAGAGGGTCGCGAGCAAGCCGATGCCGACGGCGTAGAGGCGACGGCCGCTGCGCCCGGCCGGGATTGTCTTCGGATCGGTGATCATGAAGAAGAGGAAGACGAGAATCTCGGGCGAGAAGACGAGGACGCGCCAGAACTCCCAGCCGGTGATGGGGCCGAGATGCCAGCGCGCCGTCATTGCATGACCGCTGGCTGCGAGCACGGCGACACCGGCGGCGAACGCGATCCAGAAGAAGACCGCGATCTCCAGCAGCCGCAGGCGCGAAAGGATGGCGAGTCCGCCGGCGACGATGATCGCGAGCGCGAGCGCCATCCACGCAGACATCGGCCCCCACCAGAGATCCAGCGGGTCGGCTCGCGCCGGCCCCAGCAAGAGGAAGCAGAGGACGAGGCCGAAGTTCGAGGGGTTGAAGATGTGCCGACCACGGAAAACGATCACGTACTTCGAGAGCAGGGCGACGGCGGCGGTGCCGGCGAAGATCCACCACCCGTGCAGGCTCCACCAATCCCCGTGCTCCGTCCCGGGAACACGCAGCACGAACGCGACGCCGTTTCCGGTGAGGAGGGCGCTCGCCGGCCACATGAGCACCCTTTGGCGCCGGACGACGAGAGTCACCTCCAGCACCGCGCACGTCAGGAGGGAGACGAGGATCTGCGCGATCGAAAGCTGGAAGCCGAACGCCGTCTGCCCGAGCACCTGAAGCGAGACGATCACCGTGGCCAGGTGCAATCGCGGATCTCGCACCGTGGGCAGAAGCACGGGGTACTCCGTGCCGCGGATCCGGACGGTCGGCCGGCCGGCGACGGCGGCGGGCGCGCTCATCGAGCTTTCATGCTACCGCGGTCGTGCCGACCCGCTTAGACCACTCCGCGCGCGGCTCGGCGGCGTTTGGCGTACGCGTCCACGAGCACGGCGGCGAGCAGGACGAGGCCCGTGATCACGAACTTCGTCCCCGACGCCAGCCCGAGGAGATCCATCCCGTTCTGAATCGACGCGATCACGAGCGCGCCCAGGAGGGCCGAGACGACCCGGCCCACGCCTCCGAACAGGCTCGTGCCTCCGATGACCGCTGAGGCGATGACGAGTAGGAGCAGGTTCCCGCCGCCCGTGTTCGTCGCGACCGAGCGGAGGCGCGACGCCAGCATGATCCCTCCGACTCCGGCCATGAAGCCGCTGATCATGAAGACGGTGATGCGCACGCGGTCGACGTTGATTCCCGCGCGCCGCGAGGCTTCCGCGCTGCCCCCGACCGCGTAGACGTGCCGTCCGAAACGCGTCCGCGACGCGATGAACGACCAGAAGACGAGGAGCGCGAGGAGGATGACCGTCACCTTCGGGACGCCGCGGTCCTTGTTGACGTACCAGACGGCGGCGAAGGTGATCGCCGCGAGTCCGACGGTTTGTAGGACCATGACGACGACCGGCTTCGCGTACAGCCCGCTCGCCCGCCGCGTACGCGCGTTCTGCAGCTCGGATAACGCAAAGCCGACGACGACGAGGCCTGCGACCACCCAGCCCGCGGTCGCGCTGAGGAAGTCATTCGCGATGCCGACGGCGGTCTCGTCCTGGATCCTGATCGTCCCGACCGACGAAGCCTGGGTCGTGAGAATGAGGACGACGCCGGACCAGATGAGGAGCCCGGCCAACGTGACGACGAACGAGGGCACTCCTGCCTTCGTGATCACGAGCGCCTGGATGAAGCCGATCGCGGTCGTGATTGCCAGTGCGACGAGGATCGCCGCCCACCAGGGCCACCCCGGGTCTTCCGGGCGGAGGAGGAGCGTCATCACGACGCCGCCGACCGCGCTCACGAACGCGACCGAGAGGTCGATCTCCCCGATGAGGAGTACGAACACGACGCCGATGGCGATCGTGGCGATCGCTGACATCTGCAGGAGGAGGTTCGTGAAGTTCCGCTCGGTCAGGAACGTGTCGTCGAGGAGGCCGAAAACGATCACGATGACGATGAGCCCGACGATGATCGGCAGCGATCCGAGCTCGCCTGCGCGGATCCCCTGCCACCAGAGGCGGATGAAGCTGCCGAAGCTCGCGCCGGAGACGTCTTCCGCCAGCGCGTCGGCGGCGACCGGCTCCACGTGAGCGGCAGTTGGATCGAGTCCCGCGTCGGGGTCGACCGGCTGGTCGCTCATGCCTCGACACTCCCTTGCTCGACCATGCCGGGCACGTGATCGAGGGTGCCGGCGGTGATGGCCTGCACGACTTCCTGCTGTGTCGTCTTCGCCCGCTCCAGCTGCGCAACCCGCTGTCCAAGGCGGAGAACGGTGATCCGGTCTGCGACCTCGAAAACGTCGTGAAGGTTGTGGGTGACGATCACGACTCCGAGATCCCGGTCCGCCAGTCGCTTGACGAGATCGAGCACCTGACGGGTCTGGGCGACGCCGAGCGCCGCGGTGGGCTCGTCGAGGATGACGAGACGGGAGTCCCACATGACCGACTTGGCCACTGCGACCGCCTGTCGCTGGCCCCCCGAGAGTCCTGCGACCGTTTGCCGAACCGATTTGAGCGTGGTGACCGAGAGGCTGTCCAGCGTCTCTCGCGCGGAGCGCTCCATGCTCGATTCGTCGAGCACGAAACGGGCACGGGCCCGCTCCCGCCCCAGGAACATGTTGGCGACGACGTCGAGGTTGTCGCACAGCGCGAGGTCCTGGTACACGACCTCGATTCCGAGCTTGGCGGCGTCGCGAGGCCCGTGGATGTCGACGGGGGATCCGTCGTAGAACACCTCGCCCTCGTCGAAGGGATAGATGCCCACGACGCTCTTGACGAGCGTCGACTTACCGGCCCCGTTGTCACCCACCAGGGCCATGATCTCGCCGCGACGGACCTCGAAATCGACGCGGTACAGCGCCTGGACCGCGCCGAAGGCCTTCGAGACCCCCCGAAGCTCGAGGAGCGGCGTGTCAGCGGTGGCCATTACGTAGGAGGGAGGTGGGAGGCGCCGAGGCGCCTCCCACCGTGCCTGTTTCCTCGATTAGCTGTTCTCTTTGCAGAAGTCCGTATCGGCGGTGTCGCCGGTACAGATCTCTTTGATCGTCCGGAAGTTGTCCGCGATGACCGTGTCGGCGATGTTGTCGACCGTCACGCCGATCGGAGTCAGCGCGAGATACGGGACGACGCCCTCGCCGGTCGGAGAATCCGCCGGCTTGCCGTCGGCCGCCTTGATGCCGACCGTCTGCAGGTCCAAGAGCCCGACCGTCCCATCGGAGAGCGATCCTGCGAAGTCCGGCTGCACCGCGGACGGATCCTGCCCACCGCACAGAGCCAGCGCGGCCTGCACCGCAGTCTCGGCCTCCGCCTGGATCGGCTTGTAGACGGTCATCGTCTGGTTGCCGAGCAGGATGTTCTGGATCCCCGCCGCGGAGGCATCCTGGCCGCTCAGGGGGACCGGGCCGACGCCTGCCGCCTCGAGGGCGTTGATCGCCTGCTGCGCGAGGTTGTCGTTGGCGGCGAACACCGCATCGACCTTGTTGTTGGCGTCGGTGAGGATCTGCTCCATGATCCCCTGACCCTCGCCGTTCGCTCCCCACCCGGGGACGAACTCGTCGGCGACGCGCTTCCAGCTGCCGTCGTCGACGTGCTTCTGGACAACGGCGTCGTACCCATCCTTGAAGAGGAACGCGTTGTTGTCCTCTTCGCCGCCGTTCAGCTCGACGATGTTTGCCGGGTTCTTGCCGAGTGCCTCGATCGCCGGCTCCAGGACCTCGGCCATCGTCGCGCCGACCTGGACGTTGTCGAAGCTCACGTACGCGGACCCGCCCGAACTGCCGGTGTTGAAGCGGTCGTACTCGATCACGTCCACGCCGGCTTCCTTCGCCGAGTCGATGATCGCGCCGCCAGAACCCGTGTCGATGCTCGTGAGCACGATCACGCCGGCGTCGGCCGCGATGGCCTGCTCCGCCTGGGACTGCTGGGTCGCCGCATCACCCTCGGCGTTCACGATGGTGTGCTCAACACCAGCGTCGTTGAACGCCTTGTCGAAGTAGGGACGATCGTCGCTCTCCCACCGTGGCGAGCTCGCGCTGTCCGGCAGAAGAACCCAAATCTCCTTGTCGCACGTGCCGCCGGAGGCGGACGTGCCAGTCGCCGCGGCTCCCGTGCTCGTGCTGTCGTCCCCGCCGCACCCGGCCGCGACCACGGCGAGTGCCAGAACGAACAGCGCGGCGAAAACGCGCCACCGCGCCCCGTTCCTGATTGATCCGTGCACCAGTCTCCTCACTCTCATTCCTCCTCGCCCGCAGAGCCGAACGGCCTCCGCCGTTTGTGTGAACACGCAACGTTAGGCCGCATTGCTTCGAAAAAGCAAGCACGGAAGCCGGGGGGAGGGCTACGCGGTCCGGCCCGTGAGGAGCCCCGCGACCAGAACGACCAACGCCACAACGAGCAGCAGCCAGAGGAGCTTGCTGACGAGAATGCCTCCACCTACGGCAAACACGAGCAGAAGGATCAAAAGCAGGATGAGGAGCCCGGACATGGTTGTCTCCTTTAGAAGAAGGTTGGCCCTCCTTATCCCCCACGACGAACTTCTGGAACCGCGGCAGCCGAACCTTCACCGCGACTTGCTGCCTGCAACCTCCCGGCCGCTCCAGGACCCGAGCTACTCCAGATTCAGGGTTCCCTTGACGAGCCAGACGATGAACCAGATCAGAGTCGCCATGCTCCTACGCCTCCTCTCCGGCGTCCTGATTTCTTTGCCATGAGAAGCCCAACCTGGCGACTCGCGGCCGGTCGGAGAGACACTCCCGCCACGCTTCGGCAGCCAGCCGCAGGCCTGGATCATCCGCCTGAAGCGCGAGCGTGCCGGATCCCTGGCCTTCGAAGACGAACACCACTTCGCGATCCGTCAGGTAGACCGAGTGGCTGTCGAAAGCCGTGCTCTCGAGGTCGAAGGGCGGTCCCTGGTCGAGCAGCTTCCTCGCCCGCTCGACCATGCCGGGCTTGAGCGGCGCGATGAGGACGAGGTGGGTCACGCGACGGCCTCCGCGAGAGCTGCCTGCAGGAGCGCCAGCGCCTCTGACGCGGCTCCGATCCCTGCAGGCGCTATCGCCACCACCCCGCGCAGCGACGTGACGACGATCGTCGGGCGCGCCGCGATCCGCGACCGTACGGGGGCCATCTCTGCCTTCGCCACATCGCGGAACGTTACGCGTCTTATAGAGATCCGCCCATCCTGGTGCGTTCCGGACTCGATCCGAAGGCCACCATCCAGGAGCTCCAGCTTTCCGACCCGGACCGCGGCTCCGTCTTCGCTCCACGCAACCGCATAGCTCTGCACCGGGGCTGTCCTGGACGAAACGCTCATGCGCGAAGCATGCCCGGCCAGGAGCCGGCCGCCATCCGAAAAGAGCCGGACGAACGGTGCGGCTTTTCCGCAAGCCGATTCAGCGATCCCGCTGATGGCGGAGCGCAGCCGGGCCCACATGCTTGGCCAGGTCATGAGCACAGGGCCGAGAGCCCGAATGGAAGGAGTGACAGAGATGCGGAAATTCCTTGAGATCGGAGGCGTCGTGGCAGCCGTGGTCCTGATCGCGTTCGGGATCGCCACGATCGTCATGGGCATGAACGCCCGCTCGACGGTGCGCGACAGCCTCAAGCAGGAGCAGATCGTCGGATCGCCCGATATGACGCCCGACGCGATCGCAGCCGAGGCCAAGACCGCGGGCCTTCCAGCGAACATCGTTCTGCCGACGAAGGCGGTTGCCGACGAGCCGATCACCACGGGCGACGAGGCGCGGACGTTCGCGAGCTACATGCGCATCCACACCCTCGAGTCGACCGGCGGACTGACCTATGCGCAGATGGGTCGGTTCGTGTCGGCTGCGAATCCGGATGACCCGGCAGGCACGAGCGACGAAGCAGCCGCCGCGAAGGACGAGAACGGACAGCCGGCCTCGAACGGCGCCCGCAACATCTGGGTGACCGAGACCGCCCTCACCACGGCGCTCAACATGAGCTACATGGCCGAGCAGCTGTCGCTCTTCTCGATCGTCGTGGGAGTCGCGCTGCTCCTGGCCGGGATCGGGTTCGGAATCCTCGCGATCGGCGGGGCTCTCCGAAACCCGGACACAGCGCTGAAGTTCGCGAAGAGGGACCCGACGACCGCCTCGCCGGCGACGAACGTCTGAGCTCCACGTCAACGTCAAGACGAACGGGCCCCCCGGGGCCCGTTCTCGTTGCGGCTTTTCCGCAGCGCAAATCAGAGTATCGACCGATGGCGCGAGAGCCGATCAGAGCCACTTTGGTGGCCGGCCGGCAAGGTCGCGGCGAAGTACCCGGCCCCGAGACCATCGCGAGCGACTCGTCCGGGCTACGGCTCTAACAGGCCCTGCGCGATTGCGTAGCGCACGAGCTCGGCCCGGGTGTTGAGCCGAAGCTTTTGCATGATGTGCGCGCGGTGCGTCTCGGCGGTTCTCACCGAGATGTAGAGGGCCTTGGCGATCTCCTGGTTCGTGTGACCGAGAGCGAGCAGTCGAAGTACCTCCCGCTCCCGGTCGGACAGGGGATCCTCGGCAGCCGAGCGAGTAGCTTCGGCGTCGGCCGCAGCGATCCGCGCGCCCAGAGCCGGGTCGACGTAACGCCCGCCGGCCGCGACCTCTCTGACGGCGGTGACGAGCTCGTTGTCGGCGGCCTCCTTCAGCACATACCCGCTCGCGCCGGCCGAGAAGGCCTCGCGGACGTATCTGGGGTCGTCCTGCATCGACAGGATGAGCACCCTCGTCCCTGGTGCCTCGCGCAGCATCTCGGGCGTCGCGTCGATCCCGCTTTTGCCACTTCCAAGCGAGACGTCCATGAGCACAACATCGGGCTTCTGCGCCCGTGCTTCGAACACAGCTTCGCGCGCGTCCCCGGCTTCCGCCACCGTCTCGATGTCCTCCTGGCGGTCAAGCAGAAGCCGAATCCCGGCCCGGACGATCGCGTGATCGTCGACCACCAGGACGCGAGTGGTCATGGAACCGGCACCTCGACGACCAGCGTCGTGCCCGAGGTCGGGCTCGACTCGATCCGAAAGCTGCCGTCGACGAGGGCAACCCGCTCCCGCATGCCGACGAGGCCCAGGCCTCGCTGACCCTCGCCGTCGGTAAAACCGCGACCGTCGTCCTCGATCACTGCCGAAACGACTCCCTGCTTTTGCTGCAGGACGATGATCACATGCTCGGCGTGCGCGTGCTTGACCACGTTCGTGAGCGCCTCCTGCACGAGACGGTAAAGAACCGTCTCGACGTCGCTCGGCAGCCGGTCGTTGCCCAAGCCGGCCGCCAGCTCGATCTCGATGCCAGTCTGCTCGGCGAAGTTGTCGGTCAGCCGCTCGAGAGCCGCGGTGAGCCCAAAGTCGTCGAGCGCGGTGGGACGAAGCTCGACAGCCAACCGCCGCACGTCCTGCAAGGTGGCGACGACGAGGTCGCGGAGCTCCGCGACAGCTGCGTTGAGCGCTTCGCCCCCATCCACATCCTCGAGCGCCCCGAGGCCGAGGAGAATCGAGGTGAGCGCCTGGCCGGTCTCGTCGTGAAGCTCGCGGGCCAGGCGGCGACGCTCGAGCTCCTGGCCCTCGACTGCCCTCCGAAGCGCGTCCTGGGCCACCCTCGCGGCCGTGTCTACCGCCACAGCGGCCTGCGCGGCGAAGATCTCAGTCACCCTCAGGTCGTCGTTCGAGAACCGGCGGTCCGCGGCGACCTTGTCGAAGGCCTGGATGACCCCGATCCGGCGTTCACCCACGACCATGGGGACGAAGAGAGCGGCACTCATACCGAGGCGCCGCGCAAGCTCCTGATCCACTTCGACGTCGTCAAGCAGCGAGTCGAGGCGTTCGCTTCGACCTCTCTGGAGGACACGCTCGCTCTTCGAGGTCGTCCCTTCGAGGCGCATCCCGATGAACCCCCCTCTCTCCTCGCCATCTGCGGCATCGACTCGCAACGCCGCGTCCTCGGTCGGGAGCGCGATCAACACGAGCCTGGCGTCGATCAACTCTCGCAGGCGCTGCGTGATCAGGCCAAGAAGGCTCGACAGCTCCGTTTCGCGCGCGAGCGCCGCACCCACCTCGACAAGCGACTCGAGCTGTTTTGACCAGCGGGTGGCGGACTCGTAGAGACGCGCGTTTTCGACCGCCACCGCCGCCTGGCCTGCGAGGAGGCGGACGAGCTCCTCGTCCTCCTGGGTGAAGTCCGCTCCGTCGGCTTTCTCGGTCAGATAGAGGTTGCCGTAGGCGGCGCCTCGCAACAGGATCGGGACGCCGAGAAACGTACGCATCGGGGGGTGATTGGGCGGGAAGCCGACCGATCGGGGGTCCTCGCTCAAGTCGTGGAGCCGCAGCGCCTCGGCATCACGGATGAGCACGCCGAGGATTCCCCTTCCCCGTGGAAGGTCGCCGATCGCCGCGTGCGTGTCGGGATCGATTCCCGTAGTGACGAAGCGTTCGAGCTCCTTCCCGCTCGGATCGATGACCCCGAGCGCTGCATAGCGCGCTTCGGTCAACTCCGACGCAGTCTCGACGAGCCGCTGCAAGAGAGCGTCGAGCGACAGCTCTGATGTCAAAGCGACCCCGGCATCGAGCAGGGCACGCATCCGGTCCGCCATGTGGCGAAACGCTATCGGGAGAAAGCCGCAGCGCAAAGACGCGGATTCGCTGATGGCGGGCCCGAAGCGCGGGCCTACGGTGGACTCAGACCGACAAAGGAGGAGTCATGAAGAGCATCGTCATCGCCACGGACGGCTCACCCAGCTCCCGCGAGGCGACCGACTTCGGGCTCGAGCTCGCGGCCGAACAGGGGGCCGAGGTCACGTTCGTCCACGTACTTCCACCGGACGACTTCGTGGTTCCGGGGAGAGCCGGCTTGAGCGTTCCGCGAGCCCACCATGTCGAGATGGACGAATCCGAGGTGGCTCTCGCCGACGCCGCGAACGCGGCTGAGGGAGCCGGCGTCTCGTACGGGCTCGAGCGAATCTCCGGCGACACCGTGGACGAGATCGTCGCCGTTGCCGATGCAAAGCGCGCCGACCTGATCGTCGTCGGGACGCGAGGCCGTGGCTCAATCACCTCTGCGCTCCTCGGCAGCGTCTCGAGCGGCGTTCTCAAGCGCGCCAAGCGCCCCGTGCTCGTCGTACGTGCGGCTGAGGTCCCAGCGAAGGCCGTCGTATGACCGGCTCGATGGCGTGGGCCGGGCGGCGGGCGGTGGTCGACACCGCCCGCCGCGAGGGCAAAGCATCCATTCGCCTCTACTGGGTCCCACTCGGCGCCGGAGGCCATTCGGTGCGTCTGAACGGGCGGGTCTTCGAGGCCGCGTCTGCGATTCACGAGCGCCGCCACCGCCGTGACCTCTATCACTCCGCGCTCGAGGTGTTGACGCCCGGAGGGCGCTTCGTGATCGAAGTCGCTCCCGTCCCTCGCGAGGCGGCCAGATACGGCGTTGTCTCCCAGGGTGCCGTCGGCAGCCGTCGGCTTCAGGGCTTCCGCTGGATGCGCTACGGCCTCCGTTGCTGGCGCGACGGTGTCATTCCGGACCGTGCCGAGGCCGTGAAGGGCCCGCGCGAGCTCGACCGCGATGCTCGGAGGGCCGAACTGCTGCTGGCCCTCGTCCCATCCGTACCGATGCACGTCTGGGGTCGGGACGAGACCGGCGCTGGCGAGATGTGGACGTCCAACTCGGTCATCTCCTGGCTTCTCACGAGCAGCGGATTTCGCACTGAACTTCTCGACCCGCCGGCAGGCGGGCGTGCTCCGGGTTGGCGTGCCGGGATCGTGGCAGCCCGCGATTCCACGGTTCAAGGAGCCTGCGCGAGCAAATCGATGAGCGCCGCCTCGGAAGCCCCGTCGCCGTTGATCTCGAGGTAGGTGACGCGCGGGCCTTGGGAGACCGCCGCGGTCAGGGTCGGCGCGGCGCGGTGGCAGGCGCAGGCGGCGGGATCGATCACGTAGCCCGACCTCCCGGCAGCTTCCAGCGGCTCTGTGGTCGTGCCCACGCCGTAGAGATCGGCCGCGTGGGCGCGGAGGAGCTCGACGTAGGCCTTGGCGGCTTCGGGGCTCTCGAAGTCGAGGGTGCGCGCGACGACTTGGTCGAGGTCGTGGGACTCCCCCTGGAAGACGCGCTCGGTGCCGGACACGAAGCCCTCCACAGCGACCTCCGTTCCGAAGTCCGCGGTGAGGTCGTCAGCGGAAACGCTCTTAGTGGAGACCTCGAGCCCGGGCAGGGCGTCGGCCGGCAGAGCCGTGGGCGGCTCGGCGGCCGAGTGCTCGCCGCACCCGCCGAGCGCGAGGAGGAGAAGAGCGAGAAGGGCCCAGCGCATCGCCTTGACCCTAGATTCCAAGCGCCGTGGGCGCTAGTGTCGGCCATCCCCTTGAGGAGGTCGCACTGATGGAGCGAATGGATCGAAGGAAGTTCCTGCTCAGCAGCGCCGCGTTCGGAGGCGGCGTCCTGCTGGCGGGCTGTGGCTCGGGTGGCAACTCGAACTCGAGCGCCGGCGCGCCGACGGAGACGCACGCGCCGATCAGCGCCGAGCCCGGGACCCTGAACATCCTCGAATGGCCTGGCTACGAGGCGGGCGGCACGAAAGCGCAGACGTACGGCATGCTCGCCGGCACTCAGTACACGGACGAGTTCGGCGCCGACGGCCTCAAGTACACGTACATCGTCAACGACACCCAGGCCGTCAACAAGGCGCGCCAGGTCGAGTTCGACCTCATGCACCCCTGCATCGAGAACGTCCAGGATTACGTCAACTCG
>Ga0307296_10000702_pt1 | contig 16291 bp, 15 predicted proteins | sample ER_DNA_153_FD_194467 | JGI IMG/M metagenome (GOLD analysis project Ga0307296, IMG submission 194467) | Bulk soil microbial communities from the East River watershed near Crested Butte, Colorado, United States - ER_DNA_153 | ecosystem: Environmental > Terrestrial > Soil > Floodplain | place... | reverse complement strand
CGACTGGAGGAGGTCGTTCGCTCTGTATCGGCGCGGCGGGCACTCGGCTTGACCGTTTCGGTCCAAAACATCAGGCGGAGCCGCCGCCCGGCCCCGCCTGAGTCTCCCGTGAGAGAGCCGCAGTAGATATCTCCGATGGCCCACGCCGCATCGGGGCCTCCGGGGACTATGTATTCCGGAGCGCCCCCGCCGCATCGGGGCGCCTCTCGGAATGTGTCCTGAGTATCGCCCGGGCCCCTCACTTGATCTATCACCCATCCTCGGTTGACTACCGTGCTTCACTTCCGCAATGCCCGATCGCTTCGAAAAACGGCTTGAACACGGGCCTCCGGTGGTCACGGACGGGGGCATGGGCGTGCTCGTCTCGAGCGCCGTCCCCGGTCTGCGCTGTCCGGAGGAGGCGAACATCCGCGCGCCGGAGAGCGTCGTCACCCTGCACGCCAGCTTCATCAACGCCGGCGCGGAGCTGATCGAGACCAACACGTTTGGCGCCAACCGCCACAAACTCCGCTCCCAGTTCCTCGAAGACGAGGTCGCAGCGATCAACGAGACCGGAGTCAAGCTCGCCCGCGAAGCGCGTGAGATCTCCGGCCGCGACGTCTACGTCGCCGGCTCGATCGGGCCGCTCGGGGAGCTCGGCGGCCTTGCGGCTGACGAGCGCGGGCCGGTCTTCGCCGAGCAGGCCGCCCTACTGGAGGGACGCGGCGTCGACCTGTTCATGGTCGAGACCTTCTTCGACCTCGACGAGCTGACAACGGCGATCGAGGCGGTGCAGGGCGTCTCGAGGCTCCCGATCGTCGCGCTGCTGACCTTCGACGAAGACGCCGAGACCTTCGGCGGGGTCTCCGCTCGCGACGCGGTCGAGCGGCTCAGTGCATACGAGCTCGCCGCCGTCGGCGCCAACCACGGCGCGGGGCTGCACGCCGCGCTCGCCGCGCTCGAGGCGATGGGCAACGGGCGACCGCTCGCCGCGCTGCCGAACGTGGGCCTTGCCAGCCTTTCCGGCGGTCGCGTCATCTACCCGCACGCGACACCCGAGTACTTCGCCGAGTTCGCGGCGCAGGCCCGAGCCCTGGGCGCCCGTGTGATCGGCGGCTGCTGTGGGACGACGCCGACCGAGATCGCAGCGATCGCGCGCGCCGTGGAGGAGGAGCGGCAGCCGACCGCTCCGTTCGCCGCCGCCGAGCGCGACCTCGTCGTCGCCGCCCACGAGCGGCCCGAGGAGACGGAGCTCGCCCGCAAGCTGCGCGAAGGCGACTGGATCACGTGCGTCGAGCTCGACCCGCCCAAGGGCGGTGCCTACGAGTCGATGCTCGCAGTCACCAAAACGCTGAAGGATTCGGGCGAGGTCGGCTTCGTCGACATCAACGACAACCCAATGGCCCGCGCGCGCGCGAACGCACTGATGGCCGCGATCGCGATCGAGCGCACCTGCGCGATCGAGACGATCCCGCACGTGACGCCGCGCGACACGTCCGTGATGGGTCTGCAGTCGCAGCTGCTCGCGGCCCATGCCGAGGGTGTCCGCAACGTCCTCGCCGTCACCGGCGATCCCCCCCACGTCGGCGACTATCCGGGCTCGCGCGGCGTCTATGAGGTCGATTCGATCGGGCTCGCGAAGGTGGTGACGCGCCTGAACGCCGGCGAGGACTTCAATGGCAAGGCGATCGACGCCCCGACGTCGTTCTTCCTCGGCGTCGCGGTCAACCCGTCGGCGGACGACCTCGAGACCGAGCTCGACCGCTTCCGCCAGAAGGTCGAGGCCGGCGCCCAGTTTGCGATGACGCAAGCCCTCTTCGACCTCGGCTATCTGGACCGTTTCGAGGAGCTCGTCGGTGGCTGGCCGATTCCGATCCTCGTCGGCATCTTCATGGTGCGCTCGCACCAGCTCGCCGTCCGGCTGCACAACGAGGTACCGGGCATCGTCGTCCCCGAGGACGTGCAGAACCGGCTGCGCGACGCCGGCCCGCGCGCGGCCGAAGAGGGACTTGCCCTTGCGCGCGAGCTCTACGCGCAAGCGCGCGAGAAAGCGGCCGGTGTCTACGTAATTCCACCGTTCAAGCAGCCCGACGCTGCCCTGGAATTGCTGGGAATGGACTAACTCCGCCGTCGTTGGACTAACCAAGCGTCCAAAACGCCGTCAGACCCCGAAATCCGGAAAGGAAGCCGATGAGTTCGTTTGCTGATTACGGAGCGATGCGGTTCACGCTCATGGAAGTGCGCTCGAGCCTCGATCCTAAGGCTCCCCCGGCGCCCCCGACCGCCTGGGAGCGGTTGCAGGACCGAATCCGCAAGTTCTTTTAAGGCGCGCAGGCCCCGGTCGAAACGGGGCCTTTCGCGTTGGCGAGGTCGGTCCTGACAACTGAGGAGGCGACACCGAAGCCTCCACCCCCTCCCGTTCGCGCCGCGAAGACCGTCGTCTCGACCGCGCCGTTCCCGTTTACGGCGGGACCGCCGGAGTCGCCGTGGCGCAACGTGCCGCGCAGCGTCGTCACCTTCCGGTCGACCGGCCCGCGCCCGTACGCGTCGGTCAGCAGGACGAAGGTCGTCGTGCCGATCCGAGCCGGAGTGGCGTCGAAGGGACCGTCCTCGGGGTAGCCGAGCACCGCGACCGAGGCACCGGGCCGAGCGTCGACGAGCGGGAGCGGCCGACCCGGCAGCCCTGGGACGCGGAGAACGGCGATGTCGTTCGTCGAGTCGAAACCGATCACGTGCGCTGACAGCTTGGTACTCGAGCCGAACGGATTGACCGTCGTATCGTCCTCGCCGGCGACGACGTGCGCCGCTGTGACGACCGTCCGCGGAGCCGCGATCCAACCGGAGCCCTCGATCCCGAGTCCACACGCGGTTCCGAGGATGCGGACGACACTCGGGGCAGCCGCCCGAACGCCTGGCAGGCGCAACACCTGCGGGTTCGGCGGCGGGACCCGCGCGACCGGGCCGCCGATCGCCGGGAACGGGTCGAACCGCGCAAGCGCCTGCAAGAGACTCGACGGGGGCAGCAAGCTGTTCAGCTGCTTGAGGACGTACGACCGCTGCACCTCGCGCCGCAGGGACGTCTGGCCCGGGAGCTGGAGCGCGACCACTCCGACCGCCCAGGCCAGGACAAGGCCCGTCGCGGCACCCAGGAGAAAGCCGCCGGCCGTGTCCAGCGAACGGAGCGGCGGAATCCTGAGTACTTCGCTCCTGAGCTCGAGCCCGATTCGCAGACCGAGCGCCTGAAAGAGGACGATGAGCAGAAGCCCTGCACCCAACGCGATCAACGGCGCGTACCGGGAGTGACTGCCGGACTCGAGCACGGCTGAGGCGAGCCGCCCGCCGACGATCGCGCCGGCCACCAAACCGACCAGAGCCAGCGCCCCCGCGACGAATCCCTGCTGGGCGCCGCGAATCGCCAGCAGCGCAGCGAATGCCACCACGACCCAGTCCACCCAGGTCAAGCCCTTAGGCTATTGGCTCTATGGAAGGCGCCGAGCTACAGGAGTTCATCGACCGCTACAACGATGCCTGGAACGCGCACGACGTCGACACGATCGTCGCCATGCACACCGACGACTCGGTCTTCGAGAACCACGTCACCGGCGACGTGAACGTCGGCCGCGAGCAGATCGGCTCCGCGATCCGAGGGATCTTCTCCGTCTTCCCCGACCTCAACTTCGAGGGCCGCCGCCAGTACATCCGGGAGGACCTCGTCGTCCAGGAGTGGACCGCCCGCGGCACCCACGAAGGCACGATGACCCGAGGCGGCGTCAAGGTCGAGCCGACAGGCAAGAAGGTCGAGTACAAAGGCATGGACGTGATCCCGATCCGCGACGGCCTGGTGGCGCGCAAGGACGTCTATTCGGACTCGATCACGCTCCTGCGGCAGCTAGGCCTTACCGACATCTCCTAGCTACACTCCGGTTCGCCCCGGGGGCGTAGTTCAGTTGGTTAGAACGCCGGCCTGTCACGCCGGAGGTCGCGGGTTCGAGTCCCGTCGCTCCCGTAAAAGTCCTGCAAATGAGCATATGTATTTGACATAACGACCGCCGGCTTCTTTTCATCCCGCGCAGATCCCGCACGGGAATCAGCTTGAAATCGCCGCAAGGAGCCGGACCTAGCCGCTAATCCCCGGAAAAGAATGACCGGCCACCAGAACCGGCCGTCGACACGGACAAGACGCGGCGACGCGGCGCAGCAAATAGGGACAGGCCCATGACCTGACGGCGAGGACCGCGATGCCGGTGTGCGGCCGCTCGCATGCCTGCCGCTGGACTCTTTCGCCAGGTCACACCTCGCGACGGTCGGCTCAGACGGTTCGGAGTGCTTCGGTTGGTGAGAGTTGTGCGGCGCGGATTGCGGGGAGGAGGCCGGCGATCGCGCCGATGAGGATGGCGGCGGCGAGGCCGCCGGCCCAGGCGGTGACGGGGACGACGGCGCTCCAGTGCTTGATATGGGCGTAGAGGATGGTCGAGATCGCACCGGCGACGGCGCCGGCCGCGCCGCCGAGCAGGGAGAGGAGGATCGCTTCGGCAAGGAATTGGGTGCGGATCTGGCCTTTAGTCGCGCCGAGGCTGCGGCGAAGGCCGATTTCGGAGCGGCGTTCGAGAACGCCGATGAGCATGATGTTGGCGACGCCGACGGCGCCGACAAGCAGCGAGACGGCCCCGAGTCCGAGGAAGAGGCTGTTCAGGGCGCCTTGCGCGTCGGCGCGGGCGGTGAGGGCGGCGGAGGGTTGGCTGACGTCGACCTCGTTCGGGGCTCCGGGGTCGGCGGTGGCGGCGAGGACGGATTGGACGGCGGCGGTCTGGCCGGTGACCGAGCGGACGTAGATCGTGGTGGGGTGGCCGTCCAAGCCGAGCCAGCGTTCGGCGGCAGGGAAACCGACGAGGACGGAGTCGTCGATCTCGGGGGCGAGGACGGCGGGTTTGAGGATGCCGGCGAGGTAGAACCACATGCTCCCGAGCCAGACCCGTTCGCCGGGATAGATGCGGTCGATCCCGAGCAGGCTCGCCGCCTGCGCGCCGAGCACGGCGACTGGTTCACGTGCAGTAGCAGCGTTTAGGTAGACGCCCTGGGCGACCGTCGTGCGCACCGCGTGCGGCAGGCCGATGCTGGCGGCCTGGACGGCAAGACCATTCGTGTTGACCGCAGGGATGTACGGGCTGCGGTAGACGTTGGCGCTCGTCGAGCCCGTGTACTGCACCTGCTTGACCGGGCCGATGCGGCGGATCATCCCCGGTGCGGCGAGCGGCAGCTCGGCGGTCTGCCCGAAGAGGGTCTGGCCGTTCGTGACGGTGAGGAGGTTGGTGCCGAGCCGGTCGATCTCGGCCAGCAACCCAGCCTGTGAGGAGGAGGAGAGGCCGAGCACGGCGACAATCGCGGCGACCCCGATCGCGATCCCGAGCGCCGAGAGCGCCGCCCGGGCGCGGCGGGTGCGCAGGCCGACGCTGGCGACGCGGGCGAGGTCGGGGAGACTGAGCCGGGGCGAGTCGAGCTCAGTCAGCATCAGGACACGGTGTCCGAGATCACGCGGCCGTCGAGCAGCTGGACGCGGCGCGGGCAGCGGGCCGCGATCGCGTGCTCGTGGGTGATCACGACGATCGTGGCCCCGTTGCCGTTCAGCTCCTCGATCAGGGCCATGATTTGCTCGCCGGTCGTGCTGTCTAGGTTGCCGGTCGGCTCGTCTGCGAGCACGATCGCTGGGGCGCCGACGAGAGCGCGCGCGATCGCGACCCGCTGCCGCTCGCCGCCCGAGAGCTGGGGTGGGCGTGCCTTCAGCCGTGCGCCGAGGCCAACCGCGGTCAGTGCGTGTGCCGCCTGCTCGCGACGTTCCGCTGCCGCTACCCCGGCGTAGAGGAGCCCGTCGGCGACGTTGTCGAGCACGCTCGAGTGCTCGGCGAGGAAGAACTGCTGGAAGACGAATCCGATCCGGGTCGCCCGCACGGCGGCAAGTTCGCGGTCCGCCAATTCGGCGACGTCGAGGCCGGTGATCGCGACCCGGCCGCTGGTCGGCCGCTCCAGCGTCCCCATCAGGTGCAGAAGGGTCGACTTGCCGGAACCGGAGGGGCCGAGGACGGCCAGGAGCTCTCCTGCACCGACGCCGAAGGTGACTCCCTGCAAGGCGGGAATCGGAGGGTCGGCGCCGTAGTGCTTCGTCACTTCCTCGAGCTCGAGCACGGCGGTCACGAGGCGGGCACCACCACGCGCTGGCCGACCGCGAGGCCGCTGCCGGCCACCTGCACGAGCCCCTGCGCGTCGTCGAAGATGCCCGGCCTCACCGCCACCAGGCGGTGGGCGCCGTTCGCCTCGGCCTCCTCCACTGCGTAGCCGCCGCCGGCGAGCGCGACGAGCGCGTTCACCGGCACGGCCAGGGCGTCGCTGACGCGCTGCTCGGTGATCGAGACCTCCACCGGCGCCTGGTCGAGGTTGCCGGCGGCGCTCGGATGGAGCAGGCGCACAGTGACGTCGATCGTCGGCGAGCTGGAGCCGCCGCCGCTCTGGTCCCCGGATGGGACGGTCGCTACCTTGCCGATCGCGCTGACGACACCCGGTGCAGTGCGGTTGTCGGGAAGGATCACGCTGACCCGATCGCCCACCTTGACCTCCGACTGCTGGCCGACGTCGAGCTGGACCGAGACGTCCTGGCGAATCGAGGTTCCGGTGAGGACCAGGCCCGATTGAGCCGGTGCACCCAGGGTCGCCGTCACCGTCGTCACCCGCAGCGCGCCCGGTTCGAACACGACCGCGCCGAGTAGAAGCGTGCCGGTCTGGGTGAGGTCGTGAGCCTGCTGCAGAGCCGAGATCGCTGCGCTCGTCGCCGAGGTGAACGCATCGCCGCTCGGCGCACCGAAGCCGAGCGCGCGCAGGTTCGCGTTCAATTCGGCGACGTCCACGCCCGGCGATATGCCGGCCTGGAAGGAGCGCCACGCCGGCGTTGAGCCGTACAGGAGCAGCGTCGGCTCGCCGTCGATCGCAAAGAGCGGCTGCCCGCGACGAACGATCCGTCCGGTTGACGGCAGCATCGTGTAGACAGCCTGCGCTCCCCGCGTGAGCGCGGCGGGCTCTGTTCCGGGCAGGACGGACACTGTCCACGAGCCTGCGTAGTCGAGCCGGCCGCTCACCTGTGTCTGTGCGGCAAGCGAGGCCCGCTCCACCCGACGTGTCGAGGTCGGAGCGCCGTTGTCGAAGCCGACGTGACCAGGGGCGGCGCGACCTGCGAACGGATCGGCGATCGCGACACCCAAGGCGGCTAGGGCGAGGAGGAGGAGCCCGCCGACCAGCATGCGCCTGCGCGTGGGCTGGACTCCGATCGGACTCAAGCGCCCCAGTCGACGCCGCGGCTGCTGTCGCTCATTACCCGCCAGCGTGGCAGCGCTTCCTGTGCTGGCCCTGAAGACGGGGTGGTCTTCAGCTAGCGCTCAGGATCACAGCCTGCTTCGCCAATCCCATTACCCGTAATGGTGGCAGCCTGCTTCGCCAATGCCATTGCACAGAACCGTTCCGTTTTGGCCGGGAGCGGAGTGCAGCAGGTGCGAGCATCTGCCGGACTTGGTGTCCATTTGCGGCGTATCCGGGCTGATCCGGCCGTGGAGATCGAAAACAGCCTGGCCATCGCTATCGGTGCTGGGATCGGGCCAGTTGCGCACCCCGTGGGAGCGCATGCATCGAGCGAAATCGAGCATGCCGCTCAGCGTCTGCTGCACCTGGGTATTGGTCGGCTGGAGCAGGGATGCGCAGGCAGTCTGGGCCGCCTGGAACTGTGAGCTGCTGACTCCGAGTTGCTGCAGGCTGACCTTGGGAATCGCTCCGCTGCTGTCGGGGTCGGGGAACTGCGACGCGCCATGGGATCGCATGCAGCGGGAGAAGGCAAGCCCTCCGTTCTGCCGCGCTGATGCTGCTGGCGTGTTGGTTGAGGTGCTCTGCGTTGCGGTCGTGCCGAGCTGCGCGACGTGACTGCCCGGCGAGCCGGCGCATGCCGCCGCCAGCAGGGCTAGGCCGACCACGGCGGCGATGACGGCCGCGGTTGGCGCTGCGGGCCGCCATGCACTCCGTGCCCGGCGTACGAGACGGGTGCTGACTTTCATGGTTCCTCTCCCGGGGGTGGAGTGATCGTGCCGGCCGCCGGCCCGGCGCCCGGCTCGGGGGCGCGGTGCCGGGGCTGATGCCGTGCGCTGGGGTCGCCGCTCCGACGGCCCTCAGCCGTGCTCGGCCAGCCCGCGAGGACCCGACCGAAGCCGACCTCGGGCGCAGAGCTCACGCGCCCTTTCCGACGCCGCCCAGCCCGACAATGAACTTGAACTCGTGTCCCAGGATGTGCTGGCAGACCTCGATCCCTCTCTGGAAGGCCGGGTTGTTCGCGTTCAGATCGGTGTTCGAACCACCCTGCAGGTAGAAGCCCGGATGGCCGCCGGTCCCGGTGACCGGGTCGGGGAAATCGGTGACCCCACGCGAGCGCATGCACTTCGCGAAGCTCAAGTACTCGCCGCCGGAACCGTTGGGTGATGGGCTGCTCTGCGTTGCGGTGGAGCCGCGTTGCGCCACGTGACTGCCCGGCGAGCCGCCGCATGCCGCCGCCAGCAGAGCCAGCCCGGCCGTGGCGATGATCGCGGCGGCGACACGCAGTGCGAGCGGCAGTACCCGCCGCAGCCAGCGTTGGACCCGATTGCGATCGTTCATTGCTTCACTCAGCGTCTCACCCGTTCCTGTGCTGGCCCTGAAGACGGGGCGGTCTTCAGCTAGGGCTCAGGATCGGGCCGCGATACTTCCTTTGTGAGCTCGCACTCGCCACGGGTGGTGCTCGTCGAGGACGAGGAGCCCGTCCGCCAGGCGGTCGAGCGCGCGCTCCGGCGCGAAGGGATCGCCGTCACCGGCTTTGACGATTACCCCGACCCGGGTCTGATCCTCGCCGCCGCCCCCGATCTGGCCGTACTCGACGTGATGCTTCCCAGCGGCGACGGGTTCGAGCTGGCGCGGCAGCTCCGCGCTGCCCGTGATCTACCGATCGTCTTCCTGACCGCTCGCGACACCGTCGAGGATCGCGTGGGCGGCTTCACGCTCGGCGCCGACGACTACCTGGTCAAGCCGTTCGCGCTCGAAGAGCTGCTCGCCCGCGTGCGCGCCGTGCTGCGGCGCACAGGCCGCCTCGGCGCGGCGATCGAAGCTGGCGACGTCGTCGTCGACGAGCAGGCCGGCCTGGCCACCCGGGCCGGCTCGTCGCTGGAGCTGACTCCTACCGAGCTGCGCCTGCTCGCCTACCTCGTCCGCCAGCGCGGCCTGGTTCTCTCCAAGCACCAGCTGCTCACCCAGGTCTGGGGCTACGACGCCTACGACCCGAACGTCGTCGAGGTCCACGTTAGCGCCTTGCGGCGCAAGCTCGAAGCAAACGGCCCGCGCATCCTCCACACCGTCCGCGGCCTCGGCTACCGGCTCGATCCCCGATGAAGACCGGCTCGCTCCGTGCCCGCGTCATCGTTACGACGCTCGCCATGCTCGCGATCGTCCTCGCCGCAGTCGTCACCGCGGTTACTCTCGCCTACCGCGCCAAGCTCGACGGCGACCTCCGGAACCGGCTGACCAAAGCCGGCGCCGCGGTCGAACGTGCCGGCTCCGCGCCGGCGGTGAAGCGGCTAATCCCAGGTCTCGCGCTTGAGGGGATCGCCACGCGCTTCACCGCACCTCCCGCGACCGGGCCGACGAAGACCGGCTCGACAATCCGGACTCGCGGATCGCTGCTCGTCCTCGACCAGGTGCTCCCCGACCGAGCAGGAGTCTCCTTTAGCGCCAGCCGCGCGAGCATCGACCATGCCGTCACCAACCTGCTCCTGGTCGAGCTCTTGGTCGCAGGTGCCGCGCTCGCGCTCGCGACCGCGCTCGTTGTCCAGGGCACGCGCACCGCTCTCCGCCCCCTTTCGGCCGTCATCCACACCGCGGTCCGCATCGCCCGCGGAGAGACCAGGCTCCGGCTCGAGCCTAATCGCACGGACACCGAACTGGGCAGCCTCGCCGCCGCCTTCGACCAGATGGTCGACGCCCTAGAAACAGCCATCGAGGAAGCACGCGCCAGCGACGCCGCAACCCGTCGCTTCCTCGCCGACGCCTCCCACGAACTTCGCACCCCAGTCGCCGCTCTCCAAGCAAGCGTCGAAACTCTCCTGCGCGAGCAACCCGAACGGCCCGACCGCGACCGCCTCGAAGCAGCCGTTGCCCGAGACAGCGAGCGACTCGGTCGCCTCGTCAACGACCTACTAGGTCTCGCCCGCCTCGAAGCACACCCAACACGCACGGCTACTGACCTCGCCACCGTCGCGCTCCCCCTCGTCGAAGACGCACAGGTGCGCGCACCGCACGCGACCATCAACCTCAGCGCCGACACCGACACCACGGTGCGAGGCGACCCAGACGCACTCGAACGCGTCCTCCGCAACCTAATCGACAACGCTCTTGCAGCCATCCAACCCACCGGCCGAATCGACGTAGAGCTACGACGACGCGACGGACACGTCGAGGCGCTCGTTTCAGACGACGGTCCGGGCGTACCCGCACACGAACGCCAACGCATCTTCGAACGTTACGTCCGACTCGATCCCAATAAACCTGGCCACGGCCTCGGCCTCGCCATCGCGCGCCGCATCGCACAGCAACACCACGGCGACCTGACGTGCGAACCGACGCCCGCCGGCGCGAGCTTCAGCCTCCGCCTTCCCTCTGTACCCTGACCTCGCGGACCTCGAGATTCGCTCTCGACGGAGCCGGCTTGCGAACCGCCCCGCCGGCAGCATCCATCCCCGTCTCGCGTTCGAGTACGTAGCTGTGCTGTGACATCCCACGTCGCACTCCCCCGGGGCATTCGGCTATGGGTATCCGCCGGCGCCGTAACCGATGCCCGCCAGGAGGTGCTGACACGCGCTCATCGCGCTTTCGACCTGCGGCGAATTCTGGTTTACGCCAGGCATGTCGCGCGGGAAACCAGGGGTCCCTGGCTCTCCGGGGTCGGACTCGGCTAGCGGGTCCGGCCAGTTCCGCACCCCGTGCGAGCGCACGCATCGGGCGAAGTTCGACAACGCATTCATCCACTTCTGAATCTGTGCCGGAGACAACTGACCGCTGCTCGGGAGCAGGTGCTGGCAGGCGCTCTGAGCTTTCTGGAACTGGGTGCTGCTGACGCCAAGTTGCTGCAGGCTTACCTTTGGGATCGCTCCGCTGCTGTTGGGGTCGGGGAAGTTCAGCACGCCGTGCGTCCGCATGCAGTGGGAGAACGCGACCGGATCGTTCTTCCCTGTCGACCCAGCCCGCGTGCTGGAGGAGCTGGTCTGCGTCGTAGTCGTCGTGGAGCCAAGCTGTGCGACCTGGCTGCCGGGCGAGCCGCCGCATGCCGCCGCCAGCAGCCCAAGCCCGGCCGCGGCGACGACGCCGAGGGCGATACGCATACCGGTAACCAAGCCGGCGACGGCCGGCGTACGACGCCGCTGCTTGTCGCTCATTGCCCAGCAGCATCGCAACCGTTCCTGTGCTGACCCTGAAGACGGGCCGTCTTCAGCTAGCGCTCGGAACGAGCGGATACTTCCTATGCGAGCGCGTGCTCGCACGGGTGGTGCCCGCGGCGCTGTTTGTCAGCTGGGACAACGACGCATCCCGCCCTGATCCCGCAGGAGGTCGCCGGAAGCTCCCGCCACCACCCGGCACTCCCGGCAACCGCAGCGCCGAAGACCCTGCTCGCGGCGGGAATCCCCGGCTATCCCCGCTCAGCCCGAAAGCGCCAAGACCGGTCTGTCACGCCGGAGGTCGCGGGTTCGAGTCCCGTCGCTCCCGTAAAAGTCCTGCAAATGAGCATATGTATTTGACATAACGACCGCCGGCTTCTTTTCATCCCGCGCAGATCCCGCACGGGAATCAGCTTGAAATCGCCGCAAGGAGCCGGCCGTAACCGGTAATCCCCGGAGAAGGATGGCCGGCCGAGGTGGCCGGAGGTCGGCCAGCGTTCGGCTGGACAAGTGACCCGGTCGCAGGCATCTTCGGGATCGCAGGAGAGGCCCTAGTTGCCATCCCCGCCAATCCCGCGGAAGAAACCAATCCGAATAGATGTACCCGAACCAAGTCCACGCTCGAGTCCTAGATGTAGCGACAGGGCTCGATCCAGCCCACCACCCTCTTTAGGTGTTCATCTTTGTCGCCCTTCACACGGAACGCGACAACCATGGGACGACGCGAACTTTTAGTCACGTCTTACGGCGGTGGGCCGGCCGAGCCCGAGTCGCTGGACTTTCGCCTGGGTCAGCGTGCTGTCACTCGACGTGCTGATCGCGCGAACGCGCCGGTAACGTCGCCGACGTCCTGCAACCCACTCCGTTGGGGCGACCCGCGCGGGCGCTATGCTCGAAGCGCCGGGCACATACTCCCCGGCCGGTGCGGAAGCGGCGAAGTCCGGTGCGAATCCGGCGCTGTCCCGCAACTGCGATGCCCCGCTCGGGGATGAGCCAGGTCGACCGTCCTGCGCCGAGATTCGAACGTCAGCCCTCGGAGGAAGGGCGGTTCGGGCGGCGCCCGCCGTCGAGCCTCCTCCTCCGCAGAAGCGGAGGTTTTTATGAGCGGACAAACGACCAGCTCGAGGCCCGGGCGCTCGCCGCGTTACGGTGACGCCCCCGTGCTTGGAGAGCGGCCGCGGGAGCCCTTTGCGCTTTCGTGGAGCGGCGGTAAGGACTCGGCGCTCGTCCTCTGGTCGATGCGCCGCCGACTCGTCGAGCCGGAGGCGCTGATCACAACCGTGACCGAGGGCCATGAGCGGATCAGCATGCACGGAGTCCGGCGGGAGCTGCTCGCGCGGCAGGCCGAAGCGCTCGGGATTCCGCTCGTCGAGGTGCTGATCCCGCCCAGCTGCGTCAACGAGATCTACGAGGAGCGGATGGCGGAAGCGTTAGCGACCGAGCCGCTGTCCCGGGTCGACGCGATCGGCTTCGGCGACCTGTTCCTGGAGGATGTCCGCGCCTACCGCGAGGGTCGTCTCGCGGCGGCCGGTAAGCGCGGGCTCTTTCCGCTCTGGGGGCGCGACACAGCCGCGCTCGCCCGCGAGTTCCTCGACGCGGGCTTCGAGGCGACGCTCGTCTGCGTCGACCCGCACGCACTCGACGCAGACTTCTGCGGACGCCGCTACGACGAGCGGCTGCTCGCTCAGCTCCCGCCGGGCGTCGACCCCTGCGGCGAGAACGGCGAGTTCCACACCTTCGTCTCCGGGGGCCCGATCTTCGCCGAGCCGATCGCCTGCGAGCGCGGCGAGGTCGTCGAGCGTGACGGATTCGTCTTCTGCGACCTGATCCCGGCGTAAGGAGGCGAACCATGCGGATCTGCTCTCTCCTGCCTAGCGCCACCGAGATCGTCGGCGAGCTCGGCCTGGTCGAGTCGCTGGTCGGCATCTCGGAGGAATGCGACTGGCCACCCGAAGTTCGCGGCCTTCCGATCGTGACCGCCTCGCGCGTCGAAACGACGCGCTTGACCAGCCTTGAGATCGACGAGGCCGTACGCGAGGCGGTCGGCGACGGACGCCCCTTGTACGCGATCGATCGCGGCCTGCTCGAGACCCTCCACCCCGACCTGATCCTGACCCAGAACCTCTGCGCGGTCTGCGCCGTCTCCGCCGACAACATCAGCGAGCTGTGCGCAACCGACGCCGAGGTCGTCGCGCTCGACGCGCACACGCTCGCCGAGATCGAAGAGCGCATCCTCTCGCTCGCCGACCTGCTCGGCGTTTCAGCACGAGGGCGCACCGTCGTCGCCGAGATGGAGGCGAAGATCGCAGCCGTCCACGCTCGCGTGGCCGACGCGCCCACGCGATCGGTGTTCGTAGCCGAGTGGCTCGAGCCGCCCTACGCCGCCGGCCACTGGATTCCCGAGATGGTGGAGATCGCCGGCGGCCGCGACGTCCTCGGACACGCGGGCGCCCCTTCCTACCCGACCTCGTGGGAAACGGTGCTCAACGAGCGCCCCGAACTGGTCGTCGTCGCGCCCTGCGGCTTCGACCATACGCGCGCAGCCCGCGAGGCGACGCTGCCGCCACTCGCTTGCCGCGCAGTTGCCGTCGACTCGAATGCCTACTACGCGCGACCAGCACCGCGGCTCGCCGATGGGATCGCCCAGCTCGCTTTCCTCATCCACCCCGACCTCGTCGACGACCCCGGACTCCCCTACGTCGAGCTCGCCAACCCGATGCGGCCTGGACAGGCGATCCTCGGTGACGTCGCCCGCTGATCATCGGGAAGCGGCGACGCTCGGGCCAACCGCGATTCCCAGCTCGGGCGACCGGTCGCTGACGGTGGCATTCCTGCATCTCGCGCCCGAGCTCGGGGCGTTGGACCGCAACCGCTCGCTGATTGAGTACGGCACGCGGGTGGCCGCCGACTCAGGCGCCGACTGGGTGCTCTCAGGTGAGCTTGTCGTGCCTGGCTATCGCTTCGAGGCGCAGATCGGAACCAACTGGATTGCTGAGCAGCCTGATAGCTGGATGCGTCGACTCGCCCGTCTGAGCTCCGATTTGGGAGTCACCAGTTTCGTCAGCCATCCAGAACGCGAGACCCTGACCGGGAAACTGTTCAACAGCCTCTTCGTCATCGGCCGCAACGGCCAGATCCTCGGACGGCAGCGGAAGCTCAAGCCGACGCCCGGCAGCGAAGACTGGTCGAGCGCAGGCGAGCCCGGTCGCCCGATTCTGGTCGACGGCATCAAGGTCGGACTCCTGGTCTGTGCCGACGCCTACAAGGGACTACCGGCGCTCCGCCTGCGTGACTCTGGCGCGCAGCTACTCGTCTCAGCCGCCGCCTGGTGGCCGGGCGAATGGGGGCCGAAAGGCGAGTGGGAGGCACGGACGCTCGACACGGGTCTGCCGATGATCGTCTGCAATCGCACAGGCTGTGACCACGAGTCGCAGCTCTTCGGCTCAGAGAGCGTCGTTGTCGATCGCGGCGGGAAACTTCTCACGCTCCGTGCGAGGGAATCGACGGCCTTCGTCGTCAACTGCTCATTGAGACACGGTCGCATGGCGAAGTGCGAACTCCTCGTATCAACTGCACTACGGCCTGAGTGATGGCAGCGGCGCGATCCTAGGCCCAGTAAGTCGTTCACAGCGAAGGCAAGACACGTTCTCGCGCACATCCCGGTGGTCGGTTCGCTATTCAGACAACGCTCCATCCCGCGCTCATCCCGTACGAGGTCGCCGGAAGCTCCCGACCGCGGCCGCCAATTCCCGCAACACCAGGAGCGGAAAGCCCTGGTCACGGCGGGAATCCCCGGCTATCCCCGCTCAGGCCGGAAGCGCCATGACCGGCCTGTCACGCCGGAGGTCGCGGGTTTGAGTCCCGTCGCTCCCGCTCAGGCTTTCCCCTGCAAAATAGCCTGTTGTGTTGTCTGGGCTGACGCCTCTGCGAGGTCGCTATGGCCCATTCGTGGTCCAATGTCTTTCGGAAAAATACCTGCAAATCCAGCGTTTCTGGACTCCAGATCGTGACCGGTCGCACCAACAAACCCGGTCATGGACGGATGGCCCGCTCGAACCTGAGCGCGCGCGCTCGACCTTCTCGGGCAGGGAGCGGACGAACTCGACGCGGCGCACGCGCTTAGGCTCGTCCACCGAGACGTGAAGCCCGGCCAACATCCTCGTCGCGAAATCACCGACCACGTCCGCGGGGCCGGCCCTAGCTGCTCGAATCACACCTCCGAGTCGTACGAGCGGCCGCGACCGCTTCAGGCCGTTGCCGCCCAGGTTCCGTTCGACTCGAACCCTCCGGTGTCGACCGAGTCCAAGAGACGAAGAACGGCGCCTGTTCGATCGGCACCCTCAGCGAGGCCCCAGCTGAAGGACGTGACGCTCTCCCTGTTGGCGAACCCTCCCTCGTAGATGCAGAGATTCCCCGACGCCGCTTCTGGTGCGGCGACTGTGCCCGGACACTCAGGAGGCGGTGTCTGGCCGACGAGGACAACGTGCGGAGTCGGCGCAGCCGGAAAGCGAAAGCCGAAGGAGATCGCCGAGAACGCGGCACGGCCGCCGGAGCCCGTCACCGAATCGTATCCGCCCATGACCCAGTCTCCACGGACTGTCTTGCCGACCGGCAAGTCACCGCCTGGGAATGGCCCCGGCGGGCCTTGGACGCCTTGAGGGCCTGTGGCGCCCTGAGCGCCCGGGACGCCCTGCTGGCCCTGCGGGCCGGCGGTCCCTTGCGGCCCAGTTCGCCGCGCAGACAACGATGGCATCCCGCCTCGTTTCCCATTCAGGCAACGCCGCATCCCGTGCTCATCCCGCACGAGGTCGCCGGAAACCTCCGCCGGC
>Ga0307296_10000699_pt1 | contig 16357 bp, 20 predicted proteins | sample ER_DNA_153_FD_194467 | JGI IMG/M metagenome (GOLD analysis project Ga0307296, IMG submission 194467) | Bulk soil microbial communities from the East River watershed near Crested Butte, Colorado, United States - ER_DNA_153 | ecosystem: Environmental > Terrestrial > Soil > Floodplain | place... | reverse complement strand
AGGGCCGCGGGTGCTGTTCATGTCAGGTTATGCCGAGCAGGATTCGAGGTCCGGCGTGCCCTTCGGGGCAAATTTTCTGAACAAGCCTTTTTCCGGCAAGGAGCTGGCAGCCAAGGTCGTGGAAGCGCTCAAAGGACCGCCGGCGGGCTGAGCGATCCCTCGGACTGGCGGGGTCAGATCGCGACGCCTGCCCTGGCGACGAGCTGCTTCAATGCCTCGAGGGGCAGGGCTCCCGATTGACGCTCTACCTCTTTCCCTCCTTTGAAGACAATCGTTGTAGGTATCCCGCGAATCCCGAATGCGTTTGCCGTTCTGCTCGACTGATCGGTATTGAGCTTCGCGATCAGGGCCTTTCCCTGGAGGTGGGCGGCCAGGGCGTCTACTGCTGGAGCCATCATCCGGCAGGGCCCGCACCAGTCCGCGTAGAAGTCGACGGCGACGGGCACGTCGCTCTCGTTTATCGTACGGGTGAAGGTCTCATCCGTCAGCGGCAGCGGACGCTCAAGCAGGATCGGCTTCGCGCATTTCCCGCACTTGGGGCCGGCGGTGACTTTGCCGGCGTCGATTCGATTCCAGGTATCGCAGAATTGGCAGCGCACCGTGAGCTTTTTGATCGTCGCTGTTTCGGTCTCCATCGATTCCCCGCTTTTGGTTAGCTTTCCACGATGACTGGTACGCAACTGCAAAATCCGCCGCAGGCAGGCGACGTCGCTCCCGAATTTACAGCGGCTTCGACGTCGGGGAGTGAGGTCTCGCTCTCTTCCTTTCGCGGGAAGCGGAACGTGCTGCTCGCATTCTTCCCTCTGGCCTTCACGGGAACGTGCACAAAGGAGCTGGTCTGCTTCACCGAGGACTTCGATCAGTTCGCCGGACACGGGGTCGAGATCCTTCCGATATCCGTCGACTCGACGGCGTCGCTTCGCGAGTTCAAGAACAAGCTGCAGATGAAAACCGAGCTGCTCAGCGACTTCAAGCGCGACATTTCGCGCGAGTACGGGGTGCTCAACGAGGACCGGTTTTACTCGAATCGGGCGTACTTCCTGATCGACAAGGAGGGGCGGGTCCGCTGGTTCCACATCGAGGACAACAATGGCCAGCGCCGGGAGAACTCAGAGATCCTCGCCGCGATCAAACTGCTGAGCTAGCTATTTCGGGGTTAAGACCTCCTAGGGGCGCTTAACTCGTTTTTTGACCCCATTTTGGGTTGCTGAGCATTACCCGGTTCGTCTATCTCTCACAATAGTAGGTGTGTCCACCACGGGGCTCCGGGACTACAGATCCGGGACGCCTCCGACGGAGACTTTCAGCATGGAAAAAAGGACCAGCAAGAACGCTAAATTCAGCGCTCGCGGGGGTTTCTCCGTTTTCGAGCTGCTGATCGTCGTTGTCATACTCGGCGTGCTCGCCACCATCGCGGGACCCGCAATGTCGCGCATCGTGCGGCACAATCGTGTGAATCGCGCCGCGACGGTCATCGCGTCTGATCTGCAGAACGCCTTTGCAGTAGCGGCTCGCCAACGTGAGCCGGTTCGCATTCAGGCCGATGCTGCCAGCCGCAGCTATCAGTTCATCGACCGCAAGAGCGGTCAGGTCCTGCGGATCAGAACATTCTACGGCGACACGTCTGAGTATCGCCTCACGAAACTGGAATTCAATCCGACGGTAATCGACGTGTTTCCGAGCGGCGTTTCTTCGTCGGAAGTTACCATAGTTCTCGAGAACGGTGACTACCAAAAACAAATCAAGGCCAGCACTGCTGGCTTCATACGGGTGATACCAAAACTATGAGAATCTCACTGCGCAGTTTGGATCGAGCTGCCAAAGCGACGTCCGCTGTGAGCGGGCCCAGGAAGGGCTTCGCCCTCATTGAGGTCATCGTGGCAATGGTGCTTCTCGCCGTTGCCGTTTCGTCGCTCGCGGCACTGATGTACTCGGTGTCGCAAAACGGAATGAAGGCGACCGGCAATGCCTATAGAAATGGCGTGCTAATGCACGAAGTGAATCGCCTCGAAGGGATCCCCTACGATTCCATCCCCGTGGGATCGAGCAGCATTGTGGTGACCACGATGCCCTATCCTCATACTCGAGTGATCACTGTCACCGAGCCCGTCGCCCGTACGATCAAGACGGTAACTGTCGTAATCACACCGGCGAACATGAAGTTCAAGCCCGACACTGTGAGCTTCATCCGGACCAGAGCCCGCTCGTCAAAGGTGCTCTGCCAGACATGCCCGGAGACCTGACCCATGACACACTATAAGATTCGCCGCGCCCGCCGCGGTTTCACACTCATAGAGCTGCTGGTTGGAATCGTACTCTTCGCCATCGTCGGTGCGCTTTTCACGAAGCTGCTGACGGTGCAGGGGAAATTCTACGACCGTCAGGGCATGGGCAATGCGGCGCGCAACGTCTCGCGCGCATCGCTCAACCGTGTCGTGTCCGACTTCCGGATGATCGAGGCTACCGGCGGCGTCGTCGGCGCCACGCCCACGTCTCTAACGATTCGAATTCCGTTCGCGATTGGCGTTATGTGCGGGAACGGATTTGGAGGCACTGTCCTGACTCTGCTCCCGGTTGACTCTACGACCTATGCCCAAGCCCCCTTTGTCGGCTATGCGTGGAGAAACTTCAATAACGGTACGTATGCGTACGTCGAGAATCCTGCGACCAAGACGGAGAGTGATGCCGCGATGATTGCCGTTTGCACGGCTCAAAATGTGACGACCGTTCCGAAGGGCAAGGTCGTCCTGGTTAGCCCGGTCCTGCCAGTTAACGCAGGCCTCGGGACGCCAGTGTTTCTCTATGCCAGGGTCCGTTACGAGTTCAAGGCTTCGACGGCTGTTCCGGGCAAGCTCGGGCTCTATCGCACCACCATCGCGGCGAATGGCGCCGAGAATGCCGAAGAGCTCGTCGCACCGTTCGCCAATACCGCGAGCTGGAAGTTCTACACGCTCACTGGTGGCTCGGTCGCCCAAACGAACGCACCAGCCGATCTGGCTACGATTCGCGGATTGGAGCTCCACCTCGATGGTATCAGCGAAAATAGGGCTCCAGGAATGATTGCCGAAGAAACAGCGCCATTCACAACTGCGGTCTTCTTCAAGAACCGCGTACAATAGCCGGAGAGGCTTGACTATATGCTGAACAACACACAACGCCGCGGATTCGCCATTCCAGTCGCCCTGCTCGTCATCATGGTTCTGACAATCATGGTGGCCGGCGGATTCTCGCTGGTGAGCGCGGAACGCAGATCGGTCGCCGATCAGAAGTCCCAGATCTCAGCATTCAGAATCGCGGAGCAGGGACTCGAGCTCTTTCTCGTCCGTCGTGACTCGCTGATGAAAGACAAACCGGGGTACACCAAGGTCCCGGGAGCAGCGGACAGCGTGCGCATCCCCTTATCCGGGGGTTATGCGGACGTCACACTGACGCGCTTACGGGCGCCCAGAGGCAATCAGGCGGGGCTTTACGTCGTACGGTCGAAAGGCGTAGAAACCGCTGATGCCTACGCGGGAACGCCCCAGGGTGTGCGGACCGTTGCGCAATACGCGTTGTGGGAGCCAGCTCCGATGCAGGTCCTGGCGGGCTGGACAGCTCTCTCCGGTCTCCAGAAGAATGGTGGCGCCGGAACGTTGGGTGGTATCGACGTGTGTGGCGCTGGGGCGACGATAGCAGGTGTGGTCGTTCCGGTGAATCCTGGTTATGAAGGCAAGGTCGTGGCGGTGGGGAATCCACCCGTTGATTCCGTCATCGATCCCGATGTGATCGACATCGACTGGGATGGGATCGTGAATCACAACTTAATTGAGGCGACGATTACGCTGCCTGGTGGTTCGTGGCCAACTGCAGCGCTGGAAGCGGCGTACGCCGACACAGGTTCGAAGTACTATCCGATTATCCGCGTCAACGGTGACCTGGCCCTTCCGTCGTCAGGTAAGGGGATGCTCATCGTGACCGGCAGCCTCACCCTCAACGGTAGCGTTGGGTGGAAGGGCGTGATACTCGTCGGTGAGCAAATCAAGTCAAACGGTAGCAACAACGTCGAGGGCGCGGTTATCAGTGCCTTGGACGAGAAGCTTGGTATCAACGTGCCCATTTCAGTGGCGGACGGTACCAAGCAATACAACTACAATTCCTGCGAGGTTTCGAAAGCCACGACGACGATGGGTGCGCTCGTGACGCTTCGTAACACGTGGGTCGACAACTGGGTGGAATACTAGGATGCTGGCTGTCCGCCGCCCCGGGCGTCGGGGCTTCGTGATCGGTGAGCTGCTGATCGCGCTGCTACTCCTCGCAGTTGCTGTCTCGTCTTTGGCTGCACTCATGTACTCGGTCTCCCGCCGTCCAGCGATTGCGACGCGCGAGGAGACCGATTGCGTGGGGAAGAACGCCACCGCCTCGCCCAGGTGCATTGCACAGGCGGCCGGTGGTCCGTCCAGGCTCCTTCGCTCCGGCTGCGCTACACGGATGGGAGCCGCCGTCCAGGCGTGCAAGGATTCGCTCGTAGTGGCGGATAGCGTGGGAGAAACCATCCTCAAGGCTCGCACCGATTCCGCCGCCATGGCTCTGCTCGAGAAAAAGCAGAAGGCGTCGCGGCCCGTCGAAAGGCCCGACCGGGGCTTCATTCGCTGATCACCCCTCCGGCGTTGGTGCGCCGGAGACCTTGCTAAGCCGAGTTCTGCCAAGTGCTTAGCCGTTCCTTCGGGGAAGCATTCCCGCACCTGTTCCCAACGCCTGTGACGATTCCGGAGTTGGGAACAGTCTTTTATTTAAGCACAGCAGTAGCCTCTCGAGCTGCGTCAGTTCTGGAGATACGGCACGCGCTTCTATTACCTCGGGGCATACCACCACCGACGGTCCGTCGGGTCCTGAGAGAATTGGCTCGCACTTGGAGGCGGCGGACTATGTTCGTCAGTCGGCGGCGCGGCTTCACAATGGTCGAGACGATCATCGTGCTGGCTATTGTCGCGATCGTCGCTGCGATTGGAGGGCCCAAGCTCGGAGCCGCCTTGCAGCGCCGCACGACCGCGTCGGACGCGGACCAGTTCGTCCTCGCCCACTCCCTCGCCCGTTCCACGGCGGTGCGCTTTGCTCGCGTCGCCCAACTACATATAGATGCCCCCGGCAGTCGATTCTGGGTGGACGTCGACACCAGCGCCAACGGAATTGGCCAACGCGCGACAATGGGCTACGTGCGCGACGTGAGCGCCCCTGGTCTGACGCTATCGAGCAGTCGCTCGCTCCTTTGCTTCGATGCCAGGGGAATTGCATCGACGAATGGTTCCTGCCAGCCGGGGGACGCGACGGTGATTTTCTCCGACGGCGCAACCGCCGACACGGTCGCCACCACCGCACTCGGCAAAGTCCTGAGATGACGCCGACTCCGCAGGGCGAGAGGCGCGGCTTCTCGCTGGTCGAGATCCTGGTGGCGGTCACGCTGCTCGGCTTTGCCATGATGAGCCTCGCCGGGGCCGCGGCGCTCGGTCTGTCGCAGATGGGCAAGGCCCGGCAGGACCTTCACTACTCGGCAGACGTCCAGCAGGTCGCTGACAGCCTGGTCGGCCGCGGCTGGAACAAGGTCGTGAGCGGCTCCCAGAGCATTCGCGGACGCGCAGTCAGCTGGACGGTGAGTACCGTCAATCCGAACTCCCAGAAGATCGACGTCATAGTTTCGCGTCGCGGCCAGGCACAAACAAACCTCGTCTACTCCGACACGGTCACGCTGTTTGTCGCCAAGAGCCGGGTACAGTGACGATGACAAAGCCAGGTCGTTCCGCCCACCCTCGCGCCGGCTTCACGATGATCGAGCTCCTCGTGGGCCTCGTCGTCGGCCTGATTGTGTTGAGCAGCGTCGTGCAAATGCTCATCGTTCAGAGCCGCGGGTACAGGAAGCAGCGCGAGATCGTCGACATCCGTGAGACCGCACGTGAAGCGACTGCGTTGCTCGCGTGGGATCTCCGGCAGTCGGCGGTCGGTGGTAGTCCGCTGGCGGCCATGGGCGCGAATTCGATTGCGCTTCGCTCCCCGCGTGGCGTTGGGACGATATGCGCGAAGCACCCGACCCTGGCCCGGTACGGGCTCTGGAAGACCGGGGGAAACATCCTCGCCACCATTGATGACAGTGCGCTAGTCTACCAGCTCGGTCGCGACAAGTGGCAAGCGCTGAGGATCACAGCTGTTGGGACTCCCGCGGCGATGGGAGTCGCGGCCTGCGCCTGGCCCGGCGCGCGTCCACCCGACGTCGTCGTCGAATTCGCGGTCGGCACCAAGATCGACACTTCGTACATCAAGGTCGGCGCGCCTTTCCGCAACTTCCGTCGCATTCAGTACGCTGAGTATCAGGTGAATAGCCGCTGGTGGCTGGGGCGCAAAGTCGGCGCGGCCGCGTCGTACGAGCAGCTGACCGGCCCGCTCGTGGCCCCCTCGTCGAACGGTCTCGCCTTCGTCTACTATGATACGCTGGGTGTGGTCACCGCCAACCCCGCGGCTGTCGCCAGTATTGCGATCACCCTTCGGACCGAGAGCTACAAGAAAACCTACGTCGGGAGCACCTACGTCTATCAGCGCGATTCGCTGGCGACGAAAGTGGCGCTCCGGAACTGATGATGACCAATCGCAAGGGATTCGTGCTCCCGTCGGTGATTTTCGCGATCACGATCATGAGCGTCATCGTCGTCGTTGCGCTGAGCACGGCAAGCGATGAGCGTCGCGCGTCACGCGCAACCCGCGAATCAACCCTCGCCATGTACGCAGCAGAGGCCGGCCTCCGTCAGACTTACGGAGCCTGGCCCAGCGCACCGGTGAAGGCTTTGAATCCAGGAGACAGCCTTGACCTCGGCTGGCAGAATCTGCCCAACAAAGCCGCGTATCGCGCCGTTATCCATCGTGTCGACAAGGGCGCGCTCCAGGAATACAACGTGGTGGTGCAGGGTAGGCGCACAGACCCCACCGCGGGCATTATCACGATCGTCGGCGGTGTTGGCGGCGTTCCGATTTTCAAGTACGGGGTGTACACCGAAGACGTTTTGTATCTGACCAGCGGCGGCACGTTCGACGCGTATGACTCGGATCTCGGACCGTATTCGCTGGCGACCGCGGACAGCACGTCGCTGTGGGCGAACACCACCATGACCGTTACCCAGACTACGGTTAAGGGCGATGCGACGGCTGTGGGCACCATCACACTTGGCTCAGCCGGCGTCGTGACAGGAGCCTCCACCACGGGCGCCACCGCAATGGCGCCGATGGACATAATCCCGTGCCCAGCGGGTGGATTCACACCGACGGCAAACGTGCCGCCCGGACCGGGTATCAGCTACAGCTCCGTATCGGGCGTGCTAACGGTCTCGAGCGGGAAGACGCTCACGCTGACAGACCCGTCTTATTTCTTCAGCTCGATCGTCCTGACAGGAAATGCGAAGCTGGTGTTTCCGGGAAGCCCGCGCGCCAACGTTGTTCTTCGCGATTCGATCAACGCCGGTTCGGGAACCATCGTCAATCAGGCCGCGAACGCAGCGGCGCTCTCGTTCTCATCGTGCGGGACCTCTGCGACGCCGGCGTATTGGGCTCTCAGCTCGAATGGAACGGCATCCTACTATACAGTCTACGCGCCCAACCACATCGTTTACGAGCTTGGCGGCGGTGACTTCTACGGCGCGATCGTGGCATCGATTTACTACGCCACGGGCGGTGGCAAATTCCACTATGACCTAGCACTGGCGAGACTGTCTTCGAACAAGCTCGCAGTACAGCGCGGATCGTGGGCGCAGCTGCCTGGGAGCTGACGCAGTTTCGTTGAACCGCGCATAGCCGAGATGTAAGTTAGCAAGAGGGCGGAGGTGGTTCCGCCCTCTTGGCATTTAACGGAAGAAGTCAGCCGGACGCATGAAAATCCTCGTAATCGAAGACGATCCCACTGTCGGACAGTTCGTCAAACGGGGGTTTGAGGAACAGCGCTGGGGTGTAGACCTCGTCGCCAACGGCGATGACGGCGAAGCGCGCGCGATGGCGGAAGACTACGACGTCGTCGTTCTCGACATGCGACTGCCGGGCAAGTCGGGCTCGCAGGTGCTGCACGACCTGCGCGCGCGCGGGTTCGACCGCCCGGTTCTGATCCTCACGGCGCAGGACGCGATCGATTCCAAGGTCGAGACCCTTCGCGCCGGTGCCGACGACTACGTCACCAAGCCGTTTGCGTTCGAGGAGCTGCTCGCCCGGGTCGAGGCCCTGTCGCGGCGGCCGAGGGCACGCGTGGCTCCCGTGCTCAAGATCGCGGATCTCACTGTAAATCTGGACACGAGAGAGGTGTCTCGCGGGGGGCAGGGGATCGAGCTGACACCGAAGGAGTACACAGTACTCGAGTACCTGATACGCCATGCGGGGCGCGTCATGAGCAGGACGCTCATCACCGAGTATGCCTGGGGCTATCACTTCGATCCCGGCACCAACATTGTCGATGTAGTGATCAACCACCTTCGCAAGAAGATCGACGCATCGAGCTCGCGTAAGCTCATTCACACGATCCGTGGCGTCGGCTACGTGATCCGCGAGGAGACAGCGGCCGGGAAAGGGACATAGGCGATGCTGTCTACGCGCGTGAAGCTCACCGCGGCATTCGTGGCGGGACTGATCGCGGTTACGGCGACGCTCGTCCTGGCGGTACTGACGGCCCGCAACAACGCAGTCTATCACGACATCGCGCTCTACGCGGCGGCTCAGGGTGATCTCGCGGCTCGCGTTATCACCGACGCCGCGAAGGCCGGCGACAGCGTTCTCGCGACCAGCGACACGGCGCTCATCCAGCGCCTCTCGCCAAAGGTCGTCTCCCGGCTGCAATCGCTGCCAGGATACATCGTGGTGGTTGATACGGCCGGCCGCGCGGTGTACCGGTCGAACGACGTGATGGCCCTGCAGGGGAGCGACATGGCCACGTTGCAGTCACAGCTCGCCGACCTGCCGAACTCGGGAGAAGCTCTCATCTTCAACCTCGACTCCCGTCAGGAACGGGTCCTGTTCGTCTCGCATTCTCTCGGAGGGAATCCGCCCCGCCTCAGCCGGATCGCCTCCGGCGCTCTCGCGACGAGGGCCACCACCGTTCCGAGCGAATATCTGCTCGACACTCTCATCATCGTGCCGCTCATCATCGGCGCCGCCGGGATCGCTGCGTTTTTGTTTCTCGGACGCACGCAGCGACAGCTGAACGAGATCACCACCGAAGTCGCGGCAATCACCGATGGACGGAGCCTGCATCGCCGTCTCGCCTTGAGCGAAGAGACGACGGACTTCGCGGATCTCATGACGACCCTCAACGCGATGATATCCCGCCTCGAGATGTCGTTTGCCGGACTGCGCCGGTTCACGGCCGATGCGAGTCACGAGCTGAAAACGCCGCTCGCCGTTCTCCGCGCCGACGTCGAAAGGGCCATGATGGAGACATCCAGCCAGATTGAGCGCATGATCGCGCTCGAGGAGTGCCTGCAGGAAGTGCGAAGGATGTCCGACCTGGTGGAGAGTCTCCTGACCCTCGCGCGCGCCGACGAGGGACGCTTCGACATCCACAAGGAGCCTGTAGAGCTGCAACCGCTCGTGCAAGAGGTCTACGAGACCGCCCTCATACTCGGCGAGGCCCAGGGCGTCACGGTGAATCTGCCATTTACCGCAGATGTGGTGGTTATGGCGGACCGAACTCGCCTCCGGCAGCTCTTTCTCAATCTCGTGACGAACGCCATCAAGTACACACCCGCCGGCGGCAAGGTCGAGCTCGGTGTGGGCCGCCATCCCGACAACGTGACGTTTGCGGTGCGCGATACGGGAATTGGAATTTCCGCGGCCGACTTCCCCCACATCTTCGAACGCTTCTGGCGCGCGGACAGAGTGCGATCGCGCATGTCGGAGCGCGGCGGATTCGGTCTTGGACTCGCGATCAGCCAGTGGATCGCGCAGGCTCACGGTGGAACTCTCACCGCATCGTCGCGCCTCGGCCGCGGCAGTCTCTTTACCGTGACGCTGCCGATCGAGAGCGACGGACAGCCGTCTGACAACGCGCCGCGTTAACGCTCCGCTAATGCGCGCGTTAGGAGCACTTCATTAACTGTTAACGCCCGCGCTATTTCATCGCCGATAGAACTCCGAGACGTTGAAGCCGACATCCACTCGGAGACGAAATGCTCGAAACGCTGCTGGAGTCGAAACCGAAGACGCGACGATCGGCCGGTGGCGCCGTCGTCAGCGTGACAGCTCACACCGCATTGATTGCAGCGGCGCTCTACGCGACGGCGCAGGCTCGCGTTGAACCGGCTCGATCTCCACAGCCAATTCGTCCGATATATTTTCCCCTCCCTCAAACTCCAGCTCAGACCGCCTCGGTGAATGCGACTCGATCCATTCGTCCGGATGGGCATCGTCTGATATTTGTCGAACCGCATTTCGACATAAGAATTCCGACGCTCGATATGTCGGGTGTCATTTCGAAGCCGACCGACTTCGGCTCAGGGACGATTGGTCCGACTGGAGGGAATAGCCCAGAGGGAGCGACCGCGCCGACAGGTGGGACGTTTCGCGCTGATCAGGTCGAGAAACAGGTTTCAGTCGTGCCGGGAAGCCCGCCACCCCGGTATCCTGAAATCCTCAGGAGCTCGGGCGTCGAAGGTCAGGTCACCGCCCTCTTCGTCGTCGACGAGACGGGGCGCGCCGAGGAGGACAGCGTCCGGTTCGTGCGCTCGGACAACCCGCTGTTCGAGGATGCTGTGAAGCAGGCGCTTCACCGCATGCGATTCGCTCCCGCCGAGATCGGCGGGAGAAAAGTGAGGCAGCTGGTTCTGATGCCCTTTGTGTTTACGCTCGCGCGGTAGTTAGGAATCATTAATACTATTTCATTGATTCTTAATCTTGGGGCTATTCCGCACGGTTCGGGTACAGAACACCTTTCGTTCACGAACTTCCCACTGGGTGAGGAATGTTTAACCAACTGATCGAGTCAAAACCTAAGAAGCAGCGAATGGCTGGCGGCACGGTGTTCAGTGTCGTGCTCCACACCGTCCTCATCGGCGGCGCCGTCTACGCGACGGCTGCTGCTGGCAACAAGGACGAGAAGACGAAGGCCGAGAAGATTCAGTTCGTCGAGATGAAGAAGGAGCCGGTTCCCGAGAAGAAGGCGCCGGAGCCTCCCAAAGAGGTCATCGTCAAGCCGCCTCCGCCGAAGGGATTCCAGGTTCTTCGCGCGCCCGTCAAGATCGATATCAAGATTCCCGAGATCGATCTGTCGAAGGCGATCACGAACGAGAGCGACTTCAGCGGCAAGGGCGTGAAGGGCGGTACCGGAAGCGGTGTCGTCGGTGGAACGGGCCCCGTCACCAACCAGACCTACTTCGAGTTCCAGGTCGAAAAGCCAGCCGAGATGCTCCCCGAGAGTCCGAAGCCGAAGTATCCGTCGGTTCTCGAAAGCTCAGGCATAGCGGGCGAAGTTCAGGCACAGTTTGTGGTGAATACTCAGGGCAAAGCTGACCTGGACCAGTTCAAGGTGCTGAAGTCGTCGAACGAGCTGTTCACCCAAGCCGTCAAGAACGTTCTGCCGCGGATGAAATTCAGTCCCGCGATGATCGGCGGCAAGCCGGTCAATCAGCTCGTTCAGCAGTCGTTCCAGTTCGCGGTTCCTCGCTAACCAACCCTTCAGGGAGTAAACGATGCAGCTGTCACTACTCGACATTTTCAACCAGATGGGCAACTTCGCGAAGGGCATTTGTTTTGTCCTCGCCATCATGTCGATCTGGTCGCTTTCCATCGCCATCAAGAAATGGTGGGATCTGCGCAAGGCGCAGGTTGAAACGCGCAAGTTCGCTCCCGAGTTCTCGCAGTTCCTCGAAGAGGACAACCTCGCCGAGGCCGTTACGCTCGCCGACAAGTACAAGAGGTCGCACGTGGCGCGCGTGCTGGGTGGCGCGCTGACCGAAATCCGCCCGCTGATTCAGGATGGATCGGTAACCGTAGGCGACATCAACTCGGCTGAGCGCGCGATCGAGCGCGAGATGCTGATGACGATCACGGACTTGAAGCGCGGCCTCGGCGTTCTCGCCACGGTCGGCGCGACTGCTCCGTTTGTCGGACTTCTCGGCACCACGATGGGAATCGTGAACTCCTTCGCCGCGATGGCGGCTTCCGGCTCCGGCGGACTTGCCTCGATCTCCTCAGGTGTGTCCGAGGCGCTGATCACGACCGCCTTCGGTCTCATCGTCGCAATTCCGGCGGTGTGGCTGTTCAACTACTTCCAGATCAAGATCGATAATCTCACGGCCGAGATGACGTACACCTCGAAGGAGATGATCGACTACATGATCAAGAACGTCTCCGGCACCGGTGAGTTCGGGCGCTCGCGCTTCACCCGTGAATTCAACACCACGGCGACCGCTGGCAACTCCCCCATTTCGCAGTAACCGGAGGCTCTCATGGCAATGTCAGCGGGTGGCAGGGGAGGGGTGAAGGCAGAACCGAACGTAACGCCGATGATCGACGTCATGCTCGTTCTCCTCATCATCTTCATGCTCGTCATCCCCGCGATTACCGCCGGCTTCCAGGCAATTCCACCTACTGGTGTGAACCTGAAGCCGCACCCTGAAGAGGATCAGGATCAGGTGCTGGGAATCGACGCCAACGGGCAGTACTACCTGAACAAGAAGGCGATTCCGAACGCTCAGCTCGGAGTGCTGCTCAAGCAGATCTTCGAGAATCGAGAGACGGACAAGCTTCTCTACGTCAAGGCGCACAAGGACCTGCAGTATGGAAAGGTGCTCGACGCGCTGGACATCGCCGCGCACAACGACGTGCGCGTGACCGGCATGATCACGGATCAGCGTCCGGGTACCGTCTCCGCCGTTCGGGATGATAATCTCTTCAACGCACCAGCAGCACCAGCCGGAGGGAAGAAATAATGGCAATGGGCGGAGGAGGGACCAGCGGGCTCACCAACGATATCAACGTCACACCGATGATCGACGTGCTGCTCGTACTGTTGATCATCTTCATGATGGTAATTCCAATGTCGCGGAAGGCAGTCGATCTTCAGCTGCCCGATCCGACACCACAGCCGGACAATCCGGGGCCGCCGCCGTCGCAGATCGTGCTCGAGGTGCTTCCGGGAAACACGTTCAAGATCAACTCCCAGCCGGTGGCGAAGGCCGATCTGGCGCGGAGGCTCAAGGAGATTTACGATCCGCGGCCGGACAAGATCATCTTCGTGAAGGGTGATCCGACCGTGAAATACCAGAACGTGATCGAAGCAATGGATGTGGCGCGCGGCTCGGGCGTCAAAGTGATTGCCGCAACGCCGAAGGATGTGAAATAGCTACGCAGCGGCTACCGCGGCTCGAATTACCGCGCCAGAAGGATCGAGATTGGAAAGGGGTCATCGCGTCGCTACTGGTGCACGCGGTGATCCTTTTTCTCATTCTCGGACCGGTCGTCGGGTCGTCCGATTTCACGCACGAGCCGTCGGTCGGCGGCGGTGGACCCGGACCCGCCGGCGGTGGCGGCGGTGGCATGAGCGGGTCCGGCTCGCGCCAGGAGCACATCGAGTTCGTGAGGGTGAGATCGGATCCGACGGTGATGCCCAAGCCCAAGCCGCTCACGGTTCCTCCCGTCAAGCCGCCTGAGCCGAAGCCGCAGGTCGAATCTCCCGTCACGCCTGCTCCGCCGGTGACCTCGACACCCGTGACGACCACGACCACCGGCGAGGGCAGCGGCAACACGGGGACAACGGGCGCTGGTCCAGGGACTGGCGGCGGCGTTGGATCAGGAGTGGGCACTGGTCGGGGCAGCAGCGTTGGGCCGGGCACCGGCGGCGGACCGGGCAAGGACTATCCGCCGACGCTGCGAGATCTCTTCATCCCGCCTCTGCCCGCGCCGGATCGAATCAAGCCGTACCATCTCATTGCGTGGTTCGACGTCGACGAGAAAGGGAATTCGATTCTGATCTCGTTCAATCCGTCTCGGGATGGCGGATACAACAGGCGGCTCAATGAAGTGCTGAAGTCGTTACGGTTTCGGCCTGGCGTTCACGCTGATGGGACGCCTATGCGTGACACGGTCGACGTCCACTTCATTTTTTAACTGCAACTGAAGACTACCTGCTGGGTGCTGTCGGCGGTCCGGCCAATGGCTCCGGGCCAGTAGACGCAGTCGGTTCACTAGCAAAAACGCCCCTTCCCGGATAACTTCTGCCCGCTGTACAGGAGGCGGACTAGCGGGCGAAAACCAAAGCAAAGAGGTAGAGCGTTGACAGCGAAACCAGCCACTGCTGACACCCCCCAGTCGTCACGCGAGTTCGTCAAGGCGATGACGCTCACGGACGCGACAATGCTGGTCGCGGGCTCGATGATCGGCTCCGGCATCTTCATCGTGTCCGCCGAGATCTCAAGGACGGTGATTTCGCCGTTCTGGCTGCTGATGGCGTGGGTCGCTTCTGGCGTGGTAACGATCTTCGGCGCGCTGGCCTACGGCGAGCTCGCGGCGATGTATCCCCGAGCAGGTGGCCAATACGTCTTCCTCCGCGAGTCCATGGGTCACCTCATGGGCTTTCTTTATGGCTGGACCCTTTTCGTCGTAATTCAGACCGGAACGATCGCGGCCGTCGCCGTTGGCTTCGGAAAGTTCCTCGGCGTGGTCTGGCCGAGCATCACGGCTGAGCGGTACGGGTGGTTCCCGCAGCTGGACTTCACGCTGTCGGGCGCTCCGGTCCAGCTCGGATTGTCGCCGCAGCGGCTGATCGCAATCATCAGCATTTGGATTCTGACGTGGATCAATCTTCGCGGCGTCAAGGAAGCCAAGATCGTCCAGACGACGCTGACGGTTGTGAAGACCGGCGCGCTGGCAGCGCTGATCCTGCTTGGGCTCACCATCGGCCGCCATTCGGAAGCCATCGCCGCAAACTTCTCGAACGGAAACTTCAATCCCGTTGCATTCACGCCGGCTTTCGTCATCGCATTCGGGTCGGCGCTCGTCGGCTCTCTGTTCGCGAGCGACGCCTGGAACAACGTCACCTTTGCCGCCGCGGAAGTTCACTCCCCGCAGCGCAATCTCCCGCGCGCGTTGATTTACGGGACCGGCCTGGTGTGCCTCCTCTACCTTCTCGCCAACGTCTCCTACCTGAGCGTGCTTCCGCTTCACGGAGTGAAGGAGGGAGCGACGGTGATGGAGCGCGGCATTCAGTACGCGACTGAGGATCGGGTAGCGAGCGCGGTCGTCGAAACAGTATTCGGCGCGGCAGGCGCGTCGATCATGGCCATCGCCATTCTCATCTCGACCTTCGGCTGCAACAATGGACTGATCCTCTCTGGAGCCCGCGTCTATTACGCGATGGCACGCGACGGGTTGTTCTTCCGCCGCGCAGGGACGCTCAGCAAGCACAGCGTTCCGGCGGCGGCTCTCGTTGCGCAATCGATCTGGACGACTTTGCTCTGCCTCACCGGAACGTACGGGCAGCTGCTCAATTACGTGATCTTTGCCGCCCTGATTTTCTATGCCCTGACGACGGTCGGTCTATTCAGGCTCCGCAAGCTGCGTCCCGACGCCGAACGTCCGTACAGAGTTGTCGGCTACCCTGTTCTGCCCGCTCTGTACATCATTCTCGCGTCGGCAATCGCAGTGATCCTGCTGATCGCGGAACAGACGCAGACCCAGGCGCTTTTCGGGCTTGCGATCGTACTGCTTGGCGTTCCCGTCTATTTCATCTGGCGCAAAGTTGAGTCTGCACCAGCTCGCTGAGCACGACGCCGGCCCCTTCGGGCCGGCCGTTATTTACCCTCGGAGAATTCAAGAATGAATCGGAAGTTTGCAGTGGTTGTTCGTACGCTCAGTTTCGTTCTCGTCCTACTCGCGGCATTCGCAGTGCGCTCGGCAAGCGCTCAGGGGGTTTCTGAGAATCGCCCCGACAGCGCGATGGCGGCGGCCGCGACCGGGACCGCCCAGCCGGTGCAGGTGGAGCACAAGCCCGGCGGCGAGGCGAATCTCTTCATCCCCGACCTCTCCCAGGTGAGCTTCTTCGGAGGCATTCATGGCCGTTCGCTCCTGATGGGCGGCCTGGTCATCTGTGCGCTCGGACTTCTCTTCGGCCTCGTGTTCTACGGGCAGCTCAAGCGCATGGCGGTTCATGAGTCGATGCGCGAGGTCTCCGAGCTGATCTACGAGACGTGCAAGACGTACCTGATCACGCAGGGGAAGTTCATCCTCATTCTGGAGCTGTTCATCGGCTTCGTGATCCTGCTGTACTTCGGATTCCTCCTGAAATTCGCGCCGATGAAGGTTGCGATCATTCTGCTCTTCAGCCTCGTCGGCATCGCGGGGAGCTACGGCGTGGCGTGGTTCGGGA
>Ga0307296_10000698_pt1 | contig 16365 bp, 13 predicted proteins | sample ER_DNA_153_FD_194467 | JGI IMG/M metagenome (GOLD analysis project Ga0307296, IMG submission 194467) | Bulk soil microbial communities from the East River watershed near Crested Butte, Colorado, United States - ER_DNA_153 | ecosystem: Environmental > Terrestrial > Soil > Floodplain | place... | reverse complement strand
GGACATATTCACGATCGACCCGGCTCGGCGCTTCAGCATCTTGCGCGCGACCGCCCTGCACGTGTTGAACGGCCCGCGCAGGTTCGTCTCGATGACCGTCTCCCAGTCCTCGTCGCTCATCCGCGCGATGAGGGTGTCGCGCGTGACGCCCGCGTTGTTGACCAGCGCATCGATGTCTCCGAGCTCCGTCTCCACCCGCTCCACCAGCGCGACGGCCTCCTCCGGGACAGAGACGTCGGCCTGCATCGCAATGCCGCCGACCTCCCCGGCGATCTCCTCCGCGGCAGCCTGGTCGGAGCGGTAGTTCACCGCCACCTTCGCCCCGGCCGAGCCGAGCTCCCGTGAGATCGCCGCCCCAATTCCCCGCGACCCCCCGGTGACGAGGGCGACCTTGCCCTCCAGAGACGCAAAGGCGCTAGACGGCAGAGACCGTCTCCTGCAGCTTCGCGAGCGATTCGGGATCGCCGACGGAGACCGTCCGCAGAGAGCGGTCGCACCGCCGTAGAAGCCCGCTCAGGACCTGGCCGGGCCCGATCTCGACGAAGGTGGTCACGCCCTGGGCGACCAGCTCGCGAACTGCCTGCGTCCACTTCACCGGGCCCGTCAGCTGCTCGACGAGCAATCCGCCGATGCGCTGCGCTTCCTCCACGCGCGCAGTCACCGTCGACATGAAAGGCGTCACCGGATTGGAGAAGCTCACGCCCTCGAGCGCCGGGCGAAGAATGTCGGCAGCGCCCTCGACGAGCGGGCTGTGGAAGGCGCCGCTGACGCGAAGCTTCACGGTCTTGCGCGCGCCGCGGGCGGACGCCTCCGCGATGAGCTTGTCCACCGCGACGTTCTCGCCGGAGACCACGACCTGGCCCGGGCAGTTGTAGTTCGCCGGCCACACGTTCTCGATCCCGGCACAGAGCTCCTCGACGATCGAGTCCTCGAGGCCGATGACCGCGGCCATCGCGCCGGGATGCCTGTCGGCCACCTCGGCCATCGCACGCCCGCGCTCCTGGACGAGCGCGATCGCGTCCCGATCGGGGAGCGATGCGGCCGCAGCGAGCGCGGAGTACTCACCTACCGAGTGGCCGACGACGAAGTCTGGCTTGATGCCGAGGGTGTCGACGGCGCGCAGGCACGCAAGCGAGGTCGCGACGAGCGCCGGTTGCTGCACGTCGGTGCGCGTCAGCTTCTCGATCGGGCCCTCGAAGCAGACCTGGGCGACGTCGTAACCGACCGCCTCCGAGGCTTCGTCGTACACGGCGCGCGCCTCGGGGAAGCGCTCCGCGATCGCGCGGCCCATGCCGACATCCTGCGAGCCCTGGCCCGGGAAACAGAAGGCGACCTTCATGCGGTTCCGTTACCCCAGACGGTGTATGCCGATCCCCACGTGAGGCCGGCGCCCATGCCGGTCATCAGCACGCGGGTCCCGCTCTTCAGCCGCCCCTCGGCCACGCCCTGTGCGAGGCAAAGCGGGATCGAAGCCGAGGACGTGTTCCCGTAGCGGTCGACGTTCACGAAGACCTTCTCCTCCGGGATGCCGAGCTTCGACGCCGCGTGGTCGATGATCCGCTTGTTCGCCTGGTGCGGCACGTAGAGGTCGATGTCGTCCACGCCGAGGCCGATCGCGTCGAGGAGCTTCTCCGCGGACGAGACGAGCACCCTCGTGGCGAACTTGTAGACCTCGCGGCCGTTCATCTGCAGAAAGTGCATCTCTTGTGCGACGGTTTCGGCGCTCGAAGGGTTGCGCGAGCCGCCTCCCGGGATGGAGAGCTCCTTCCCACCCTCGCCGTCCGAGCCGAGCTCGAAGCCCAGGAATCCGCCGTCCGGCACCTGCCCGATCACGACGGCGCCGGCGCCGTCTCCGAAGAGCACGCAGGTCGACCGGTCATGCCAGTTGATGATCTTGGAGAGCGTTTCGGCGCCGACCACCAGCGCATTTCGCGCCAGGCCGCCGGCCACGGTTCCGTAGGCCTGGGCGAGCGCGTACATGAAGCCCGTGCAACCGGCGGAGAGGTCGTACGCGGCGGCATCGGGCGCGCCGAGCTCCGACGCGAGGAGGGAGCCGGTCGACGGGAAGAACATGTCCGGCGTCACAGTCGCGACGACGACCAGATCGAGCTCTGCCGGGTCGATGCCCGCCTGCTCGAGAGCCTGCCGAGAAGCCGGGAGCGCGAGATCGCTCGCCGCCTGCTCCGGCTCGGCGACGTGCCGCTCCTTGATCCCGGTGCGCTCGGTGATCCACTCGTCGGAGGTCTCGACGAGCTTCGCCAGCTCTTCGTTGGTGATCACCCTCTCCGGCACGTACGACCCCACGCCGAGGATCCCGATCGCGCCGTTCTGGGAGACGTTCGCGAGCATCAGTGGGGCACTAGCCGTCGGTGACGGCGAACATGAGCGTCGCGCGAGCCGCGAGCTCGCCGTCCACCGTGGCCGTCGTCTTGCCTCGCCCGACGGGCCCGCGCATTCGGTCGACCTCGCAGGTCAGCTCCAGCTCGTCACCGGGAAGCACCATGCGCTTGAAGCGCACGTCGTCGATCCCGGCGAAGAGGGCCAGCTTGCCGCGGTTGGCCTCGTCGGCGAGGACCGCGACCGCGCCGCACTGCGCCATCGCCTCGACGATGATCACACCGGGCATGATCGGACGGCCAGGGAAGTGGCCCGTCAGGAACCACTCGTCCTCCCGCACGAGCTTGCGTGCGACGACGCGGGAACCGGGCTCGAGCACCGTGACCTCGTCCAGGAAGAGGAACGGATCGCGGTGCGGCAGGATCTCTTCGATCTGCTCCCGCCCTAGAGCGACGGTCACGCCGGCGTGTACTCCTCGAGCAGCGTCCGGAGGCGGGCCCGCGCACGATGGACGTAGCACTTCGCCGTGCCGACGGGCATGCGCGCGACCCGGGAGATTTCCTTGTAGGAAAGCCCGAACGAATCGCGCAGGACGACGGCGATCCGCTGGTCGGCCGACAGGCGCGAAAGGGCGTCCGCCAGGTCCCGGCGCAGGTCCGTGAGCACCGCGACGCTCGACGGATCGGGATCTTCCGAGATCGCATGCTCGTCCAGCTCGAGCGGCTCCGCGCGGCGCACACGCTGGAACGCCATGCGGTCGCGACAGGTGTTCACGACGAGCCGGTGGAGCCAGGTCGCAAACTGCGCCTCGCCGCGAAACTGCTTCAGGCGCGTGCAGACCTTGACGAGCGACTCCTGCGCCGCGTCCCTCGCCTCCTCGAGGTCGCCCATGAGCTGCGAGGCAAGACGGTTGACGCGCGGCGAATAGCGCTCGACCAGCGTGTCGAGGGCGCGCCGGTCGCCGTTCGTGGCCTTGTCCACGAGCTCCGAATCCGAGAGCTTCGAGTAGAGGATGAGCCGCGGGACCGACGGCTTGGACTCGGTTTGTAGAGGCTTGGCGGCTGTCGATTGCACGGCAGAGATAGTCTAGTGCAGTGACCCGGGAGGACTCGCTTGCGCCGGAGCATGTCGAGCCGCTTCTGACCGGCCGCTTCGGTCATCCGTACGTCTACGAGGCGAGTTGCGAGTCCACGCAGGAGCTCCTCGGCGTCGACCTGCCCGAGGGAGCGCTCGCCCTTTGCGACGAGCAGACGCATGGACGCGGGCGGCTCGGGCACAGCTGGACCGCGCCGCCGGGCACCGCAATTCTCTGCTCGCTCCTGCTGCGCCCGCCCGAGGACCGGATCGTCTCCGAGCTCTCGCTCGTCGCGGGGACCGCGGTGGCGGAGGCAATCGAGGAAGCCGTCGGGCTCGCCGTCCAGGTCAAGTGGCCGAACGACGTCATGCTCAACCGGCGCAAGGTCGCCGGCATCCTGGCCGAGGCCGCCGACGGCCGCATCGTCGTGGGCATGGGGGTGAACGTCAGCCAGGAGCGCAATGACCTGCCCGAAGACACGAACGTCCCAGCGGCAAGCCTGTACACGAGCGACGGAATCAAGCGCGAGCGCGGAGCGCTTCTCGCGGCGATCCTCGAGCGGCTCGAGGTGAACTACGACGCCTGGCTCGAGCGCGGCCTCGACGGCGTCTACGACAGCCTCGGCTCGCGCGACTTCCTCCGCGGCCGGCGGATCGCCGTCAACGGCGAGAGTGGAGTCGGGGTCAAGATCGACCGGGACGGTCGCTTCGTCGTCGACGTGGGCGGCGAGCAGCGCGCCGTCGAGTCCGGCGAGATCGCGTACGAGCGCTAGGCCGCGAGCTTGACTGTCATGCGGGCGCCGACGTTCGCAGCGGCGTCCTCCCCCTGAGCGCGGACGCGCGTGGCATGGGGAAGCGTGACGCGGGAGTAGCCGGCCTGGCGCTGGACTTCGCGAAGGGCGGTGAGCTCCGGCGAGCCATAGCGGAGCCGGACCGTCGCCGCCTCGCTCAACCAGAGGCGCACCCCGGTGCGCCCGTCCTTCCGATGGCGCGCCGAGACGATGCGGACGGCCGGAGCACGAGTGTCGATTCGGACGGGAACCGAGAGCGTGCGGGTCCCGAGCGTCGTCGTCGCCTCGACGAGCGCACGATAGGCGCCGTCCCCGACCACCCCGTTCCTGTTGCGGCCGTCCCAGGATAACGACGCGGCGCCGGCTGCGAGCATCCCAAGCTCGTGAACGGTTGCCACCGACCGGACGCCGTCCGTGATCCGCACGCGGACATCCGCCTGGCGGGCGAGCCGAAAGCCAATCGAGGTCGAGTCCAAGCGGCCGTCGCCGTTCGGGGAGAAGGGCGTCGGCGCAATCTCGAGGTGGCCGAGCGCCCGGTCGACCACGATTCCGTGGCTCCTGCGGGCCTGCTGGCCCGACGAGGTGGCGGTGATTCGGATGCGGTAGCGGCCGTCCTGGACGAGATGCCCTGACGAGTTTCGACCGTCCCAGACCATGCTCGCCCTGCCCGCGCTGTACGAGAACGAGCTCGCGAGCGTCCGGACGACCTTCGACGAGGAGTTGAGGACCTCGACCGCGACGCTTGCACGCGTCGAAAGCGCGAAGGAGACCGACGTCGACTCGCCGATGCCGTCTTCGTTCGGCGTCACCACCTGCGGGCGGGCGGTCAGGCGGGTCACCTCGAGCGGCGGCGGACCCGGGACCGTCCCGCGAGCGGGCCGGAGGTCGGGGCCTGCCTCGATCGCGTAGGAGAAGTCTCCGAATGGGGTCGAGGACGCGTCCCACGTCCAGTCGACCGCCGTGCCGGTCCCACGTCCGGTGGCGACGACCACGTCATCACCGTCACGGATCGTGACGGTCCAGGGCAGCGCCTCGGTCAGGGTCGCCGTGAACCGCACCGGGCCGCCGAGGCTTCCGTTGACGACCGGGTTGTAGAGCTTGGGCAGCCCCGTCGCCGCGACGCCGCTCGCAATCCCGGGGAGCTGGGCGTAGAGGGACCCACCGGGGCAGCTGGTCGGCCCCGTGTCACGGTGCCCCGAGACCGCGCGCAGCCTGACCTTCGTCCCGGCGGGGTAGCGCGGGTTCCCGCCGGACGTCCACGTGAGCTTGCCGAGTGGGTTCACGTGCGCGACGTCGAGACGCCACCCGAGCAGCTTCACGAGGGCGGCGCGCGCTGCGGGAGAGATGGCCTGCGACTCGTAGTTGCCGATCACCGCGACGCCGGTGCTTCCTGTGTTGAACCCCTCGGCGTGAGCGCCGACGACGTTCTTCGTGATCCCGCCGCCTCGGCCCTCGAAGACCTGGCCGTATTTGTCGACGAGGAAGTTGTAGCCGATGTCATTCCAGCCGTTCGCGAGCACGTGGTAGCGCTCGATGCCCCGGACGATCGCCGGCGATTCCGAAGCCGAGTAGGAGTTTGTCCCGGCGGTGTGGTGGACGACCGCAAAGCGAACCGCGGCGGCGTAGTAGGGCCTCGCGCGCACGATCGACTCGTCCGCGCCCCACGCGGCGCGGTGGACGATGGTCGGCTGGGCCGCGCGGGCGGCGACGCGGCGGGGAAGTAGGGCCTGCTCCGCTTGGGGGTCGCTCCAGACGAAGTACGCGCGGAGCTTCGAGACGCGGCCGTCGAACCGGTACTGGATCGACGTCGCCGGCCCGGTCCAATACGGGCTCCCGAGCTTCCAGCCCCGGCGCGCACCGCCTTCGGCCGAATCGGCGTCCGGCAAGTCCTCGGCCTCGGCCGCCGCCTCCCGCCAGGAGCTCCACCGGCCCGCTCGCGAAAGGGTGCGAAACGACACGCTCCCGGGCCCCTTCCAGTGCAGCCCGACGAGGTTGAAGTCGAGCGAAGCCTGCCGCGCACGAAACCCGCTCGTCGCGGAGAGCGGCTCGTCGCGCACCATGAACCGGTCCGCTCCGTGGACGACAGCGGGAACGGCCAGGGCGATTGCGAACGCAGCGAGGGCGGTGCGAAGCAGGGTCATCAGTACACGGCGGCCTTCTCGGAAGGCAAACAAAGGCCTTCTCGGCGCTCAAGAGCGGAAGCTTGACCCTGATAGAATTCTTACACTCGAAGATGCTGCTCCTGCGGGGTTTTTTGGCGCTTGTCTGCGCCCTCTCCGCCGCCCTCGCACTGACCGGGACGGCGATTGGAGCCGATCCTCCGCGGGTGCTTGCAGTCGAGTTCGAGAACGACATCAACCCGGTCACCGCCGACTACCTGACCGGGGCGATCGACCAGGCGGAGGAGGACGGCTACGACGCCGTCGTCATCCTCATGGACACCCCCGGAGGGCTCGATTCGTCGATGCGCGACATCATCAAGAAGGAGCTCGCGTCGACGGTCCCGGTTGTGGTCTACGTCTACCCGCAGGGATCCCGGGCCGCCTCGGCAGGAGTCTTCATCACGATGGCAGCAGACGTCGCCGCCATGGCCCCGAACACGAACATCGGCTCGTCGACTCCGATCTCGACCGGCGGCGGGAACATCCCGAGCGACCTTCGCCGCAAGGTGATCAACGACGCTGCCGCCTACATCCGCGGGCTCGCGGAGACGCACGGGCGCAACGCCGACTGGGCCGAGCAGGCAGTCCGCCAGGCCTCGAACCTCACCGCGGAAGAGGCACTCGACCAGAACGTCGTCGACTTCGTCGCGCCCGACCTCCCGACCCTCCTGAACGACATCGATGGGACCAAGACCGAGCCGAAGGGCCTCGTTCTCCACACTGCGGGGGCCGACGTGACGACGATCCACATGTCGCTCTGGAAGCGGATCCTCGACACGCTCATCGACCCGAACATCATCGTGCTGCTCCTCTCGCTGGGAGCGCTCGGGATTACCGTCGAGCTCTTCAACCCCGGCCTCATCTTCCCGGGGACCTTCGGCGCGATCTCCCTCATCGTCGCGTTCTTCGGCCTTCAGGTGCTCCCCGTCAGCGCGGCCGGAATTCTGCTCATTCTCCTCGCCGCCGCGTTCTTCGCCGCCGAGCCGTTCGTCATGAGCCACGGCGCGCTCGCGCTCGCCGGCGCGGCGTGCTTCGTGATCGGCTCCCTCATGCTCTTCGACCCGGCCGGACCCGGCTACCAGGTGTCGATCTGGGTTGCGCTCGCCATCGCCGGCACCTTCACGCTCCTCATGGTGTTCGCCCTCACGAAGATCGTGCAGGCACGGCGGCGAAGGCCGGTCACCGGACAGGAGGAGCTCGTCGGGCAGGTGGGCGTCGTCCGTAAGACGCTCGACCCGGCCGGGCTCGTGTTCATCCACGGCGAGCTCTGGCAGGCGCGCTCCGACGACGAGCCGATCGGCATCGGCGAAGAGGTCGTGGTCACGGGCATCGACGAGGGGCTCGTCATCCAGGTGCGGCGGGCGGAAGCCGCCGTGCCTGTCACGGCATAGGATAGGACCCCCCGAGGAAACGGAGCCCCATGCTCGCTGCGCTCATCGCAATCGCAGCAGTCGTCGTCATCATCCTCTTCCTGCTCTCGGCCGCGATCCGGATCACGCGGGAGTACGAGCGGGGCGTCATCTTCCGGCTCGGACGGCTCCACTCACCGCCGAAAGGCCCAGGCCTCTTCCTCCTCATCCCCGTCGTCGACAAGATGGTGCGCGTCGACCTGCGGACGGTGACCCTGAACATCCCGCCCCAGGAGGTGATCACGAAGGACAACGTCCCCGTGCGGGTGAACGCGGTCGCCTACTTCAGGATCATCGACCCGGAGAGCGCGATCGTGCAGGTCGAGAACTTCATGGTCGCCACCTCGCAGATCTCACAGACGACCCTGCGAAGCGTCCTCGGCCAGCACGTCCTCGACGAGCTCCTCTCCGAGCGCGACAAGATCAACGCGATCCTGCAGGAGATCATCGACGAGTCCACCTCGCCCTGGGGGATCAAGGTCTCCATCGTTGAGGTCAAGGACGTCGAGATCCCGACCGGGATGCAGCGCGCGATGGCGCGGCAGGCAGAGGCCGAGCGCGAGCGCCGCGCCAAGGTCATCGCCGCCGAGGGTGAGTTCCAGGCCTCCGAGCGCCTCAAGGACGCGGCGAACGTGATGAGCGAGAACCCGATCACGCTCCAGCTCCGCTTCCTGCAGACGATGCTCGAGATCTCTTCCGAACGGTCGTCGACGCTGATCCTGCCCTTGCCGCTCGAGCTCTTCAAGCCGTTCATGGGCGGATCCAACGGACCTAGCTGAGCACCGAGACTCCTCCCGAGCTTCGCCGTGACCCGGTCTCCGGCCGCTGGGTGGTGATCGCGCCCGCGAGGGCGCGGCGACCCGGCGCAGGGAGGCCTGAGGCGGACGAGTCCAGCAACGACGTCGCCGGCTGTCCCTTCTGCGCCGGCCGCGAATCGGCCACGCCTCCCGAGACATTCGCGATCGGCCCGCCCGGCCGCCCGGCCGACGCGCCCGGCTGGTGGGTGCGAGTCGTGCCCAACAAGTTCCCCGCGTTCGGACCCTGGTCGGACGAAGGCGACAAGACCGGCCTCTTCGCCAGGCGAGCGGCGCGGGGGAGGCAGGAGGTCGTCGTCCACTCGCCGCGGCACGTGCGCACGTTCTCCGACCTCACCGGCCGTGAGCTCGAGCAGGTCGCCGACGCGTGGCAGAACCGGGCGGTCGCAGCACGCGAGCAAGGCTTCCCCTACGTCCAGGCGCTCGTCAACGAGGGCCGCGCCGCCGGAGCCAGCCTCGCACACAGCCACTCGCAGCTCTTCTGGCTCGAGGAAGAGCCGCCACTCGTCGCCCAGGAGCGGGCTGCGCAGGAGGCGGAGGGTGGGTGCGTCCTCTGCCGTGTCCTCGCCGAGGAGCTAAAGCAACGAATCCGCATCGTCGACGATCGTGACGGCCTGCTCCTCCTCTGCCCTTTCGCCAGCCGGCAGCCGTACGAGATGGTCATCGTGCCCCGGGAGTGCACCCAGGATCCCTTCGAGGGCTCGGAGCTCGCTGCCGCTCTGCGACTCCTCTCCGAAGGGATCCGCCGGCTACACGTCGCGGAGGGGCCCGTCCCACTGAACGCGTGGCTGCACGCATCCGGGCACTGGCACCTGGAGGTCGTGCCCCGTTTGTCCGTCCTGGCCGGGCTCGAGCTCGGCGCAGGCTACTTCGTGAATACGCTCGCGCCCGAGTCGGCCGCCGGCGTACTGCGGGGGGCCTAGACCTCCGCGAGAACGCGCCGGGGTGAGCGCTCTTCCTTGAACTTGCTCGCCGCCTCGATCGCCGTCGACAAGTTGAGGCCTTTGTCCTTCCCCTGCTTGATCAGCATCACGGTCTCGAGCGCGTCCATGTCGTAGATGCGCTGCTTCTTGCCTTTCGTGGGGATCTGGGCCTTGTTCGTCCAGTAGTCGAGCTGCATCTTCGAGATACCCGCGACCTGGCACACCTGACCGAGATAGAGCTCGACCTTCTCGAGATGCTCGGACAGGTTTATCGGTTCAAGCAGGTCAACTTGCCGAGAAACCGCCATGGAGACACTCTTTTCGAATCGGAGGGGCGCTTCGGGAGGAAGCTACCACCGAGGCCGAGCTTTGTGAAGGTCAATCCTGCCGAAATCTCCCCTCCGGGGAGATGGGGCTACTCAGTCCGCGCCGGGTTCGGCTACGGCTTCCGCGGGCACCTCGGCGGGGACCTCGGGAACCTCGGCGTGACCCTCTGCAGCCTCCTCTTCGCCCGCTTCCGGCATGTCGGCCTGGTCGACGACCGGCGCGAGGGTCGAGACCTCCTCGCCGTCGCGCATGCGCATGACGATGACGCCCTGCGTCGAGCGGCCGAGTCGCTTCACGTCCTCGACCGGGACCTTGATCACGGTGCCGCCCGTGGACATGAGCATGATCTGGATGCCGTCGCGGACGACGAGCGCGCCCGCTAGCTCCCCACGCGCCTCGGTCAGCTTGACGGTCTGAACGCCCAGGCCACCGCGCCCCTTGACCGGATAGTCGCGGATGGGCGTGCGCTTGCCGAAGCCGTTCCGGGTCACGACGAGCACATCGGCGTCGTTCTCGGCCAGGCTGGCCGCGATAACCTCATCGCCCTTGCGGAGGCTCATGCCGCGCACGCCCTCCGTCGCGCGGCCCATCGGCCGCGCCGCGCTCTCGTGGAAGCGGATCGCCTGCCCCTTGCGGGAGACCATGAGGATGTCGTCCTCGCCGGAGGAGTGCACCACCGCCACGAGCTCGTCCTTGTCACGAAGCTTGATCGCAATGATCCCGTCCGCCTTGAGCGGGGTGTTGTACTCGGCGAACCGTGTCTTCTTGACGACGCCGTTCTTCGTCGCGAGCACGAGATACTCGGCTTCGCTGAAGTCACGGGTGGCGATCAGAGTGCGGACGCTCTCCCCCTGCGCCAGCGGCAGCAGGTTCACGAGCGCACGACCCTTGGACTGCCGGCTTCCGAGCGGCAGCTCGTGGACCTTCAGCCGGTAGATCTTTCCCACGGACGTGAAGAAGAGGAGGTAGTCGTGGGTGGAGGCGACGACGAGATGCTCGATGTAGTCCTCGTCCTTCAGCTCCATCCCCATGACGCCGATGCCGCCGCGCCGCTGCTCCCGGTAGGTCGTCACCGGTAGGCGCTTGACGTAGCCAGAGCGCGTGATCGCGATGACCATGTCCTCCTCGGCGATGAGATCCTCGAGCTCGAGATCGCCCTCGGCGGCGACGATCTCCGTGCGCCGGTCGTCACCCTTCGCATACAGATCCTTGATCTCGACGAGCTCCTCGCGGATGAGGCCGTCGATACGGACTTCGTCGGAGAGGATCGCGCGGAGCTCGGCGATGCGCTCCTGCAGATCGGAGTACTCCTCCTCGATTCGCTTGCGCTCGAGCCCGGTGAGGCGCTGGAGGCGAAGGTCGAGAATCGCCTGTGCCTGGATCTCCGTGAGCTCGAAGCGCTCCTGCAGCCCAGTGCGCGCTTCGTCGGGGTCGGCCGATCCGCGGATGAGCGCGATGACTTCGTCGAGGTTGTCGAGGGCGGTGAGATAGCCCTCGAGGATGTGAGCGCGTTCCTCCGCCTTGCGAAGCTCGAACTTGGAGCGCCGCGTGACGACCACACGCTGGAAGTCGAGGTAGTGCCGGACGAGCTCGAGGAGCGAAAGCGTTCGCGGGACGCCGTCCACGAGCGCGACGGCGTTGTAGCCGAAGGTCGTCTGGAGCGAGGTGTGCTTGTAGAGCTTGTTGAGGACGACCTGCGGGATCGCCTCGCGCTTGAGCTCGACCTGGATGCGCATCCCCGACTTGTCCGAGTGGTCCGCCAGGTCGGAGATCTCAGGGAGAACCTTGTCGTTCGCAAGCTCGGCGATCTTCTTGATGACCCCGCCGTCGCCGCCCTTCTTCACCCCGTACGGAAGCTCGGTGACGATGATCGCGGTCTTGCCGCCGCGCAGCTCCTCGATGTGCGCCCGCGCCCGCATGACGACGCGGCCACGCCCGGACCGGTACGCGGCGCGGATCCCCTCGCGTCCCAGGATGATCCCGCCAGTCGGGAAGTCGGGGCCCTTCACGTACTTGCTGAGGCGCTCGACGTTGATGTCCGGGTCGTCGATCATCGCCACCACCCCGTCGATCACCTCGGCGAGGTTGTGCGGCGGGATGTTGGTCGCCATGCCGACCGCGATTCCCGAGGAACCGTTGACGAGCAGGTTCGGGAACCGCGACGGCAGGACGGAGGGCTCACGCCGGCGCTCGTCGTAGTTGGGGACGAAGTCGACCGTATCCGCGTCGATGTCGCGGAGGAGCTCGGTCGCGATCCGCGCAAGGCGGGCCTCCGTGTAGCGCATGGCCGCGGCGGGGTAGTCGTCGATGTTCCCGAAGTTCCCCTGCGGGTCGACGAGCGGGTAGCGCATCGAGAACAACTGCGCCATGCGAACCAGGGTGTCGTAGATGGCCGAGTCGCCATGCGGGTGGTAGTTCTTCATCACGTCGCCAACGACGCTCGCCGACTTCACCCGCGGCCGGTTCGGCTGCAGGCCGCCCTCCTCCATCGCGTAGAGGATCCGGCGGTGCACCGGCTTGAGCCCGTCGCGCACGTCCGGGAGGGCGCGCGAGACGATGACGCTCATCGCATAATCGAGGAAGCTCGAGCGCATCTCCTGCTCGAGCTCGCGGCCCTCGATGCGACCGGCACCGAGACGTTCGAGATCAGACATCGAGGAAGCGCACGTCCTGGGCGTTCTGCTCGATGAACTCGCGGCGCGGCTCGACCTGGTCGCCCATCAGCATCGAGAAGATGCGGTCGGCCTCGGCGGCGTCCTCGACCTCGACGCGCATCAGCATCCGGCGAGCGGGGTCCATGGTCGTGTCCCAGAGCTCGGAGGGATCCATCTCGCCTAGGCCCTTGAAGCGCGCGACCTGGATGCCCTCTTTGGCCAGCTCGAGCGTCAGAGACTTGAGCTCGTCGAATGCCTCGGCCCGGCGCGACTTCTTGCCGAGCGTGATCGTGAACGGAGGCAGCCCGACGACCTCGGCGGCTTTTTCGTAGGCCTTGCGCAGACTCCCGTAGCTCGGCGAGCCGAACAGCTCCCCTGGCACGTCGACGTGGTTCGCCGCGCTCGTCGCGCGCTCGGTCACCTTGAGCCGGAACGAGTTGTCGATCCGCGCCTCGACCTCCTCGAGCTCGTAACCGTTCGTGTTCAGGTTGGGCAGCGCGCTTCGCGCGGTGCTGACGTCCTCGATAGCGTGCTCGACGAAGCGGTGCTCGACCGCGAAGTTCGCGGGCGAGGCGTAGTCGCGAAACTCGGAATTGACCTTGGCGAGCCAGCCGTCGAACTCGTTGAGCGACTTCGAGAACTTGCTCCACTTCGCCTCGGTGAACGTGAACGTCTGGCCGGTGCGATCTACGACCTCGATGTCCTTCACACGCTCGCGGACGAGCAGGTCCTCGAACTGGGACTCCTTCTCGATGTAGACCTCACGGCTGCCGACCTTCACCCGGTAGAGCGGCGGCACGGCGATGTAGACATGGCCACCTTCGACGAGCTCGGGCATCTGCCGGTAGAGGAACGTGAGGATCAGCGTGCGGATGTGGGAGCCGTCGACATCGGCGTCCGTCATGACGATCACGCGGTGATAGCGGAGCTTTTCCAGGTCGAACTCGTCCCCGATGCTCGTGCCGACGGCGGTGATGATCGACTGGATCTCGGCGTTCGAAAGCACCTTGTTGATGCGGTTCTTCTCCGAGTTGATGACTTTGCCACGCAGCGGCAAGATCGCCTGGAAGTGCCGGTCTCGCGCGTCGACGGCCGAGCCGCCGGCGGAGTTCCCCTCGACGAGGTAGAGCTCGGCCTCGGCCGGGTCCCGCGTCTGGCAGTCGGCGAGCTTCCCGGGGAGCGACGCGCTGTCGAGCGCACCCTTGCGGCGTGTGAGCTCCCGCGCCTTCCGGGCGGCCTGGCGCGCGTTTCGCGCCGCGATCGCCTTCTGGATCACCTGGCGGGCGTCGGTCGGGTTCTCCTCGAGGAACTCGGCGAGCTTCGCGTTCACGGCCTGCTCGACGAGCCCGCGCACCCACGGATTTCCGAGCTTCGTCTTCGTCTGGCCCTCGAACTGCGGGTCGCGAAGCTTGATGGAGATGACGCCTGCGAGCCCTTCGCGCACGTCCTCTCCCTCGAGGTTCTCCTCCTTGTCCTTCAGGAGCGCCTTGTCGCGAGCGTACTTGTTCAACGTGCCTGTCAGCGCGGCCTTGAAGCCCGAGAGGTGTGACCCGCCCTCGTGCGTGTTGATGTTGTTCGCGAAGGAGAACACCGACTCGACGTAGGACGAGTTCCACTGCATCGCGATCTCGACGGTGCCGTCTTCGCTCTCCGACTCGAAGTAGACGATCCGCTTGTGGATCGGGTCCTTGCTGTCGTTGATGTACCCGACGAAGTCGCGGATGCCGCCGTCGTACTTGAACTCGTACCGGTCGTCGCCCTCGCGCAGGTCCATGAGGACGATCGCCAGGCCCTTGGTCAGGAAGGCGGTCTCGCGGAGGCGCTGGACAAGCGTCTCGACGGAGAAATCGATCTCCTCGAAGATGTCCGCATCGGGCAGGAAGGCGATCGTCGTCCCGCTCTCCTCGGTCTTCCCCGTGACCTCCATGTCGGCCTTCGGAACGCCGCGCTCGTACTCCTGGCGGTAGACCTTCCCGTCGCGGTACACCTCGGCGACGAGCCACTCAGAGAGCGCGTTGACGACCGAGACCCCCACGCCGTGCAGTCCGCCGGAGACCTTGTAGCCGTCGCCGCCGAACTTGCCGCCGGCGTGAAGCTTGGTGAGGACGACTTCGAGAGCCGGGCGTCCCTGGTCCGCCATGACATCGACCGGGATGCCCGATCCGAAGTCGCGAACGGTGACCGAGTTGTCGGGGTGAAGGGTGACTTCGATGCGTTCATTGCGACCCGCAAGGGCCTCGTCGACGGAGTTGTCCACAACTTCGTAGACGAGGTGGTGGAGCCCGCGGGCTCCCGTCGAGCCGATGTACATGCCTGGCCGAAGCCGAACGGGCTCGAGGCCCTCGAGAACAGTGATGTCTTTGGCTGTATAGGTGTTCTTCGCCATCAAAAAAGCCCTGCTAATGGGCTATTTCCGCGCCCAATGAAGTCTATCAGATCGAGCGGTTGGAACCGGCCGCCAAACTGGCCTCGGCAGCCCGCGCGACTGCCTCTCGCAGATCCTGATTCTCGATGCCCGCGGCGATCCGCGCGCCCTCGGCGCGATCGTCCTCGCTGACCTTCGGCACGGTCCGCTTCGAAGCTTCCACAGGTTCCGGTCCGGCCTCCGGAAGCGGGCCCGGAGCGAACCGCAGCTCGGCCGGGGCGGACTCGCCCAGACGCTGCTGCAAACGACCCAGGATCGAGGACGCGAGCTGCGTGAGCTCGAAGGCCCACGCGCTCGAGCTCGTGGAAACGTGGAGGCTTCCGTCTCGCGCAAGTCGCGCCGGCCACGCGTTCGCGGCGATTCCTACTCCCACGCACTCGGGCCAAGCGGCGACGATGTCCCCGAGCCCCGCGGCCGGCCCGAAGCGAGCGAGCTCGCGGCGCACCTCGTCCTCGATCGGCCGGAGCGGGCCGAATCTCACGCCGCCACCTTCGCCGCTCCGGGAGTGACTTCGACGATCAGGTCCGGCTCGGCCACGCCCGGTTTGTGCGTCGCGGTGATCACCGTCTGGGCGCCGGCCGGCAGCTGAGCGAGGAGCGCGCCGCGCCGTTCGGTGTCGAGCTCGCTGAAGACGTCGTCGAGCAGGAGAAGCGGCGGCTCGCCCCTGCGATCGGCCAGAAGCTCCGCCTCGGCAAGGACGAGTGCGAGGACGGCCGTGCGCTGCTCTCCCTGTGAGCCGAAACCGCGTAGCTCGCGGCCGCCGGCGGTGATCGACGCATCGCGGAGGTGCGGGCCCGCACCGGTGACCGCTCGCTCGAGGTCGCGGGGGAGCCGCTCGTCCAGCTCCTCGACGGTGATGCCGGGACCGTCGTACGTGAGCAGAGCTCCCGTGAGGGCGAGCGACTCGGTGACTCTGGAGAACCCGGGGCCGAGGAGCGCCGCAAGCTCGCACCGCGCGGCGTCGAGCTCGGTCCCGAGCGCGGCCACCTGCGCAGTCCAGGGCTCCACGGAGTCCAGGCCGGCCTCCCCGGCGCGCACCCGTCGAAGCGCGGCATTCCGCTGCGCCACAGCGCGGCCATAGGTCGGCGAGATCTCCGCACGGCTGGGGAAAACTCGGCCGAGCATGCGGTCGAGATAGGCGCGGCGGACGATCGGCCCGCCCTTGACGACCGCGAGGCGCTCAGGAGTGAAGGCGAGCGCGGCAAGCCTCGAGCGAAGCTCCTCGCCGCTCGCCAGCGCGGCGCCGTTCAAGCGCACCTCCTTCGCGGATCCGGACGCGAGGTCGACCTGGGTCTCGAAGGAGCTCTGCGCGGACGTTCCTTGCAGTCGCACGCGCGCCGCGTTCTCGCCGAAACGGACAAGTCGTGGCTCCGAGCGGGTGCGCGGGGAGAACCCCTGCGCGCCGACGTGAAGCGCCTCCAGCAGGTTCGTCTTCCCGACGCCGTTGG
>Ga0307296_10000697_pt1 | contig 16382 bp, 13 predicted proteins | sample ER_DNA_153_FD_194467 | JGI IMG/M metagenome (GOLD analysis project Ga0307296, IMG submission 194467) | Bulk soil microbial communities from the East River watershed near Crested Butte, Colorado, United States - ER_DNA_153 | ecosystem: Environmental > Terrestrial > Soil > Floodplain | place... | reverse complement strand
GCTGCCGGCGTTGAAGCCGAACCAGCCGAACCACAGGATGCCGGCGCCGAGGATGGTCAGGGTCAGGTTGTGGGGGACCATCGCCTCCTTGAGGAACCCGCGCCGCCTGCCGATGACGATGGCGGCGGCCAGGGCGGCGAAGCCCGAGTTCATGTGGACCACGGTGCCGCCGGCGAAGTCGAGCGCGCCCAGCTCACGCAGCCAGCCGCCGGGCGCCCACACCCAGTGGGCCAGCGGCGCGTACACCAGGAACAGCCACAGGGTGGTGAACAGGGCGAAGGCCGAGAACTTCATCCGCTCGGCGAAGGCGCCGGTGATCAGGGCCGGGGTGATGGCGGCGAAGAACAGCTGGAAGACCGCGTAGGCGATGTGGGGGACGGTGGCCGACAGGTCGGGGTTGGGCTCCTGGCCGACCCCGGAGAAGCCGATCCAGGAGAGGCCGCCGATGAACCTGTTCCCCGGGGAGAAGGCCAGCGAGTACGCCGCCAGCACCCAGAGCACCGAGACCAGGCCCATGGTGAAGAAGCTCTGCATGACCGTGGCCAGGACGTTCTTGGCCCTGACCATGCCGCCGTAGAACAGCGCCAGGCCGGGGATCATGAACATCACCATGGCGGCGGAGATGAGGACGAATGCGGTATCGCCGGAATCCAAGGCGGTACCCCTTTCTGCGTCGGAGGTCGAACCGGCACAGCCAGTTAGGTACCGCAGCGGTGTTGCCGGCAGGTTTCCTGGCCGTTCTGCGGCCGTAACGGATTGGGCCATCGGATTCGGCTGGCCGTGTCGGCGAGGATTGATAGGGTCGTGGGAGGAGTTGAGGAGGGTTGCTCGGGTGACGCGCAGGTACCGGATGGCACGGCCGGAGGAGCACCGGGCCCTGATGGTCCAGGACGCCCAGGCGTTCGGCGACTCCACCACCAGCGTCAGCATCGACCGCTCGCTGGCCCGCACCCGGGTCGAGGAGCTGCGGGTGCTGGAGGAGGACGGCAACCGGCTCGGCCTGCTGCTGGCCCGCAACCAGCCGGTGTTCTGGGGCGGCCGGCCGGTGCCGGCCAGCCAGCTGTCCGGCCTCTCGGTCGGGGCCGAGCACCGCGGCCGCGGGGTCGCCACCGACCTGGTCCGCGCCTACCTGGCCGAGGCCCACGAGCGCGGGGCGGCCATCTCCACCTTGTTCCCGGCGGCCGTGCAGCTCTACCGGCGGGCCGGCTACCAGTACGCCGGCACCTGCACGGTGTACGAGGTCGCGGCCAGGCACCTGCCGGTGGGCTGGCCCGACGGCTACCGGGCCCGGCCGGTCCCGGCCGACGACCCTTCGCCGCTCCAGGAGCGGTTCGCCCGCGTGGCCGCCGGCCGCAGCGGCCAGGTCGACCGGGACGCCGACTGGTGGCGCCACTTCCTGCTCGCCGACCGGGGCAGCGGGCCGCCCCAGGTGTTCCTGGTCGACGGCCCCGACGGCCCCGACGCGTGGGCGGTCCTGACCGTCAGCAGCGACGTCTCGGACAGCGAGGTCCGCACCAGCATCGAGGTGGTCGACTGGGGCGCGGCCAGCGAGGCCGGCTGGCGGTCCCTGCTCACCCTGGCCGGCGGGTTCTCCTCGCTGGAGGCCAGCGTCCACTGGAGGGGGCCCGACCCCGAGCCGCTGGCCCTGCTCGTGGCCGAGCAGGACATCCGACAGCTGCGCCAGGACCGCTGGATGGCCAGGGTGGTCGACGTGCCGGTGGCGTTCGCGGCCAGGGGCTACCCGTCGGGGCTGCGCGGCCGCGTCACCATCGGGGTCGCCGACGACACCTGCCCCTGGGTCGACGGGACCTGGACGATCGAGGTCGACGGCGGCGAGGGCAAGGCGGTCCGGGTCGGCGACGACGCCACGGCGTCGACCACCGCGCCGGGGCTGGCCGCCCTGTTCGCCGGCTACCACGACCCGCGCGACCTGGCCGCCCTGGGCGTGGTGCGCGGCCTCGACCAGGCCGGCGTGGAGTTCCTCCAGGCCTTGCACGCCGGCCCCGAGCCCTGGAGCCCCGATTACTACTAGCAACGGCCCAGCCGGCAGCCGGTACCGCCAGATCACCGCCGATGAGCACAAGGCGGTGGCCGAGCTGATGGTGCTGGGGTTGATGGTTGGGGCCAAGGTCGACGAGTACCTGGAGCGGACCGAGCCCGGGGAGTTCCGGGTGTTGGAGGAGGACGGGGAGATCACCAGCGTGCTGCGGCTGGACCACCAGGCCCAGTGGTGGCTGGGCCGGGCCCTGCCCTCGGCCCAGGTGCTGCAGCTGGCCACCCCGCCCCAGCACCGCGGGGCCGGGCACGGGGCGCGGCTGCTGGCCGGGCTGCTCGAGGAGCTGCACGCCGGCGGGGTGCCCCTGGCCACCCTGACGCCCAGCACCTTCCCGTTCTATCGGGGGGCGGGGTTCGAGGTCGCCGGCAGCTGGACCATGTACGAGGCCCGGGCCGAGCACCTGCCCCGGCATACCGCCCCCTACCGGGCCCGGCCGGTGTCCCTGGACGACCCGGCCGAGCTGGCCGACGTGTACCGCCGGGTCGCCCCCTCCCGGCACGGCGCCTTGGAGCGCGGCGACCGGTTCTGGCGCCAGCTGGCCCGGCGGGCCAAGGACAGGACCACGGCCGCCTTCGTGCTCGACGGCCCCGACGGGCCGGCCGGCTGGGCCGTGGCCACCCTCGAGTTCCGGCCGGAGCCGGCGCCGTTCCAGACCCGGGTCGAGATCGCCGACTGGGGCTGCCTGCCCGGGGCCGACGCCGCCCTGTTCGCCCTGTTCGCCGGCTACGCCTCCATGAACGGGATGGTTGCCTGGAGTGGGCCCGACCCCGACCCGGGAGCCCTGTACGCCCTGCGCGACCGCTTCGCCCGCCTGACCGACCGCTGGCACTGGATGCTGCGCCTGGTCGACCTGCCCGCCGCCCTCTCCGCCCGGCCCTGGCCGGCCGGGGTGGCCGGTCAGGTGGAGCTCCGGGTCGAGGACCAGGTCTGCCCCTGGAACGCCGGCGGCTGGCGGCTGGAGCTGGCCGGCGGCCAGGGCCGGGTCGAGCCGAGCGCCTCCACCCCGGCCGCCTCGGCCGACATCCGCGGCCTGGCCTCGCTGTTCACCGGCTTCGCCGGGCCCGAGGACCTGGTCAGGGCCGGCCTCCTCAGCGGCTTCGACCCGGACGCCGTCGACCTGCTGCGGGCCGCCTTCGCCAGCCCCAGGCCCTGGACGGCCGAGTTCTACTAGACCCATGCCCCGGCCGACCACGCTGCCGCCGCGCACCCCCGACCCGATGCTGGCCCCACCCCTGCGCTGGGGGGTGCTGGGACCGGGTTGGATCGCCGAGCGCTTCGTCGGGTCGCTGCGCCGGAGCACGCGCCAGCTGGTGGTGGCGGTGGCCTCCCGCGACCTCGAGCGCGCGGCCGCCTTCGCCGCCCGCTGGGGCATCGACCGCGCCTATGGCGGCTACCAGGCCCTGGTCGAGGACCCCCAGGTCGACGTCGTCTACGTCGCCACCCCCCACAACGCCCACCGGCGGTGCGCGCTGCTGGCCATCGAGGCCGGCCGCCACACCCTGGTCGAGAAGCCGCTCGCCCTCAACGCGGCCGAGGTCGAGGAGCTGGCCGCGGCCGCGCGGGACAACGGCGTGTTCCTGATGGAGGCGCTGTGGACGATGTTCCTGCCCAAGTTTGACGTGCTCCGCCAGGTCCTGGCCGGCGGGCTGCTGGGCGAGGTCAGGAGCGTGCTGGCCGACGTCGGCGAGCACTTCGGGCCCGAGCACCGGATCATGCGCGCCGACCTGGCCGGCGGGCCCCTGCTCGACCTCGGGACCTACCCGGTGGCGCTGGCCACCATGGTCCTGGGCCCGGCACAGCGGGTCCTGGCCGCCGGCCAGCCGGCCCCCAGCGGGGTCAACGGGCAGGCGTCCGTCCTGGCCACCCATGCCGGCGGCGCCCAGTCGGTGCTCCACACCACCCTGTTCAGCGACACCCCGACCGCCGCCACCATCGCCGGGACCGAGGCCACGATGACCATCCCCGGTCCCTTCTACCAGCCGGGCGACTTCCGGGTGCGCTTCTGGGACGGCGCCGCCCTGGACCACCGGGAGCCGGCCGCCGGCCACAGCGCCCTGCACTTCCAGGCGGCCCACGTGGCCACCGCCGTACGCGACGGCCTCCTCGAGTCGCCGCTGCGCCCGCTGGCCGCCTCCCTCACCACCATCCGGGTGATCGACGAGGTCCGGCGTCAGCTCGGCATCGTCTTCGCCGAGGAGGCCCGCCCGGCCTAGCCGGTCCCGGTCAAGCGGGCCAGCTGCTGGCGCGCCACCCCTGCTGGACGACCAGCCAGGCGAGGGCGGCCCTCAACTGTCGCGGCGGTCCAGGAATTCCCGGAGGAGCAGCTCGGCGATCATGATGGCGTTGAGGGCGGCGCCCTTGCGCAGGTTGTCGGCCACCGACCAGAACAGCACCGCCCTGGGGTCGGCCAGGTCGGCACGGATGCGGCCGACGAACACCCCGTCGGTCCCGGCGCACTCCAGCGGGGTCGGGTAGCGGTCGGCGGCCGGGTCGTCGAGCAGGGTCACGCCGGGGGCGGCCGCGCAGGCGGCCCGGAACGCCTCCAGGTCGACCGGCTCCCGGCAGACGGCCCGCACCGACAGCGAATGGCCGACCAGCACCGGCACCCGCACACACGTCGGGTGGGAGGCCAGCTCGGGCAGGCCGAGGATCTTGCGTGGCTCGTCGCGCAGCTTCAGCTCCTCGACCGTGTAGCCCGACTCGGTGAAGCCCATGCACTGGGGGACCACGTTGAAGGCGATCGGGTGGGGGAACACCTGGCCGGCGGGCAGCGCCTCGGGGCGACCGCCGCGCCGCAGCAGCTCCCGGTCACCGACCAGCTTGGCCGCCTGCTCGACCAGCTCGTCCATGCCCTTCTGGCCGGACCCGCCGGCCGCCTGGAACGAGGTCGGGGTGATCGACTCCAGGCCGAACCGGTCGCGCAGCACGGCCAGCACCGGGGTCATGGCCAGGGTGGTGCAGTTCGGGTTGGCCACGATCCCCAGCGGATGGTCGGCGGCCGCCTCCGGGTTCACGTCGGCGTCGACCAGGGGGACCTGGGGGTGCATGCGCCAGGCGCTGGAGTTGTCGACCACCAGCGCGCCGCGCTCGGTCGCCACCGGCCCCCACTCCCTGGACACCTTCCCCCCGGCGGAGAAGAAGGCCAGGTCGGCGCCGTCGAACACCTCGGGGGCGAGCGGCCGCACCTCGACCTGGTCGCCGCGGACGGTCAGCCGCCGCCCGGCCGAGCGGGCCGAGGCGACCAGCCGGACCTCCCCGACGGGCAGCTCCCGCTCGGCTACCAGGCGGCGCAGGTCCTCTCCCACCGCTCCGGTGGCGCCCACGATGACCGCCGTGGGCCGGGAGCGACTCATCGGACCACCGGGATCTCGGCCGTGCCGTCGGGGTGGTCGTGGCGGAACTCGGCCTCCTCGGACAGGTGGAAGCGGTCGTGGATGGACCGCACGGCCACGCCGACGTCGCCGGAGCGGATCACGCACGAGATGCGGATGGTCGAGGTGGAGATCATCTCGATGTTGACCCCGGCGTCGGCCAGGGCCTCGAACATGGCCGCGGCCACCCCCGGGCTCGACTTCATGCCCGCGCCGACCAGCGACACCTTGGCGATGTCGGAGTCGGCCACCACCTCGGCCGCCCCGACCTCGTCCTTCACCGAATGGAGCACGGACATGGCTCCGCCGAGGTCGGCCTTGGGAACGGTGAACGAGATGTCGGTGGTGCCGCCGTGGGACACGTTCTGGACGATCATGTCCACGTTCACCCCGTGCTCGGCGATGCCCCGCATCACCCGGGCGGCGATCCCCGGCTTGTCCGGCACCCGGACCAGGGTCACCTTGGCCTCCGAGGTGTCGTGCGGCACCCCCGAGATGATCGCCTTCTCCATGCGCTCGTCCTCCTCGCGAACCCAGGTCCCCGACGCGTCGGTGAAGCTGGAGCGGACGTGCAGGGGCATGCCGGTGCGGCGGGCGTACTCGACACAGCGCAGCATCAGCACCTTGGCCCCGCAGGCCGACAGCTCCAGCATCTCCTCGTAGGAGACCATGTGCAGCTTGCGGGCCTCCGGCACCACCCGCGGGTCGGCGGTGTAGACCCCGTCCACGTCGGTGTAGATCTCGCAGGCCTCCGCCCCCAGCGCCGCCGCCAGGGCCACCGCGGTCGTGTCCGACCCGCCTCGGCCCAGGGTGGTCACGTCCCTCGAGGTCGAGACCCCCTGGAACCCGGCAACGATCACCACGTTGCCCTCGCCCAGGGCGTCGCTGATCCGCCCGGCGCGCACGTCGAGGATGCGCGCCTTGCCGTGCAGGGTGTCGGTGATGATGCCGGCCTGGGAGCCGGTGAACGACTTGGCCGTGACCCCGAGGTCGGCGATGGCCATGGCCAGCAGCGACATGGAGATGCGCTCGCCGGCGGTCAGCAGCATGTCCATCTCCCGCGGCGGCGGGTCGGGCGAGACCCTCCTGGCCAGCGCGACCAGGTCGTCGGTGGTGTCGCCCATGGCGGACACGACCACCACGACGTCCTTGCCGGCGTGGCGGGAGGCGACAACACGCTCGGCGACGCGTCGGATCCGGGACGCGTCCCCGACCGAGGTGCCGCCGTACTTCTGGACGACCAGGGCCATGGCGTTCCTTGCACGAACTGGAGGCGGGCGGGTCCAGCCTACCAACCCACCGCCCCCCGCCCTGCCCCGATGCGCAACCGCAACCACACCGCGGCCCGGCGGGAGTGAGCGGGCTGTCTCAGACCGGCATCTCGCGGCGGCCGGCGAAGGCGCGGCCCAGGGTGATCTCGTCGGCGTACTCGAGGTCGCCGCCGACCGGGAGGCCGCTGGCGATGCGGGTGACCCGGACCCCGAGGGGGGCGAGGAGGCGGGCCAGGTACATGGCGGTGGCCTCGCCCTCGATGTTGGGGTTGGTGGCCAGGATGACCTCGCGGATCGAGTCCGGCTCCAGGCGGCCCAGCAGCTCGCGGATGCGGAGGTCGTCCGGGCCGATCCCCTCGATCGGGCTGATGGCCCCGCCGAGGACGTGGTAGCGGCCGCGGAACTCCTGGGTCCGCTCGACCGCGACCAGGTCGCGGGGCTCCTCGACCACGCAGACCAGGCCGGGGTCCCGCCGGGGATCCTTGCAGATGCGGCACAGGTCGCCCTCGGCCACGTTCCAGCAGATCCGGCAGAAGTGCACCCGGGCCTTGACCTCGGTGATGGCCCTGGCCAGACGCTCGGCGTCGGCCGGCTCGACCTTGAGGATGTGGAAGGCGAGCCGCTGGGCGCTCTTGGGCCCGATCCCGGGCAGCCGCCCGAGCTCGTCGATCAGGTCCTGGACGGGGCCTTCGTACATCGCCTCAGAGTCCCAGGCCGGGTGGCAGCCCCATGCCCTGGGTGATGCCGCCCAGGCGCTCGGCGGCCAGGTCCTTGGCCTTGCGCAGGCCCTCGTTGACGGCGGCGGTGACCAGGTCGCCGAGCATCTCGACGTCGTCGGGGTCGAGCGCGTCGGGGTCGATGGAGACCGACTCCACCGTCTGGTCGCCCTTGACCCTGGCCGTCACCACGCCGCCGCCGGCCGTCCCCTCCACGACCTCCTCGGCCAGCTGGGCCTGGGTGTCCTCCATCTCCCGCTGCATCTTCTGCAGCTGCTTGAGCATCTGGTTGGGGTTGAAGCCGCCCCGTGGCATGCCCATTGCTACCGCCCTTTCCTCGCGCCCCGGGCTCCGCCCCTGGCGACCGCGTCGTTCGGACGCTCCTCGATGACCTTGCCGCCGAGCTCCTTGGCGGCCCAGTCTGCCACCGCGCGGGCGTCGGCATCGGCGTCCAGAGGGCGGCCCTCGTCGTTGGCCGGGTCGACCTCGAACTCGACCACCTGGTCGGTCGCGGGCGGCGTGGCGTCCGCGGGCGGTGGGTCGGGGTCCTCGGGGCCGGTGTGGTCGCCGACCACCACCCGGATCTCCAGGCCGCCGCCCAGCATCGCCTCCAGCACCCCGTCGACCTGCCGGTTGCGGCCGTCCTTGGCCAGCGCCTCGGCCTCGAACCGCCGGTCCCGAGGCAGCTCGATCACGAGCTGGCGGCCCTCGAGAGCGACCGGCCGGCCGTGGCCGAGGAAGCTGGCCGTGACCCGGCTGGTCGCCTGCACCCGCTCCAGCACCAGGGGCCAGGACCGCCGCACCAGGTCGAGGTCGACCGGGACCCGGGCCGGCGCCTCCGCCGGCCCCCAACCCGCCTCCTCGGCCGGTTCCGGGGCGGCCGCCTGCGCCCTGGCCTTGGACCTGGGCCTGGCCTGGGCGGCCGGGATCGCCGCGGGCTGGGGCTCGGACGCCCCGTCGGCCGGGCCGTCACCCGCCGCCGCGGCCGGCGCCGCGGCCGCCGGGGCCGGCTTGGCTGCCGGGACGGCCTTGGCGGCAGCCCCCTGGGCCGGGCCCTTCCTCGGCGTCGGCTCGGCCACCGCCGGACCCGGGGTCGCCGGGACCGGGCTTTCGGCCCCGGCGATCGACAGCCGGCGCTCCAGGCGCTCGATCCGGGCCAGCAGGGCCTCGGCGTCGAGCGAGGCCTCGGGCACGGCCGCCCTGGCCAGGCCGACCTCGACCACCAGGCGCTGGTCGGTGGCGGTGCGCAGGTCCAGGTAGAGGTCGCCGACGATGGCGACCATGCGGCCGAGCTCGCCGGGTCCGAACCGCTCGGCCTGGGCGGCCAGTCGCTCCCTGGTCTCGGCGGTCACGTCGACCAGGGTGGTCGACTGCGGCGCGACCCGCAGCACGTACAGGTCGCGGAGGTGCTCGAGCGCCTCGCGGGTGAACTGGTGCAGGTCGTGGCCGGCGTCGACCACCCGCTCGACGCAGGCCAGCACGTCGGCCACCCGGTGGGCGGCCAGCGCCTCGGCCAGGTCGAAGCGGAGCTCGACCGGCAGCGCCCCCAGCACCTGGGCCACGTCGGCCAGGGTCACCTTCTGCCCGGCGAAGGTCAGCACCTGGTCGAGCCGGGACAGGCCGTCGCGGTGGGAGCCGTCGGCCGCCCTGGCCACCAGCTCGAGGGCGGCCGGCTCGATGTCGACCCCCTCGGCCTCGCAGATCCTGGCGAAGTCCTGGACCAGGGCGGCGGTCCGGATGCGGCGGAAGTCGTGGCGCTGGCAGCGCGAACGGATGGCCTCGATGACCTTGTGCGGCTCGGTGGTGCAGAAGATGAACCGGACGTGCTCGGGCGGCTCCTCCAGGACCTTCAGCATCGCGTTGAAGCCCTGGGTGGTGACCATGTGGGCCTCGTCGATGATGTAGACCTTGAAGCGGGCCGCGGCGGGAGCGTAGCTGGCCTTCTCGCGCAGGTCGCGGGCGTCGTCCACCGACCCGTGGCTGGCCGCGTCGATCTCGGTCACGTCCAGGTTGGTGCCGTTGGTGATCGAGACGCAGGCGTCGCAGACGTTGCACGGCTCGGGGGTCGGGCCCCGGACGCAGTTGAGCGCCTTGGCCAGCACCCTGGCCGTCGAGGTCTTGCCGGTCCCCCTGGTCCCGCAGAACAGCATCGCATGGTGGACCTGGCCGGTCTGGATGGCGTTGACCAGCGTCCCCGTCACGTGGTCCTGGCCGACGATGTCGTGGAACGTCTGGGGGCGGTATTTCCGGTACAGGGAGACGTAGGCCATGGGAGGCCAAGGCTACCGCAGCCCCCGGACCTCCGGGGCGGAGAGGCGGAGAGGGTGGACCGTGCACCTGCCCTCGAATCCGGCGCCCGAGGCGCTTGCACGAGCCGGTGGCTCGGGCCCGGCACGCCCGCGGCACTCGTCAGTGCCCGCTTAGCGCTGCTTCCTCCCGGACCTGACGCGGTTCACAGGGTGACGTTGCGCGGGACCTGACCGTCAACACTCCGTGCTCGGCGCTCTCCTCGGACTCGGACCCTCAGGCAGGGATTCAGCCCCGCTAGAGCGGATTGCGGGTACAGGGCACCGCTAGCTCCCCACCTAGCACGGTCCACCCTGAGCCTACCCGCCTCGCGGCAGCCCCGCCAACCGCGGAGGCCGGGAGGCGTCACTCCAAGCGCCGAACGATCAGCAAGGCATCGTGAACCGGCGCGCACTGGCCGAGCATGACCGCTCGGGATGGCCTGACCCGCCTCTGTCCCGCTCCGTCGCATCGCCGCGTCCAGCTTCGCTGCTGGAGCCGGCCCACCACGACGACCCGACTTCCCTTCGAGAGCGACTGCCTCAGGGAGTTCGCCGGGTCGAATCCTGTCCCGGGCTCCTGACTCATCGGTGCGTGAACCGCTCCGTCATCCTCGAGCATCAGCCCCACGCGCTGGCCGCTGCTGTGAGTCCTCGCCAGTGAGCACGCGATGTCTGCTCGAATGCGCGAGGCTATGCTGGCGAAGGCGTGAGCGGATACTCGAGGCAGGAGGTCGCCCAGCGGGCTGGGGTGGACCCCGACTACGTCGACCGGTTGGTCGAGCTCGGCATCCTGACGCCAGCTGTGGGAGACGCGTTCTCGCCGGGTGACGCGCTCCGGGCGCGTTGGCTGCAGAGCTTGGAGCGGGCCGGCGTGCCTCTGGAGGGACTGGCCTCCGCTGTCCGGGATGGAGTTCTCTCGTTCTCCTTCCTGGATGTGGGCGCGTACGAGCGGTTCGCCGGGCTCAGCGGCACGACCTTCCAGCAGCTGAGCGCGCAGAGTGGGATCCCGCTGGAGCTGCTGATGGTGGTCCGCGAGGCCGTCGGCTTCGCGGAGCCAGGGCCGGAGGACACTGTCCACCACAACGAGTTGTCGGTCGTGCCGCTGATCCAGCTGCAGCTCTCCAAGGGGTTCCGCCCCGTTGTCATCGAGCGGTGGCTCCGGGTCTACGGGGACAGCCTGCGCCGGATCGCCGAGACGGAGGCCGCCTGGTGGAACAGCGAGGTCGAGATGGCGCTGCTGGAGTCGGGCATGACGGAGGGCGAGATGCTGCAGGCCCAGGCCGACCTCGGCTCCCAGATGACCCCCCTCGTCGACCAGGCCCTCCTCGCCATCTACCACGGCCAGCAGGAACACGCCTGGAGCCAGGTGTTCGTCGAGCACGTCGAGGGCGCGCTGGAAGCGACGGGCCTGTACCGCCGGTTGGACCGTCCGCCAGCGATGTGCTTCCTCGACATCACCGGGTACACGCGGCTGACCGAGGAGCGGGGCGATGAGGCGGCGGCAGACCTGGCGGCGCGGCTGGCTGGCCTGGTCCGCCGGTCCGCCCAGGAGCACGGGGGGACGCCGGTGAAGTGGCTCGGCGACGGGGTGATGTTCTACTTCCGGGAGCCAGCAGCTGCCGTGCTGGCCGCCCTTGAGATGGTGGCGGTGGTCGGGAGCCACGGCCTTCCACCGGCGCACGTGGGGATCCACGCGGGGCCGGTGGTGTTCCAGGAGGGTGACTACTTCGGCCGGACCGTGAACCTCGCGGCGAGGATCGCCGAGTACGCCAGGCCCGGCGAGGTGCTGGTCAGCCAGGAGGTCGTCGACGCGGCCGACGCCGCGCCCGTGTCCTTCGTCGAGATCGGTCCGGTGGAGCTGAAGGGCGTCCCGGGGGCGCTTCGGCTCCACATCGCCCGCCGCCCCTCCTGAAGGCACCGGACCGGGCTGTCCTGCCCATGGAACCGGGAACGGTGGAAGGCCGTGGCAGGCTGCAAGGCCACTACGGGTTCCGTGGCGGAGGCTGAGGGGTTCGAACCCTCGAGGGAGTTGCCCCCCTACACGCTTTCCAGGCGTGTGCCTTCGACCGCTCGGCCAAGCCTCCGCCGGGCAGTCTAGCCAGCCTCAGCGTCCCCCGGCCACCGGGCCCCGGTCAGGCGGAGGGGACGGCGTCGGGGTAGTGGCGTTGCAGCATGGCCAGGCCGATCGCGGCTCGGCGGACCCGTTCGCGGGCCGAGGACACGGCCAGGGCGGACAGGTGCTCGCCGGAGGGGTAGAGGCCGGGGGCGTTGCGGACGGTGAACTTGAGGTGGATGGGGGACGCGACCCGGACGAGGTCGGGGGCCTCGTAGTAGCGGACGGCGCCGCCGAAGTCGTCGGCGCCCTCGACGTAGACGTCCAGGGGGACCTCGACCGCGTGCCTGATGGCGGCGATCTGGGCCAGCGACAGGTCGATGGGGAGGTTGAGGGTGGTGGCGCCCAGGTCCTCGAGCAGCCGCGCGGTCGCCGGGTTGGTGACCGGGAGCGAGATCGAGACCTTGATCTCGAGGTCGGCGGGCAGGTCGCCGGCGCGCTTCATCCGGCCGAGGACCCAGAGCTGGCCGGTGTCGGCGACCAGGATGCTGCGGACGCCGAGCCGGCAGCCGCGCAGGACGTCCTCCACGCCGTAGACGAGCTGGTCGGCGCCGCGCAGGCTGCCGGCGGCCACGCGCCCGGACGGGGCGGTGGCCTGCACGCCGACGTCCCAGGCGGCCCGCGGTCCCACGAACAGGCACACCTCGATGGCGTGCTCCTGCCCGAGCGCCACCATGTCCCGGAGGTCGTCGTCGGTGAGCAGCATCATCCCGCTGCCCTGGCTGATCCGGTGGACCCGCAGCTCCCGTTCCTTGGCGGCGTCGATCACCGCCCGGAACGGCTCGGGCCCCTCGACCGACGGGATCTCGACCCGGTACTGGGCGCCGTCCCGGAACCGCTTGGCCGAGGTCGGCAGCTCGCCGAGGTCCCGGTCGGGCAGGCCCAGCCCGGCCAGGTACCGGCGGGCCTCGGCCATCGGTCCGGCTGGCTTCATGGCGCCAGCCTGACAGCTATCAGATGAGTAGACAAGCAATCTGTCTGGTGTGCTCCATATCGATGCCTCTCGCGGCCAGATGAGCAACAACTCATCTGATGAGTGATTGCCTTCCCTGTCGATCTCCCGCATGCTTGGCCCGTGAAGAGCGAGGCAACCACCAGCATCACCGACGCCCTCGTCCGGCGGCTGGAGGACCTGGTGCTCGGTGAGCTCGAGCCCGGGGACGAGCTCCCGTCGGAGGCGGACCTGGCGGCGACCTTCCAGGTGAGCCGGCTGACGGTCCGCGAGGCGGCCAGGACGCTGCAGGCCCGCGGGCTGCTCGAGACCCGCCACGGCCGCCGCACGATGGTGGCGCGCCCCAGCGCCGCGCCGATCGGCGGCTGGTTCACCGCCGCGGTGCGGCGGGACCCGCGCCAGCTGCTCGACCTGCTGGAGGTGCGCCGGGCGCTGGAGGTGCAGATCGCCTCGCTGGCCGCCGCCCAGGCGGGCCGGGCGGCGGTCTCGGCCATGGAGCTGGCGCTGGCCGCCATGCGGGAGGCGGCCGACGACCCGGTGGCCCTCCACGAGAGCGACATCGCCTTCCACGCCAGCCTGGCCGCCGGGGCCGGCAACCAGCTGCTCAGCTTCCTGATCGAGGCGATGGAGGAGCCGCTGCGGGCGAGCCGGATGCGGAGCATGCGCGGTCACCTCGCCCGCGGCGGGACCGTCGAGGACGTGATCGAGCAGCACGAACGGATCCTGGACCGGGTCCGGGCCCGGGACGCCAAGGGGGCGGCCACGGCCATGCTGGCCCACCTGGAGCAGACCGCCCGCGACCTGCGGGCGGCGTTCACGCTCACCGGCCTGGAGCCCGGCGCGGCGCCGGCCGGCGAGCCCGACCGGGAAGCGACGGCGTGACGGAGGCGCGGTGAAGGTCGTCAGCGTGGAGACGGTGGTCGTCGGCACCCCGTGGCGGGAGCTGACCTTCGTCGAGCTGGTCACCGACGACGGGCTCCGGGGCGTCGGCGAGGCCCGCATGGTCAACAAGACCGACACGCTGCTGGCCTGCATCGAGGAGCTGGCCCAGCGCTACGTGGTCGGGATGGACCCCTTCGACCTGGAGCGGCTGGCCTGGCAGTTCCACTGGGCCGAGTACGGCCGGGCCGGCGAGGTCACCCAGACGGCGCTGGGCGCGATCGACGTGGCCTGCTACGACCTCATGGGCCAGCACGTCGGCGAGCCGGTGTGGCGGCTGCTGGGGGGCAGGTTCCGGGACCGGGTGCCGACCTATGCCAACGGCTGGTACCAGGGCGACCGCGAGCCCGAGGTGGTCGCGAGCTTCGCCGCCGAGGTGGTGGCCCGCGGCTACCGCGGCCTGAAGATCGACCCCTTCGGGGCGGCCACGGCCGAGCTGGGCCATGCCCAGCTCGGTCTCGCGGCCGACATCGTCGCCGCCGTCCGCGACGCCGTCGGGCCCGAGACCGAGCTGATGGTGGAGATGCACGGCCGCTTCACCGCCGCCACCGCCGTCCGGGCGGCCCGGGCGCTGGAGCCGTCACGGCCGGCCTGGATCGAGGAGCCCGTGCCGCCCTACAACCCGGCCGGGCTGCGCCAGGTCCGCGCCGGGACCTGGCTGCCGGTGGCCACCGGCGAACGCGTCCACGTGCTGCCCGAGTTCCGGGAGCTGTTCGAGGCCGGGCTGGTCGACATCGTCCAGGCCGACCTCACCCACTTCGGCGGCTTCACCGGGCTGCGCAAGCTGGCCGGCTGGGCCGACGCCTACGACCTCCTGATGGCGCCGCACAACGTCTGCGGCCCGGTCGGCACCGCGGCCAACCTGCACCTGGCCGTGGCCACCGGCAACTACAAGGTCCTCGAGCACTTCAACGACTTCGCCGACCCCTGGGTCAACGAGCTCGTCTCGGGCGCCCCGCGGGTCGACCCGGCCGACGGCTGCTTCGCGCTGCCGACCGGCCCGGGGCTGGGGGTGCGGCTCGACCGCGAGGCGGCCGGCCGGCACCCGCGCACCGGGGTCCACTTCAACCTGGTCGAGGAGGGGTGGGAGCGACGTGACGTCCTGTCGCGTGGAACGCCGCCGCCGGTTCCGACAGAACCCGCTTGACGACCGCCCCGGCGGCGCCTCGCACGGCCGCGTCGGGGCCGAGGCGGGAGGCGAGCACCTGCACCGGCGACCAGCCGTGGGTGATCGCCCGCTCCCGGAGCTCCTCGGCCAGCGGCTTGCTCAGCCACGGCTCGAGGGCGGCGTAGAGCCCGCCGAGGATCACCGTGCCCGGGTCGACGATGTTGACCGTGGCCGAGAGGCCCATGCCCAGCGCCCGGCCGGCCGACTCGACCGCCCGCAGGGTGTCGCGGTCGCCGGCGCGGGCCCTGGCCAGCAGCTCGGCCACCGAGCCGCGGGGCTGCCCGATGCTGGTGCCGACGGCGCCGGTCAGCCCGGCCGCACGCAGGATCGCCTCCTGGCCGGCGACCTGCTCCAGGCAGCCGCGGGCGCCGCAGCGGCAGCGCGGGCCGCCCGGCTGCACGGTGACGTGGCCGATCTCGCCAGCGAAGCCCCTGACCCCGCGGAACAGCTCGCCGCCGACGACGATGCCGCCGCCGACCCCGATCTCGCCCGACACGTGGATGAAGTCCCCCAGGTCGTCGTGGCCGCCGAACCAGAGCTCGCCCAGGGCGGCCAGGTTGGCCTCGTTGTCGGCCACCACCGGGAGGCCGGGCACGGCCAGCCGGTCGGCCAGGATCTCGGCCACGGGCACGTCGACCCAGCCGAGGTTGGGGGCCAGCCTCAGCAGCCCGCGGTCGGTCTCGACCGGCCCGGGCACGGCCACGGCCAGCCCGGCCAGGGTGAGCTGGGCGGCCTCGGCCGACGCGATGGCCGTGCGGGTCATCCGCAGGGCCCGGGCCAGCACCTTGGCCGGGGACTGGCCCCGGTTGTCCCGCGGCCGGGTCCTGAGGTAGCGGACCTCGCCGACGAGGTTGGCCACGCACACGGCGATGTAGTCGACGTTGATCTCCAGCCCGACCCCGACGAAGCCGGCCCGGTTGAGGACCAGGGCGCTGCCCGGCCGGCCGATCTGGCCCCTGGCCTCCGGGCCCAGCTCGGTGACCAGCCGGGCGCTGAGCAGGTTGTCGACCAGGCTGGACACGGTCGTCTTGGTCAGGCTGGTGCCGGCGGCGATGCGGGCCCGGGACACCGGCTCGTCGGCGGCGATGTACTGGAGCACCAAGGCGAGGTTGTGCTGGCGGAGCGCGTCCTGCCTGGCCGGCCACCGCCCCGTCTTCACGGCGACTCTCCTCGCTGTTTAGTCCAGCCCCTGAACATACTCTACCGCTACCCGACAAGGGCATTGACACGAAAAGCTTGGCCAGCTTAGTTTGGCCACTGAACGGACAAACTCCAGCATTGCGGTCCATTCCGAGGCGGAAGTCGGGGTTTGTATGGTGGGAGACCGGGGCGTGCTCGGGATCGGGATGGTCGGCTACGAGTTCATGGGCCGGGCCCACTCTCAGGCCTGGCGGACCGTCGGCCGCTTCTTCGACCTCCCCTTCACCCCGCGCATGGCCGCCATCTGCGGCCGCAACCGGGCGCTGGTCGCGGCGGCGGCCGACCGGCTCGGCTGGGCGGCCTGGGAG
>Ga0307296_10000696_pt1 | contig 16386 bp, 20 predicted proteins | sample ER_DNA_153_FD_194467 | JGI IMG/M metagenome (GOLD analysis project Ga0307296, IMG submission 194467) | Bulk soil microbial communities from the East River watershed near Crested Butte, Colorado, United States - ER_DNA_153 | ecosystem: Environmental > Terrestrial > Soil > Floodplain | place... | reverse complement strand
CCGAATCCCTCCGTAGAAATCCCCGCCCGTCCAGCTGTGCTCCGAGCGGACCGCGAACATGGCCGCCGGGGCGGACGCGAGGACGGCGACGCCGGCGGCGAGGGCGAAGAGCCAGATCGGAAGCGGGAAGCGGTAGTCGATTCCCGACACCGCATGTGCCGACGCCGCACTCGGCACGGCCAGCGAGACGGCGACGAGGGACGCAAGGGCGAGACCTGTCCTGCGAGCTCTGCGCATCGCTACGGAATGGTCTCACAAAGTATCGGGGTGCCCGGATTTGAACCGGGGACCTCGCCGACCCGAACGGCGCGCGCTACCAGGCTGCGCTACACCCCGAAGCTCGAATAGGTTAGCTGAGACACTGAATGGCCTCCCGCGACGAGATCCTCGCCTACGCCGCCGAGTACCTGGAGCTCGACAGCTATCCCGACTACGGCCCGATGGGCCTGCAGGTCGCCGGCGCCGGCGAGGTGAGCAAGATCGCGTGCGGGGTGTCGGCCTCACGAGAGCTCTTCGAGCGCGCCGGAGAGATCGGCGCTCAGCTCATCCTCGTCCACCACGGTCTCTTCTGGGACAAGGACTCCCGGGTCGTCGACCGCGTGATGCGCGGCCGGCTGCAGGCGCTCTTCTACGCCGATCTCACGCTGGCCGCGTATCACCTCGCCCTCGACGCACATCCAGAGATCGGCAACAACGCGCTCCTCGCCGCTGAGCTCGGCGTCACGACGGAGCGGCGGTTCACCTCCTGGGGCTACGGCGGCCGGCTTTCAGCGCCACTGGCCATGAGCGACTTCTCCACGGTCGTCCAGGAGAAGCTCGGGCGGATGCCGCTCGTCTTCTCCTACGGCCCGGAGACGATCGAGCGCGTCGCCGTGCTCACCGGCGGCGCGGCCCGCTACGTCGACCAGGCCGCCGCCGAGGGCTACGACTGCTACGTGACCGGTGAGGCGGACGAGCCCACGAAGCATGCGGCCAAGGAGGTCGGCATCCACTTCGTCGCCGGCGGCCACTACGCGACGGAGACGCTAGGCGTCCGCGCGCTCGCCCGCAAGCTGGCGGAGGAGTTCGGCGTCCAGTGGGAGTTCGTCGACCTCCCCAACCCGGTCTAGGAAGTCCTCGAGGATCCCGGCGCACGCCTCGGCGAGCTCGCCGACGACGAGGTGGCCGGCCGCCGGCAGCGTCCGGATCGGCGCCCTGAGGCGGCGCGCGTACTCGAAGCCGTCCGCGAGCGGGACGAGACGGTCGCGGGCGCCCCACACGAGAATCGTCCGACAGTGCACGCGGTCGAGATCGGGACGCGGGTCGTCGCCCAGCATCGCCCTCGCGGCGCTGCCGACGTCGGTGTGCTGCGAAGGCCCCAGGAGGAAGCCGAGGACGGCGTCGGGCTCGAGCGCCGGCGGGTCAGCCGCGCCCCAGAGGCCGAAGGGAAGCCAGCGGAGGCGCGGGCGGCGGGCGAAGGTGCCACGGAAGCGGGTCATCACCTGAGCCGGGCGCAGCACCGCCGTGACACCGAGCCAAATCTCCGCCCGGCGGGTCGTCGAGACGATGCCCGCCGGCGCCACGAGCGCGAGCGCCTTCACGTCCTCAGGCACCTCGACGGCCAGCCTGAGGGCGACGACGCCGCCCATGGAGTAGCCGAGCACGGCGCCCGGGAGCATCCCCTCGTGCTCCGCGAGCGCCTGCACGTGCCGCGAGTAGGTGCTCAGCCCGTCCACGTGCGCAAACGGCTCGGAGAGCCCGTGGCCGGGCAGGTCGGGGATGAGGACGCGGCGCCTCCGCGCGAGCAGCGGAGCGAGCTTCGTGAAGTTGACAGCCGCACCGCCGAGACCGTGGACGATCGTCAGCGGCGGCCCCTCGCCCGCAAGGAAATAGCGGGTTCGCACGCCTTCGATTTCCGCAAAGTGCGGCCTGAAGCCCGGAAGGAGCATTGCCTCGCTCACGGAGGAAAAGTATCCTTCGTGCATGGACTTGGAAGGGGTGCGGGGCCTTTGAGCCGCTCCGCCGACATGGAAGGACGAAGGTAGCCCGCCCGGCGCGCGCCGACGGCGGGCTTTTTTGTGGGCAAATGAGAAAGGAGACGCCGTGCCGAACCACCTGACGCCTGAGGAGCTGTCGAAGGAGCTGGGGCTGGACCGAGACGAGGTCATCCGCGTCTGCCTCGAGGAGGCCATCCCGATCTACCAAGGCAAGATCGACAAGAGCCTCTTCCAGGCTCAGCTCGAGGCGTCGGGAGCCAGCCGGGCGTCTGCGGCCTAGCCAGCGGCGCTACGGAAACGCGGTCGTGGCCCTGAGCGTCGGCTCGAGGGCGAGACCGCGATCTAACTAACCGGCTGCGGCGCGCTTCTTCGCGGGCGCCTTCTTGCTCGAGGCCTTCGCCTTCGTCTTCCCGGCGGCGGGCTTGTCCTTGCGCGCCTGCGCGACGCTCTGCTTGAGCGCCTCCATGAGGTCGACGACGGGGGCTTCCTTCGGCGGCTCGGGGGCGACGATCTCCTTGCCCTCGAGCTTGGCTTCGAGCATCGCGCGGAGGTCGTTCCGGTACTCGTTCTCGAACTCCTTGGGATCGAAGTCGCCGACGAGGCTCTCGACGAGCTGCCGTGCCATTTCGAGCTCCGCGCCCTTGACGTCGATCTCGCCGACCGCGCCATCGATCTCGCGTCGATCGCGCACGTCCTCTGCGTAGAAGAGCGTCTCGAGGGCGAGGGAGTCACCGAGGGGTCGGATGAGACAGAGGTTTTCCTTCCCCCAGAGCACGAACTTGCCGACCGCGCCCATCTCCGCGTCCTGCATGGCACGGAGGAGAAGGACGTACGGCCTCCGCTGCGCGTCTGCGTCGGCCGGGGCGAGGTAGTACGTGCGGTCGAAGTAGATGGGGTCCACCTGCGCGACGGGCACGAAGCGGAGAATGTCGATCGACTGCGAGCGCTGGAGCGCGACAGCCTCGAGATCGGACTCCTCGACCATCACGAACTGGCCCTTCGCGAACTCCCAGCCTTTGACGAGCTCGTCGGCCTCGACGTCGCGCTCGTGGAAGGGGCAGTAGCGCTTCTGCTTGATCGGCGTCCCGCACTCGCGGTGCAGGGTGCGGAAGGCCGTGTCCTTGCGCTGCTGCGCGACTGCCAACCCGATCGGGATGTTGACGAGGCCGAAGTTGATGGATCCGTTCCAGATCGTGCGCATAAGGGTCTTAAAGCCTAGCCGAGGGGTCTCTTAGATTCTGCGCCCCCGGGCGCAACCCTTCCCGCTCGTTGGATCCAGGGCAGCTCGGGCTAAAGGCGGCGGGCGCCGACATAGGTGGCGGCGTACCAGTCGGTCAGCGTCGAGATCTTGACCACGTCGCCCGTGTGCGGCGCATGGATGAACTGGTTTCCGCCGATGTAGAGGCCGACGTGCCCGAGCCCGTTGAAGAAGACGAGATCCCCGGGCTGGAGGTTCTCGCGGGACACCGGGCTGCCGTAGCTGTACTGCATGGCCGCGTTGTGCGGGAGGGAGACGCCGAGTTGGGCGAAGACGTACATCGTGAAGCCGGAGCAGTCGAATCCGCTCGGCGAGGCCCCGCCCCACACGTACGGGACGCCGAGGTAACCCATCGCGATCCCGACGACTCCGCCGTAGTGGCCGGCCGGGTTCCCGCCCCCGCTGTTCGAGATCCGATTCTCCGCTTCGGACTGCAGCTGCTGCTGCTGGGCTCTCTCTGCAGCCTGGATCTTGGCGATCTCGGCCTTGATCGAGTTGAGCAGGCGCTGACGCTCGGCCAGCTGGCTCTGGATCGCGTCGCGCTTCGCAGCCCGCTCAGCGACGACGCGCGTCTGTTCCGCCCGGGCCTGGGTCAGCTCGCCTTCCCGCTGCTTGATCTCCGTCCGGAAGGTGCGCACCTCGTTGACGACGCGCGCGTCCTGCTCGGAGAGGCGGTTGACCGTGTCGACGCGGTCGAGCAGGTCGTCCAGGCTCGCAGAGCCCAGGAGCACCTCGAGCGTGCTCTCCTCGCCCGTCGTGTAGAGCGAGACCAGCCTGGCCGAGAGGACCTCCTCAGCGCGCTTGAAGTTCGCCTTCGCGATCTCGAGCCGGTTCTCGTTCACCCGGAGCTCGGCGTCGATCGAGTCGAGCTTGATCTGGGCGGCGTTGTACGACTCGATCACATGCTCGAGGTTCGCGTCGATGGAACGGATCTCGGCGAGAACCTGTCTCGCTTGGGCCTGCTTCGATCCGACAGTGGGTGAGGCGGCTGCCCCGGCGGCGAAAAAGGAGGCCGCAGCGAGGGCGCTCAGAAGGGCAAGTAGTAACGAATGTCTTGGAGTCGCTCGGATAAAAACCGCCTAGCCGGGACAGACGCAAGCGCAGCCTGGGGTACGCGCCGCAGTCACAAGGCGGGGATGCTAACAGGGCCTCCTGATGGGGCGCAACAAGGGTGCACCGGGCTTCGACCGCCGTCTCGAGCCCCATGTTAGGGTGCTGGGCTCGTGCGGGCGAGTTGCCACCAGCGTCAGGCTCGGCTCGCGGTTGTCTGCCTAGCCTCCTTAACTCTCTTCCTGGCCGCAACGGGAGCGCACGCCGGCGACCCCGCGACGGTTCACGACCAGGTAGCGGGCCTGCGCTCGGCCAACGCCGGCCTCGCATCCAACTCGCAGCAGGCGCTCCTCCAGCTCTACTCGCTCGACGCCCGCCTCGGTCAGGCCGAGCGGAGAGTTGCCGCGCTCGAAGCGCGAAGCGCACAGGTCGAGGCCGAGCGGGCCTCGGCCGCGAAGCAGCTCGAGTTCGCGCGCGCCGACTTTCAGACGGCGGAGGACGGTCTCGCCGCGCGCCTCCGTCAGCTCTACATCGAAGGCGACGTTGATCCGCTGGCCGTGCTCCTCGGCGCCCAGTCACTCGACGAGGTCGTCTCCGCGCTCGACGGCCTCGACCGCCTCGCCTCGCAGGACAAGGACATCGTCGCGCAGCTCGCCCACGCGAAGATGAGACTCCGGACGGCATCTGCGCGGCTTTCCGCGCGGCAAGGCGAGCTGCAGGCGCTCCTCGCCGATGCGCGCGCGTCGCGGGCCTCGATCGAGTCGGCGCGGAATGCGCGCGCCTCCTATCTCGCCGGCCTGCGCAACCAGCATGCCCTGAACCAGGCGCAGATCGGCCGCCTGACCGCCCACGCGGCCGCTGCGGAGACACAGTCGCAGGAGCTGACGTCTGGCTCGGGCGGAGGAGGAGGCAACACAGTGCCGCCGCCACCCCCGCCCAGCGGCTCGAAGATGACCGTCTCCTCGACCGGTTACTGCCTCGTGGGCTACACGGCGACCGGCGTTCCGACGAGCCCGGGCGTCGTCGCGGTCGACCCGACGGTGATCCCGCTCGGGACGAGGATGTACGTGCCCGGCTACGGCGAAGGCGTCGCGGCAGACACGGGCTCGGCCGTCAAGGGACGGACGATCGACGTCTGGTTCTCCTCGTGCGCGGACGCCATGGCGTGGGGACGGCGAACCGTGACGATCACGCTCCATTAGCCGGGCCGGAAAGCGACTACACTGCGTCTCTGATCCGCGCGAGAGGGGGGCTTTGAGCGCGCCTGCAGCATCGGAAGAACAGCACGGAACGAAGGGGCTCGACGAGCTCCGTGTGCTCGTGGTCGACGACCACGATCTCTTTCGCACCGGGCTTCGGAACCTGCTCGAGGAGCAGAGCGTCAACGTCGTCGGCGAAGCCGAGAACGGCGAGGCGGCGATCCGGCTGGCGTCCGATCTCGCGCCGGACGTCGTCATCATGGACCTGAACATGCCGGGGGCCGGCGGGGTCGAGACGACGCGCCGCCTGGCGAGCCTCGCCCCGCTCAGCCGCGTGGTCGTCCTGACGATTTCCGCCGACGACGACGACGTCATGAACGCGGTCATGGCCGGCGCGTGCGGCTATCTCCTGAAGGACTCGTCGATCCAGGAGCTGATCGCAGGGATCCGCGCTGCCGCCGCAGGCGAGTCGCTCATCTCGCCTCAGATCGCGGCGAAGCTCCTGCAGCGCCTGCGCGCGCAGTCGAAGGACGTCGACGCGGCCGAGACGATCCGGGCGGAGCTCTCCGACCGCGAGCTCGAGGTGCTGAAGCTGATCGCGAACGGCAAGGACAACGCCCAGATCGCTCGGGACCTCTTCATCAGCCCGAAGACGGTGAAGAACCACATCTCGAACATCCTCATGAAGCTCCAGATCGACAACCGCATCCAGGCGGCCGTCTACGCCGTCCGCTCCGGAATCGTCTAACTAGGCCGCTGCGCGAGTCTGTTGGAGGTGCTTGTGGAGGGCGCCGAGCTGGCCGCGCAGGCCGTCGAGCTCGAGATCCACGTCGCGTAGCCGCCCGGCAAGGGCCCTGAGCTCCTCCGCGTCCTCCCGTCCCTCGACCCGGTGGGCGAGGTGGCCGATGCGGCGCTCCAGGCGCAGCCGCTCGCTCTCGATCTCGAGCGCTCGCGCGTATCCGTCGGTCAGCGTATCCTCCATCTCCGTGACGAGGGGCTTCCCGGGGTCGGCGGAGCGGTTCTTGAGCAGGCCTGTGATGCGCTCGAGGAGAGGGGCAAGGTCCGCCATGAGCTTCGCCAATTATCCAGCCTGGTTTCGGCGGGTTCATGGGCCGGAAGGCCTATCCTCGCCTCGCCCGAGACCCATCTCTCGAACCCGTGCGGCGGTGGTTCTCAGCGTGGCTCTCGCCGCGCTCGCCCTCGCCGGCCCGGCCACCGCCTCGCTGAAGGCGCAGCTCGACCGCGCACTCTCCGCCCCCGGAATCTCGAGCAGCCGCACGGGCGCGATCGTGTTCGACCGCACGGCGAGCGCGTTCGTCTATCGCCACAACCCGGGGCTCGGGCTCCTCCCCGCCTCCAACGAGAAGCTTCCGGTAGCCGTGACCGCCCTGACGCGGCTCGGCGCAGCGACGAACATTCCGACAGTCGTGCTCCGCGACGGGATCGTGGGACGAGGCGGCGTCCTCCACGGGCGCATCGTCCTCAAGGGCTACGGCGACCCCGCCCTGAACAGCGACAAGCTTGCGCGGCTGGCCCAGGACGTGGCCGCCGCCGGAATCGTCCGCGTGACGGGCGCGATCGTCGGCGACGAGAGCTACTTCGACACGATGAGGGTCGCGCCGGGCTGGAAGTCGACCTTCTACAAGGAGGAGAGCCCTCCGCTCTCGGCCCTCGTCGTCGACCGCGCGCGGATCCAGGGCGGCGTCGCCACCTACCCGGCGAAGATCGCGGCCTGGCGTCTGAAGCGCAAGCTGAAGGCGCTCGGAATCGCGGTCCCCGGACGAGCCCGCATGGGTCGCGGGCCCACGACCGCAGTCGCCCTCGGGCGGGTGTGGTCGCCCAACATCGCGCGGCTCGTCCACGTGATGAACCGGCAGAGCGACAACTTCTACGCGGAGATGCTGGTCAAGGAGCTCGGCGCCCGCCTCGGCGGCGGCGGGACGACCGCCGACGGCTTGCAGATCGTTCGCGCGGAGCTGCGCAAGCGAGGCGTGACCCTCCGCAACGTCCGCCTCGCGGACGGCTCGGGGCTCTCTCTGTACGACCGGCTGACCGCCCGTGCCGTCGCAATGCTGCTCATCTCCGCGTTCGACGACGCGGCGATCGGCACGGCCTTCGTCAAGTCCTTGCCGCTCGCCGGCGTCAACGGGACGCTCTCCGACCGCATGGAGAGCGGGCCCGCATACGGAACCGTGCGCGCGAAGACGGGGACGACCGACTCGGCCTCAGCCCTGTCCGGCTACGCGCGGACGCGGTACGTCTTCGCGATCCTCATGAACGGGAGCCCCATTCCGTGGTGGTACGCCCGCAAAGCACAGGACCGCTTCGCGCAGGTCCTAGCCGGCCAGTAGACGCTCGAACGCGGCCTCGTCGAGGAGCTCGACGCCGGCCTTCTGCGCCTTGGTCAGCTTTGACGCGCCGGGCTCTTCGCCGACAATGAGCGCAGTGGTCTTGGACGAGACGGAGTTCGTCACCTTCGCGCCGGCGGCCTCGAGGGCCTCGGCGGCTTGTTCACGAGACCACCGCTCGAGCGTCCCCGTGACCACATAGGTCCTGCCCGTGAGCGGGCCTTCCTTCGGCTTGTCCTCGTCGCCAAGCTCGAAGCGGAGCCCGAGACCGCGCAGTTCCTCGACGAGAGCACGGTTCTGCTCGTCCTCGAACCACTCCACAATGATCTCGGCGCGGTCGGGCCCGAAGCCGTCCACCTCCTCGACATCCTCCTGGGACGCGGTCACGAGGCGGTCGACGGTCCCGAAGTGGCGGGCGAGGCTCTGCGCCAGCACCCAGCCGAGCTTCGGGATGTTGAGCCCGAGGAGGACGCGCGAGAAGGGAACCTCCTTCGACGCCTGGATCGCGTCGATCGCCGCGGCGGCAGAGATCTCCGCGAACCCCTCGAGCTCGAGCAGCTGCTCCTTCGTGAGCCGGTAAAGGTCGGGGAGCGACCGGACCAGGCCCTGGTCCCACAGGAGACGGATCGTCTGCTCCCCCACGCCCTCGATGTCGGCCGGGCCCTCGACCCAGTTGATCAGCGTCTCGAGGCCGCGCGAGGGGCACGCCCGGTTCGGGCAGCGGTGCATGACCTCGCCATCGGGCTTCACGATCTCCGTCCCGCAGAGCGGGCATTTCTTCGGCATCCGGAACCGCCTCGTGCCCTTTCGGTGCGGCCCCGCTGGGCCCACGATCTGCGGGATGACGTCGCCGGCCCGCTGGACGATCACGTCGTCGCCCTCGCGGATCTCCTTGCGGTTGATGTCCTCCTCGTTGTGAAGAGTCGCCCGCGACACCGTCACGCCGCCCACCTCGACCGGCTCGAGCATCGCCCAGGGGTTGAGGGCGCCCGTCCGGCCGACCCGGATGAGGATCTTGTTCAGCCGCGTCACCGCGGTCAGCGGCGCCCACTTGTAGGCTCGCGCCCAGCGCGGCCGCTGATGAAGCGCGCCGAGACGCTCCTGCTGGGCAAAGGAGTCGACCTTGATGACGAGCCCGTCGATCTCGTAGTCGAGCTCGATGCGCCGCTTTTCCCAATCGCGGCACGCCTTCGCCACGGACGCGATCGAGTCGTGGAGCTCTGCGTGGGGATTCGTGCGGAAGCCATGCTCGCGGAGCCACTGCAACGAGTCCCAGTGACCCTCCGTTGGAAGCCCGTCTCTCCGCCCCAGGCCGTGGATCCAGATCGAGAGCGGCCGCGCCGCGGTGACGGCGGAGTCCTTCTGGCGCAGCGAGCCCGCCGCCGCGTTGCGCGGATTCGGAGTCGCTTTCTTCCCTTCCTCGACGAGCCGCCGGTTGAGCTCGGTGAAGCCTGAGAGCGGAAGGTAGACCTCGCCGCGCGCCTCGATGAAGGGCGGTGGCGTCTCTCTCTCGGCGAGCTGCATCCGCATGGAGATCGCCTTGATCGTCCGCAGATTCGGCGTCACGTCCTCCCCGCGGAAGCCGTCGCCACGCGTCGCGCCGCGAACGAAGACGCCGTCCTCGTAGAGGAGGTTGATCGAGAGCCCGTCGATCTTGGGCTCAGTGACGTAGCGCACCTCGTCGGTACCCAGGCGCTTGACGACGTCGGCATACCATTTCTCGAGGCCTTCGTCGGTCGACACCTTCTCGAGCGAGCCCATCGGCGTCGGGTGCTCGACCTTGGCGAACTTGTCGGAGGGTGGCGCGCCCACGCGCTGCGTCGGGCTGTCCGGCGCCTGCAGCTCCGGGTGCGCGCTCTCGAGGGCCAGAAGCTCGTCCCAGAGCCGGTCGAAGTCCGCGTCTGAGATCTCCGGGTCGTCGAGGACGTGGTAGCGGTAGAGATGGTAGTCGACGAGCTCGCGCAGCTCGTCCACGCGCCCAACATGCGCCTTAGAGGACATCGAGGAGCTCCTCCGGCGTGTGCACGACGGCGTCCGCGCCCGCCTCGACCAGCCGCTCGACCGGATGGATCTTCCCCCACGAGACCGCGACCGTGAAGACGCCCGCCGCCTTGCCGGCGCCCATGTCGAACGGCGAGTCGCCGACGAACGCGGCCTCGTCCGGGCTGGAGCCGAGCCGTTCGAGCGCGGCCAGGACCGGCTCCGGGTGTGGCTTGTGCTGCTTCGTCTGCTCCGCGGTCACCACCGTGTCGAAGTAGCGCTCGAGCGGAAGCAGGGAGAAGGCGAGGTCGACGGTCCGACGCCTCTTCGCCGTGACGATTCCCAGGCGGCGGCGCTCGGATTTCAGTCGCTCGAGCACGCCCTCGATGCCCTCGAAGGCGACGAGGTCGTCGTGGAGCGGCTCGTTGTGCTCGCGGTAGACGCGCACGAGCTCCTCTGCACGCTCTTCGTCGAAGGCCCGCATCTGCTCGTAGATGTTGGAGCCGCCTACAGCTGCGGCCAGCACCTCGTCGGGGATCTCCCGGGCGAGGACGGTTCTCGTCGCATGCCTGAAGGAGGCGAGGATGATCTCGCCCGAGTCGATCAGCGTGCCGTCGAGGTCGAAGAGGACGGTCGGGTAGCGCATTGCAGCTAGTAGTGGACCTGCTCGAGGTAGAGGCCCCAGGGAGGAGCGGTCGTGCCGGCTTCGTCCCGCGAACGGCCTTCGAGCAGAGGCTTGAAGGCCGCCCGATCCACTTCGAGCATCGTACCGACGAGGGTTCGGACCATGTGTCGCAGGAAGCTCGACGCAGTGATCCGGAACTCGAGCACGTCGCCGTCGCGCCGCCATTCAGCGCTCTCGACGATGCGCACGAAGACGTCGTGCTGGGTCTCGGTCGGCGTGAAGGCCCGGAAGTCGTGCTCTCCGAGGAGGAGCGTTGCCGACTCGCCGAGCGCGTCCTCGTCGAGTGGGCGCGGCCACCAGAGGGAGCGCCGGCGCTCGAAGGGCGACGAGGTCGGCCGCCGCCAGATCCGGTAGAGGTAGGAACGCGCCCGGGCCGAGAAGCGGGCATGGAAGCCGTCGGGCGCGAGCTCCGCCGAGACGACGGCGACATCGCCGGGCAGGTCGCTGTTGAGCGCAACCGCGGCCCGTTCAGGCGGCGGGCCCGTCGAGCCGCTGAAGCTCGCCACCTGACCGAAGGCGTGCACACCAGCATCGGTCCTGCCCGCCACGCCGAGGCCTTCCCAACCGGGATACACCCGGTCGAGCGCCTCGCGCACCTCGTGCTCGACGGTGCGGAGGCCGGGTTGGGCCGCCCAGCCGGCGAAGCCGGTGCCGTCGTATTCCAGTGTCAGCTTGACAACCGCCATGGTAAGTCTATACTTACGGTAAGTTATGGCTTACGGAGATGCCATTGCGGCCCTCGCGGATCCTACGCGGCGAACCGTCTTCGAACGGCTTCGCCGCGGCCCGCAGCCCGTGGTCGAGCTCGCCCGCGGGCTGCATGTGTCCCGTCCGGCCGTCTCGCAGCACCTCCGCGTGCTCAAGGAGGCGGGTCTCGTCCGTGACCGCCGCGAGGGCACGCGCCACTACTACAGCGTCGACGGCGACGCGCTCGCCGAGCTGCGCGAGTACTTCGACGGCTTCTGGGAGGACGCCCTGGCCGCGTTCAAGGAAGCTGCAGAGAAAGGAGAGCCCGATGAGTCAGCAGACGAGTGAGCTTGTCATCCGCAAGTCCGTGACGGTCGACGCGCCGCCCGAGCGCGCCTTCCGCGTCTTCACTGAGGAAATCGCCACCTGGTGGCCGCTGCGGACACACGCGGTCGACACGGAGCATTCCGACACCGTGGTCATGGAGGGCCGCGTCGGAGGCCGGCTCTTCGAGCGCACGCCCGAGGGCGAGGAGCACCTCTGGGGAACCATCGTGACGTGGGACCCGCCTCGGCGCGTCACCTACTCGTGGCACCCCGGGCGCGGCGAGGAGACCGCGCAGGAGGTCGAGGTCACGTTCACGCCCGAAGGCGGAGGAACGCGCGTGGACGTTGCCCATTACGGATGGGAGAAGCTCGAAGGCCGCATCGAGGAGACGATGGCGAACTACCACGAGGGCTGGGACAAGGTCATTGGCCGCTACGCCGAGGCAGCGAACGGAGAGGGGAGCTAAGAGACTTGTTCATCCATCCCGACATCGCACTGCAGTTCGCCGCCGAGCGGCGGCGGGAAGACGAGCGGCGCGTGCGCCTGCGCAACCGGCCTCTGCCGGACAGGAGGGTCGTGCGCGCTTCGCGCTCGAGCTAGCCGGCGGTGGCGGCCGGGGCGGAAGCCGGCAACGCGGCCGCCCGCGGCACGTAGTCCACGAGCTCGAGGTAGGTCATGCGGGCCGCGTCTCCCTGGCGCGGCCCGATCTTCACGATCCGGGTGTAGCCGCCGGGTCGCTCCGCAAAGCGTGGAGCGACCTCGGAGAAGAGGATGTGCGCGATCTCCTTCGACCGGAGGAACGCGACCGCCTGCCGGTGCGCAGCGACGTCGCCGCGCTTGCCGAGCGTGATCATCTCCTCGACGATCGGGCGGACCTCCTTGGCCTTCGCCTCGGTCGTCCTGATACGCCCATGCTCGATCAGCGCCGAGGCGAGGTTGGCGTAGAGCGCCTTCCTGTGCGCCGCGTCGCGGCCGAGTTTCCTACCGGACTTGTGGTGTCGCATCGCCGGTTACTCGTCGCGGAGCGTGAGCCCGTGTGCCTGCAGGGTCTCGCGGACTTCCTCGATCGACTTCTTGCCGAAGTTCGGGATCGCGGCGAGCTCGCTCTCGGTCTTCGTCACGAGGTCGCCGATCGTCTCGATACCGACGCGCTTGAGGCAGTTGTAGCTCCGCACGCCGAGCTCGAGCTCCTCGATGGGGAAGTTCTCCATCCCATGCGCCTGGGGGGCCTCGATGCCGATCTCCTCGCCGACCGACTCGCCGAAGCCCTCGATGCGCTCGAGGTCGGTGAAGATGGCGAGCTGGCGGATGAGGATCTCGGCGCCCTGGCCGATCGCGTCGCGCGGGGCGAGCGAGCCGTCGGTCGTGACGTCGAGGGTGAGCTTGTCGTAGTCGGTGCGCTGGCCGACACGCGCGGCCTCGACCTCGTAGGAGACGCGCCGGACGGGCGAGAAGATGGAGTCGACCGGAATGACGCCGATCGTGTGCTCCGGCCCGCGGTTGAGCTCGGCCGGGACATACCCGCGCCCGCGGCCGATCGTGAGCGTGATCTCGAGCCGGCCCTTGTCCGAGAGGTTCGCGACCTCGAGCTCGGGGTTGAGGATCTCGAGGTCGGCGGGCGCCTCGATGTCGGCGGCTGTCACGGAGCCCGGGCCCTTCTTGTCGAGGCGCACCTCGATCTCGGGCGAGTCACCGTGCAGGCGGCAGATCAGGTTCTTGAGGTTGAGGATGATGTCGGTCACGTCCTCGCGAACGCCCTTGAGCGTCGTGAACTCGTGCGCGACACCTTCGATCTTCACCGAGGTGACGGCGGCTCCCTCGAGGGACGAGAGGAGCACACGGCGCAGCGAGTTGCCGAACGTGTAGCCGAAGCCGCGATCGAGAGGCTCGATGACGAAGACGCCGCGGTCCTCGTTGACCTCCTCGTGCGTGATCTTCGGCACCTGGAATTCCATGAGAGATGTTCGTGTAGCCATGCCTTCCTTTGTTCCGAGTTACTTGCTGTAAAGCTCGACGATGAGCTGCTCCTGGACGGGCGTGTCGATGTCCCCCCGCTCCGGCAGCTTCAGGACCTTGCCGGTCAGGTTGTCGTGGTCGGCCTGGAGCCAGGACGCGACCGATGCGGTCAGGTCCGTGGCGTCCCGGACGACCTGCTCGACCGGGCTTCCGGCCTTCAAGGAGACCACGTCGTTGGGCTTCACCTGAAAGCTCGGGATATTCACGCGGCGGCCGTTCACCTGGAAATGGCCGTGCCGGATGATCTGGCGTGCCTGGGCGCGCGAGGCGGCGAACCCGAGGCGGTAGACGACGTTGTCGAGGCGCGTCTCGAGCATGCGCAGGAGCGCCTCGCCCGTGATCCCGGAGGCCTTGGCCGCCTTCTCGTAGTAGTTGCGGAACTGCTTCTCGAGGATGCCGTAGTAGCGGCGGGCCTTTTGCTTCTCGCGCAGCTGGATCAGGTACTCCGACTGCTTGATGCGCCCGCGGCCGTGCTCACCGGGCGGATAGCTTCGCCGCTCGACGGCGCACTTCTCGGTCAGGCAGCGCTCGCCCTTCAGGAAGAGCTTCATGCCCTCGCGGCGGCACTGTTTGCACTTGGGGCCGAGTGAGCGGGCCACTAGACCCGCCTCCGCTTCTTAGGCCGCACGCCGTTGTGAGCCTGCGGGGAGACGTCGCGGACGCCGAGGATCTCGAGGCCGGCCGCCTGGAGCGAGCGGATCGCGGTCTCGCGACCCGAGCCGGGGCCCTTCACGAAGACCTCGACCTTCTGCAGCCCGTGCTCCATGCCCTTCTTGGCGCACGAGTCGGCGGTCACCTGGGCGGCGAACGGCGTCGACTTGCGCGAGCCCTTGAAGCCTGCCGAGCCGGCGCTCTCCCACGCGATCACGTTCCCCTCCTTGTCGGTGAGGGTCACGATCGTGTTGTTGAAGGACGTCTTGATGTGCGCCTGGCCGATGGCGATGTTCTTCTTGACCCGCCGGCGGGCGCGACCCTTGGTCGCTTGTCTGCGAGGAGGGGCCATTAGCGAGCTCCGTCCAAGCAGATCACGCCGACCGGGCGCGAAACGCAAGCCTGGCTAGGACGCAGGGAGTGTTCGTAGCCGGAGGCTACGGGCGCGACCGAGGACGACGCGAGGCGACGCGTTGCAGCGCGCCGGGCGGTCTGAGCTGTGCGGATGGAGTGAGCCATTAAGTCTTGGTCGGGGCCTTCTTGCCCCGCCCCACTGTCTTCTTCGGGCCCTTGCGCGTGCGCGCGTTCGTCTTCGTGCGCTGGCCGTTGACGGGCAGGCCGCGACGGTGACGGACTCCGCGGTAGGCGCCGATCTCCTGGAGCCGCTTGATTGCCTGTGAGCGCTCACGGCGAAGATCGCCCTCGACCTGGAGGTTGCCGTCGATGTAGTTGCGGAGCTTCGTGATCTCAGGATCGGTCAGGTCGCGGACCTTCTCGTCGGACGAGAGCCCGAGCTCGGCGCAAACCTTGCGCGCGGTGGCGGGCCCGATCCCGTAGATGTAGGTCAGGCCGACCTCGAGACGCTTTTCGCGCGGGAGATTAACTCCTGCAATTCGTGCCAATTCTTCCTTTCCTCAGCCTTGCCGCTGCTTGTGCCTGGGATTCGTGCAAATGACCAGCACCTTGCCGTGCCGCTTGATCACGCGGCAGCGGTCACACATGGGTTTGACGGACGCTCTGACTTTCATGAGAAGGTGCGGCAAGCCACGGCAAGACACGGCCCGACCGCGACCATGTAGCGTAGCAAACGCTGTCCAGCAGCCGTTTAAACGCGAACTCCGGCGGCCGTGAGGATCCGCGGCCCGTTCTCCGTGACCGCGACCGTGTGCTCGAAATGGGCCGCGAGGGAGTCGTCACGCGTGTAGATCGACCAGCGGTCTTCCCCGGTGAAGACGCCCGCCTGTCCCGCCGTGATCATTGGCTCGATTGCGAGGGTCATGCCTGGCTGGAGGAGCGGCCCGCGGCCCGGCTCGCCGAAGTTCGGGATCTGTGGCTCTTCGTGCATGGAGCGCCCCACTCCGTGCCCGACCAGCTCGCGAACGACCGAGAAGCCGGCCTCCTCGGTGGTGCGCTGCACGGCCGCGGAGATGTCGCCGATCCGGTTGCCCGCGCGCGCCTGCTCGATCCCCGCCTCGAGCGCCGCTTGGCCTGCCTCCAGCAGGCGCTGCGAGCTCTCCGGGACATCGCCGACGGCGAACGTGTACGCCGAGTCGGCCACGAACCCGTCGAGGGTGACGCCGACGTCGACGGAGAGGAGATCGCCGTCCTCGATCCGGTAGGGGCCCGGGATGCCGTGCACGACCATCGAGTTCGGGGACGTGCAGATCGAGGCTGGAAAGCCGCGGTAGCCCTTGAAGGTGGGAATGCCGCCCTGCGAGCGTATGTGCTCCTCGGCGAGCTCGTCGAGATCCTGGGTCGTCATTCCGGCGCGGATTCCCTCTCCGAGCAGGGCGAGCGTCTCGGCGACGACGCGCCCGGCTCTGGCCATCGTCTCGATCTCGGCGCTGGACTTGCGCTCGATCATCGCGTCGAAGCCGTCTCGAGGACTTCTTGCACCTCCGCGAAGACAGCGTCGATGGGTCGCTCCGCGTGGATGCCGACGAGGATCCCCTTCGAGCGGTAGTACTCGACGACGGGCTCGGTCCGCTTGTGGAAGACCTCGAGGCGGTGCCGGATGATCTCGGGCGTATCGTCGGTGCGCCCCTCCTGGAGAGCGCGCACGTGGAGCCTCTCGACGGCCAGCTCGTCGGGAACCTGGAAGTAGAGGACGGCCAGAAGCTCGCGGTCGATCTCCTCGAGCATGCGGTCGAGTGCTTCCGCCTGCGCGACCGTGCGCGGGAAGCCGTCGAGGATGAAGCCTTCCGAGGTG
>Ga0307296_10000692_pt1 | contig 16449 bp, 14 predicted proteins | sample ER_DNA_153_FD_194467 | JGI IMG/M metagenome (GOLD analysis project Ga0307296, IMG submission 194467) | Bulk soil microbial communities from the East River watershed near Crested Butte, Colorado, United States - ER_DNA_153 | ecosystem: Environmental > Terrestrial > Soil > Floodplain | place... | reverse complement strand
CCTCTGGCGCCTATCCGGGAGGCCTGGCAGGGCACCATCCCTGGCGTCATGGCACCCCCCGAGGCCTGAGAATCAACCATTCTCATGTCTCTGCGTGATCAAGTCGAAGCCCAGATTCCGGGCGTCCTCGCCGATCTGAAAGCACTCGTTGCCATCGAGTCAGTCAGTGCGGATTCGGCGAGAGCCGCGGAAGTTGAGCGCAGCGCGCAGAGCATCGTGCAACTGCTTGTCGATCTGCGCTGTCCGGATGTCCGCGTCGTGCGAGCGGATGGGGGAGCGCCGGCTGTCATCGGCCGGTTCCCAGCACCCGAGGGCATGCCAACGGTGTGCCTCTACGCGCATCACGACGTCCAGCCCGAAGGCGACCCGACTGAGTGGCATACGCCGCCCTTTGTGGCGACCGAGCTTGGCGGGCGGCTCTACGGCCGGGGGGTAAGCGACGACAAGGGCGGCTTCGCGGTTCACCTGGCGGCGTTGCGGGCCTTTGACGGCAAGCCGCCCGTCGGCGTCACCGTCTTCGTCGAGGGAGAAGAAGAGATCGGGTCGCCGACTCTGGCACGGCTGCTCGAGGAGCGCCGCGCTCAACTTGCCGCCGACGTCTTCGTCATTGCCGATTCCACCAACTGGGCGGTAGGGCAACCCGCCTTCACCACCTCGCTTCGCGGACTTGCCGACTGCACGGTCGAGGTTCGCACGCTGGATCACGGACTGCATTCCGGGGTGTACGGCGGCGTTGTGCCGGACGCTCTGACCACGCTCTGCCGGCTCCTGGCGACCCTGCATGATGATCAAGGAAACGTGGCGGTTGCCGGGCTTACGACTGCTCCGGCCCCAGCGCTGGAGTATCCGACTGAGCGACTGCGCGAGGAATCAGGAATTCTCGACGGCGTTCAGTGGATCGGCAGCGGATCGCTGGTCGAGCGGTTGTGGTGCAAGCCGGCAATCTCGGTGATCGCCCTCGACGCCACGCCTGTTGACAAGGCTTCCAACACTTTGATCCCGGCGGCACGTGCCAAGATCAGCGCTCGACTCGCACCCGGCGACGACGCAGCCAAGGCGTTAGCCGGCCTGATTGCCCACCTTGAAGATCATGCGCCCTGGGGCGCTCAGGTGACGGTGTCGGAAGGCGAGACGGGTGAGTCGTCGGTGATCGACTTCACCGGCCCGTACGCCGAGGCCGCCCGTGCCGCTTTCGCCGAGGCCTGGGGTGTTGAGCCGGTCTTCATTGGGCAAGGCGGCACCATCCCGATGGTTGCTGACTTCGGCATAGCCTTCCCGGAGGCAACGATCTTGATCACCGCGGTCGCTGATCCGGACACTCGGGCCCACGGCAGCAACGAGGCACTCCAGCTGGGCGACTTCACTGCTGCTTGCGTGGCTGAGACCCTGATGCTGGACGCGTTTGCTCAGCTGAACTTGGAGGCCTGAGCTGCGCTCGTAATCTCCGCAGCACCTCGAACAGAAACGCCCATACGGTGTCTGGATCCAGCGTCGCCGCCTCCTGCCGTGCAGAACCGAAGGAGACGATGGCGGCGGAAACAAGCGGCGCGAACTTGCCGACAATCGGCAGGGTCCGCTCGGCAGCCTCGACCTTGGGGTACCAACGGCGATCATGAGCGAAGCTCAAGGCGCGGCAGCCGTTGAGCACCGCGTTGTCGAGAAGATGCCCTTCCTGCGGGTCGCGGTGCGCTTCCACAGAGGCGATCACGACTCGAAGTAGATCCTCGAAGGGCAACGCGGCGAAGAGCTGCGGAGCGGGCGGTCCGTACAGCGATGCACCGCTTTGATGGGTGATTGCGCGGTCGATCGCGTACCAGAACGCAGGTCCGTCTCCGGGGTCGAAACTCGTCACCGGCGGCAACGCGGGTCCGGTGTTGAAGTTGAGCAAGTACCCGGCATCCAAGGTAGGCCGGCTAACGGTTGTCAGCGGGTACAGAACAAACTCCAAGCCCGCGGCCGGGCAGGCCAACACCTGATGATCAAGCTGACGCGCGAGTTGCCGACAAAGATCGAGATCCTGCGACCCGGCGACAACTGCCATCAGATCGATGTCGCTGCGGCCGGGGCGATAGTCGCTGAGCGCCAGCGAACCGGTCGTATAGACCCCCACCGCGCGGTTACCAAAGACGCCACGGACCCGCGCCGTCACGGCGTGAAGGTAGCGCATGACGTCCTCGGGGACGGTCACCATGTGACAAGTCCAACACACCCGGAAAGTGGTCGATGACAACAACAGATCGGCACCGAAACATGTTGTTGCTGACCACTTTCGGAACTGAACTAGTCGAGCCACTCCTTCGCAATCTGCGCGCCCACTCGATGCAGCAGGGAACTCGCATTCGCGATGCAGCGGTCGAGATCAGGCTCCAGATCTGTCAGCGCGTACGCCGCCGAGATCCCGGCCTCGCGCAGCGCTTGTGGACTCAGCTGGAGGCGGCCGGCGACCGCGACCACCCGTACGCCAGCCGCCGCACGAGCCACGCCGATAGGCGCTTTGCCCGCCAGCGACTGTTGATCCAGCGATCCTTCGCCGGTCACCACAAGATCGGCGCCAACGACCCTGCGGTCGAAGTCGATCAGATCCAAGATCAACTCGATACCGGGCCTGATCTCGGCGTTGAGCAGAGCCAACGCCGCGAAACCGGCGCCGCCTGCGGCACCGGCCCCTGCGCGTTCAGCGTCATTGCGCCCCGTCGCTTCTGAAACCAGCTGGGACCACTGCCGCAAGCTCTGCTCAAGCCTCTGCACCTCATCCGGATCGGCGCCCTTCTGTGGCCCGAACACCGCAGCTGCGCCGTTGGGCCCGAGCAATGGATTGTCCACATCGCTGGCGACAATGACGGTGGTATCGCCGAGCGTGTCGCGAAGCGGCGACAGATCGAGGCGTGCGAGCCGGGTGAGATTTCCGCCTCCAGGCGGCAGATCGTTGCCATCGGCGTCGAGCAGCCGCGCGCCGAGGGCTTGAACCATCCCCGACCCGCCGTCGGTTGATGCACTGCCGCCGAGGCCGAGCACGATCGTGGCCGCGCCTCGCCGGATGGCATCCGCGATCACGAGGCCCAGTCCATAGGTGGAGGATCCGAGCGAGTCGAACCGCCCCTCCGGCAACCCGGTCAATCCCACGACCGCCGCCAGCTCAACCACAGCTCGATCAGCGTGCAGCGCGTACGGTGCCCGCACCGGCTCACCGGTAGGGCCGACGGCATCGACGATGATCTCGTCGAAGCCGGCCGACAGGGCAGCCGCCACGGTGCCGTCGCCACCATCCGCCACGGGGAGCATGATCGTCTCCAGCTGGGGCAGGACGTCCACTAGGCCGGCCGCGACCGCCGCGGCGACCTCTGCAGCCGTCAGGGAGCCTTTGAACTTGTCCGGAGCGAGTACGACGCGCGCAGCGTGTCCACTCTCAGTCATCAAATTTCCGACCAGTGGCGGGTTCTCGATCGGATTTCGGAATCGCGACGCGAATTGTCCGTATCGGTCGGAAATTTGACTCCGAAGTGAGTGGGTGCGGCGGCGGACCAAGAAGCATTAGGGCGTACCTCCCGAGAGGCGCTCGACGCCGCGAAGCAGTGCGGAGTGGTCGAGATTGCCGTCACCTTGCGCCCGTACCGCACCCACCAGCTGAGCCGTCAGTGCGCCGAGCGGGATGGCGACGTCACGCTCGCGGGCCGCGGCGGTCACTATGCCCATGTCCTTGTGGTGCAGGTCGATCCGGAACCCGGGCTCGAAGTTGCCTGCGAGCATGCTGGGGGCCTTACGCTCAAGGATTCGGCTCCCCGCCAACCCCCCGGCCAAGACGGCGACGGCAGCCTCGGTATCAACGCCGTAGGCCCGCAGGAACACGATGGCCTCGGCCACCAGCTCGATGGTGCCCGCCACAATCAGCTGGTTGGCCGCCTTGACCGTCTGCCCTGAGCCAGGTGGCCCGACTAAGACCACCGTTGTGCCCATCGTGTCCAAGATGGGCTTCACCTCGTCGAAGTCAGCGCGGTCCGCACCAACCATGACCGACAGCGTGCCCTCGATGGCCCCGGCCTCACCGCCGCTCACCGGCGCGTCCATCACCCGAACACCTGCTGTCTTGCCCGCTTCAGTCAGCCGGGCGGACACGTCAGGCCTGATCGAGGACATGTCGATGTGGATCGAGCCTTGCCGAGCGTTGGCGTAAATGCCGGCCTCGCCCAGCGCCAGGCCTTCCACATCGGGTGAGTCCGGAACCATGGTGATGATCACGTCGGCTTCTCCGACGGCTTCGGCAACGCTCGTGGCACCCGTGCCGCCGGCCGCCACCAGGCGCTCCACCGGGTCAGGGGAGCGATTGAAGCCGATCACCGTGTGGCCAGCCTTTACCAGGTGCGCCGACATCGGCCCACCCATGATGCCCAGGCCAAGGAACGCGATCGTGCTCATAATTGGATGACTTTCTCCTGGCGCAGCCAACGGAGGCTGTCGATCGTGGTCGTGGTGGGAATGTACTCCAGTCCGACGTGCCCGGAGTAGCCGCTGGCCTCGATTGTGCTGAGGTAGCGGCTGAGATCAAGGGTGCCGGTGCCGGGTTCGCCACGTCCGGGATGGTCAGCGATTTGCACGTGGGCGATCCGATAGGCGTATGCGGCCAACGCCGCATCAATGTTGTCGCCATTGTTGGCGAGGTGGAACAGGTCGCAAAGGAAGCCGATGTTCGGCGCATGCACCCGGTCGAGGGCCGCGATCACGTCGCCAGACGTCCGCAGCGGATACGGCTTTGGGCCACTGCCAGGTTCGACCAAGACCGTGGCCCCAATTGCTGCCGCGGCCTTGGCCGCCACTGTCAGGTTCTCGGTCGCGAGATCGTCCTGCTGCTCTGGCCTCACATCGTTGACCCGATTGCCATAGAGAGCGTTGAAGGCGCGTACGCCGAGGGCATCACCGATGCCCATCGTGACGGCAATGTTGTCGCGGAACTCGGCTGACCGTGCCGGGATCGATAGCACCCCGCAGTCAGGGCCCGCAAGATCTCCGGCAAAGAAGTTCAGCCCGATCAGCTGCACCCCAGCATCGCGTATGGCGGCGATGAACGCGTCAATCTCGGCGTCGGGTGGTACCGGCTGATGTGGCCAGGGCCACCAGAACTCAATCGCCTCGAATCCCGCGGCCCGAGCCGCAGTCGGCCGTTGCAGCAATTCGACTTCGGTGAAGAGCAGCGAGCAGTTGGCGGCGTACGGCAAGAGGTGACCCATGTAGTCATTAAATCCAGGTGTCATCTTGTTGATGCTGCGCGCCAGGTGGGAGCATCGAGGCGTGGTAGTCCAACACGAAGCTCAGACAATCGCCTATCCATCGCCCGGCGCCCGGACACGCAGAGGGATGGACGTCATCCCGCCTCACGTCATCGTGCTGTTCGGGGCCACGGGCGACCTTTCCCGCCGCAAGCTGCTTCCCGGCCTTGCGCATCTCGCCCTGTCGGCACTCGCGCCCGACATCCAAGTGATTGGGACTTCGCTGGAGGACCTGACCGAGGCCGAGTTCCGCAACTTCGCCAAAGAGTCCATAACGGAGTTCAGCCACCACCCGCTAACGGAGGAGCACTGGAGCTCATTCTCCGAGCGACTCACCTATATACCGCAATCTGCCGGGCCCAAGGGTCTGGGCAAGCTGGTCCGGGTAGCGGAGGAGAAGCTCGGCGGCCCAGTCGGCAGGCTGCACTACCTCAGCGTGCCGCCGGTCGCTGCGCCGATGGTCATCAACACATTGCGCGAGGCGGACCTGGTGGAACGCTCCCGCGTGGTGATGGAGAAACCGTTCGGCACCGATCTGAAGAGTGCGATCACGCTCAACGATCAGGTGCACGAGACCTTCAAGGAGAGGCAGATCTTCCGGATCGACCACTTCCTGGGCAAGGAAGCTGCGCTGAACATCCTGGCGTTCCGCTTCGCCAACGGACTGTTCGAGCCGATCTGGAACCGGAACTTCATCGACCACGTCCAGATCGACATCCCGGAGACCTTGGGCCTGGATAAGCGGGCTAACTTCTACGAGGTTACCGGCGCCTACAAGGACATGGTGGTGACGCACCTCTTCCAGGTGCTCGCATTTGTGGCGATGGAACCGCCAACCGCGCTAGAACCGCGGGCAATTAGTGAGGAAAAGAACAAAGTTTTTCGCTCAATGTTGCCACTCGATCCGCGCGAAGTTGTCCGTGGTCAGTACATGGGCTATCGCGAAGAAGAAGGTGTCGCCAAAGATTCCGATACTGAAACTTTCATTGCTTTGAAATGCGGTATCGACAACTGGCGTTGGGCCGGGGTACCTTTCTATTGCCGGACCGGCAAGCGGATGGCCGAGGGCCTGCGGATCATCTCGATTGCCTTCAAAGAGGCACCGAAGAGCATGTTTCCCGCGGGATCGGGGGTCGGCTCGTCCGGTCCGGACCATCTTACTTTTGACCTTGCCGACGAGGCCAAAGTCTCGCTCTCGTTCTACGGCAAGCGCCCCGGACCAGGCATGAAGCTCGACAAGCTGAGCATGCAGTTCTCAACGCATGAGACCGATCGGGTCGGCGAGATCCTCGAGGCGTACGAGCGATTGATCTTGGATGCCATGCGTGACGATCACACGCTCTTCACGACAGCTGAAGGCATTGAAAGTCTGTGGGAACGCTCCGAGCCGTTGCTGAAGGACCCACAACCTGTCCGGCCGTACCCCCCCGGCTCGTGGGGGCCGAACTCCATCCATCAGCTCGTTGCACCACACGCGTGGCGGCTGCCGTTCGAGCGTGCCTGGAGGGGCAAGAAGTAAGCCTGGGATCTGCTCAAACGCTATCGCCGCCTCGGGATCATGCGTCATAGCACGTTTCCGATGTTCGACAGACTTTGGGAGTTGCGGCACAACCTGAGCACCTATGACGCGGCGTACGTGGTTCTGGCGGAGACTCTCGACTGCGGGTTCCTCACTGCTGATGCGCGGATCAGTCAAGCCCCGGGCCTGTACTGCCCGGTGACCGTGATACCCGGCTAACAGAGGTCTTGCCTCAGATGCTCACGCAACAGAGGCTGTCGAAGCGAATTTCTCCGCATCGCGCGAAATCCTTTCTAAATCATGCTGACCGCGGTTGCGATGACAAACGGTTGCGCAATTTTCGGTGTGGCGCCAGCGGATTTCAGCTTTATGAACAGCGCAACTGTGTTGCGGCCCATTGCTTAGCAAAATGTCGGCTAGGACGAAATTGCTTCGCGCGCCCGCACCGCTCGAACGAAGCTGGGCGCCGGCCGGCTCACGACCCTGACCCAAGGCACGTATTTAACAAATCAGATAATGAGTGATCGTCCAACTGCGGAGGCAATCGTGACTAGTTCCTCGGAGTATCTGGCCCGTACCGCGGCCACTGAATCCAGCATCACTACTGAGCGCCACTTCACCGCCCTGCAGGCTGGCGAGGCCAGTCGGGACAAGATCACCTCGCTCACCCTGGCGCTGGCATTCCTTCCGCTCGACCGCCCGATCAGCGATGCCAAGGTGCTCACCGGCCGGCAGCGGCCGATGACCCAAATTGCCTTCCTGTTCGCTGAGATCACCACCCTCGAAGGACACCAGGGCGTCGGATACAGCTATTCCAAGCGCGCCGGTGGCCGCGGTCAATACGCCCACGCCAAGGAGATAGCCGAAGAGGTGATCGGCGAAGACCCCAACGACATCCAGCGGATCTGGACCAAGCTGGTCTGGGCAGGCGCTTCTGTCGGCCGAAGCGGCATCGCGACCCAGGCCATCGCCGCCATCGATATTGCGCTCTGGGACCTCAAGTCCAAGCGGGCAGGACTTCCGTTGGCGAAGCTGCTCGGTGCCCATCGGGATTCGGTGGCCTGCTACAACACCTCCGGCGGCTTCTTGTCCTCTTCGATCGAAGAGATCATCGACAACGCGCAGGCTGCAATCGAGAGGGGGATCGGAGGAGTCAAGATCAAGGTCGGACAGCCCGACTCGCGGATCGACCTGAATCGGGTGGAGACGGTGCGCGCCGCGCTGAGCGACGACGTGGATTTGATGGTCGACGCTAACCAGCAATGGGATCGGGTTTCCGCGCTCCGAATCGGACGACAGCTCGAAAGCTTCCAGTTGACCTGGATCGAGGAACCCCTCGACTGCTACGACGCCGAGGGGCACGCAATGCTCGCCGACAAGCTTGACACCCCGATCGCAACCGGGGAGATGCTCACCAGCACCGCCGAGCATCGAACGCTCATCGAGCGCCGGTCGGTGGACTTCATCCAGCCCGACGCTGCCCGGGTCGGCGGCATCACCCAGTTCGTACGGATTATGGCGCTGGGCGAAGAGGCCGGGCTCAAGCTCGCGCCGCACTTCGCGATGGAAATCCATCTGCATCTGTCCGCGGCGTACGCGCTAGAGGCCTGGGTCGAGCACTTCGATTGGCTGGAGCCGCTGTTCAACGAGCGGCTGCGGATCGCTGGCGGCCGGATGCACGTGCCGGCCCGGCCTGGCCTGGGGTTCTCGCTCAGTGACCAGGCTCGGGCGCTGACCGCCGAGACAATCACCGTGGGACTCCGCTAGCTGTGGCTTACGATCGCGAGACCGTCACCTCGGCAACTAGTTCCCTTGTCTCGGCTTCGCTCAGTCGACCGTCGGCAATAGCCACACCGAAACTCCGGCGGAGCACCGCGCCGGGAGCAAGGCTGGCTGGACGGTCCCAGGCAAGCGCCGAACCGAGCCCTGGATAGCCGCGCACCCGCACGAACCAAGGCTCTGCGGCTGCGGCCGCGTCTGGCGCTGCAATCACGATCGTGGCTGGGCCGCTGATCCCCGGCCCTGCGGCGAAGTCTGCCGACCACGCCACCCACGGCGCCAGACTGCCGTGGACCCCGTCCTCTCCGCGCGCCTCCGCGGTGAATACCTCCACGTTGTCACAAGCGGGAAACCGCCAGAAGAAGCCGCCGTAGCCACCTCCGGTGCGGCCTTTGCTGCCCGGAGAATTGAGCTGGGCGCCGGCGTCAGCGCGCAGCCGGGACTCGAAGATCAATCTCCAACTCTGCTCGTCGATGGCACTCCAGCCGATCGACCGTTGTTCGTGCAGCGCAACCGATCCGTCGCGGGCAATCCACGCCAGCTCTTGGGTGAACGCGTCGTCCTCCAGCTCCGGCGGCTCGCCGACGATCACGCCATGATTGTCGAGCAGCACATATCCCCGTCCGGGTACGTACGTGCCACCACCCCAGAAGCTGGTGCGATTGACATCGGGTATGGCCATGCCGACACCGTTGTGCCAGTCGTGGTCGGCCGGATGGTGGGCAGACACGACTACGCCAGCCCGCGTGCATACCGGGTGCAGGTAGGGCCGAGGACTTGAAGTCGGTAGGGTGCCGAGCCCGTCGCGGTAGATCGCGACCTCGGCATCGGAAAGGCGAGCCCGGACAAGCAGGTTGTCCAGCTTCTGGTGAGCCCAGGGCACCTTGAGTTCGGCGAACGTCTGCCCAGTCGCTGCGGCCTGCTCCAGCCAGTGGTCGACGTGTGTGACCACGGCGCGCCTGTCCTGATCTTCGCCTTGCCATTCGATGGCGCGGGGGTCGATCCGTACTGGCTCGTCGGCCGCCGCGACTGCGGCCAGCACCCGCATGAAGGCTCCAGTACTGACAAGGGGCGCCAAGAGCGGTGCTCCGTCGCGGCGGTGCGCCAGAAGATTCTCGAGGAGGTCCACGCGGGGCGTGACCTCCGTCCGACCCTGAGCGGCTGCGTCGACCTCCACTCGGTCGACGGTGTAGGCGAAGGTGCCGCGGCCGCGTTCTCCTTCGAGATACAGGAGCGGCTCACGTTGGACCGGCGCGCACAGAGTCAGGGCGCAGATCACCTGCGAGCCGTGAGCAGTTTGGATCCGGACGACCGAGGTGTCATCGCTGTCGATGGCATTAGCCCGGTAGAGATCGGTCTCCACCGCCTCGATGTCGTCCAGCTGCCGGCAGCCCCCGACGGCAAGCGCGGTCACCACCGCATGCGCCAGCGCATTCGTGACGACGCCGTCGACGACGGCCCGGCCACCCAGGCTGCGGCGGCCGGCCCATGGTGAACGGGTCCAGTACCCAACCGTGCGCGACCATGCCCCCACAGCGCTGACCCTGACCAGGGGCCCGATGCCAAAGGCGTCGTCGGTGAGCATCCGGATTGCTTTCGACCCGAAGCTCTGGAAGCCGACCTGGACCACCCGCCCGGTCTCCTGCTCGGCCTGAAGAAGCGACGTGAAGTCGTCCAAGGAAGCCACCGGGGGCTTCTCGAGATAAACGTCCGCGTCAGCCGAAAGGGCGATATTGGCCAGTCGGAAGTGCTCAGCGAGCGGCGCAGCGATCACCACAACGTCCACCGGCCCGACTTCAGATAGTGCCTCGCTCAGATCGGGGTACAAGTCCACGCCGTAGATGATCGGCGGGTCCAAGACGACTCCAGGGTCGACGGCGGCGATCAGTTCTACCAAGCCCTGATCGGAGAGCCGAGCGATCCGCTCGGCGTGTATCTGTCCAAACCCCCGAACGCCGACCAGGATGAGGCGCGCTGGAGAGGTTGAGCCGCCCGGCGCTGCAGCGGAAAGCTTCATCCCTGTCCCCGGCCCTTCACGCAATCACGTGCAAACCAATGGTAGAAAACGCTTTCACAAACGCTACACGATGTGTATAACAGATGACGAGGGCCAACAACCGCCTGGCGCACCATGGGGGAACCGCCGGAACAGCTGAACAGAACGGACCCGACGTGGCAAGCTCATCTCACACTCGACCGCAGACCATCGCCGACGTTGCCGCCCGAGCGGGTGTCTCGCTGGCCACGGTCTCGCGGGTAATGAACGGTAACCCGTCGGTCGATGAGGTGCTGGCGGAGAAGGTCCGCGCGGCGGCCGAGGAACTCAACTACTCAGCCAGCCCGCTCGCCCGCAGCCTGGTCCTCGGCAAGACGAACACCATCGCGGTGGTTGTGCCCGACCTCTCGAACCCGACCTTCCACGGTGTGTTGCGGGGTCTGAGCCGCGCTGCTGCACGCGACGGCTATCACATTTTGATCGCCGACTCGGCGGAGTCGGTCGCCGAGGAGCAGATCCTCGCCCTCGAAACCCGAAGGCGCTGCGACGGCATCGTGTTGTGCGCGCCGCGCATGGCCGAGGCGGATCTCGCCCGCCTGCTCACAGGATTGAAGCCGGTTGTACTGGTGAACCGTGAGGCTGGATCGGCCAGCGCGCCAGTGGTCGCCGCCGACTACCGGACAGCGCTGAGCGAGTTGCTCGATCTGCTGTACGGCTACGGTCACCGGTCGTTGGTCTACCTCGCTGGCGCGCCGCAGAGCGCATCGAACGCCCGCCGCCTCGCGGCGGTCCGCGACTTTCTCGACGACCATCCGGACACAGCAATCCAGGTTCTACCGTGCGGGGTCAACTTCGCCGACGGCTATGAGGCCGCGGAGCGCGTCCTCGCCTCGTCGGCAACCGGTGTGCTTGCCTTCAACGATCTGGTCGCCATGGGTTTGATGAGTGCCCTGAGCGAACGAGGTGTCAGTGTGCCGGGGTATATCTCCGTGGTCGGGTTCGACGATATCCCGTTTGCTCGCTATATGACTCCGGCCCTGACCACTGCGTCCGTTCCCGTCACGGAACTCGGTGAGCAAGCCTGGCATCGGATGCGGGACCTGCTGAACGGGCGCTCACCCGGTCACGCGATCTTTTTCCGCCCCCGGATCGAGAGTCGGGGCAGCACTGGGCCGGCCCGGGCAGCCGAGGCTGTCCGCTGACCGCAGGATCCCCGCAGCGGTCCGTGCCGCGTCCCAACCCGATCGCCGGCTATGAAGACTGGCCGGCGGCCGTGCGGTCGGCCGAGCCGTTTATTGGAGCGGACTCGGCCGCCGCAGTGTTAGGCCGAGTGCTCGGTCTGCGACGGCTCGGGGACCGCCCGACAGTGTTTGATGACGGCAGTCGGCGCCTGGACGGAATCTTGATCCGTCGGCTCCGTTGGTCGGTGGGCTATGGTCCCGAGACCACGGCATGGCTGTTGCGCCCAGCAGGCGTACGTCGCAGACTGCCCGGCGTACTTGGTTTGCACTGTCATGGCGGTGTACGGTCCGTTGGCGCTGAGCAGTTGGTCGACCTCGGTTTCGACTCTCACCCGCGGGCCGTCTGGCTTCGTGATCAGTATTACTCGGGTCGGGCTCCCGCTAATGAACTGGCTCGTCAGGGCTATGGGGTGCTGGTCCACGACACCTTCTCCTGGGGCAGCCGGCGGTTCGACCTATCTCGGCCCACACCTCGGCTCGCCGCCCTCATGGAGGCCCAGGATGCTTTGTGGCGGCAGCAGGGATTGAGTCCAACTGAGGAGGAACGGTTTGATCTAGCGTCGGGGCTGCACGAGGACACGTTGGCCAAGGCTGCCGGTGCGTTGGGCCAGACATTCGCCGGGGCGGTCCTGACCGACGATCTGGTGGCGTTCGAGGTGCTCTGTGCTACGGATGGAATCGATCGTGAGCGTCTCGGGACGTTCGGTTTCTCCGGCGGGGGCGGCCGCAGTCTGCTGCTCGCGGCGTTGGACCACCGGGTTGCGGCGTGCGTGGTGAGCTGCATGATGGCCACGTTCGCCTCGCTGGTGCCGGCCGAGCTGGACACGCACTCGTGGCTGCTCCACATACCCGGTCTCTGGTCACTGATGGACTGGCCTGACTTGACGGCGATGGCGCGGGCTCGCTTCTTAGTCCAGTATCGGACCGATGACGAGCTCTTTCCCCGCGCTGGGATGGAGCAGGCTCATGATCATCTGCTCCGCCTACATGCGGCCAACGATCGTTACTGCGGGTCGTTCTGGCCCGGCGGTCACGCCTTCGACGCTGGCATGCAAGATGAGGCCTGGGCCTTTCTGTCCGAAACCTTGTGATGCGAGGGCGAAGTTGTCGCTACCTGATCGAGATCAAGATCATGATTCAGCTTTCATGACGGCGCCGCGGCGGCCTCCGCCATCAGCCGAACCGGTGTTCACCTTCGGTCCACTTCACCCGACATGTTCGATCAGGTCACCCCGATTTACTGCTGGCCGGTTCGCTGGTGACGCTCGGTTCGCTGGTAGTCCCCTTACCGGTCAGACCAAACCGTAGCCCCTTGATCGCAAGACTGCCCGACCGCATCCCGGACTCGGTCGGCTCGAAAGCGACCTTGATCACGCACGAGCCGCCCGCGGGCAGGACCGCCTTGCAGTCGTCGGCGGCCAACGTGAAGTCCGGATGATCAGCCGGGTGGGTCGTGGTCGTGGTCACGGAGATGGGCTGGGCGCTTCGGTCCGTCCAGGGGAATTTCGGACCCGGATGGGCATCTCCCTACGGCGACCGACCTGTACCACGCCAAACTCGAACAACGGTTCGCCTGAAAACGCCGACCCGAGCACCACCTGGTTCTCTGCGGTGATGTCGCTTGGTGTCGTCTTGTTCGTCTTGCCTCCGGTCGGGCTTGTCGCCTTACTCGTCTCGTCGCTGGTTCCGGTGGGCCGCGGCGACTCGGGAATCCCGACTGGGCCGCAGCCCGTCACCCCGAGAAGAGACGCGCCCGCCCACGCAAGCAGCACACAACGAAGCCTCAGGTTCATGATCGCCCTCCAGGGCTGAATGCGACGCGGATGTCGGGCGCATCTCGGATTACTAGCGCCACGCCGGTGTCCCGGGTCCAGTTGTGGGGCAGTAAGAAGTACTTGTCTCCGCTGCGGGCTGGACAAGACTACGGTTCAGACCTTGGTGAGGGCGGGCGGCATCCAGCTGGCATCGAGGACAATCCCACATTTCACCTTCAAGGTGAAGTGAGAAACGCCGAGGCCGTCAGGGCCCGTCTCCGGCAAACCAACCGCCCTCGATGACCAGCGCGACGCGATAGGGGACGCGGTGTACCCGGGTCCCTAACACTTCGCCTGACAGATTCCACGCTCAACTCGCTGTGCGCTCCACCAGCCCATTCAGACTGATCTTGTATGTGTTGGACGCCGCATCGTATGTGATCGAGTACTTCGTTGGGTACAGGCCCGTCTTCTGGTACTCGTGCGGCAGCTTCAGATCATTCGTCACGTTGGGCTTGCTGCGCAAGTAATCGAGGGTGAGCATCGGCTCGGCGAAAGCGTACTTGCCATCCCACGAGCCGTTGATGAGGACCTCGGTGAACTTGTACTTACCGGGGACGAGCGGCACGGTCGTGTCCGCGAGGTGTTGTCCCATGCCGGGAACAACTGCCTCTTCAGGTGGAGTGTTCGGGATCGCGCCGTAATCGTCCGGAACGAACTTTTCGTCCGGGAGCTTCATTCCTCTCGCGGCGAAATTCGCGTTCTGCGGGTTGATCTCCTCAACTTCCTTCTGAGTCAGGTAGAAGAAGTGGACGTCGAAGTGCGGCAGGTCGAAAACTCCTGGTGGCGGGTGGCCGCCTGGCACGAAATCGAAGGTGCCATGATCTACAGCTACACCTTTGGCCTCATCCGGGAAGTACAGTGGCTGGCTTGGCAGTGGCGGCCCAGCTTCGGCGTCATGCGGCGGTTCGGGCAGACCCTGGAGCGATGCGGCGTCGAAAGCGAATCCGAGCTCGGTCGGTTTGCCGTCGTTGCCAGTGGCGACGTAGGTCTTCACGTTTCCGTTTCCGAGGGCGAGTTCGGACCCATAGAACGTTCCCGCTTTGCTTGCTTCAGCGGTGGAGCTGCAGGCTGAGAGAGAGACCGCTAGCGCGGCCGCGGCGGACAAAGCCACCGCCCGAGACACATGGCGATTTCGAGCCATAGTGCACCTCCCGCTGGACGAGTGCGCCAAAACTGGCACATTGTGAATTTCTCTTACGTGTGACAGGAGGGCCATGGCTGTCCGCTGATACATGCTCGGGCTTTTGCCATGGTGAACGTGTGTAACGACATCGCGAACGGCCTGTTCTGGCGAGGCGCCCTGGAACTACGACGCCATCTACGCCTTGCATGTGCCTCGCCTAGTCGTGTGGCTGCCCTTTGGCAGATGAAAAACGAACTGCCTCTCGGCTGATTCCTGAACAAGGCCGCTCATCGTCCGGCTGAGACTCGTTACGGTGTCGGTCACGAGTAGACCGAGGACCGAGACCCGGAACCTGGATCGGCGGATCGACTTCTCGGCGATCTGCCTCGCCACGCTGCTGTAGATCGGCGTTGCTGAGATCCATGTCAGATCAGAACATGCCTGCGATTCTGATGGAAGAAGACCACGCCAGAAGCGACGCGGGACCTTCCGTTTGGGTCCTACGAACCACTGTAGACCGCAAGATTTCGCGCAGATCCGGGTGGCATCGGCTGTAGCGTCTGGCGGTCAGCGCTCCGGTGCTGCCCGTCGTGGCGCCGCTTCCTGGTAAGCCCGTCGTGGCGTGGCTGACGGATCGGCCCGTCGTGGCACTACCTCTGGTAGGTGGGTATCGCTCGTCGCTTGCGTGTTGGCCACAACGCTGGCTGGTTCGTGCTGAGTCATGGGGTTCCTCCAAGGGTTTCGGTGCAGCAGCATGGGAGATCCCGGCCCACCTGAATGGGTGCATCGCGGGATCGTTGCGGGTTCGTTACGCCGCGGACGCGCGCATGGGGCCTGGCTCGGTGCCGTCGTCAACCTTGCTCCGAGGGCGAGGAGGAATTGAGAACCGCCATCTATCCGAATGACCTGTCACCATGTACCCGTGATCGCTATCCCCATCGTGGACGGCCGCCGTCGGAAGGCGGAGTCTTGCAGCGCGACAAGGCTCTGGCGGTCCGGACCAGAGAACCGTCCTAGGCCGGCGCGGCCGGGTCTACGTCACCCCAGATTCGTGACCGGCGTCTGGGTCGCCGGTGACTGGCGTGGGCGGAACGTGTACAAACGCGAGAATCCGTTGGGTCCTATTGCGCTCAACCTTGGTCTTGTCGCGATCGGACGAACGATCCGGCTTTGCACGGCTAACTCATGTTTGTTTGGCAGCGGATCGCTGCGGTTGCATGTGAATGATCTCGTGGTCGTAGACGACGTCCACCAGGCGTCGATAGGGCACCTGGAGCACTCGATCGGTAGTCATCATACGGATATCACAGATGACCACCTGCCAAATCTGCATCCAATGCAGCAGAACTTTAGTTTCCTTTCCAGCCGGTACCGGAACATCGATTGTGGCACGGGATAACAGTTCCGTCTCTTCCTGAACGGAAAGGCGTGATTTGATTGTCCGCTCAAATTAAAGTTTCAGCTTGGCGAGAAGATTAGCGTTTGGCAGCGGCACGGCTATTGTGGCCTCGCCACCAACGCCGTAGGCTGTCAACTCTTCCCACTCGAACTCGATTCGCTGAAACCATTGCCGCTCGAAGGTAAACGTGAGAGAAGAATCCTTCACGCTGTTTCGCCCACCAGCTAGCCTAGTGTCAGTCCCAAGCGGAGTCTCTAGCCGATGTTGATCATGCTCTCTAATGATGTCAAATGTCGCGCTCTCGTCAAGAAATA
>Ga0307296_10000691_pt1 | contig 16451 bp, 14 predicted proteins | sample ER_DNA_153_FD_194467 | JGI IMG/M metagenome (GOLD analysis project Ga0307296, IMG submission 194467) | Bulk soil microbial communities from the East River watershed near Crested Butte, Colorado, United States - ER_DNA_153 | ecosystem: Environmental > Terrestrial > Soil > Floodplain | place... | reverse complement strand
CGATCCGTACTTCCGGCATTTCTATAAGATCGGAATGGACGGAAAGGGACTGACCCTTCTCTCGCCCGAGGATGCCGATCACGACATCACGCTCGCCCCCTCCGGACGGTATTTCGTTGATACCTACTCGCGTCCCGACGTGCCGCAGATCTCGGTTCTGCGCGAACTCAACGGGAAAACCGTCCTGACCCTGGAGAAAGCGGACATCTCCCGTCTGCTCGCAACGGGATGGAAGCCGCCAATGCGGATCACGGTGAAGGCGCGGGACGGCAAGACCGACCTATACGGCCTGATGTATTCTCCGACGACGCTTGATTCCAGCAGCGCGGTATTTCCGATCATCAACCACATCTATCCCGGCCCGCAGACGGGTAGCGTCGGAAGTCGGAGCTTTTCGCCGGCGCGCGGAGATGCGCAGGCCCTCGCCGAGCTGGGTTTTGTGGTCGTCGAGATCGACGGGATGGGGACTCCGTGGAGATCCAAGTCATTTCACGACGCGTACTACGGCCGGATGGGAGACAACACACTGCCCGATCAGGTTGCCGGGATGAAGGAGCTGGCTCGACGTTATCGGTGGATCGACATCAATCGCGCCGGCATCTACGGCCACTCCGGCGGCGGATTCGCCGCCGCGGACGCGATGTTCCGCTATCCGGACTTTTTCAAGGTCGGGATTTCTGAAGCGGGGAACCACGACAACCGCGTCTACGAGGACGACTGGGGCGAGCGATATCAGGGCCTGCTCGTGCGTGGGCCCAATGGGAGCGACAACTACGCCGCCGAGGCGAATCAATCGCTCGCGAAAAACCTGAAGGGCAAGCTGCTGCTCGCGCACGGAACGATGGACGACAACGTCCCGCAGAACAACACGCTGCTGGTGGTCGACGCGCTGATCAGCGCGAACAAGGACTTCGATCTGCTCTTGCTCCCTAATCGCCGTCACGGCTTCGGCAACGAGGCGTACATGGTGCGCCGGCGCTGGGACTATTTCGTCAAGAATCTCCTTGGAGTCGAGCCGCCCAAGGAATACCCTCTCGGTCAACGCAAATGATGGGAACTACAACTGAGGGAACTACAACTGAAGACTACCTGCTGAGTGCTGTCTGCGGGCCGGCTGGTGGCTGCGGGCTCTCTCACAATGCATCTAGAGTTTTGCCCGTAGCCAATAGCCGGCCCGCCGTCAGCCCCTGGCAGGTAGTCTTCCGTTGCAGTTTTTTCCTTGCAGTGGCGCCGATGGGTGTCGCTGCGCAAGCACCTAAGCCGGTATTCACGCACGCCGACACCATCCGCGGATCCAACACGCCCGAGCGCGCGTGGTGGGACGCAGCGTTCTACGATCTGCACGTCAAGGTGAATTCCGCGGACAGCAGCATCACCGGCTACAACACGATCACATATCGCGTTCTCAAGCCCGCGCGTGAGATGCAGATCGATCTGCAGCTCCCGCTCGTTGTCGACAGCATCGTCCAGGATGGAACCGAGCTCAGCGCCCGGCGCGATGGTAATGCCTTCTTCGTCAGACTCATCACCCGTCAGCTGCCTGGCTCGAAGAAAACGATTTCGATCTACTACCACGGCAAGCCGACCGTCGCGCAGCGCGCGCCGTGGGATGGCGGCTTCGTGTGGGCCCGCGACAGCCTCGTGCGTCCATGGATCGCGACCGCCAACGAAGGTCTCGGAGCAAGCGTGTGGTGGCCGAACAAGGACCTTTACTCCGACGAGCCGGACAGCCAGCGAGTGGCCATCACGATTCCCGACTCAATCATGGATGTGTCGAATGGCCGTCTGCGCAGCACCACTCCCAACGCGGACGGCACGACGACTTACGAGTGGTTCGTCAGCAATCCAATCAACAACTACGACATCGCCGTGAACGCTGCGCACTACGCGCATTTCAGCGATGCCTACGAGGGTGAGCGCGGCAAACTGACGCTCGACTTTTATCCTCTCGACTACCATACCGACACCGCCCGCAAGCAATTCCAGCAGGTGAAGCCGATGCTTCAATGCTTCGAGAGTTGGTTCGGCCCGTTTCCGTGGTACGAGGACGGATACAAGCTCGTCGAGACGCCGCACCTGGGTATGGAGCATCAGAGCGCGGTCGCGTACGGCAACCACTACAAGAACGGGTACCTCGGCCGAGACCGGTCAGCGTCAGGTCACGGCCTCAAGTGGGATTTCATCATCATCCACGAGAGCGCACACGAGTGGTGGGGCAACAGCATCACGATGAAGGATGCGGCGGACATGTGGATCCATGAGAGCTTCGCCACCTACGCTGAAGGTCTCTACACCGAGTGCCAGGAAGGGAAGAAAGCCGGCGCCGAATACACCATCGGTCAGCGCAAGATCGTCCGCAACGATGAGGCGATCATCGGGGTGTATGGAGTGAACCACGAAGGCTCTGGCGACATGTACGACAAGGGCGCCAACATGCTGCACACGATCAGGCAGCTCGTCGATGACGACACCCGCTGGCGCGGAATTCTGCGCGGGCTCAACAAGACCTACTGGCACCAGATCGTGAGCGGAAAGCAGGTCGAGGATTACATCAGCCGCCAGTCGGGCATGAACCTGAGCAAGGTATTCGATCAATACCTGCGCACCACCATGATCCCCGTGCTCGAGTACAGGCTCGAGGGACAGCGACTCTCTTACCGATGGAGCAATGTCGTGCGCGGCTTCGCGATGCCGGTGAAGGTCACCACATCATCGGGTGTGTCCAGCTGGATCCGGCCCACGGAGAGCTGGAAGACGGCTCGGGTGACACTGAGCCGGCCTGAGGATTTCAGAGTCGACGAAAACTTTTACGTCGTCCCCAAAGATCTACTCAAGCCGGCCGATTCGACTACCGTCCGTAAAGCCCAGTAACCCGGACGGTGGCGAGCTTGTTCGCGTTCAGATTGAATCCAACGTAGGCGGCGGTCGCGTCACCCGGCACATCGATCTTGTCGACCTTGAGCGCAAAGACCGTGATGTTGTAGTGGTGCGGTTTGTCGCCGACCGGCGGACAGGGACCACCGTAACCCTTCGATCCGAAATCCGTTCTGCCCTGCGCGCTTCCGCGCGGCGCGTTGCGCCCGCCGCCCGCTCCGGCGACCAGACCCGTAGTCCCAGCAGGAATGTTGTACATGACCCAGTGCCACCAGCCGCTTCCCGTCGGCGCATCCGGATCGTACATGGTGACGGCGAACGACTTGGTCCCCGCCGGTGGATTGGCCCACTCCAGCGCGGGCGAAATGTTCTGGCCGGTGCAGCCCATTCCGTTGAAAACGTGGCTGATCGTGATGCGGCCCTTGGATACGAGATCCGGTGCCGTCACCCTGAAATGCGCTGGAGCGCCTTTCGCTTTCCCCTGAGCATTCGCGGATTGGGCGCTCACGACGGCAATGGCTCCAATCATCAGAACAGCTAGCGCCGTTGGTACGCGGCGGCATCGATACAGGATCGACATCGTGTCCTCCCTCTCAGTGTCTGGACAAAGATTTCGCTATCTCCATACCGCTAGAATGATTCCGGCGATCACGAAACACACGAGATTGTAGGCGGTATCGATGAACCAGAGCTGCTTGGGCTTCCCGGAAAAGGTGGCCGTCGCGTAGCTGGTGCTCGCGGCGAAGCCGAGCCAGCACATGAAGCCGATCATCGCCCCGTGACCGGCCGATACTCCACCGCCGGCTTCTGCCATTGCGGGGTCACGCCCGATATGCCCAAGAATCAGCGCGAGGGTGATCGCGATGAGGAGGCTCGTGACAATTGCGCCCACGTACAAAAGCGGCATGTTGGCCGCCGCCGCTTGCGCCGTCATCTGCTCTTCCGTTCTGCCCTGAAGCGCTATCCAGCGCTTCGCGAAGAGAGCTGGTGAGTACCAGAGTCCGCCAAGCACGAAGATGACGATCGCGGCAACGATAACGGCGAGCCAGTTGATCGGTGGATAATGCATCGAGATGCCTCCGTCGGTTGGTAAAGCCGGGGCAAATCTACGCTTGCTCGGCCACTCGCGCAGTGGTGCAAATGAGACGGATGGCGGCCTGCGCGGCGTGACCAAATGTATCTACGGCCGGATCGTACGCGGAAAGTGTAAGTCCAGCAATCCGAAACCTGGCGGCAATCTGCGCGAGCGCGTGGTCGAGATCTTCGAGAGTCAGCCCGCCCGAGATTGCATAGGAATTGGCAGCCGCCACCGCAGAATCTAGAACGTCGAGGTCGAGGTGCACGTACATGCTGTCCACTTGCTCACGGATTTTCTCCAGCACTCGAGGCAGGGATGATCGAAGCTGCCTTGGCTCGACGATGTCGACGCTCGATTCGTCGAGCAGCGCGCTCTCGAGCGAGTCCAGGTCGCGCGTTCCAATCAGACATACGCGATCATCCGGAATCGGCGCGAATTCCGGAACAGTAGCCGCGAGCTGGGTCCAGCAGCGGCCGGTAATGATCGCCACCGCGGTTCCATCCAGAAAGCCGCTGCGAGTTGTCTCCGGAGTGTTGAAGTCGCCGTGGGCGTCGAACCATGCGACCCCGGTGGATTGAGCGCCGAGACCGGCAAGCGTGCCGACGGCGGTGTTGCAGTTCCCGGCGAGGACGATTGGAAATCGACCGGACTCCCGCGCCTCGCGAACCGCGGCCGAGAGCATCCGCATTAGCTCGAAACTGGTCTGGATCTCCGCCTGCCAGTCTGCCGTGAGCTCCGCGATCCTGGTGTGAACGGTGTGACCATTCTCGCGGAGCACGCGTTCCAGGCCAGCATCCAGAAGCCATTCCGGTCCAGCGCCCATGCGCATACCGCGATTCCCGGAATCGTAGGGGACGGCGAGGAGCTGGATGTCCATCCGGAAAAAACTAAACTGCAACTAAACGAGTGGTGAGCCGAGAGCCGTCAAGCTGATAGCTATTAGCCTCACTACGTCGGGACGTTACTGGAGCAGATCAAGGCACAATCAAACTGCTCGTTCCCTCGCGCCACCAGTGGCGTCCCGATGTTTTATGGCTAGCCGCTCTCAGCTTGGAGGCTCTCAGCTCACGACTCGTTCAGTTGCAGTTTGCAGTTGCATTTTGCCGTTGCAGTTTGCCAGTGAATATCGGGTCCTACGTCACCTTACGTATGCCCGGCCGACCCGGCGACCGGTAGCGTATGCGAGCCATTCTTCCTCAACCCCCGGATAAATGACACCCAATAGAGCCTGCAGCTACGCACTGCTCCTAATCGCGTTCGCGCTGATCGCGGGCGCCGTTACGGCCGCGCCCCTCGGCGCACAGGATTCGGCTGCCATCCGCCAACGGCTCCACGTCGTCGACTCCACGAAAATCCAGGTCATCACCATGCGCGACGGCTCGTCCCTCGTGGGGCGCATCGTGGATGTGCGCGCCGACACCGTCGACTTCCAGATGGGGATCGGCCGCGTGCCCGTCGCAATTCGGGACATTCACGAGATAACTGAATCAGAGTCCGGCCGCGTGCACGCGGGACAGTACTGGTTCCCCAATCCCAACTCGACTCGCCTCTTCTTCGCACCTACGGGACAGATGCTCAAAAAGGGAGAAGGGTACTTCTCCGACTATGAGCTCTTTTTCCCCGGATTCGCCTATGGTGTGACCGACAATCTCAGCATTGGTGGCGGAGTATCGATCTTTCCGGCAGGGCTCGACGAGCAGGTCTACTACGTCACTCCCAAGGTGGGAGCGAGTGTCTCGGACCGGGTTCACCTCGCGGCGGGCGTCCTGTTCGCGGGAACGAATGGCGGGACGGGTGGGGTCGGATACGGGGTAGGGACATTCGGGGATGGTGACGCCAGCGCCACCATCGGAGTCGGCTACGGTTTCGCCGGTGGGGACATCGAGAGCAAGCCCGTCGCGATGCTGGGTGGAGAGAAGCGCGTATCCCGACGAATTGCGCTGGTGTCGGAGAACTACCTGCTGCCCATCTCGGACAACAACATCGTCTACTCTTTCGGCATCCGCTTCATGGGTGAAAAACTCACCACCGATCTAGCGATCTTCAACGTCTCGGGTAGCGGCATTATCGGGTTCCCGTACGTTGACTTTGTATTCAAGTTCTAGGGTCAGCTACCGCAGCTTCCCTCGGGCCTCTCTCGCCCTCGCCGCGAATGCTTTGGCATCGGCCGGAGTGAAACTCTCCATCAGCGGCCCGTGTCCGATCTCGGTGTCACGGAAAACTTCTTCGCCGTTGGCCCGGACGAGCTTGAGCCGCCCGTCGGCGTAGCGCGCGTCGGCGAGGTCGCGCAGGTGGTACGCGACGCCGTGGTCGAACAAGGGCTGCAGCGCTCCGAGAGCCATGCGCGCGAACAGACGATTGACCGTGCCCTTGATCGTGTCGGTCGCTTCGCGGGAGTTCATTCGCGCAAGACCGGTGTCGGTCATCTCCGCGACTATCGTTGTGTCCATGAGTAGCAATGCGGCAGTGCCGTCGCGGCTGACGATGGCGAAATTCGCCTTGGCCAAAGTCGACCTGTCGACAATGTGGGCCACGGAGTCGGGGACGTGGACATTCACGTGGACCGAGCCGCGCTCCTGGGCACGGGCGGCGGGAGCGAAGCAGAAGGCACAAAGTGCGACCGCGAACGCGGTACGCTTGGCGAGAACTAATGAGCGCATGATGTATTGCCTGGACGAGGTTGACCTTCCGACACTACGGCAGCGAGCGCCCAGATGTTTCCGACTAGTTCCTGTAGATGTCTGGGAACTGCTTCTTCAGCGCCGCGACCTTCGGCTGATCGTTGATCACGATGTAGGGCTGGTTCGGGTGATGCGCCAGGTAATCCTGGTGGTACTCCTCGGCCGGGTAAAACCCGCGCAGCTTCTCGACCTTGGTCACGATTGGCCGCGAGAATGTTTTGGCCGCGGTGAGCTGCTTGATGTAGCTCTCCGTGATCTGCTGCTGTTGCGCGTTGTTGTAGAAGATTTCCGAGCGGTACTGGGTGCCGCGATCGGGTCCCTGGCGGTTGAGCTGCGTCGGGTCGTGCGCCACCGAGAAAAAGATCTGCAGCAGCTTTCCGTACGATACCTGCGCCGGATCGTAGATCACCTGCACGGACTCGGCGTGCCCGGTGTCGCCGGTGCTGACCTGTTCGTAGGAAGGGTTGCCGGCGTTGCCGCCAGCGTAGCCGGAAACGGCGGACTTGACGCCCTTCACGTGCTCAAAAACCGCCTCGACTCCCCAAAAACAACCACCTGCAAAAACCGCGGTGTCCTCTGCTGGCGACGTCACCGTGGGGTCGACCAAGGGCGCTGCGACGGGCCCTGGGACCTGGCGTGAAGCCACGCTTGTGGCGGTGGCGGCGACGAGAACCAGCACAGCAGTAAGTACTGCGAGTACGGCTGGTACGTTCGGGAGAGAGCGATTCATCGTGCGATTCTCAGGGGCGGGAAGGATACTCATTAGACCAAATATTGAGTGATTTGTTCCGCTCTACGCCAGGGACTTCGCGCGCCGGCGATGATTCCACGCCGCGTAAACATTGTACGCGGGGCCGATGAGTGCCGCTTGCAGAAGCGTTGACAGGTTCGCGAGCCCCGTCCGCCAGAAGTAGATAAAGCCGAAAACGGCGAGCGGCAGATAGACAATGCATCCGGTAACGACGCCCGGCGAATAGCGGCGAGTCCTGAGCACCGCCCACACGTGAAAAAGCCCATTGGCCGCCGCGATGGATGCGACCACGAGCCAAAAAGCGGCGCCGTAAGGCGTCCCCGGTGGTTCTGACCGTGTTGAGGCTGTTGTCCACCGCTGCCGGAATCCCAGCGCCACGGGAATCAGCGCCATCAACACGAACAACGCGTTGATCCCCACCAGGAATCGAGTGGTGACGCTAGCCGCTCGCTCCGGGCGGTACCATCGGTACCACTCGGCGAATCCGCCCGGCCACACGAACTCCTCGAACAAGTGAAGGAGGACGGCGCCGAGCGGCAGCCAGCGAATGACTGTTGGCGAGATCATGATTTCACCCTCCTACTGCTCGGTCAATGAGAGCACGTTGCCTTCGGGATCCTTGAACCAGGCGACCTTCGCCCCGCTCGGCGAGCTCCAGACACCAAGCTGATCCTGTTCCATTCCGGGGTACCGCTCGAACTTCACACCCTTCTTGTTGAGGCCTTTCACCGATGCGGTGATGTTGTCGACGAGCCAGCCCAGTATTGTGAATGGAGCCGGCTTGAATCCATCGACGCTCGAAACATTGGCGACTCGAATCATCACGCCATTGGCGTCGAGCACCAGCGCGAACGGATCCTCGCTGACGAATCGCAATCCGAGAATCTCCTCGTAGAATGTACGCGCCTTCGCGGGATTCCTGCTGGGGACAAACGCGACGATATCCTTCGTTCCTAACATTGTGCCTCCGGGGGCCCAGAATGATCAGGTGAATATCGGCGGGAGCCTTTGTTCAGTGGCAATTCGGAACGGATAGCTGAATGCCAGGCGCTCATCGAGCTCGGGATTCGGCGGATTGCCTCCTTCCTGAAAGATCCATTCGATGTCCACGAACTCGCTGTTGCGCCACATTCCGATTCCTACCTGTCGAGGCAGGTCCAGCTCATGTTTGGAGGCGATCGACAGGCTTTTCAGTGCGTCAAACGCGCGGTCGTGGAATTCGCGGGTGACCGGGACGATCAGGAACCCGCATCCGGTTCGTCCGGAAGCAATTCTGAAGGGGAGCTCGAATCTGTTGGCGCGCACTGCTTCGAGCGCGAGACGAAGCTGCTGCTTCAGTGCTTTCAGCTCGTAACGTCCGAGGAGCGCGATCTCGGCGAGAATCTCGTAGCAATCCGTGTCGGCCTGATCACTGTGCTGCGCTGCGATCCTGCTGGCGAGACTGTCCATGACAAAGGAGAACTCGCACGCCGTGGGGCCGCCGCGTGAGCGCGCTGCTCTCTCAAACTTCTGGTCCGGTGCCGACGAGTAGTCTTCCGACAGGTACTGCCCGATGAACGCTCCTTCGCTCACCGCGGTGACGGCCGCATCCCAGTTGATGAGGAGATCGCGGCGAAAGCTGAAGTAGTCGACCATCTCCGCCGGTGTGATGAAGTGCTCGCAGATCTCGAAGTAGTCCAGATCTCTCAGGATGTGAACGAAGCCGCCGTTCCGCCCCTTCTTGAATCGCGCCGCCCGGAACGCCCGCGGTTTCGGGGGCACACGGTAGATGATCATGCTCACCAGCTCGTCGGGATCCCTGGGCGGCACGTAGACGCGGTGGCCAAAATGATTGACGAGGGACAATCCTTTATAGCGGCGAAGGAGATCGCGGGTGTTCTGAACCTGCTTGACTGCCTTCTTCACGACGTTATTGGCGACCCACTTCTCGAGGTCGCCGGGCTTCGAGGCCACCTTCTGCTCGCGCTCCTTCAGCTGGAAAATGAAGCCGATATTGTCGAGAAGGACGATCCGATCGGCGAGCTCAGACTCGTCCTCGGGGCTGCGCGGAAGCTGGATGGAGGGAAAGGAGAACGCCCTCATGAAGACATTCGCGTGCTGCTGGGCGGTGAAATCCTGGAAGAGGCTCGACGAACCCGGGCTGCTCTCTTTCACTCGCCCTCTGGTGGCGGATGCCGTTTACTTAGCAGACAAGCACGATTCGCCGCAAGGCTGAGTCAGAATCTCCTCGGGCGCCTCTCCCAATAGAGCAGCAATGCCGCTCCGATGAGACCTGTGACAATGCAGAACAGGTAGAGAATCCGGACGCTCACGATGCCGTACAACGGATTCGCGTCGGTAAACGGTCGGAAGGGCCGGATGTCGGAGTGCATGATTCCGTCGAGCACCGAATGGAATATCCCGCCGAATATTCCGCTGTAGACCGCGATCGGGAGCCGGTATTCCGCGGCGAGCGCCTCCGGCACGACGTCTCGCGGTCGCGCGACCCAGGTGCCGACTTGTGAGACGATCAGCCCGCACAGCAAACCAATCAGTCCACCGAGCGCGAAGGTGTGGGCCTGTCGATGGACCGGAGTCGCGTGGTGCAGCAAGTAGTAAGCGGACTCGATGTCGATTACCACCTGCGACAGCGAGTAAGCGGCCATGGAGAAGTGCCGCGGCGCGGCGGCTTTGACGAGCAAGCCGGGACCGAAGTGGAATGGCGTCGCTGGCATGGTACTCCAGCAAATCTATTGGGTGGCGCTACTCGTTGGCGGAGGGACCCCGCGCGGAGAGATCGATTTGGCGAATGGCGCCGACGTGATAGGCGAGGTGCGCGACGCTGCCCACGACGCTGTTGAGCTCCGACTGGTCGATCTCGCGCGGCTTATTCAGGGACTCCAGCCATCGATGCGCTTCGCTTGCCAGCTCGTCGCGGAGCTGCCTCCACTGGGCGGCGGTGACGCGGGTCCGGCGCCAGCTCGCACTCCAGTCTGCGTCGTCGAACGGGTTCTCGCCGGCGCTCCAGCGATTCATAAGCGAGAGTCCATAGCGCAAGTGGTCGACGTGCGCCGCAATCGTCGATCCGTGCGGCGTCGGAGCGGAAGCCGCTGTCGCGGAGAGCTTATCGAGCGAGCGCAGCAATCCTGCATCGCCGCGATTGAGCATGTACGCCTCGGACTGCGAGGCGCCATCGACCAGTTCGGCGAAGAGTGTTGGGAGGGTGTTGCCAAAATCGCGGGTGTTCATAGGAAGCGTAGTCTACTTGATTGGCCAGGTTCCCCCAACCGCCTTGTAGACCGCGACGAGCGCGGTCGCCGCCGCCGTGTGACCCTGTGCCAGCTGGTTCTCCGCGTCGAGCAGCGTACGCTCTGCGTCCAGCACCTGCAGAAAATCCGTGAGCCCCGCCTCGAACCGCTGCTGCGCCAGGTCGGCTGCGCGAGCGCTCGATCTTACCGCACTTTCGAGAATCGCCAGACGCGCGTGCGCACGATCGTACGTCACGAGTGATCCTTCGCTCTCCTCTAGGGCGCGAAGCACCGTCGCATTGTACGTCGCTTGCGCCTCTTCCTGACCCGCCTGCGCAACCTCGACCCTTTGTCTCACCCGCCCGACATCGAATAGCGGGAAAGTCATAACTGGCCCGATGAGCAGCCTCGAATTCCCGCGCTTGAACAGGGAGTCGACAGAATTCGAGAGGTAACCGGCGCGCGCCCCGAACGTGACCTTGGGCAAGTATTCCGCTCGAGCTGCTCCGACGAACAAGGCCCGTGCGGCGAGCTGTCGTTCCGCCTGCAGAACATCGGGACGACGCCGAACAATCTGGTCGGGAGAGCCCACATAGACGGTATCGGGTAGACGCGGTAGCGCTCCGGAGTCGAGGAGTGCCGCCGGCAACGCACCTGGGGCGCGCCCGAGCAATACAGCCAGCCGGTTCCGATCCAACGCGATCTGGGATTCGAGGACCGGGGTTGTCGCGAGCGTCAGGTACAACACCGATTTTGCGCGCTCGGTGTCGAACGCGGTCCCGCGGCCGGCGGCGAGGCGATCTTCAGTGAGCTTGACGATCTTGCGCTGATTCGCGGCGTTGCGCTGGGAGACCGCGAGCTGACGTTGGGCGCCGCGCAACTCGAAGTACGTGCGCGCGACCTCCGCCGCGACGATCACCTGAACGTCCTCGAGGCCGTGCACCGACGATTCGGCGAGCGCGCCCTGTGCCTTCACGTTCCGTCCCACGCGACCGAAGAAATCGAGCTCCCACGATGCGTCGAAGCCGACGTCCCAGAGCTGTTGCGTGGGCAGCTGACTGGAGAGCCCGGGAGTCTGCGCCAGCGAGATCTGCGAGCGTGAAGTGCTGCCTGTTCCCGTCAGCGTCGGCACAAGATCCAAAGCGGCGAGCCGACGCGTTGCGCGCGCACTCGTGACACGCGACTGCGCGACGCGCACATCCATGTTTGCGCGCTGGCCTTCCCGCACCAGCATCGTAAGCGTGGTGTCGCCCAGCTCGGTCCAGAACGGAGCCGACGCCACCGTCGCACTCACGTACACACCGGGCGTCGCTACATCCTCGCTGCGAGATGTCTGCGCCCGATTGGCTACGATCGAAGGGTTGTCGTTCACGTTGTACGCAGCAGGAACGGGTACCTCAGACGCGCGGTATGCCGGCGTGGAACAGCCAACCAACACGGCACTGAGCGCCAGCAGAGATTTACGCATGGGTGTTGCCCTCATCTCCCGCCACCAGCGATGGGCGCCATGGATAGAGAGGTTTGATGTCGTCAGAAGTCTCGACCGGCTGGCCGGAGGCCGGCACCGGAGTTTGGGAGCGCCCGTGCACGTATCCGCGCACCAGCACGTAGAAGAGCGGTGTGAAGAGGAGCCCGAGGAACGTTACACCGAGCATTCCCGAGAACACGGCGATTCCCATCACGCGCCGCATCTCGGCGCCGGCGCCGCTCGCAAGGATCAGCGGAACGACACCGGCAATGAACGCGAAGGACGTCATGAGAATAGGACGCAGTCTGATGCGAGCGGCCTCGAGGGCAGCCGTAAATCGATCGCGTCCCTGGCGCTCCAGATCGCGCGCAAACTCGACGATAAGAATCGCGTTCTTGCACGCGAGCCCCACTAGCACGAGCAAGCCGATCTGGGTGAAGACGTTGTTGTCACCACGAGTCAGCCACACACCGGCGATCGCGGAAACCAGGGACATCGGTACGATCAGCATTATGACAAGCGGCAACGACCAGCTCTCGTACTGCGCGGCGAGAACCAGGAATACGAGCAGGATGCAGAGCGGGAAGACCAGGATGGCGGTATTGCCGGCCAGCTTCTGCTGATACGTAAGCTCGGTCCACTCGAAGCCGATGCCGTTCGGCAACGTCTCGTTGGCAAGCCGTTCCATTATCTGCACCGCTGATCCGGCGCTCGTTCCCGGAGCCGCGCTGCCGCTGATGTCTGCCGCGGGGTAGCCATTGTAGTGGGTGACCTGATCCGGTCCGTACGACTGCTTCATCGTCAGTACCGACCCGAGCGGAACCATCTCGCCGCGCACGTTTCGAACCTTGAGCTGAGCGATGTTATCCGCGCTCGCCCTGTAGGGCGCGTCTGCCTGCGCGATCACCTGGTAAGTGCGCCCGAACTTGTTGAAGTCGTTGACGTATTGAGAGCCGAGATAGATCTGGAGCGTCGAGAACAGATCATTCAGCGGAATGCCCAGCTGTTTCACCTTGTCGCGATCGACGTCGGCGTAGAGTTGAGGCACGTTGATCTGGAAACTCGAGAACTGGCCCGCAAGTCCAGGCGTCTGGTAGGAGCGGCCGACCATCGCCTGCGTCGTTGCATAAAGCGTCGAATCGCCCAGCCCAGCCCTGTCCTCGATCATCATCTTGAAACCGCCGATCGATCCCAACCCGTTCACCGCGGGAGGAGGAAAGACCGCGACGAAGCCCTCCTGAATGGCTGAGAACTTCTGATTGAGCGCCATCAGGATAGCGTTGCTCTTCAGGTCCTTCGACTTTCTCTCCTCGAACGGTTTGAGTCCGAAGAAGATGACGCCCGCGTTCGACTTGGGGCCGAAGCTGGATATGGACAGGCCCGGGAATGCGACCGCATGCTCGACGCCGGGTGTCTTGAGGGCGATGTCCGACATCCGTCTGATGACGGCTTCGGTGCGGTCGAGCGATGCGGCGTCGGGTAGCTGCGCGATCGCGACGAGGTACCGCTTGTCCTGACTCGGCACGAATCCCTTCGGCACTCTCGTGAACCCGATGACGCCAATCAGAACCAGTACCCCGTACACTGTGAGTGCAAGGACGGAACGATGTGTGACACGCTGCACGATGGTGCCGTAGCGATTGGATGCCCGCCCGAAGAGACGGTTAAAGGGATCGAACAGCCAGCCAAGCAACCGGTGCATGACGCGCGTTGGCGCATCCTCAGGCGCTCCGCGCGGCTTGAGGAGCACTGCAGCAAGCGCCGGCGACAGCGTCAGCGAATTGAACGCCGAGATCAGCGTCGAAAATGCGATGGTGAGAGCGAACTGCCGGTAGAACTGTCCGTCGAGTCCGCTGATGAACGCCACCGGGACGAACACTGCGGACAACACCAGCGCGATCGCTATGATCGGGCCGCTGACTTCCTCCATCGCGCGGTGACTCGCATCGAGAGGCGAGAGGCCCTCCTCGATGTGCCGCTCGACGTTCTCCACCACCACGATTGCGTCGTCGACGACGATGCCGATCGCCAGCACGAGTCCGAACAGAGACAGCGTGTTGATCGAGAACCCGGTCGCGAGCATCACTCCGAAAGTGCCAACGATGGAGATCGGTACCGCGACGAGCGGAATGATCGAGGCCCGCCAAGTCTGCAGGAAGAGAACGACCACGATGACAACCATCAGCGTCGCGAGGAGCAGCGTATAGATCACCTCGCGGATCGAATCGCGGACGAACAACGTCGGATCGTATACGGATGACCATTCGACGCCCTGCGGGAAGCGGGTCTTCAGGTCGGCCATCTTCGCGCGAATGGCGCTGGAGAGAGCGAGCGCGTTCGAGCCCGGTGACTGGAACACCACAATTGCGACGGCCGGCTTGTTGTCGAGCAGCGCGCGCAGGCCGAACGTGCCGGGGCCGAGCTCGATGCGCGCAACATCGCGCAGACGAGTGACGGCTCCGTCCGCGCCGGTCTTGACTATGATGTTTCCGAACTCTTTTTCGTCCGTGAGTCGTCCACGCGCGACGACGGTCAGCTGATATGCTACCGGGTCATTCATCGGCGGAGCGCCGACAGTGCCGGCGGCGACCTGGAGGTTCTGCTCGCGGATCGCGTTGACGACGTCGGTCGCTGACAATCCATACGATGCCACACGGTTCGGATCGAGCCACACGCGCATTGCATAGTCGCCAGCACCGAACACGATTACCTGGCCCGCGCCCGGAATTCTCGACAGGTCGTTGCGCACATTCAGCAGCGCATAATTCCGCAGGTAGACAGGGTCGTAGCGGCTGTCCGGAGAAAAAAGGTGCACGACCATCGTGATGTCCGGGGAACGCTTCTGGGTGATGACACCGAGAGCGCGCACCTCCGCGGGCAATCGCGCCAGCGCCTGGTTCACGCGGTTCTGCACCTGCACCTGCGCGAGGTCGACGTCGGTGCCGATCTCGAAGGTGACGGTGAGATTGAACGTGCCATCGGCCGAAGCGGACGATGTCATGTAGAGCATCCGCTCGACGCCATTGATCGCGTCCTCGAGCGGCGTGCCAACCGTCTGTGCGAGCACCGTCGGATTTGCGCCGGGATATATCGCGCTGACGGTGATGGTCGGCGGTGTGACTTCGGGATACTCGCTGATCGGCAGCTGGGTGACAGCGATCAAGCCCCCGGCAAGAATGACCAGCGACAGCACGACCGCGAAGATCGGGCGGTCGATGAAGAAGCGTGAGAAACGCACTTGATGTACTCCGGTTAGGACGTGCTACCGCGCAGCCGGTGCCGGCGCGGCGGATTCCGCGACAACCATGGACGCATTTGTGGCGGCGACCTTCATTCCCGGGCGAACCCGCATCAGGCCGTTGATGACTACGCGCTCTCCGGCCTTGAGCCCGGATTCAACCGTGCGCAGACCATCCACGACGCGGCCGGTGACAACAGGACGATACTCGACGCTGTTGTCGCTCTTGAGCACGAGCACGAACTTGCGATCCTGATCGGTGCCGATCGCCTGATCCTGAACCAGGATCGCCTGGTGCCTCTGGCTGCCGAGGAGTCGTACGCGCGCGAACAGTCCTGGCGTGAAAAGCCCGTTGGGGTTGGACAACAATGCCCGAGCGCTGATCGTTCCCGAGGCCCCATCGACCCGGTTGTCGACGAAATTGAGCCTTCCATCGTGCGGGAATCCGGTCTCGTTGGCGAGACCGATCAGCACCTGCCGTCCCTTCGGACCCGTGGCCTGCGCACCCATGTATTTCAGGTATGCCTGCTCGTCGGTGTCGAAGTACACGTAGATGGGATCGATCGAGACGATAGTGGTGAGCAGTGTCGGTGTCGGAGCTCCCGCCTGGACGACATTGCCAGGAGTGATTTCGGCGCGGCCGACGCGGCCTGAAATCGGCGCGCGCACGACGGTCCATTCCAGATTCAGTCGTGCAACTCGCACAGCCGCCTCGGCCGCGCGCACCCCTGCATCACCTTCGGCGCGACCGCTGGTACGGGCGTCCAGCTCCTCGCGGGAGATCGCCTGGCTGTTCACCAGCTTCTGCGCGCGCTCGACTTCCATGCCGGCGAGCTGATTGCGGGTGCGCGCCTGGGCAAGCACGGCTTCCGCTCTTGAGACTTCAGCTTCGTATGGACGCTGATCGATCACGAACAGGACGTCGCCCTGATGAACAATTGCGCCTTCGACGAAGCCGACCCGCTGGAGAAATCCACCGACCCGCGGCCGGACCTCTACGGAGTTGACGGCCTCGAAGTGGCCGGTGAATTCGTCCCAGTCGGCTACCACGCGCTCGATGGCCGGTGCCACCGTGACCTGCGGAGCTTGCATCGGCGGCGGCTCTTTCCGGCAGCCGGCTCCGGCGAGGACGAA
>Ga0307296_10000690_pt1 | contig 16466 bp, 22 predicted proteins | sample ER_DNA_153_FD_194467 | JGI IMG/M metagenome (GOLD analysis project Ga0307296, IMG submission 194467) | Bulk soil microbial communities from the East River watershed near Crested Butte, Colorado, United States - ER_DNA_153 | ecosystem: Environmental > Terrestrial > Soil > Floodplain | place... | reverse complement strand
TGAGCGTCCCGTAGCGGGAGATTTCGTAATGCTCGACCGCCTGCGCGGCGGCCAGGAGGCCGGCATCAAGCGCGGGCGAGCCCTTGTACTCCTTCATAATCTCCGCACCTCCTCGGTGATGCCGACGATGGCGTCGCACGTCTTGGCCTGGGGCTTCTTGTCGATAGCCGCAAACACCTGCTCGAGGCGTCCGATCTGCTCTTCCGTCTCAGCTTCGTGCTTCTCGAACGCGGCCCTGAGCTCTTCGCTCTGCGCCGCCTTCGCCATCTTCGGCAGCGTCGTCAGGATTTTTTTCTCTGCGTAATAAATATCCTTCAGCGTGTCATGGAACAGGTCGTCAAGCGTCTTGGCTTCCTTCGCCATAGGGATGCTCCGTTGTTTTGGAATTCCAGCCTCCGTCGTGTGAGGCTAACGGCACAACGGATGCCGGGCATGCTGGTTGTCGCACCTGGTTGGAGGGAAGAAGTGGGCAATTGTTGCGGAGGCACCGGCGGCCGGGCGCGGGTGGGTGATGTTGGCACCATAACCCTGCTGAATGATCCCGTAACTGCCAGCTATAGCCCGGCTAGTGGCCGGCTTCCGCAGGGCTAAATGCGACCAATCTCTGTCAGTGTTTGCCCGCTTGCTTTCCGGTCTAGACGTAACGAGGGGTAGAGATTGTTAATGTTTTCAGGTCTTTGCACTGAATGAACAGACGGCTAAGTTATTGCAAAAGTGAGCGAACCTCTGCGAGATGCGCCCGATATTTTTTTCAGGCGGCGGAGCGCCCGTTGCAAAGACGACCAGACTTGAGTGAGATGAAATAGTCGCGCGCCCGCTTCTCGGCTGCAGGACCGGCGAAGATCGTCACGTAGCAGCCCCCGTCATCGTCGAAATACTCGACACGCCACTCGCCAGTGCCGGAGCGATCCTCGTTGACCGACACCTCCCCATGGAAGGCATTGACCGAGGGATCGACGAAGCGATCCCCGCGCTCAGGGCGCGCCATCTCCGTCGGATCTTCGGCTGCGACGACTTTTTTGAACGTCCTTGGCCCAGTGTTGCGCATGGGCATCTAACACTTCCTCTGCACCGAACGTTCCAACTGGGTTATTTCGCCCACTCTTCCTCCGTCCCCCTGACTCTCCCGGGTTCTTGAACTTGAGCCACGAGCGGCAGAGTGATCCCGCCTCTCCAAAGGACGGGCTAAGTCCATGGGCTTGCAGCAGCGGCTTTCGGCGCTGTTTGCCCTTGAGGGAAAGGCCGCGGAATTAGCCTTGACCGCCAGGGAGCGCAGACCGGCGAGCGTTCCGAGCGCTCGGAAACCGCGCGCCGCCGCCTGAACCTCTCTGCGACGTACGCGAAGTCGCCGCCTCCTACTTCGCAAAATGAGCCCGATGATCACGCCGGCGGCGCCGAATAGAAGGATTACGCCCCCGAGCAAGATCAGCGTGTTGGCCACGACTTCCATTATTCCATGAGCTTCTGACATTGCCGGGTCGCCAGTCGGCACCTAGGACAGCGCCGCTGTTTGCGGAGCGACGCGCACCCTCGTTCAAGGGCTTCCCCTGCCATTGTCTCAGAAGATCATCCCGAGGCGAGGGAGGCTTGGTCATCTTATTTAGGTGCAACCACCACTATAACCGCGCAAACCGACCGGCCATGTCGGCGATAGCCGTGTGCTGCGCCTGAATCAAAGTACATGGCGTCTCCGGGCATCAGGAGGGTCTCCTCCTCGTCCACGACCACAGACAGTTTGCCCCGCAAAACATAGACTAGCTCGGCACCATCGTGGCGATGCAGGTCGGACGCTACAGCGTCGTTCGGGAACTCGGCATAGAACGCATCGATCTTACGTTCGGTGATGGGGAAATCGAGGCTCTCGAACAGATAGGCCGGCGTTTTCGCCCCGGGGCGGTCCGGCAGCAGCAGCCTGTCCCGCTTGCGGATTACCGCAACTCGCGGCCGGCTCGTGTCCTGGCTGAAGAAAAATTCAAGACCTACTCCGAATACCAGCGCGATCCGCAGCAGCGTGGGCAGCGTCGGGAACAGCAATCCCCGCTCGATTTTCGACAGCATCGCCGCAGACAAGCCGGTGTGTCGGCCAAGCTCAACTAGACCGAGCTTCTTTCTAAGCCGCAGCATCCGCAGCTTGGTCCCGATCCCGTACTGCTGCAGACCTGAAGAGAGCGTGTCCGAAATCATGGTAATTTTCACTGAGGGAAAAAATCGCCAAGGTTCTTTCCTAATATGAAAACGATTTTGAATAAAGTGCAAATTGGCCCTTGTTACGTCGAATGCGCACGCCCACATCGACATTCGATCAGCGCTGCCGGCGCTGTAGATCTAGGAGAAATGGTATGAAGGCTCTCAATGTCGCAACTCTGGTTCTTGTGATCGTAGGTGGATTGAACTGGGGGCTGGTCGGGCTGTTTAGCTTTGACCTCGTCGCAGCCCTTTTCGGCAGCGGATCAGCGTTGGCGCGGCTGGTCTACATACTAGTTGGATTTTCCGCTGCATGGCAGATTGTGCCGCTGACCAAAGCCATAGGCGCCGACGAGCCTGCGGCTCTGCGCGGGCACTCTGCACGCTGAGTCCCCATGCAGATTCGGCTCGCGAAGCCCGGAGATTTGTGAATTCTCACCTCATAGAGGTCTGCGTTCTGGGAAATCGCACGAATTGAGTCGGCGTGTTCGGGTAGATGGATCATCAAAGCTCGACTGATGAGAAGAGAGGCGACTGTCTCCTTGCCTTTTCGCCGAGCTTGATTCCTTTGTCTATCCAGCACGCCCAGTACGAGGCAGGTTCAAAACCAAACCTAACAGCATTTCCGATAGCACAAATGTCCACATTGACGAGCTTTCTAGGATTCAGCGCAGCCGCATTGACGACAATTGCAAACCTACCTCAGGTACTGAAATGCTGGCGGACCGGAAAAACCGATGATCTTTCGCTGAGAATGCTGCTGGCCTTATCCAGTGGAACAGCTCTATGGACGCTCTACGGAGTGTCCCAAAAAGACCCAGCGATCGTCTTGGGGAATGGCGTCAGCTTCGCTTTAGCCCTGACACTTCTATTCTTAAAGCGTCAGTCCGTGCGCTCTCGTGCAAAAAAGAGCCTGTCACAGGGCTTTAGGAGTCGGTACCAAGGCTTAGAGCAGGCCCCGCGGCGTGCCGCGTCCGAATCACCCGGCATCATCCGCCATCGACGTGAGCAATAAACTTCTCAGGCCGAATAACCAGGCAGACCTCCCAATGAAGCGTATTTGGAACGCCAGGTGCCTAGCCGAGTTCTACCTCGAAAGAACGGCCCTCGGAAGGCAGGTGCATGACACGACAACTACTAGCAAGCAACGCCCGCGCGCGCGTCGGCTCCGACGCCCCACACCTCAGTCCGGTTGCGGCGACTTGCTATGGAACGTCTACCTGCAACGTAGACCTGCCTGCCGCAGCTGGAGGAGCAGATGAAAAGCTGGGTGGACACTGCAACTTCCGCACTAATTTCGGGCACGGCTGCGAGCCTCGCGATGACAGCGGCGCTGGCACTGCTTGCCAAAAAGGAAGGCAAAGGTGCTCTGCAGCCGATCAATTCGACGAGCCACTGGTTGCATGGAGAAGAAGCCAGCTCCGTCAGATCATTGGACGTGTCCCACACTGGATTGGGCTACGGAACACATCATGTCTCCGCTCTATTCTGGGCACTTATTTTTGAGAGATGGCTGGCAACTTGGCCGCGACGTACACCCTTACTCATGCTTAGAGACGCGGCCGCTATGTCGACCATTGCTGCCGTGGTCGATTACGGCATCACGCCGAAAAGATTTACACCTGGATGGGAAGAGGTGCTTTCGAAGCGCTCCATCGGAGTAACTTATGCAGCAATGGCCCTAGGTTTAACGACAGGTGCAATGTTGACTCAAGGATGGCACCTGCGAGATTCTGTCACTCAATTAACTTTCGAACAGGAGGACCGACACATGAGCGACATAGATCGCGTATGGGAGCTGATGGAAACTGTTCGTTTCTGTATGTTTGCAACATGGACCGGAAGCCGGCTACGTTCGCGGCCTATGAGTGCTAGCGTAAGCCGCGACGAAAATGTCATCCGTTTTCTCACCGATGTGCGTCAACACAAGGACGAGGAGGTCAAAGAGTTTCCGCAAGTTTGCTTGGCATTCGCAAATTCGAGTACTCAAAAATATGTATCAATCTCCGGGCATGCCCAGATCACAAATGACCGAGAGATGATTAAAAGCCTGTGGTCCCTTCCTTCTAAGGCTTGGTGGCAAGACGCCGATGATCCGAACATTCGGGTGATTACGGTAAACCCCGAGGAAGCGGAGTGGTGGAATAGCCCAGGAACTATTGTTAGCTACGTTAGCATGGCAGCTGCGGCGATCACAGGTTCGAAGCCTGCGGTAGGAGAGCATCGGAAAACGCCCCTGTGAGCCGGTCGCCATCCCGACCGACTGCAGTGCGAAGTAGCAAGCGCGAAGTCTTTGCTCGGGTAAGCTGCAAGTTCGCGTGCCTCAGGGCCTTATCTGAAAGTCATCCAATGTCGTGCGGCAGAAATAAAGCCTGAAGGCAACCTCTAACTTATCCTGGAACCACCTGGCCCGGCTTGGGTTGATGATGAGGTTCAATCCAATTTGAGCAAACACAATGAAAATATATCGGCTCATGTTGGGAGTTGCGGGTTTGTTGGTCTGCATCCTTCCGGTATCGGCGCAAGCGCCTGCTCCAAGAGGCTCCGACGCGACGGAACCGCCTGTCTCGGGCTTTAAAGAAGGGATCAGCCCTGCCCAGACCGGAGATGCACAATCCATTACTTCCCGCGAGAGTGAGAGTGGTCCGAATGCGACGGGACCGGGCGGTATAGAATATCCAACTGATGCTACGGCGGACGGTTCGAGAGCGGGTCCTCAGGCTCCTGACAACGGTGGCACGTTAAACTCACGGGCACGGAGCAACGCGCGCTAGCCGGACCTGCGGTCAATGAATACAGAGGAACACGCAATGAGCCAAAAACCTGGATAAGGTAACAGAGAAGCAAAAGCTCGTCCCCATGGAACAGCCTCTAAAGGAGCATGGCGATAAAATGGACGTAGGGAGATTAGGAGGCGAGGCGAAAAAGGATGGACCTAGTCAGACAGGCGGCGCAGGCGAACCACAAACCACGCCGCTCGAACCTGAGAAGCAGGGCGGCATCGGCGGGCCATAGCTCTACCTAAATCTCAGGACGGACTAGGCCCCAGCCGATTGCGGAAGGGCTAATGAAAGCCGTCGAGACAGACGGTGAAAAAAGATGATTGCGGCCAGGATGTTGTGCATTGTAGCGCTCGCGACGTTCGTAACACAGGTGCTCGAAGAAGACGACTTCCCGATCGTACACGGAAAACACGCCGTGCGCGGGTGATGGGCCGAATGCGGCACGGGTGACGATAACCGCTCACGAGATCGACTCGGCGTTTGGTCTTTGCGCTATCCTGAGTAGGCAACGAGAAGGTCCCGCCTTCGCAGTTCGCGTCCAATGCAAAGGTCCCGACGGCACTCAGATGCTGGGCGACGTTAACTTCACGCCACGCGATGACAAGACCATCGATTTCTCCGATCTGCATCAGACCTATAAAGCCACGCTTTACAAGTGCCGGGACTGAACTGGCCGAGGGTCACGCCGAGTTTGGTGATCATGGAAGGACCTCTTCGCTCCGGCCGGTCTGCGAACGGGACCGGCGCTCGCTGAGCAAACCCTCCTGCGGCAGCTTCGGTTCCACGATCACGAACTGGTTGAGTCCCCAGAGTCACGCTGAGCGCCCTGACGTCGAGAGACCGCTCTTTAGCCCAGACGCATAGCCGATGCGGCTGAGAGACCGCTCTTTAGCCCAGACGCATAGCCGATGCGGCTTCCTCACTGATGGCTCTGCCGTCTCTGACGGACGCACGGAACTGCAAGCGGACGGCCTACGCCCTGATTCTCTCTGCGCTTGCCCTATTTTGATGGCGTTCGGGTCTGCGCCGCTCTCGGCGTGGTTGGGTTGGTGCCTGGCTGGGCAGCCAGATCGGCGCGTCCCCCTTCGGCTGCAGCCAGCTCGGTCGCCATCTGCCAATGCGCATCCGCGCGCCCCTCGGGACACCCTTCGTCCAACCAGATGTAAAAGGCCTTCGTCCTGATGAGCTGCTCGCGATTGTCATCCATCGACGGCGCGTCTCGGTCCGGATGGTTCACCAGATTGGCAATCGCAGCGCCCATGTAGGTAACTAGATCACCGGTCTCCTCTTCTATGTCCTCCCGCGCAATGCCTTCATCCTTGGCTGCTGCCAAACACGCTTCCGCGCGCAAGCGCGCTTCCGAGTCGTCACCCGCCGGCGCTCCCTCGACTGGCTTGACGGCGTTTTCGCTAACCCACTGTTCAACAAAGCTGGCCGCACGATTGCTCATGGAAAGGCCTCTGGTAGGACACACTCAGTTTGTCAAGGCGTGACGGCCGGCGCCGGTTCCGTGCGAACCAGATATCTTCGCACCGGCAGTTCAGGCCCCGCCGGGAGGTGGCCTGGACGCCAAACTCGTCACCAGTGCCGCGCGATTATCCAACAATTCTTAATCGCTCAGATCAACTCGCGAAGCTGTCGACGGCGATCTTGCGCCCCATCTGCCGCAGAGCAAGAAATGAACGAGCGGGAGTTCCATAGGTCCTCCCGCCCGGCCGGTTCACGCCGGCGAAGCGCGGTCCCGGAGCTTGAAGTACAGGATGCCCATGAGCAGGGCGAGGCTCACAGCATTCGCGATGATGATGACGAAATCGTTTTTCAAAAAGCCGTAGACGACCCATAGGCCAACCCCGGCGGACAGCGTTATGAACGTCTTCGACGACAGATCCCCAGCCGAACCCGTCGTCCAGCACTTCTTTAGCTGCGGATAGTACGAGACCGTAGTGCAGAATGCAGCCACCAAACCAATCAGAGTGGTGAAGTCCATCAAAGGCTGTGCTCTGGGCTTGAGGTAGAAGCCATTTACCTATGTGCCTCTTCCGATTCGTCAAGAATGCTGACTTAATTTTATGCGCGCTCGAACCATGCGCACGACCCGGCGTTAAGCACGATGCCAATGGGCGAAGCAGCGCCGGAAATCCGTTCGCCATTAGTCGAGGCTTTCGCCGTCGTCGTCGGGACTCTGCAATATTGAGGCAACGAAGTGCTGAAGGCGGTGATTTTCGATATAGACGGCACACTGATCGACAGTGTGGATCTCCATGCGCAGTCCTGGCTCGAAACCTTTAAGCGGTTCGGCGTGCAGGCAAGGTTCGCTGATGTGCGTCGGCATATCGGGGAAGGCGCTGACCGTCTCATCCCAGCGTTCGTGCCGGCTGAGATGCCACACGACATACGAAAGCAGATTGAAGAATTCAGGTCTGAACTGTTCAAAACAGAATATCTTTGCAAGGTGAAGCCGTTTCCGAAGGTGAAGGAGTTGTTCACGCACATCAAAGCCAAGCGGTGCAAACTCGTGCTCGCGTCGTCATGTTCCGACAACGAGATCGACCAATTTAAGGCGATAGCTGGTATCACAGACATGACTGACCATGACGTGACTGCCGATGACGCCGGTACATCAAAGCCTGCACCAGATATCTTCCTGAAGGCCCTGGATCGCCTTGCTCCAATCAAACCCTCTCAAACGTGCGTCATCGGCGACACCAAGTACGACGGTGAGGCTGCTCGCGCCGCCGATATTCCGTTCCTCGGCCTCCTATGCGGGGGCTCTTCTAAAGAAGATTTGGACCGGTCGGGAGCTATTGCGATTTATCGCGACGCTGCCGATTTGCTCATCCATTCCAGCCGCTGGCTGGACTTGCCCGCCTAGCGCGAATTCTTGGGCGCGCACAGTTAACTTGGGCGCGGCTATGCCACATCTCGTGCAGATCCTTCTCTCCGTTTACGACACGCGGGTCAGCGCTTCCCAACGGATCACTACAACGAGGTCCGCGCGAAGCTGATCAAAAAGTTCGGGGCCCTGACGGCGTACACCCGAGGCACCGGCCGAGGGGCCTTTGGGACAGCGGCAGCACGGTGAAGCGCGATAATATAGTTGCCGTCGAGATTATGGTTGATCCACTGGAGCGCACATGGTGGAAGACCTACCGGCGCGAACTCGAACACTTGTTTCACCAGGACGAAATACGAGCTCAACGGTACGAGCCTCTCTGAATCGAATAAGGCTGGCCTTCGTGGCGGACGTCTCCACCCTTATCCACTGACGCGCCGAACGATCCACCTTTGCGTGGACATGCAACGGCTTTTTTCGGCCGATGGTCCGTGGCCGACCCCCTGGCTGGATCGGGTGTTGCCGGTTGTAACGGAATTAGCGAGCCGACATCCGGAAGGCACGGTTTTTACCCGGTTTATTCCGCCGGAACGGGCGACTGACATGCCAGGCCTGTGGCAGCGCTATTACTCGCGATGGGAGGATGTGACGCGCCAGCATCTCGACCCCGCTCTCCTGGAGCTGCTGCCATCGCTTGCCAATCTCTGTCCTCCTGCGAAGATTATAGATAAGACACGGTACTCAGCCTTCGCGGAGCCTAATTTGCCTGAATTGTTACATGCGATAGATCCTGACGGCTTGATTGTCACTGGCTCCGAAACAGACGTCTGCGTACTTGCAACCGTTCTTGGTGCAGTCGATCTTGGCTATCGAGTGATAGTCGTGCAGGACGCCGTCTGCAGCTCCTCCGATCAAGGACACGACGCGCTGATTACCCTCTTCCGTCAGCGCTACACCGAGCAGATCGAGGTCGCGGACGCTGCTGTCATCATGGAGCGGTGGGAATCCTAAGGTGCGGCCAACCTACCTGACCTTACCTTACCTTACCTTACCTTACCTTACCTTACCTTACCTTACCTTACCTTACCTTACCTTACCTTACCTTACCTTACCTTACCTTACCTTACCTTACCTTAACCAGCCTCTCGATCGCCTGTTTGAGTGGCCGCTCGGCATCACAATAGTCCTCCCAAGATTTGCTTGTTTTCAACAAAGCGGAGGCTGTGCGCATTGTGAAGCGCTGTGGATCAAGCCCGGACTTAACCTGGTTCCAGTTGAGTGGCATCGAAACAGGCGCTCCTGGCCGCGCCCGCGGAGACAGCGGCGCCACCGCCGTTGCGGTACGGTCATTGCGAAGATAGTCCAGAAAGATGCGGCCGGTCCGTAGCTTCTTGGTCATCACGATCAGATATCGGTCGGGGCTGTCATTGGCCATCTGCGAGCAAACGGCCTGCGCGAATGCCTTGGCCACTTTCCAGTCCAGCCGATCCCCTGCTTTCGCACGTAGCGGCGTGACCACGTGAAGGCCCTTCCCGCCCGTGGTCTTGCAGAACGTTACGAGGCCGAGCTTTTCCAGTCTTGCTTTCATTTCCTTGGCGGCCTCGACGACTGTATCGAATGGGACGTCCGGCGCCGGGTCCAGATCGAACACCAATCGGCCGGGAACCGGCGGCTGCCCCGGCTGGTTATTCCACGGGTGGTATTCAACGGCTGCGATTTGGGCTGCTGCGATCAGACCCTCGACTCGATCGATCTGGACGTAGGGCTTGCGGTCGCCTTCGACCTTCACAAGGCTAATGAGGTTCGACATGCCGAGCATGGCATGGCGCTGGAAGAAGCGCTCCGAATTGATTCCGTCGGGCGTCCGGACGATAGAGCATGGCCGGCCTTGCAGATGCTCGATCATCCACGCGCCAACCTTTTCAAGATAGCGCGCGAGATCAAGCTTCGAATAACTCTCTGACTTGCCCTCGGCCGGCCAGAGCATCTTATCCGGATTTGAGATTACGGTACCGAGGACGACTGTTCCTTGAGACTTGGCGTGATTCGGAGTTCGAACCTTGAGTTTCGCAACTGCCGTGCTTTCGAGCTCTTCCGCCGGTACCGCCTTTTCGGCCCGAACCTCTTCGGCCGGCTTATCCTCACGCAATCCTTTGAAGGCCGCTTGGCGCACCATTCCGTCGCCGGTCCACCCGGCGAACTCGATCTCGGCGATCAGCTTCGGCTTGACCCAGGTGACATCCTTGGCTCGGCGCGGCGCACCTTTGCCGGTGAACGGCGTTTCGTCGGTCGAAAGTGCGACTAGCTTTTTGAGGAGAGCACTCGAATTGTTCTTATTGAAGCCAGTCCCGACTCGCCCCGTATGGACAAGGTGATCACCTCGATACACTCCGACCAGGAGCGAGCGCAAGTTGCGCGCGCTTCCGCTCCAGCCGCCGATTACTACCTCGTGCCCGCCCCGACATTTGGCCTTGAGCCACGTATCGGTGCGTCCGGACTGATAGAGGGCCGCGGCGCCTTTCGAGATGATGCCTTCGAGGTTGAGCCGACAGGCCGACTGCAGGACTGCGTCACCTGGCTCTGTCAAATGCTCCACATACTTGATCAGTTTGTTGGCCCCGCTGTTTTGATTCAACAGCTGCTGCAACCGTGCCTTGCGGTTCGTAAGTGGAAGACGACGCAGGTCCTCGCCTTGCACAAACAAGAGATCGAAAGCGAAGTAGGTCAGTTCTTTGGAGCTTCCGTCGGACAGTGCGGCTTGCAAGGCGGCGAAATCCGGCGCGCCGTTGTGATCGAGTGCGACGACTTCGCCGTCGATGATGCAGTCATCCAGACTGCGCGCAGCGTCAGCAATGGCGGAAAAATCCGACGTCCAGTCTAAGCCTCTGCGGGTTCGCATGACGGCCTCGCCGCCGGCAACACGCAACTGCATGCGATAGCCGTCGAGCTTGATTTCATGGACCCAATCGGTACCGACAGGCGGTCGGCTGACTCGCTTGCAGAGCTGAGGGGCGATGAACTGCGGCATCTTCGATGCGGCTCGTTTCTTTGCAGGTTCGGGCTTCGACCGTTCGGCAGTCTTCAGGAAAGGTGGCTTGTTCGCTTTGCCATCTCGGTTGGAATGCCAGACCGCATCGGATGCGGCGGCCTTCCCTGCCAACATGAATGGCTTCGGCCGCCGGCCCTTGCCGGCCGCGATCTCCTCCATGTTGCGGCCCGAAGCGACCGACCGATCCTGCTCCGTGACAGGGTCCCGACCTTCGCGCTCGAAACCATCACGATGCTTGATCAGAAGCCAGTTGTTGCGGTTGCTGCGGTCACGCTCATGGTCAGGACGCATCCGAACAAGCACCCAGCTCCCCTGCAGCTTCTCACCGGCAAGCGTGAACTTCAGGTCACCCTTGCGTAGCCCACGCTCCGGATTGCCTCTGTCGTCCGGAGCCCAGAAACCGCGGTCCCAAAGCATAACCGTGCCGCCGCCGTACTCGCCCTGGGGGATCGTACCCTCGAAGTCTCCGTAATCGAGGGGATGGTCCTCTACCTCCACCGCCAGGCGGCGATCGCGCGGATCAAGTGACGGCCCCTTTGTGACGGCCCAGGATTTGAACACGCCATCCATCTCGAGCCGCAGGTCGTAGTGGAGCCTGGAGGCAGCATGCTTCTGAATGACGAAGCGGAGGTGTTCGGCCGCCTTCACGGGGGCCGTGCCGCTCGGCTCCGCGGTCTTCGTGAAGTCGCGCTTTGCTTGGTAGAGCGAGAGCTTGCCGGCTGCCATTGGCAGAATAACGGCCCTCGGCGGTGCATGTTCCACCGGGGCATGGCGTCTCCTCGTGCCGGGCTGGCCAGGTTCCTGGGACTTTTCGTAAGTAAGCACGGGAGAGCGTGGGACCCCTGCGCGTTTTGTAAGAATCCGCTACCACTGCAGGAGAGTGACCGGGTCATGACGGTACCTTCTAGCCTGGTAGGGCAACGCAATCCGGAGAATTCTCCATAATAGAGCGGAGCCTGAGCGGGGGTCCGAGACCCTTCCGCGGGGAGCAAATCAGGCGTTAATCTGAAGGCAAACGCGATTTTTCCCTCATGGCTCCCCTGGACGCATCCGCCGTCGCCCGCCTGCTGATGAATTTGCACGACGCTCCGCCCTGCGCGGAGGCAATCCGTATCGTGCGCGTGCGTACAGCCGCGCGGCCGAGAGTCTCGCCACCCGCCCGATACGGCGGCATTTCCGACCCCGGTCTTGAGGGCGAATAGCCGCGCGTATGTCCATGCGAACAGCGTGGATCGGTATACCGAACTTAGCCGCAACAGCACACCCCTCGGTACGCCGCCGCATTGCGGGCATTCTCGTTGCCCTGGTGGATAAACTCATTCAAAGGAACCACGCCTGGCAGCGGGCTGTTAAAGCAAAGCATATTAGAGTGTTTCGTGGGGTTTATATGTTCTCTGAGATTTGGAAGATGCTGAAAGAGACTGTCCTGGCGTTCGTAGACGATGAAGCGCTGAGCCGTGGTGCTGCAATCGCTTTCTACACTGTGACTTCCATCGCGCCGGTTTTGCTCATCGTGATTGCCATCGCTGGACTTGCCTTCGGTCGGGATGCCGCTCAGAACGCGATCACGGCCCAGTTGAGCGGCCTGATGGGCCAACAAACCGCTGAGGTCTTGCAAACTGCGGTCGCAAGTGCCGCCAGCAAATCATCTGGAATCGTCGCGACGATTGTTGGGATCATCACACTATTGGTGACCGCTTCCGGCGTTTTCGGCGAAATGCAGACGGCGCTAAATGCGATCTGGAAGGCCAAGCCCAAAGGCACCACCGTCTCCCGGCTAATTCGCGCGCGCGCTGCAAGTCTGGGATTAGTCGCAGCATTGGGATTTCTTCTTATGGTGTCTCTCGTTGTGAGTACGGCGCTGACGGCGTTTGGCAACTACCTCGATTCCCTTCTTCCGTTCGGAAAGGTCATTCTGACGGTTCTAAATGTCGTCGTTTCTCTAATGCTCATCTCGTTCCTGTTCGCCGCCATCTATAAGGTCTTGCCCGACCGGAGTCTCAACTGGGGTGACGTGGTGATGGGCGCTATCGTTACGGCGGTACTGTTTACCGTCGGGAAATCGCTCATCAGCTGGTACATCGGAAGCAGCACAATTGCTTCCAGCTTCGGAGCTGCCGGGGCGCTGATCGTCCTCCTGTTGTGGGTATATTATTCAGCGCAGATATTTTTGCTTGGGGCAGAGTTCACTAAAGTTTATGCCAACAGGCACGGCAGCAAGCGAGACGATCGGGTTTCTAAGACGGAAAGCCGGGGCGTCTAAAGCCAGCCGACACGGATCATGGCAAGCCAGGACACGCCGGAATGCTGGGCCCGCAAAAGCCGCACCCCGTCCGGGTTTATCGCTCCGGTTATTCTCCGTCAGGGGAGGCTTTCTGGTCGCCGGCACTGTCCATTTCAGCCCCCATCTTCTTGGAAACATGTGGAGCTTGTCCACTGGTCTGCGGTGCGGGCACACCGGGAGTCTTCGGGCACGGTTGCAATGGCAGGCTTATTCGGTGTTGAACTCTGGAATTCAGGCGGCGAACTCGTCGGATCAGATGGCTGATTTTGAGCGGATGCCGCGCCACTGGCGACAAGCAGTGCGGCAGCAGCTATCGATACTAAGTTTTTAGTCATGACTGTTCGCCCGGGTTCTGTCATTTCCCAAGAGTAACGCCCATGACTTTGTGCGGTTCCTCAGGACAGATCGCTTACCCCAACATGACGAGGACCGTGCGAAATGCCGGCCGGAGGTCGTCGATCGCACCCTCCAATACCCGACGAATCTGGCTGCGGGCAGCCTCACCCTCGGGCGTCGCTTGCATCATCGGAGACAGATAGATCTGGCTGCGGACCCGCTCTTGCACCGTGTCGATCTTTCCGAGCTCCACCTGCAAACGCTGCCGGCGCTCGCGCCACAGCGTCTCATTGAGCGCGATCCGCGTCATCCATGTTCGCAGGTTCGCTTCGCCACGAAAGTAGACGATTTTCGTGAACGCGTTCAAGTAGGTCTGCTGGACGACGACTTCGGCTTCCTGGTGGTCGCGCAAGATATGCCTCGCGCCCCCCGATAGAGGTAGCGGTCGTGGCGCCGGACGAGCAAGGCGGGGGGCAGAGCAACCCTGACGGGCCACCGTCGGTCTTAAGTCGGAGCAAAATCTCCACACCGTACTCCGCCCCCAACGGGTACTTTGCCATAATTTGACTAAACCGTCGGTCGGGTATTCGACGCAATGCAGAGAATATTTAATCTGGGCGCCAGTCGAGCGGCAAAATTCATTCAAGCTTCAAGACCTGGCAGAATGATCCCCGAGCGGGAGTGCAACATCGGATTCAGGAACGACTCTTTGGTGCACGTTAGCGGTGCAATGAATCGCCAGCGGAAGTAGCCTTAAAGCCCTGAAGCGATAGAAGTGACCGGGCGCGCCGCGGTCATTGCACCGATGAGAGCCCGCAATTTTAGACACAGGGGCCGCCGGAACCAGTTGCTCGCTCGATGACTTTACGTGTGCGCCAAGACGACCCCATCGGCGGCGGGTGGTTTCTCTGGCGTGATCAAAGGCAGGAGCAACATGGCTAAACTGAATCCCGGCTCGGTGGCAACAATCGTGTTAGCAGTCATCCTACTGCTGCTTCTTGGCGCAGGCAGTTACGTGGTGAGCAGCCGAATGAATCGGGACGCGGAAACCGCGGGCAACAGCGCCAGCGCGCCCAATGCGCCCGGCCGCATCAACGACCAGCCCATGAAAGATCGAACCACCCCACGCCGGAACGAGCAGCCCTTGGTAGAAACCAACGTTCCGCCCGCCGGTCGATAGAAGCAGCGTGTCCGGGCGCAGCGAGGTGCGACCGCTCTTGGCAACCTTATGTAATGGCGCTCGTTCCATCCAACAAGTTGGGCCCCGGAAAGGGGGTGGGCTGGAGCCAACGCAATTGCTGATCCGCTTTCGCGCCCATCATGCCGCAAATCTGCTGGCGTTGTGATGAGCCCGCCGCGGGAACTAAACGCGGAACGCTTGCCGTCGTCCGACGTTGGCCCTGGAGGCTAACCACAAAGGAGAAGACGAACTCATGAGAAAATATACAGCCATGTTGGCCGCCGCGGCATTGCTGGTTTCAAGCGGAATCGCTTCCGCGCAGAGCCAGATGCCACGCAGCAACGACAACTCCGGTGCCGCGACGTCCGGACAGAGAACGACTCCCAGCGACAGCGGTCGGGGAACCGGCATGACCGGCGCACCGAGCAGCAGCAATCCGCAGGCCGGAGGCGGGCCGGGTGGGCTCACAACCTCGCCGCACCAGGTTCCAGAGAACGGCGGCGCTCCAAATGCGGTGGCCCCTAACACCAAGCGCTAAAATGCGTGAGTAGCGTGCGTTGAGTTGCGCCCTAAAGGAAGGAGGAGCCTCGGCTCCTCCTTTTTCTATGCGCCTCGCGCCGAAGTAATGCTGCAACACGCGAGAGGCCTAGGCGCTGAACACATCAGGAGCCCTCGCGTCAACGGCCTCGCCGCCTGTCGAAGACACCCCTCTCAATCACGAAGGATGTGGCGAAAAAGGCCGCAAGGCCTCAGGGGTCCGCATGTCGCGGGGGACCTCAAAGTCTCGTGCCGCTCCCCGCATCTGCTCAGGCGGTTTGGGAAAGCCGGTCCGGCGATGATAGTCGATTGCCGGAGGGCGACGACGCGGGCTCTCGCTCGCCTGACGCGCGAGTGAAGCTCCGCAGACGACATCTAGCGCCGTGACGGCCGCAACGGCGACAAGAGCGAGTTCGACATTCTCTTTTCTCGGATTGTCCCGCTGCAATCCAGTCGCGAGTGTGGCGAGATCGAGCGCGTCACCTCCCACACGCCCCCATATCCACGGCGCAAGCTGGTTTGAGGACAGAATCCCAATCCCAGTAGCGATCTCACGCACCCCATAAGCCTGCACGATTTGCTCGTTTCCTTCCATGCCGAGGCCGCGGGTCAAGGCGCGCGGCGCCAGTACCTCCGCCAGCCCCAGCCCAATCGAGAACCATCCCAGCCCTCGTGCCAAAGAATACGCGGTTTCAGCGGGCTCACTCGTCCGGCTTCTCATCATACGCACTCTCGCTTCATCAGGGATGCAGAACGACCTTCACGCAGCCGTCTTCCTTGTCGCGGAAGGTCTTGTACATGCCGGGCCCGTTCTCCAGGTCCACCCGATGGGTCACGACAAACGACGGGTCGATCTGACCCTCCTCGATTCGGCGTAGCAGGTCATCGGTCCAACGATTGACGTGGGTTTGCCCCATGCGAATGGTCAGCCCCTTGTTCATGGCCGCGCCAAACGGGATCTTGTCGAGCATTCCCCCGTACACGCCGGGTATCGACAGCGTGCCCGCGGGACGGCAAACGTACATCATCTCGCGTATGACATGCGGCCGATCTGTCTCCAGCATCAGGCTCTGCTTGATCTTGTCGTAGACGGCGTCGATCGAGCCACCCGCATGGGCCTCCATGCTGACCGCGTCGATGCATTTTTCCGGCCCTTTGCCATGGGTAAGGTCGTTAAGGCGCTCGACGACGCTTTCCTCAGAAAAATTGATCGTAGTGGCCCCTGGCCTGCGCCATCGCCGCGATGCGGTCGCCATTGGCGGCAAACGAGCTCCAAGATT
>Ga0307296_10000687_pt1 | contig 16484 bp, 14 predicted proteins | sample ER_DNA_153_FD_194467 | JGI IMG/M metagenome (GOLD analysis project Ga0307296, IMG submission 194467) | Bulk soil microbial communities from the East River watershed near Crested Butte, Colorado, United States - ER_DNA_153 | ecosystem: Environmental > Terrestrial > Soil > Floodplain | place... | reverse complement strand
TCGGCTTCGCGACCGTCGAGTTCGACCAGAAGGCAAACCTACTGCCGAAGGCGGCGATCGACCGCGTGATCAACACGGCCGAGGCCGTGCGCTCGCCGGCGCTGCAGGTCGAGCTCGGCGGCCAGGCAATCAAGCAAGCTCAGCAGACAAGCCTCGGCTTCGCGACAGGGGTCGGCCTCATTGCCGCCGTGGTCGTGCTGTTGCTGAGCTTCGGCTCCCTGCTCGCGATGGGCCTGCCGATCGTGACCGCGCTGTTCGGCCTCGGCGCTGGGCTGGGCGTGATCGGGCTCGGCAGCCATCTCGTCGACATGGTCGACTTCTCCTCCGAGCTGGCGCTGATGATCGGCCTCGGCGTCGGCATCGATTACGCCCTCTTCATCGTCACGCGCTACCGCGACGCCTACCGCGAGAACGGCGGCGACGTCCAGGGTGCGCTCGAGCTGGCGATGAACACGGCCGGGCGGGCGATCCTGTTCGCGGGCGCAACCGTCGTGATCGCGCTGCTCGGCATGTTCGCGCTCGGCGTCAGCTTCCTGTACGGCGTCGCCATCGCCGCCTCGCTCGGCGTGCTGCTTGTGCTCGCTGCGTCGCTGACCCTGCTTCCTGCGCTGCTGATGTTCACCGGCAAGCGCATTGGTCGTATCCGTAGCCGCCGCGCGAGACCGCGCGAGCCCCGCGCCGGCTTCTGGACCCGCTGGGTCGGGCTGATTCAGCGCTGGCCCGTATGGGCAGCGCTCGGATCCACCGCGCTTCTGCTCGCTCTGGCCTCGCCGGCTCTCGGCCTGCGGCTTGGCGCGAGCGACTCGGGCAATGACCCCACCAGCCAGACGACCCGGCATGCGTACGACCTGCTCGCCGCGGGTTTCGGCCCCGGCTTCAACGGGCCGCTGCAGCTCGCCGTCAGTCTCCCGTCTGCCGGTGACACCGGCGGCCTTGCGCGGTTCACCACCACGCTAAGGGACACGCCCGGGATCGCCTCCGTCGCGGCGCCGCGGCTCAACCCCGCCCGCGACACGGCCGCGATCGCCGCCTACCCGACCACGTCGCCGCAGAGCGCCCAGACGACGAGTCTCGTCAAGCGCCTGCGCAACGATGTCCTGCCGCCGCTCGCGAAGGCGACCGGCGCAACGGTCTACGTCGGCGGCGCAACCGCGACCCAGGTCGACTTCGCGCACGTGCTCTCTGGCAAGCTGCCGCTCTTCATCGGCCTGGTCGTGCTGCTGTCGGCGCTGTTGTTGCTCGTCGTCTTCCGCTCGCTGTTGATCCCGCTGCAGGCGGCGCTGATGAACCTGCTCTCGATCGCGGCTGCCCTGGGCGTCGTCCAGGCGATCTTCGAGCGCGGCTGGCTCGCCGGCCTGATCGGCGTCCAGCCCGGACCGATCGATGCCTTTATCCCGGTCATGGTCTTTGCAATCGTGTTCGGGCTCTCGATGGACTACGAGGTCTTCCTCGTTTCCCGCATCCACGAGGAGTGGCAGCACCGCGGCGACGCGAGCGCGGCCGTGCGTGAAGGCCTGAGCCGCACGGGCCGGGTAATCACCGCCGCGGCTGCGGTCATGGTCGCGGTCTTCGCTTCGTTTGCAGCAGGCGACGACCGGGTGCTGAAGCTCTTCGGAGTCGCGATGGCGACCGCGGTGTTCCTCGACGCGATCGTGATCCGCAGCATCCTCATGCCTGCGGTGCTCGAGCTGTTCGGCCGCTACACGTGGGCGTTCCCGCGCTGGGCGGACCGCCGACTGCCGCGGCTCGCGATTGAACCGGCGGCCCAGCCGGTGCCGGCGTTGGACGAGGCGGCCTGATGAATCAGTGGTCGGCCGATGCTGCGAGCGGGTTTTCACGCTCGAGAAACGCGCAAACGCGCGGATCGTGAGGAAGGGGCGACGGCCCGTGCCTGACTACGACGAGGGGCTCGGGCAGGTCGAGACTGCTGACCCGAGTCCCAACCGCCGGTGGTTCACCGTCTCGCGCTCCGAGACGATAACCACTCGGGGTGGACATAAATTCGAGATGACTTTCGAAGCCTGTGGCGGTCGGCGGCCGCACCGATCGCGCCTCCTCAGCGACTTCTCGAGCCGCCTCCTCGCCGTTCGCGACACTCGCCGGACGCGAGTACGCGTCGATTCTGTCCAGGAGATCGGCTTCAGTCGGTTCGTCCGAGCCCGCAACTCCCTCTGACTCCAGGTCTTCTCTGACCACCACAAACCGCTGCTCCGCGTCGACGCTCTTGATCGCGTCGAGGGGCAACAAGCGCCGATGCCAGAGGAAAATCCCGTCTCGGCGGATCGCGAGTCGCTGCCCGCCCGACTGCGGATCGTCGACCAACTCGATGACCAAGCCGATCCGTCGGCCGCGAAGGTCGAACACCACGTAACCAGCCGTCTCGCTGACTACGTCGGTCTTGCTCCCACCCTCGAATCTCGTTTCCACGCCGCGAGGGGAGCATAGGCGCTCTCGACGCGACCGGTTAGCCGATCTATCGCGCACGGTCCCAGCGAAGCCTGACCCTCGAACCGTTGTAGCTACTTAGGGCAGCTCGACGACCATGCCCTCGCGCGCGAGCGCCGGCCATTCCTCGTTCCGGCCGACAAGGGACCGCGCGCGGGCTTCGAGGCGCTCCAACGAGACGTCGTTGTGGCGCGGCTCGTGGTGGAAGAGGACGAGGCGGCGGGCGCCGACGGCCCGTGCGAAAGCCACTGCGTCCGAAACGCTCGAGTGACCCCAGCCGATCCGCTCCTCGTATTCGTCCTCGAAGTACTGCGCGTCGTGCAAGAGGATGTCGACGTCGTCGGCGATGGCCGCTCCCGAGATCCAGTCGCTCGACCTATCCGCAATCGTTCCTGCGAGCGCCGGCTCGTGATCCGGCAGGTACGCAAAGCTCGAAGTCATTGTTTCGATCCGGAAGCCCACCGTAGGCCCGGGATGGGCGACGAGGTCGGCTAGCAACCGCGCGCCGTCGACCGTCCACGGCTGCCGCGGAACGTCGTGGAACGTCACCTGAGCCGGGACCTCGCCGAGGTCGATTGGGAAAAGCGGCGGAGAGAAGGAACGCGAAATGCGCTCCCGGAGACTCAAAAGCGGTGATGGTGGTCCCCAGATGTCCAAGGTCACCCGCTCGTCCCAAAGTGGCGCGAAGAAACGCAGTCCCTCGAGGTGGTCGAGGTGTAGATGGGTGAGGAGCAGGTGGACTCGCCGCGCACCGCGATCGAGGAGGTCGAAGCCGAGGCGCCTGATCCCGGTGCCGGCGTCGAGCACAAGGTTGGTCCCGTCGTCGAGCGAGACCTCGACGCAAGACGTATTTCCGCCGTAGCTAAGGGTGTCTGGTCCCGGTGTCGGCACCGATCCGCGACAACCCCAGATCGTCAGGCGCATGGAGACTTCATGCTACTCGCGCCAGAAGATCGTCACGATCCCGACGAACTCGTCGGTATGGGCGAACAGCGGGAACGCGGTCACGGCGACCTCACGCTCGACCCCATCAGCGCTTGTGATCCAAAATCGCTCGTGTGCCGCGCGCCGTTCGTGGAGGGCGATCCCTGCGGGCCTCCGCTCGAGTGGGAGCGGCTCAGAGGCGAGCGTTCTGGGCTCAAACCTCGTCGTCCATTCCTCCAGCGGCATCTCACCGACCTCCGCAAAAGTGCGGCCAAAGACGGCCTCCGCCGCCTCGTTGTAATAGATGAGCCAGCCCCGATCGTCGGCGATCAGGGTGGGCGTCGCGAGGTTCGACGCGAATTCACGAGCGAGAATGAGAACGAGGTGCTTCTGTCGCGGCGTTCCCACCGGCAAAGCGTACGCCTGCCAGAGCTCGCAGATTGGACCGCTTCGGAGTGGACACGAGGTGACGCTGCGCGAGATGATGCGCGCGAAGGTACGGTGCGTACGGTGCTCTTCCGAGCGGCCCGGAGAGCGAATCCGAGCCGAAGGGGAAAAAATGAGCAATGACGAGGGGCAGCGCGACGAGCCAAAGGGCGAGCCGGACCAGGAGCAAGCTTTCGGCGAGCTTCGACATTACGTCCCTGCGGAAATCCTGAACGTCTCCTTCCCTGCAGCGGTCCGCGGTTACGACCGACGGGCCGTCGACGCGCACATCAAACGTGTCAATCGCCTGATCGCGGAGATCAAGGCGGGCGCCTCGCCCCGCGCAGCGGTCAGGCACGCGCTCGAACAGACCGAACAACAGGTCAGCGGCCTGCTCGAGCGGGCGCGGGAAACGGCGGACGAAATCACGACGAGCGCGCACCGGGAAGCCGAGGCCGAGGCGGATGGCATCAGGGCAAAGGCGGCGGAGTTGCTCGTCAACGCGAATGCCGAGGCGGAAGCCACCAAAACCGAGGCCGAGAAGCTTCTCGCTGACTCAAAAGCTGAGGCGGAGACGGTGCTCGCGAAGGCAAGGGCAGAAGCTGAAGACATCCTCGTTCGCTCACGCCTCGAGGCAGAGAACACCGTCAAGCGTGCGCAAGGCGACGCCGATGAGCGCCTTCAGCAACTACAAGCCGAGCTGGCCTCTCTGCGGGACCAGACGGAGGCGCGGATGCGCGAGTTCCAGGCCGACACCACCGCGGTTTGGGAGGAGCGTCGTCAGCTGCTCGAGCAGATGCGCGGCATGGCGAGCAGACTCGTCGATATGGCCGATGCGGCAACTGACCGAGAGCCCGACGAGCCGGACCTGCTCGAGGCGTTGGAACCAAAGACGCAAGCTGAAACAGAGCCGCAAGCTGCCAACAGCGGCGAAGCCGAGTCGACCGTGCCGACAGTCGAGGCCGACGAGCCCACTAACGGCGAGGCTCCCAAAGCGCCAAAGAAAATTGCCGGCGGCGGCCAGTCGAAACAGGGGATCAAGACCACGCGCCGGCCGAGCTAAGGGAGCCCGAAAAAGTGCACCCCGGTGGGATTCCGGGCGCGATTGAGCCACAGCGGTGGCTCCGCCGCTTCGACCATAGGTCTGACGTCGCCCGAACGTTTGGGTGTGGCACCCCGCTCGACGATCGCTCATATCTCGTTGGGGCGGTCGGTACTGCGGTGCTGACTGCCCCGGCACGAAACGCCGTCGACGACGAGACCCTCGGGAAAAAGCGCTAAGGCCATCGGGTCGCACTGCCGACAATCAGACCGAGTCGGGGCAAACGGCCTCCCTCTTCGCCGGGGGCGTCGGCTAGCCGCAGAGCCTGGATGCCCTGCCCCGACTCCCCCAAGGTGCTCGCATCAGCTCTTCGTCGCTTCGCGCGCCCAGGCACGAGCGGCCGCGATTCGTTCCGGCGGTGTCGGGTGACTGAAGAGAAGGGCGTAGACAGCGCGAGGTGGCTCCAGATCAGCGAGGTTCGCGCGTGCCAGCCGACGATGCGCCGACTCGAACGCCTCCGGGTCGCGGGTTAGCTCGAGCGAGGAGCGGTCGGCCTCACGCTCCCAGCGCCGCGAGAGCGCGGACCCGAGCGGTAGCGCGATGAGTTCGAAGACGCTGACCACCAGGAACAGGAACGGGGCCACGCGCGGGTCGCCGGGGCCGGAGGCGCCGATCGCCTTGAGCAATGCGGGCCACGATAGAAGCCCCCAGAGGACGAGCACGACAGCCGCGGCACCCGCCATCGCCAGGAGCGTCCCGCGCTCGACGTGCCGCGCGCGTCGATGGCCGAGCTCGTGCGCGACGACGAGCCTGATCTGACGCGGCTCACTCGCGTCGAGCAGGTTGTCGAAGAGCACGATCCGGCGTGTCCCACCGAGTCCCGAGACGTAGGCATTCTCCCGGCGTGTCCGACGGCTCGCGTCGGCGACGAGCACATCTCGGACCGGCACGCCCGCACTCTCGGCGAGCGCACGCAGTTCGCCGGCGAGCGCCGCGTCGCCCAGCGGCCTAAAGCTGTTGAAGAGCGGTTCGAGCACGATCGGTGCGGCGAAGCCAAGGGCGAGCACGAGCAGCGCCGCCCCCGGCGCCGCGGCCGCCGGCCAGGCCCCCGGCAGTGCCCGGGCGAGAGCGACGAAAGCGAGCACGGCGACCGCGCTCAGGACAGCTGCGACCGCGAAGCCCTTCGCCCGGTCGAGCAACCAGCCACCTGCAGTCTGCGTCGAGAAACCCCAGCGGCGCTCGCGGACGTGCCCACGCCAGAACGAGAGCGGCAAACGAAGCAGCGTCAGGACTCCGAGCACGAGCATCGGGAAAAGAAGGGCCCGCCCCCACCAGGAAAGCTCGTCGACAACGTCGTACAGCCACGATCCGACGCGCGTGAAGACGATGAGCGACAAGGCCACCAGCCCAAGCGTCGTATCGACGAGAAACACGATGTAGAGGGGGCGGTGGTAGCGCCGGGCGCGCTCGACCTCGTCGGGCGCGAACACTATGCGTGATGACTCCATCGACACACGTTCTAGCGCCGGCTGGGTTGCTCGGGTCGGGACGCCACTGTCTCCAAGCCGACGGGCCAGGCTAGAATCGTCGCCCGATGAAGCTCGTTGCGATTCGCGATGCGGACGAGCTCCTGGTCCAAGAGATGCTGGCTCCGCTGCCCCTCGAGCAGGCACGCAGTTCGCTCGAGTTCTGGCGCGAGCGTCGGAAGGTCCTGCCCTTCTACCGCCGCAGGGAGCGGAGGGAGGCGGACGAGATGATCCACCGGTGGCGGGCGCGTGTACGCGCCGCCGAGCGTGCCCGTTTCGGCACGGGTCTATTCGGCCAGGTTCGCAGGTTGCTCGCCCATGAACCGCTCTCGTTGCCCTTCGCGCGCGAGCGTGCACTCTTTGCGTTCCTCTGGAGCTTTCTGCCGCGCCGCATTGCCCTGGTCGCGGCCGGTGCTCTGGGAGCGTTCTTCCTCGCCCTCGTCGGCTTCGGGCTCGGGCTAACCATCCTCGTCCTACACGTGGCCTGACCGCACGCAGGCTGTTACTCCAACGGCCTTAGCTCCTGCGACCTCGACTTACGACGAGGTCGATCTTCGAGCGGGCCGGCAGCACCCGCCCAGGCCGGCGGCTTTGGGAGATGACGATGCCCTTCTTGTGCTGGCGCGAGTAGGTGCGACCCACCGTGCCCGTGCGGCAGTGCCTCTTTGCGATGGTCACCTTGGCCGACGCAAGCTGTTTACCAACGACCTTCGGCACCGTGCACGGCGGCGGGGGCACGACCAGCGCCAGGCTGTGAACGCCCCCGGCGGCGATCGCGGTCACGCCGGAGAGGCCGCCCGGCACTCTGCATTGCCCGTCGTTGGGCGCCGGGGCGCCGCAGCCCCAGGCGACCACGCTGCCGTTTCCTCTTAACGCCAGGCTCTGAAAGTCGCCGGCGGCGATTGCTTTCACGCCGGAGAGGCCGCCCGGCACGCTGCACTGCCCGAAGTCGGTGCTGGCGGCGCCGCAGCCCCAGGCCACCACCGTGCCGTCGCCCTTCAAGGCCAGGCTGTGACCGCCGGCGGCGATCGCGGTCACACCGGAAAGGCCGGCCGGCACGCTGCTGGCGGCCGAGCAGCAGCCCCAGCCGACCACGCTGCCGTCACTCTTCAAGGCCAGGTTCTGAGCGGGACCGGCGGCGATCGCGGTTACACCCGAGAGACCGGCCGGCACGCTGCATTGCCCGGCGTCGGGGCCGGGGCCGCAACCCCAGGCGACCACCGTGCCGTCGCCCTTCAAGGCCAGGCTGTGAGAGAAGCTGGTGGCGATCGCGGTCACACCCGAGAGGCCGGCTGGCACGCTGCACTGTCCGTGGTCGGTGCCGGGGCCGCAACCCCAGGCGACCACCGTGCCGTCACCCTTCAAGGCCAGGCTCTGAGTGCTGCCGGCGGCGATCGCGGTCACACCCGAGAGGCTGGCCGGCACGCTGCATTGCCCGGAGTCGGCGCCGGCACCGCAGCCCCAGGCGACGACGGTGCCGTCTCCTCCTAAGGCCAGGGTGTGAGCGAAGCTGGCCGCGATCGCGGTCACGCCAGAGAGGCCGGCCGGCGCACTGCACTGCCCGAAGTTGGAAACGCCGCAGCCCCAGGCGCGAACGGTGCCAGTCCCCGTCGCCTGCGCCGCGCCTGGCGCAAAGAGCAGCCCAACGGCCAGCATGGCCAGCGCAAAGAGCCGGAGAAGCGACCTCGTTCTCCTCGACAAGTTGATGTCCCGCTCCTTTCTGCCACCTGAGTAGGGCGAGTGCTCTCGCTGCTCGATGAGGTGGGATGAGGGCAACAAAAAGTCTCCTCCCTCCCGCGGCCGATTACAAGCTCGCCTGCCCCCGCCCGCGATGTTAAGCAGCCCGGGGAAACTGTCTGCCCATCAGATGCGCCGTTATCTCCTCAGCGTCGAGTGGCAGCACGGCCAATTCGGGCGGCGGACGGCGGACGAAGCCGTCAACGAGCAGGAGATCTTCGGCCTGTTCGATGGTTAGCGTCTCGCCGGCGCGCCCGCGGGCGACGCGACAGAGCGCCAGCCCGGCCTCGATCTCGAGCCTCGCGCCTGCTCCCGGCGGCAGCGAGCGAACGCCGCAGACTCCGCCGCCGCAGACGAAGAAAGCCTTCTGCCAGTTCCGCTCGATCGCTGGAGCGATCAAGCAGAGCTCCAGTCCGCGCATCCGCTCTAGCCGCCGCAGGCGCTCGACGACGTGTTCGAGCGCCTGGATGCGATCCCGCAACCGGGCGGCCTCTTCGTAGCGCAGGCTCTCTGCCAAGTGTGAGAGCCGCGCCCGCAGGCGCGGCAGCGGCCCACCCTGCAAGAGAACCTCGAGCTCCTCGGGCGTGCTCCCGGCAAGCGCGCGGGCGCCGAGCGAAGTCCTTCGGCGGCTCGTAAATGGGCCGAGCTGGGTCGCTGCCTTGGTGACGACGAAATCCTCGCCCCGACGCCTCAGGTAGAGGCCGTGCTCCTTCCGGCGGCCACGCGAATTGGCGGGCGGCTCGAGCTCGCGGATCAGCCGCAGCTCCTCCAGTGCGGCCTCGAGCTCAGAGCCCAGCACGCGCCACTCGATCCGCTCGAGCGCGAACAAGGCCGCCTCGACCGAGGGCCGCTGGCGCTCGCTTTGAAAATAGGAGCGAAGACGGGAGCGCAGGTCGCGCGCCCGGCCGACGTAGAGCGCCTGCCCGTAGCGGTCGCGAAAGAAGTAGACGCCGGGCCGGGTGGGTGCGCCGCGGGCAAGCGAGCGCTTGTCATAGACCTGGCGTCTTCGCGGGGCGGCGAGCGCACGCAGGTCGGAGAGCCGCCTCGCCCCTCTCTCCTGGGCCAGCCCGATCAGGTGGACCAGCACCTGCGCCGTCGCCTCGGCATCGGGGAGGGCGCGATGGCAGGGCCTGGTCGGAACGCCGAAGAAGTAGGCGAGCGAAGCAAGGCCGACTCGGCGAAGGCGGCCCTCGAGCAGGCGACGGGCGAGCGCGGCCGTGCAGAGCGGGGGCTCAGACAGGCGTCGACCGTGCAACATGACCAGCTGCCGCTCGAGGAAGCGCTGGTCGAACCGAGCGTTGTGCGCAACGAGGAGCGCATCGCCCGCAAAGCTGAGGAAACGGCCAAGAACGCTGGAGATGGAAGCCGCGCGCTGCAGCTCCTCCTCGCGCAGTCCTGTAAGGCGGGCTACCGGTTCTGGGAGGGCAACCCCCGGATTCACAAGCGCCTGAAAGGAGTCGACGAGCTCGAGCGCCCGCACCCGAACCGCCCCGAACTCGCAGATCTGGCATCGCGTAGCCGAGAGCCCGGTGGTCTCGAGGTCAAAGACGACGAACTCGGCCTGCTCGAGCAACGGGTCCGCTCGTTTTCCGGTTAGGGAAACAGTGGTGCCTGTGCAGACGACTCGGCTGTCGCCGGAGGTGACGTCTGCCAGCAGAGAGCAGGCGAGGCCGTCCGAGATCGAGGCGGTAGCGAAGAGCGATCGAGCTGCCTCGACCGCCGAAAGCGTTCCACGCTCCTCGAGCGTGTCCACCAAGCGGTCGAGTGCGTCGAGTGCAAGCTGCACCTTCCAGATGAAAGCGAACATATGTTCGTAGTGCAAGTCGCGCTACCGGTGGCTCTTTAATCGGGAAGGAGTGGCATGGTCAGTCCCTGGCCGCGCCGAAGGAGCACGGCTCGGGTGACGGCAGTCGATCCGAACCGCTGACGCACCTCGTCGATTGCGGCGTCGAGTGCGTCGCTGCTGTGACGGTCGATTGCCAGCGCGAGCTGGAAGGCGCTGCCGTCCTCGAGGTTGCTGACCGCGAGCCCGACGAGGGTGATCCCTCGGCGTTCGATCATCGGCGCAGCGATTGCGAGCAGCCCTCTCGCCGTGATGAGAATCGTCTCGGTGTTGGCGGTCGCGTGGGGCAATGTGTGTGAGCGGGTCGCCCGGGAGAAGTCGGCGAAGCGAAGCCGGAGCACGATCGTGCGTCCGATCCGCCCAGCGGCCCGCATCCGGCGGGTGACGCGGTCGACGAGCGCGACGAGCGCGACATCGACATCATCGAGCGACCTCGGCGAACGGCCGAGCGCACGCTGCGCCCCGACTGAGCGCCGGCGGCGGCGCACCTCCACCGGCCGGCGATCTCGGTTGTGGGCGAGAGCGTGGAGGTGTCGCCCCGACGCCCGACCGAGCAGTGCGATCAGTGCGGCCTCGGAGAGTTGGGCGACGTCACCGACGGTGGTGAGCCCAAGGGCACGGAGCTTCGACGCCGTCACCAGCCCGACACCCCAGAGCCGCTCGACCGGGAGCGGATGAAGGAAGGCGAGTTCGCCGTCGGGCGGCACCATGAGCAGACCGTCGGGCTTGGCCACCCCACTCGCCACCTTCGCAAGGAATTTCGTCCTCGCGATTCCGACCGTGATCGGTAGCCCGACGCGCTCGCGGACAGCACACCGCAACCGGTCGGCGACTTCGGTGGGTGTACCCGAGAGCCGCCTGAGCCCGCGAACGTCGAGGAACGCCTCGTCGATTGACAGTCCCTCGACCAGCGGCGTCGTATCGTCGAACACCCGGTAGACGGCCTTGCTCGCCTCGGCGTAGGCCGACATCCGGGGCTCAACCACGATTGCTCGTGGACACAAGCGACGGGCTCGCCCGACGCTCATCGCCGTGCGGACGCCATGCGCCTTCGCCTCATAACTGGCCGCGAGTACAACCCAGGCACCGACGATCACAGGCCTTCCACGGAGGTCAGGGTCATCTCGTTGCTCGACCGCCGCAAAGAACGCGTCGAGGTCGGCATGGAGAATGGTCGCCTCTTTCGCCACGAACATATGTTCGCACGCCGCACCATTGTTGCTCCGAACCCGCTCGAGCCTGAGCGGATGTGCCCCAGGACCGAGCCGGAACCTAGACGGTGTCGCCGGTCGTTGTGGCCGGCGTTGGCGACCCGGCCGGAGGCGGTCCCCTCCGCGCGGCAAGGACGATCAGCGCGATACCCCCTCCGAGGAGGAGCGCGCCGCCTATGAGCACCCCGATCGCCACCCAGAGCAAGAACGACAGCTTGGCCCCGAGGTCGACGTCGGCAGCGACGCCGCGGGAACCGTCGGCGTTCATGAGGACCACCGACCAGTCGCCCTCACGCACCTTCCAGGTCACGGTCTGTCTCCCCTGGCCCGAGGCCGACGCCGCCCAGAAGTTCTGGGCGGTTGGCGGTCGCCCCGGCGCAGCCCCCGCAACCTGACGGTACGTGACCCGGAACGGATCGATGTCGATGTCCTCGACGTCGGCGTGTGCGACGCGCCCGAGGTAGCCGGCGACGGCCGGCTCCGGGCCAATCCCGATGAAGAGCGGCTTTGCAGACCCGCCTTCAGCGCGGATCCGTACCTTGCCCAACCAGTTGTCATTCCAGATCCAATTCGACCCACCCGCGTCCACCTCGAGCTTCTCGCGCGTCAGCGCGTACGTCGACGTCCCGAACCGCTCAGTCGGGGTCGTTAGATAGCCATCTTCGCGCTGGGTGAGATCGGTCCAGAGCAGAAAGCCGCCGCCCGCCGCCAGACCGAGCCCGAGCAGGGCGACGATGCTGCCAAGGACGATGAGAATGACGCGGCCGGTGCTCAGTATTGCCCTCCCCTAGCGATCCGCCTCGCTGACGAGACCATATAAGCAATCGCCACTGCGATCTCCGCGCGACCCACCCCGCCGAGCGATCCAGGAGGCGCGTCTCGTGGTCGTCACTAGAGCCCTCCCGGCAGGTAGAGCGCGAGCGCGTTGTCGCGGAGGATCATTCGGCCGGCCTTCTCGGCGGCCGCCGTCGGAAGCATCTCCATCAGCACCTCGGCAAGAGCCTCTCGCCACCACGTGGCCGCGAGCAGGTACAGCTCGGGTGTGCGTGCTGCGTCCGAGGCGTAGAGCAGCTTTGAGGCTGGCGCCAGCTCGAGTGCCTCACGGAGCACCTCTGCCGGCCGGGACACGTGTGGGATCGTCAGTGAGAGATCGAACCAGACGTTTCCGTAGACGTGTGCGAGCCAGCCCGCCTCGCGCACGAACGGGTAGCAGTGGAGCAACACGAACGGCGTGTCGCGGAAACGCTCGATGAGCGGCTTCAACCAGCCGGGATCCGCGCGCGGTAGGTGCAGGTCCCAGTCGCCGAAGCCGCAGTGGACTTGAACCGGCAGCGGATCGCCGCTCGCCTCGTTGGCCTCGAGCGCGAGAAGCAGCGTCTCGCGCAGGCCCGGTGGGGCGACCTCGAGGTCGAGGCCGCCGCGGTAGGCCGCAATCGTCTTAAGGGCAACGAAACCTCGCGTCCGTGCCGACCTAGCCTCGTCCGGGGCGGCCGCCTCGCCCAGCTCCTCCACGACCCGCTCAATTCGCATGATCGGCCTCGCCTCACACCCGGCGAGCTCGCCGAGCTCGTCCCAGCTCGTGCACGTGCCCGGTGGCGGGTAGCCGTCGTCGATGAGCAGCCAGTCCGTGCCGGTGGCGCGCAGGAGCGAGGCCGCGTACTCGGCCGGATCGGACGCAAGCCGTCGCTCGTACACGGCCTGCTCTGCAGGTTCGCAACCGAGATGCTCCGCCAGCACCGCGATCGCACGCTGGTAGGTAACGCCGGTGGCGACATGGGGCCACTGTCGCGGGTCTAGGCTTTCGGAGAAGAGGCCGCGAAAGACATCGAGCGACGCCGGAGCTTCGCGCAGGATCCCGTGCGCATGCTGGTCGACCAGGCCGACCGAGGCTAGTACTTGGCGAAGTGGCCTTGTTGCTCGAATGCCGCGTCTCCCGCGGAGTAGGCCGCCCACTCGGAACGGCGGACGGCGAGGTACGACTCGGCGAGGACCGAACCGAGGGCTGCGATCAGGACGGGGTCGGCGGCCAGCGCGTCGAGCGCTTCCGCCTGGGTCGCCGGCAGCTCCGTGATCCCGCGGGCGGCGCGCTCGTCCTCGGCGATCGTTGCTGGATCGACCTCCACCGGCTCCGGCGGCTCGAGTCCCTTCTCGAGCCCGTCAAGTCCGGCCGCGATCAGACCCCCGAGCGCGAGATACGGGTTGCAGCTGGCGTCGCAGGCCTTCAGCTCGGCATTCGTCGAGGCCTCCTCCAACCCGCCGAATACCGAAGCGACACGCACCGGCGCCTCGCGGTTGTCGTGTCCCCAGCACATGAACGCTCCGGCCCAATGCTGCGGCACGATCCGGTGGTATGAGTTGAAGCTGGGTGCGGTCAAGCCGCAGAGCCCCGGCAGATGCTCGAGCAAGCCCGCGATAAAGGAGCGGGCCTCGCCCGAGAGCAGATCCGGCGCCGCGCCGTCATAGAAGATGTTGCGCTTTCCCTCCCACAATGAGAAGTGGACGTGCGCGCCGTTTCCCGCGTTGTCCGGCCACGGCTTGGGTGCAAGCGACGCGACGAGGCCGTGCCTGGCGGCAACGCCACGGATGGTCTCGCGGACGAGCAACTGTTCGTCCGCCGCCTGAAGTGCGGGCCGATGACGGATGGAGATCTCTTGCTGCCCGTGACCCAGTTCGGCGTAGTACTGCTCCAGGACGATCTCCTGAGCGTCCAGCGCCGCCGCCAACTCGTTCGCGTAATCCTGCGCGGCCGTCATGGCGATCGTCGAGAAGCAGAGGCCCGAGTCAACCGGAACGAATTGGCCGTCCTCTTGAGTCGCGAGCGAGAACTCGCTCTCGAACGCGGCGCGCAAGACGAGCCCCCGCTCGGCGAGGCGGGCCTCCATCCGTTTCAAGAACGAACGCTGACAGACGGCGGCGGCCTCGCCGTCGAGGTCGACGTGGTCGGTCACAACGGCGCCCGTCTCCGGCGCGTAGGGCAGAATCCGGAAGGTAGTGAGGTCTGGGATGAGCCTGATTTCCCCGACCGGGCCCAGCCCCTCGACGGGCTGGAGCTGATCGAGTCCGTTCATCGCCTGCATCGCGACCGTCAGCCCGATGCCGCTCTCGAGACGTCGCTCCAAACCGTGCCGGCTCGACGCCTTCGCCCGCACCGTGCCGTCGTTCCCGCACCAGAGGAAACGAATCAACCGGAGACCTGCCTCGTCGGTTTTGCGGACTACCTCGTCGATGTCTGCCGCGAGCGCCACCATGCGTCCGCTCGTCATCTCGCCGCGAGGTATGCGTACCTCGACAGCCGTCGCTCGCTCGCCAACAGGTGGCAGCTCGCGAGGAACCCCTGCACGCGACCGAAGGTGGACTCGCCCTCGTCGGCGATCAACGCGTCGCTGAATCGCGTCCGGGCGTCATGCCAACGGCCGGCGATCGCGGCCATGTTCTCCGTCAGGTCCTCGCTGCGAAGGAGCCGGAAACCCGACTCACGGATCAGCTGCTCGTTAGCGGACGCGACGGAGAACACGTAAACACCGATCGAGCTTCGGGCGGCGAGCTCTGCGTCAGTGACCAGCCCGGTCATGATCGTCGGGTCGGTGAAGAGGATCCGAGCGCCGGGGGATGTCACGCGGTGCAATTCCTGGAGGATGCCGAGACGATCCGGGAGGTGACACATCGCATCTACGGAGAGGGCCGCGTCGAAGCTCGCATCCTCGAATGGAAGCTGCCCGCCTGCGTCCACCTGCAGGAAACTGGCGCGACCGTCGAGACCGCGCTCTCGCGCGAGCTGCCTAGCGGTGGCGATGCCTTCCGCGAGGATGTCGACGCCGACTACGGTTAAGCCGATCGTTTCAGCGAGGCGAAGTGCCGGGCCGCCCGCCCCGCAGCCGACGTCGAGGAGGCGCGTTTCGGCACCGAGATCGAGCCATTCCGCGAAGCGCTCAAGCTCGTCGACCGTCAGCCAGCCCGATTGGCCGAGGTCATCGCCGTACGTCTGCCGGCGGACCTCCTCTCGGGCACTGAAGCCGGCATAGGCGGAAGCGTAGAGGGGCACGTGTTCCCCCACGTGTCCAGCCTAGTGCGTCCGGCTCGGGACGGGTCAGGGCCGTCGAACCGTCGTTCCCCTCCCTCGGCGCCGACGCACCGCTTCCCAGCGCGCAGAGAGCGCGGCTGCGTCAAGTCGCTCGGCGGCGTCGAGTGCCTTCGCGGCCCGCTTCGATGTCTTCCGGCCGAGGGCCCCGCTGAGCACCCACTTGCGAGTGAGTCGAACAAGGCGCAGCCTGTCGTCAGCCAGGCGAGGAGTGCGCTTTGGGGCGAGATACAGGTCGATCGCCAGCTTCTTGACGAGTGCTGGGTCGCTTGGCACGCCCTCCGCCTGCTCGAGTCGGTGGGCCACGAGCGAAGAGAGCACCTGCAGCTCGCGTACCCCAGTGCGGACGGCGGCCCCAATCGAGACCGCGCTCGAGGCAACCATGACCCAAGGCACCTTGGTGAAGCGGGCGCCCCGTGCGAGTGTGCGGACGACCGGCACCGCGAGCACGACAACTCGTTGGATGTCGTCCGCAAATGCCTCCGTGTCGGCTTGGCCGGCAAGGAGCCGCTTGCCATCGGCGGCTGAAGTAACGGGCTCGCCGGTGAGCAGCACGCGGTCGATCGCCCGGTCGGCGAGCCCGCCTACCGTCTCAACGAGCGCATCGCTTGCCTTCAGGGCGTGAACGCGGGCACCCTTCCCTGCGGACGAGACACGGTCGCGCAAGGCGCGCGGTGGCATGCCCGCCTGAGGGTCGGAACTCACCATGTCATCGCCAACGTACATTGTCCTGTTGATCATTGAGACCCCTCGAGCCGCGTCACACCCGCTGCGGCGAGCTCGCCGATCTCCGCATCTGAGTAGTCCGCCTCGGCGAGGATCTCGGCCGAGTGCTCGCCGAGGCGCGGCGGCGGCGATCGGTACGCAACGCGATCGCCATCGGCCGAGAAGGGCAGGCCGACCGTCGGGAATCCGGCGAGCTCCTGAAGGATCCCCAGCGCCGTCGTTTGCTCGCTCTCCGCGACCTGGGCCACATCGTGCACCGGAGCGGCCGGCACGCCGGCCTCGCGGAGCCGCTCGAGCCACACCGCCGAGCGCTCGAGCTCGAAACGCCGCTCCAGCGATGGGATCAGCTCACCTCGATTCGCGACACGGAGCGGATTCGTCGCAAAGCGCGCGTCGCCAGCAAGGCTTGGGAGCCCAACGACCTCGCACAGCGCGCGAAAGAGCCGGTCGTTTCCTGCCAGGATCATCAGCTCCCCGTCCCGGGTGCGGAACACCTGGTACGGGACGATCAGCGGAAACGCCGATC
>Ga0307296_10000684_pt1 | contig 16496 bp, 10 predicted proteins | sample ER_DNA_153_FD_194467 | JGI IMG/M metagenome (GOLD analysis project Ga0307296, IMG submission 194467) | Bulk soil microbial communities from the East River watershed near Crested Butte, Colorado, United States - ER_DNA_153 | ecosystem: Environmental > Terrestrial > Soil > Floodplain | place... | reverse complement strand
CATAGGTAAGTACGAATTCAGTGACCCAGAGATCGCCGCTGCCGATAATTCGCCGAACCGTAAAACGCTTCTTGTTTGGCTGGACGAATCGGCTCTCTTGAATGTTGTGCCGGCCGCGGATCCGCTCGCCCGATTGCGGATAATCAAGCACAGCATCCTCGCGGTAGATTTCATGTTCGACCTTGAAATCGCTCGCGTCTGAAGCATCCCAATGGCGCTCCAGCGCCACCCGCACGGTTCGATCATTCATCTCAATCTCCCACCTGCGCTTCCAGCTATCATTTCGGGACCACTGAATTCATTGTGCTGTACGCTATTCTGAACCGTGGGGCGCTCGAGTGGCGACCAACACCTCGGTGAGTGCCTTCGGCTCGGTCGGTCTGCTCATCTACGATGAATGTTTTCCTCGTTGCCCGTTTCCCAACGCGCCACCCGTCGGCCTATACATGGAGGACACGCATCGCAACGGCTGAATGCAATAGGATCCGTTGGCACTCTCGCCTTTTCGTATAACGGTATTATACCCTGGTTTAACTTACGAGGAACGATATCCTGCTGTATAAGTCAGTAGCTTCTTCTGTGATTTGAAGAGGCTGAAAATGGACGACCTGCATACGTGGCTTTCGCAACAGCACCCCGGCTTGCGCACCTACCGTATCTTCCAGCAAAAACTCGATGCTTTAAGCAGGGACGAGCCCGAACAATGGGCTTTGTGTCGGCTGCTAAACAGTATCGTCGCTAGCTATATCGAAGCTTTCGATGAAGAACCGTTGCCGGTCGCGGTCGCGGTCAGTGCGTATCATCGCCTGCTCGACCTGCTGGCAAGTCTAGACCTTCGAGCACATGCGGAACGCCGTCTGGCTGACATGAATAATGTTGCGGAGTGTGAACTATGGTAGGCCATGGCGTAGTCCGCGGTGTGCGTCGTCGCCGATTCTAAGCGCAACAGGCCGAGATTCCCTGGTTGAGATCCTACACTCGTCCATCCGCTGCATCAGGAGAAGGTGGGGTCGGAACAGCGCTTACCGACGAGGACGTCCGCTAAGGAGTCAAAAGCAGACCTCAAGCCGCGAAGGTTCGATGTCCGCTCTTCCCTTGCCGGCTCAACCGCGGACATTCACCAAAGAGGTGCGCCGACCATGCAGAACCGGACGATTCCGGCTCACCGGCTTTCTATCCCTCCCGTTCGCGGCGGAATGCGCTGAACTGAAACTTCTGCACGGCTCCCCACGGCGTGGTGTGGTCGTGTCGGCGCGTGTCGATCAGTTCAAAGCCGCCTCCAAGGGTTGCGGCGAGGGCGTGCGCGTCGTAGCGGCTGACGGGCAGGCCGCTGCAGCGCTCCGGGCCGTCGAGCGCGAAGGTGGCGATGATGGCATGTCCGCCGACGCGCAAGGCGCGTCGAAGCCGGGCAACATAGGCCGCCTGATCGTTCGGCTCGGTGAGAAAATGAAACGCGGCCCTGTCGTGCCACACATCATAGGTCCGCGACGGCTGCCAGGTGGTCACGTCCGCCGCAATCCATGTTACCCGGCTTGCCTTGTCGCCGAGGCGGGATCGCGCGGATGCAAGCGCAGCTTCCGATAGATCGAGCACGGTCACGTCCTCAAAACCTCGCGAAACCAGGTTATCCACGAGGCGTGAGGCTCCGCCGCCAATGTCAATAATGCCGGAGCTTTGCCTTGCGCCGACGAGTTCGATCAGTTCGACGGATGGAGCGGGCGTTTCCTGAAACCAGCTCACCTCGCTTTCGCCCTTGGTGGTGTAGACCTTCTCCCAATGAGCGTGGCGGCTGACGTCGTTCATGGCCTCTCTCCATTGCACGAAGGTGCTGCCGGGCTGGCCGTACATGCCAGAGTATGGCAGGGCTGCTGATATGGTGCCGCCCCGCGAGTTGCCACCCTCCCCGACTATCAATAATAAGAAATCAAAAGCCGTGGGGAATTTCTGCAATCGATCCTCATTCCAGACAAGAAACAAGGGGTAAGGTCACGCCAATGGAAGCCCAGGTAAGCGTCGCGTCAGTGCCGGCCGGCAATTGGTCGCCTTCACCGGATGCCAGCGACATCGTCAAAAGCGTTCATGCGATGCTGCATCCGCGCAATATCGTGCTGGTCGGTGCAACAGACAAGCCTGGCAACTACGCCGAACGCATCTGGAACAACCTGATCAAATACCAGTACGAAGGCGGGCTCTACCCGGTCAATTCCAAACGCGAATCCATCTGGGGCGTACCCTGCTACAAGGATTTCGCCAGCCTGCCCGAAAAACCCGATCACGTGCTGGTGCTGGTGCCGGCGCGCTTTGCCGTGCAGGTCATTCGCGACGCGGCGGCGGCCGGCGCGCGCTCAGCGACCATCGTCACCTCGGGTTTCAGCGAATTGCAGGACGATGACAGCCAGAAGCTCGCCACGGAATTGCAGCAGGTTATCCGCGAGACCGGGCTTGCGGTCACCGGCCCGAATTGTCTCGGCAATTTGAGCGCCGGCGAAAAGCTGTTCACCAACATCGACGACCGCATCGTCACCATGGAAGCGGGGCCGGTGGCGATCGCCGGCCAATCCGGCGCGATCGTGATGGCGATCCGCCAGGCGCTGGAGGATCGCGGCGTCGGCGTCGGCTACATGGTCACCACCGGCAACGAGGCCGGCCTCGAGACACCCGATCTGATGAGCTATTTTGCGGCCGATCCGAGCATACGCGTGATCGTGGTCTATCTCGAAGGCGTGCGCAACACCAAGGTGTTCCGCGAAGCCTGCAAGGCCGCGCGCGCGGCCGGCAAGCCGGTGATCGCGCTCAAGCTCGGTACGTCCGAGGGCGGCCGCGCCGCCGCCATGGCGCACACCGGCGCGCTCGCCGGGTCGATCGAGACCTTCGACGCCATCTCGACGCGGGAAGGCGTGATCCGGGTGCGAGGTCTCGACGAATTGATCGAGACCACCGAATGCTTCGTCCATGCCGATCCACCGAAAGGCAATCGCCTCGCCGGCGTCACATTGTCCGGCGGCAAGCGCGGCCTGCTGATCGATGCGTTCCACGCGGCCGGTCTGAATTTCGCTGCGCTGAGCAAGAGCGCCAGCGACAAGCTTGCAAGAATGCTTGGCCCCGGCTCCATCGTCGGCAATCCGCTGGATGCGGGATTCGCGGCGGTCGTCGATCCCTCCGTCTACATGCAGTCGATCAAGATCATGATCGACGACCCCGACACTGACATCGTAATCATCGATTCAGAGCTGCCCAAGGCTCCGCACGAATTGCGCGAACGGAATTTGCGCATCGTCAACGAGATGGCGGGCGCCGCCTCTAAGCCGGTGGTCTATATCAGCGCGATGTCGATCGGCTTCACCGAATTCACAAAAACCTTGCGCCGGTCGCTGCCGCATATCGCCGTGATGCAGGGGCTCGATCGCGCGGTGGGCGCGATCAAGGCATTGATCGAATATGCCTCGCTGCGCAAGGAAGTGCCGGATATCGTATCGAGTTCCAGCGCGTCGGCACGCGCGATACTGGAGAAGACGCTGAAGAACGCCAGCGGCGCGGCGCTTGACGAGGTCGCGTCAAAAAAGCTGCTGAGGGCGTACGGCATTCCGGTGTCAAAGGAAGAGATCGCGCAGACCGCTGCGGATGCCGTGAAGATCGCCAGGAAAATCGGGTTTCCCGTTGTCGCCAAGGTCGTCAGCGCGGAGATATTGCACAAATCCGACATCGGCGGCGTGGTGCTGAACCTCAACACCCCGGCTGAGGTCAAGAAAGCCTTCAACGACATCACCGCGCGGGTGAAGAAGCTGAAAGGCAAGCCGAAACTCGAGGGCATCCTGATCGCGCAACAGGTCAAGGCCGAGCTTGAGCTTGTCGTCGGCACCGCGCTCGATGCCGAGATGGGACCGGTGGTGCTGTTCGGCACCGGCGGCGTCGATATCGAATTGATGAAGGACGTAGCCCTGGCCGGCGCGCCGCTGGACGCGGCCGAGGCCAGGCAATTGATCAGCCGGACCAAGGCCGGCGTGAAGCTGAGGGGTTATCGCGGCAAGCCCGCGCTGCACGAGGCGTCTGCCGTCAAAGCCCTTGTCGGCCTGTCCAACCTGATGGCGGACGCAGGCAGCCGCATCGCCTCGATCGACGTCAATCCGTTTCTGATCAATGCCAAGACCGGCGTCGCCGTCGATGCCCTGATCGTTCTCAACAACGACGCGGCCAAAAGCGCCGCCGGACATTGATGCCGCCGCTGCATCGGCCTTTCGCTCGTTGTGCTTTGGCCGTACAATCAAGGGATGGCGAAGTACGCCAGTCCTCTTCGCCGGGCACATCGCAGCCGGAATTTCGGATGAAGACGCGGGCAAGCAATCTCGTAATCGGATCCACGACGCTGGCGGTCATCGCCGCGGCGTTCGCCGGCTTTCTCGCGTTTCAGAAAATCCACGGCCTCAGGCAGCAAACTCCGCTTCGTATCGTTTTCGAGGGTTCCGCCAGTGGGCTGCGCAAGGGCGGCAGCGTGAACTTCGACGGTATTCAGATTGGACAGGTCAAGTCGCTGAAGCTGGACAACCCGCGCAAGGTTGTCGCCCTTGCGATGGTGGATAACAGCGCTCCGATCCGCAAGGACACGGTGGTGGGTCTGGAATTTCGGGGCCTGACCGGTATCGCGGCGATATCGCTTGTCGGCGGCGCCGCGGCTGCCCCTCCGGTGCCGCTGGATGAAGACGGCATTCCGATCCTGACCGCCGACCTGAGCGAGGCGGAAACGATCCGCGACAGCCTGCACAACGTCGACCGGATGCTCGTCGGCAATCAGGCGATGCTGAAAAACACGCTGCTGAATTTCGAGACCTATACGGCATCGCTGGTAAGCAAGGGTGACGCAATCGACAGCATCATCCGCAAGGCCGATGGCGCCTTCGAAAGCTTCGACAGCGCCATGGCAAAGATCGGTGACGTCGTGCCCAGCCTCGTGGATGGAAAGGCGGACGAACTGTTTGAGAAGGTGAAGTCGATTCGCGAACTGGCGGAGAGCTTCAACAAGCGTTCCGGCACACTGATGCAGGAAGGCCGCCGCTCCCTGCTCGACGTCAGCCTGGCCGCCCAAAAAGTGACCCGCAAATTCGACCCGCAAACCGGAGCCACCGCCACTATGCCGCCTCCGCCGAGAAAACCGAACCAGAAGCGGCAGTAAACGGCGCGCGGTCAATCCTCGCCATCGATCGGCGAGAATTGGCGCGAACGACCGAACAGCGGTATGTCGAGCGAATTTAACCGCGGCTCTTCCCGCTCGAAAGCGAGCGCGCGCCTCGAAGACCGCTCGAACACGTATTCGGGCCTTGATGGCTCGGGTTGTTCCTCAAATTGACGCTGCTTTGCTCTCGCCATCGCCATGGCTTTCGCCTTGCGCTCGGCATCGCGTTGCTGCCGCTCGATCTTGCGCGCCTCGGCTTTCCGCAACTCGGCTTCCCTTTGTTCCGCGAACTTGCTCGACTGTTCAGTCGGCCTGGCCGGTTGGTTTTGCGGGGGCAACTCGGCAGCCTTGGCAGGCTCGGCTGGCTTCGGAACTTCCGCGATCGGCTTGGTGGGCTCTGTTTTAGGGGGCTCGGTGCTCGCTTGAACCAGAGGCGCCGTTGCCGCCACCGGCGGCGCGGGCTCGGCGGGCGGGGGCGGCGCCGGTATTGCTTTCGTATCCACAGTTTCCACAGGCTGCCGCGCAGCGGAGGGTGAATCCGCGCGCTTAACCCGCTCGACCCGGGTCTCCGCAACCGGGGTGTCCTTCATCGCCGTCTTGGTCAGGAGCACGCCGCCGCCAAACCCGAACGCAAGCGCGCCTACCACGGTTCCAACCCCCAGAAGGTATGAGGACAAGGAAAAGGGCATTGTTGTCTCCCTGTTTACCAAAGCGAACGCTCCAGTCAGGCCGGCGTTCCGCAGATGCGGACAGGGTTAAGATGACCGGGCAGCCGCACCCCGAATTCGGCGTAGCTACCGATTACTGGATCGCCAAAGCAGTGCTGGCCGCAAAACCGTCGCGATCATCGGGTTTGGTCTCGACCCCAGCCAGGCGGATCGCTGAAATCGGTTCGCCCATCGGGAACAAAGTTCCAAATAGTGGATTGTTCCTTTTGGCCCGGATTTCAGCGACCGGGGTAACGGCTAAAGGCTTGGTATTCCGCTTGATTTAAGACCATGCGCACGATTTTATGATCAAGAATCGCGCCCCTGTTCGGATTCGATCGCGTATTCCTTCAAAGGAACTGCCATGACTGATCTCGGTCCTGCCTCTCCATCGGCTCGGCGTCGTTCCAAGGTCAAACCATTTACCAACGGCAAGCCCGACCCTTCGCAGGAGCTGCTTCACGCGTTGCAGGCGATGCGAAGCGGAGACTTCTCGGTACGGATGACCGGCGATCATCTCGGCATCGAGGGAAAGATCGCCGATACCTTCAATGAAATCGTCGCCGCCAATCAGCGGATGGCGCAGCAGCTGGAGCGCGTCGGTCAAGTTGTCGGGCGCGAAGGAAAAACCCGGCAGCGCGTCAAATTCGGTCTCGCCAGCGGCTCATGGGCCGACATGGAAGGCTCGGTAAATACCTTGATCGATGATCTGCTGTGGCCGACCCGTGAAGTGACGCGAGCCGTCGCGGCGGTGGCGCAGGGCGATCTTTTGCAAACCGTGCAGCTCGATGTCGATGGCCGCCCCTTAGGCGGCGAATTTTTGCAATCGGCCAACATCGTCAACACGATGATCAAGCAGCTCAGCGTGTTCACCTCTGAAGTGACACGCGTCGCGCGCGAAGTGGGCACCGAAGGCAAGCTCGGCGGTCAGGCCCAGGTGCCTGAGGTGACCGGCGTCTGGAAGGACTTGACCGAGAGCGTCAACTCGATGGCCAACAACCTCACCGGCCAGGTGCGAAACATCGCCGAGGTGACGATCGCGGTCGCCAACGGCGACCTGTCCAAGAAAATCACGGTGGACGTTCGCGGCGAAATTCTGCAGCTCAAGGAAGCCATCAACACGATGGTGGATCAGCTTCGCTCCTTCGCCTCCGAAGTCACGCGCGTCGCCCGCGAAGTCGGCACCGACGGCAAGCTCGGCGGCCAGGCGATCGTCCCCGGCGTCGCCGGGACCTGGAAAGACCTCACCGACTCCGTCAACGCGATGTGCGGCAACCTGACCGCACAGGTTCGCAACATCGCCAACGTCACCACGGCCGTCGCCCGCGGCGACCTCTCGCGCAAGATCACGGTGGACGTCCGTGGTGAAATCCTGGAGCTGAAGGACACCATCAACACGATGGTCGATCAGCTCAATTCATTCGCATCCGAAGTGACGCGCGTCGCCCGCGAAGTCGGTACCGAAGGCAAGCTCGGCGGCCAGGCCCAGGTGCCCGGCGTGGCCGGCACCTGGAAGGACCTCACCGACAACGTCAACTTCATGGCCAGCAACCTGACCGCCCAGGTCCGCAACATCGCCGATGTCGCGACTGCGATCGCCGGCGGCGACCTTTCCAAGAAAATCACGGTGAACGTGTCGGGCGAAATCCTTCAGCTGAAGGAAACACTCAACACCATGGTCGACCAGCTCAACGCCTTCGCCGGCGAAGTGACGCGCGTCGCGCGCGAGGTCGGCACCGACGGCAGGCTCGGCGGCCAGGCCAACGTGCTCGGCGTCGCCGGTACCTGGAAGGATTTGACCGAGAGCGTCAACTCGATGGCGAGCAACCTGACGGCGCAGGTTCGAAACATCGCGGAGGTGACGACCGCGGTCGCCAACGGCGACCTGTCGAAGAAGATCACGGTGGACGTGCGCGGCGAAATTCTCGAGCTGAAAGACACCATCAACACCATGGTCGACCAGCTCAATGCGTTCGCCGGCGAAGTCACGCGCGTCGCGCGCGAGGTGGGTACCGAAGGCAAGCTCGGCGGCCAGGCGCTGGTGCGCGGTGTTGCCGGCACCTGGAAGGATCTCACCGACAGCGTCAACTCGATGGCCAGCAATTTGACCGGCCAGGTCCGCAACATCGCCGAAGTCGCAACCGCGGTCGCCAAGGGCAACCTGTCGAAAAAGATCACGGTGAACGTGTCGGGCGAAATCCTTCAGCTGAAGGAGACGCTGAACACCATGGTCGACCAGCTCAACGCCTTTGCCGGCGAAGTGACGCGCGTCGCCCGCGAGGTCGGTACCGACGGCAAGCTCGGCGGTCAGGCCGAGGTGCCCGGCGTCGCCGGCACCTGGAAGGACCTCACCGACAGCGTGAACTCGATGGCCGGCAATTTGACCGCCCAGGTTCGCAATATCGCCGAGGTGGCTACCGCCATCGCCGGCGGCGACCTTTCGCGCAAGATCACGGTCGACGTCCGCGGCGAGATCCTGCAGCTCAAGGAGACGCTTAATACGATGGTCGACCAGCTCAACCGGTTCGCCGGTGAGGTGACGCGCGTGGCGCGCGAAGTCGGCACCGAAGGCCGCCTCGGCGGTCAGGCCAACGTGCCCGGCGTCGCCGGAACCTGGAAGGACTTGACCGACAGCGTGAACTCGATGGCGGGCAATCTGACCGCGCAGGTCCGCAACATTGCCGAAGTGACCACCGCGGTCGCGCGCGGCGACCTGTCGCGCAAGATCACCGTGGACGTGAAGGGCGAAATTCTCGAGCTGAAAAACACCATCAACACCATGGTCGACCAGCTCAACGCGTTCGCATCCGAAGTGACGCGCGTGGCGCGCGAAGTCGGCACCGAAGGCAAGCTCGGCGGTCAGGCCGAAGTGCCCGAGGTCGCCGGCACCTGGAAGGACCTCACCGACAACGTCAACTTCATGGCGTCGAATTTGACCGCGCAGGTTCGCAACATCGCCGAGGTGGCGACCGCGATCGCCGGCGGCGACCTCTCCAAGAAGATCACCGTCGACGTGCGCGGCGAAATCCTGCTGCTCAAGGACACCCTGAATACGATGGTCGAGCAGCTTCGCTCGTTCGCAGCCGAAGTGACGCGCGTCGCGCGTGAGGTCGGCACCGAAGGCAGGCTGGGCGGCCAGGCCGTGGTGCCCGGCGTCGGCGGCACCTGGAAGGACCTGACTGACAACGTCAACCTGCTGGCGGCCAACCTTACGACACAAGTCCGCAACATCGCCGAAGTCACGACCGCGGTGGCGCGCGGCGACCTGTCGCGCAAGATCACCGTCGACGTGAAGGGCGAGATTCTCGAGCTGAAAAACACCATCAATACGATGGTGGACCAGTTGAACGCGTTCGCCGGCGAGGTGACGCGCGTCGCGCGCGAGGTCGGCACCGAGGGCAAGCTCGGTGGACAGGCGCAAGTGCCCGGCGTGGCCGGTACCTGGAAGGACCTCACCGACACCGTGAACTTCATGGCGGCCAACCTGACCGAACAGGTCCGCGGCATCGTCAAGGTGGTGACGGCGGTCGCCAACGGCGACCTGAAACAGAACCTGACGGTGAAATCGAAGGGCGAGGTCGCCGCCCTCGCCGAAACCATCAACAACATGACGGACACCCTGGCGACCTTTGCCGATCAAGTCTCGAGCGTCGCACGCGAGGTGGGCGTCGAAGGTCGCCTCGGCGGTCAAGCCAACGTGCCCGGCGCGGCCGGCACGTGGAAGGATTTGACCGGCAACGTCAACCTGCTTGCGGCCAATCTGACGTCGCAAGTGCGCGCCATTGCCGAGGTGGCGACCGCCGTCACCAAGGGCGACCTGACCCGTTCGATCCAGGTCGACGCCCGCGGCGAGGTCGCCGAACTCAAAGACAACATCAATACGATGATCGGCAATTTGAGGCTCACCACCGACGTCAACACCGAACAGGACTGGCTGAAGACCAATCTCGCCAGGTTCACCAACATGCTGCAAGGCCAGCGCGATCTCACCACGGTCGGCCGGCTGCTTCTGACCGAGTTGACGCCCCTGGTGAATGCCCATATGGGCGTGATCTACCAGGTCGAAAACGAGGACGACCCGCAATTGCGGCTGCTTTCCGCTTATGCCGGCGACGGCTTCGATCCCCATCGAGAAGTCGTGCAATTCGGCGACGGGCTGATCGGGCAGTGTGCGATGGACAAGCGCCAGCGGCTGGTGTCCGAAATTCCTCAGGATGCGACCCCGATCAATTCGGCGCTGTTGCGTGTCGTACCGAAGAATCTCGTGGTGCTTCCTGTGCTGTTTGAAACCCAGGTCAAGGCTGTCATCGAGCTCGGTTCACTTACCTCATTCACGACTTCGCAAATGACCTTCCTCGAGCAGCTCACCGACAGCATCGGCATCGTGCTCAACAGTATCGAAGCAACCATGCAGACCGAAGGCCTGCTGAAGCAATCCCAACAGCTCGCCGGAGAGCTGCAGACACAGCAAAAAGAACTGCAGCAGACCAACGAGCAGCTCGAGCAAAAGGCTCAGCAGCTTGCCGAACGCAACGTCGAGGTGGAGCGCAAGAACCAGGAAATCGAACAGGCCCGGCGCGCGCTGGAAGAGAAGGCGACCGAACTTTCGCTGACATCGAAGTACAAGTCGGAATTCCTTGCCAACATGTCGCACGAACTGCGGACGCCGCTCAACAGCATCTTGATTCTTGGCCAGCAGCTTACCGAAAATCCGGACGGCAACTTGTCTCCCAAGCAGGTCGAATTTGCGCGAACCATTCATGGCGCCGGCACCGACTTGCTCAATCTGATCAGCGACATCCTCGATCTTTCCAAGATCGAGTCCGGAACCGTCACCGTGGACGCGGAAGAGATCCTCACATCCAACCTTCTCGACACGGTGGGGCGCCCGTTCCGGCACGAGGCGGAAAACCGGCAGTTGTCGTTCGACATCGAGGTCGATCCGAACCTCGGACGCAGCATCGTCACCGACTCCAAGCGCCTGCAGCAGGTGCTGAAGAATCTGTTGTCGAACGCGTTCAAGTTCACCGCCGACGGCGGTGTGCGTCTGCGCGTTTCGGCGGCCGTCGGGGGCTGGAGCGCCGAGCATCCCGTCCTCAATCATTCTCCAGCTGTAGTCGCCTTCGAGGTGGCCGACACCGGCATCGGCATCCCCCTGGAGAAGCAGAAGCTGATCTTCGAGGCATTTCAACAGGCGGATGCCGGCACCAGCCGAAAGTACGGCGGCACCGGCTTGGGGCTGGCCATCAGCCGCGAGCTTGCAAGTCTGTTGGGCGGCGAAATTCATCTGCAAAGCACCCCCGGCAAGGGCAGTACCTTTATCCTCTATTTGCCCTTGAAATATTCCGGGCCGACGGTGGCTCCGCGGGTCAGTGCCTCGTCGCAATACAGCGCTGCGCCGGTCTTGCAGGTCGCGACGCAGGAGCGCGTCATCGAGCAGATCCCGGACGACCGGTTGAGTCTCGAACCGGGGGACGCGATTCTTTTGATTGTCGAAGACGATCCGCATTATGCGCGCGTGCTGGTTGATCTCGCTCGCGACAAGGGGTTCAAGGTCCTGGTCGCGGCCCGCGGCGCCGAGGCGCTCGATCTCGCCAAGCAATTCCAGCCTACCGCAGTGTCGCTCGACGTCTTCTTGCCCGATATGCTCGGCTGGACGGTGCTGAGCCAGTTGAAGCACAATCCGCTGACGCGACACATTCCGGTTCAAATCATCACGCTGGACGAAGACCGGCAGCACGCTCTCGCCCGCGGCGCGTTTTCCTATGTCAGCAAGCCAACGACGACCGAAGGAGTCAGCGCGGCGTTGTCCCAGATCAAGGAGTACGCCAAGCCCCGCCGCAAACGCCTGCTGATTGTCGAGGACAATGCGGCGGAGCAGATGAGCATCCGGCAGCTGCTCGACCACCACGACATCGAGATCGTCACAACCGAAACCGGCGCAGGCGCGCTCTCCACCTTGCGCGAGAACCCGTGCGACTGCGTCGTGCTCGATTTACGGCTGCCCGACATGAGCGGTTTCGAGGTGCTCGACAACATCCGCAAGGATGAAACATTGTCCAACGTGCCCGTCGTCGTATTCACCGGCCGCGAGCTTTCTGTCGAGGAAGACGCCGAATTGCATACGATGGCCCGAAGCATCGTGGTCAAAGGCGTAGAGTCGCCGGAGCGTCTTTTGGACGAGACGTCGCTGTTCTTGCATCGCGTGATCACGGAGTTGCCGATCGAGAAGCAGCGGATGCTCGAGAAGCTCAATAGCTCCGACGAGGATCTGGTTGGCCAGACCGCGTTGCTGGTGGATGACGATGCCCGCAACATCTTCGCGCTGAGCAGCGTGCTGGAGCGCCGCGGCATGAAGGTTCTCACCGCCACGACCGGCAGCGAGGCGGTCGCGCTGGTCGAAAAGAACCCGGAGATCGCAATTGTTCTGATGGATATCATGATGCCGCAGATGGACGGCTATCAGACTATCGGCGTTATCCGCGAAAACCCGGCGTTCCGCCGGCTTCCCATCATTGCTCTCACCGCCAAGGCGATGAAAGGCGACCGGGAGAAATGCCTCGAGGCCGGTGCTTCCGACTACCTGGCCAAGCCGGTCAACACCGAGCAGTTGCTCCTCGCCATACGCATGTGGCTACATCGCTGATCGGCGCGCACGATGATGGACCATGAAAAGGTAAACATTCTTCTGGTCGATGATCAGCCGGCCAAGCTGCTTGCCTATGAGGTTATTCTCAAGGAGCTTGGCGAAAATCTGGTCGTCGCTTCCTCCGGCCGGGAAGCGCTCGAATATCTCTTGAAGAACGAGGTTGCCGTCATCCTGGTCGATGTTTGCATGCCGGAACTGGACGGCTTCGAGCTCGCCGCCATGATCCGCGAGCATCCGCGTTTCCAGAAGACGGCGATGATCTTCATCTCGGCCATCCAGGTCAGCGATATAGACCGGCTTCGCGGCTACGAAATGGGCGCGGTGGATTACGTTCCGGTACCCGTTATTCCGGAAGTGTTGCGCGCGAAGATCAGAGTGTTCGCCGAACTTTATCGCAAGACCCGGCAGCTGGAGCGGTTCAATACCGAGCTTGAGCATCGTGTTCGAGCCCGAACGGCGGAACTGGAGCAATCAACCGCGAGGCTTCTGGAAAGTGAGAAGCGCCGCAGCCTGGCGATCGCCGCAGGCCGAATGGGCTCCTGGGACTGGGACTGGGTCAATGGCGACTGGATGTGGGACGAAGGCCAGTACCGCATCTTTGGAGTCGATCCACGCAGCTTCGTGGCGACACCGGCAAGCGTTCAAGCCTTGCTCCATCCGGACGATGTCGACGAGCTGCGAAAGGCCATCGCCCAGTTCGCCAAGGGCGTAACGTCATACGAAGCCGAATTCAGGATCAAGCGGCCGGACGGCGAGATCCGCTGGTGCGTCGGCACCGCCGCGGCAACGGTCGACAACGGCGGCCGCGTCGTGCGTGTCAGCGGCGTCACCGTCGATATCACCGAACGCAAGCAGGCGGAAGAACGTCAGGACCTGCTGGCCCGGGAGGTCGATCATCGCGCCAAGAACGCGTTGGCGCTCGCGCAATCCATCGTTCGATTGACGCGCGGCGAAAACGTCAAGGCCTACATTCAGGCCGTGGAAGGTCGCATCAATGCGCTGGCGCGGGTGCATACCATCCTTTCATTGTCGAACTGGCAAGGCGCGGAAATAGGAAAGCTGGTCGACGAGGAACTCGCGCCTTATTCGACGGGTGATCAGATCAAATTCTACGGTACAGAGATTCAGCTGCAACCCGCAACGGCGCAAACCCTGGCGCTGGCCCTGCACGAACTGGTCACCAATTCGGCAAAGTATGGGGCCCTTTCCACGCTGTCGGGCCGTCTCTCGATCAAGTGGGAAACCGAGGCCGACGTGCTGCGGATGGTGTGGGAAGAGAAGAATGGTCCGGTGGTCGAGAAGCCGGTATCACGCGGATTCGGAACAAGGAGCGTGATCGCCAGCATCGAGTCGCAGCTCGGAGGACAAGCCGAATTCGATTGGCGCTCCGAAGGTCTGATTTGCCGGCTGTCGGTTCCGCTGATGCAGGATGGGGCCGCGCGCCAGCTCAACCATCTCCAGAATGTGCTCGTCGGTAGAGCTGGCGCTGAGCTGGCTTCGAGGTCCGCGGACGCCTGAGCCTGCGTCAGATCGGCCGCCGACCTCACAGGGCAAACCCCCATTGGCGCGCGGTCTGCAAAATCCAGTCGCGATAACGCGTAAGCGGCGTGACGCCGGTCAGGCCGCCGCAGCCCGCGCTGCCGTTCGGCCCCGTCGACCAGCTGATGACGCCGACGATGACGGGAGTGCCCTGCCGGTCCTCAAACACCGGGCCACCGGAATCCCCGGTGCAGGCACCAAGCCCCTCGCGTGCACCCTGCCCGACTGGATCGACCAGGCGGATTTGCAAAGTCCCCGGTTGACCGGTCGCGACCAGGCCCGCGACGCGAACGGTCCCGCCGCTCTTGCCCTCACCACGGATGGCCACGCCGATGCCGACGATGGTGAAACGGCTGCCGGCGACAATCGGGACCTGCGGTACGCCGAGATCGGCGGGATTTTTTCCATTGGGCGGCGCCTCGAGCTGCAGTAGCGCCACATCGGCGGTGGCGCGATGCGCCGTTATCGCCTGCATGTTGAAGGCGGGGTGAATGGCGACGTTTTTGACATCTCGCAGCTGCGGCTGCTTGTCCGCGCCATATTCGACGATCTTGTAGACCGCGCCGGGCTGCACGCAATGCGCCGCCGTCAACACCAGTCTGGGTGCAATCAAGGCGCCGGTGCAGAAATTGCCGTGCGAGCCGACGATGGTTACTACCGAGCGCCCGACGCCCTCGGCCGACGGCACCCCGCCTCCAACGATCGCGTCAGCCGGCGCAGAAAGAAGCAGCGCCAAAACTGCAATCATTCGGAGGAAGATTTTCATCGGGGCGCGGATTGTGAAGGTCAGCATGACCAGGACGATAACAAGTTTGCGCGGATTTTAGCTAATTTCCTGGCGGTGGCAGTCGCCGTCCTCCTTTACCAAAAAGTTTCATTTGCTGGCTATGGTTGAACCAGGCGAATTGCTTGCCCGCGATTGTTTCGATTGAAGGTCTGTCAAAATGACTGAGGTGAAATCGTTTCTAAGCGATCTCGACGACGCGGTCGCGCGTGGAACGGCCGAAAGCCGCAAGCGCGCGCTGTGGCATGCGACGGATCTATTAATAGCCGGCCGCTATAGCGACGATGAGATATGGACCTTTGGCGAGGTCATTGGGCGGTTGGCCGATGAAATTGAAGTCGCCGCCCGCGCGCAGCTTGCAAAACGGCTGGCCAACCTCGACAATGCCCCGATCAACATCATCCACAAGCTTGCCTTTGACGATTCGATCGATGTCGCCGGCCCCGTACTCCGCGAATCCGAGCAGCTCGACGATAACGCCCTGATTGCCAACGCCACCACCAAAAGCCAGTCCCATCTTCTCGCCATCTCACAACGTAAGTCCATCGGGGAGACGGTCACGGACGTGCTGGTGGCGCGCGGCGATCAGCACGTCGTGAATTCGGTTGCAAGTAATGCCGGCGCGCGCTTTTCAGACTTCGGCTTTCTGCACATGGTCAAGCGCGCCGAAGGCGATTCCATCCTCGCCGAGCAACTCGGTCTCCGCAGGGACATCCCGAGGCGGGTTTTTCAGCAGTTGATCGCAAAGGCCTCCGAAGACGTGAAAAAACGGCTCGAGCGCGAGCGGCCCGGGATCGTCGACCAGATTCAGACCTCGGTGGCCGATGTCACGGGCGTGCTGCAGTCCAAGTTCGGTCCGGTATCACGAAGCTACTTTGTCGCAAAACGGCTGGTGATGACCCAGCATCAGCAGGGCAATCTGAACGAGAACAGCATATCCGGATACGCTCGATCCCACAGATTCGAAGAGGTCACGATCGGACTGTCGTTGTTGTGCTCATTACCGCCCGACGTGATAGAGCGCGCCCTGGCCGACAGGAACAGGGAAATGCTGCTGGTATTGGCCAAAGCTCTCGACTTTTCGTGGCAGACCACAATGTCATTGCTGTTTCTCGGCGCCAAGGATCACCGCATCACCGCGCAAGACTTGAACGACCTGGAAAGGGAGTTTGGCCGCCTCAACCTCGAGACATCGCGGAGCGTTCTGAAGCTCTATCAGGCACGCAAGAATTCCGCGGGTACTGAGTCCGGGGCCGAGGCGCCTGCCGGCGCTTGATATGCATTGAGATTACCGATCCGGAATGGCAGGGGAATATCACAAATGAATGCAATCCCATTCGGCGCGGTCGCACCCGAGCGCCTCGGCACAGCTGCCGATGAACCGAACTCCGACAAATCCTCAGATGCGGCCTGGATCGTTCTGGAGGCAGCGAACGATCTCGGGGACCACGCGACCGTCGACGCCTGTCGCCGGGTCATCGATGCGAACCTGAACGGCACGCTGGCCTCCGAGGCCGATTTGCGCATCATCTTCAATTATTTCAGATGAATTGCAGACGGGTCCTGACCACCTGACGCTGATTCGATTTTCGTCATGGCCGGCTCGTCCCGGCCAAGGCTTCGACGGGCTTTTTCGGTGCTAGGCTGAAG
>Ga0307296_10000680_pt1 | contig 16506 bp, 19 predicted proteins | sample ER_DNA_153_FD_194467 | JGI IMG/M metagenome (GOLD analysis project Ga0307296, IMG submission 194467) | Bulk soil microbial communities from the East River watershed near Crested Butte, Colorado, United States - ER_DNA_153 | ecosystem: Environmental > Terrestrial > Soil > Floodplain | place... | reverse complement strand
GCCTCGGCGCCGAGGAGGCCGAGGCCGCGCCCACGCCGGCCAGCCGGTCCTAGGACGGGCCCGCCGGCGGGACGCCAGCCGGCCGACAGGGCGACCGGCCGCAGCCGCGGCCGGTCGCCCCCTTCGGCCAGGGCACCCGGACGCCACCGGGCGAAAAGGAGGTGTGCGGCCCGGGCGTTTCCAGTACAACGGACCCATGGACATCGACATCCGGACGATCACGCCCGACCAGGGCGACCAGTTCAGCGCCGTCCTGGCCACCGCCTTCGGCGAGACGTTCACCGAGGAGGAGCTGGCCGACCACGACCGGTGGTTCGAGTACGACCGCAGCATCGGGGCCTTCGACGGCGACCGCATCGTCGGCACCGGCGGCGCCTTCTCGATGGACCTGACCCTGCCCGGGCTCACCACCATCCCGATCGGCGGCCTGACCGCCATCTCGGTGCTCCCGACCCACCGCCGGCGGGGCATCCTGCGGGCGATGATCGCCTACCACTTCGAGGACACCGAGGGCCGGGGCGAGCTGGTCTCGGGCCTGGGGGCGTCGGAGTCGGTCATCTACGGCCGCTTCGGCTACGGCCTGGCCACCAGCTTCGCCGACTACGAGATCGACCCCAGGCGCGGCCAGTTCTCCCGTCCGCCGGCCACCCGCGGGCGCGTGCGGCTGCTGGAGCCGGAGGAGACGGCCAAGATCGTGCCGCCCCTCTACGACCGCTACCGGCGCGGCCAGCCGGGCGAGCTGTCCCGTCCCCAGGTGTGGTGGGACGTCTACGCCCGCGACCCCGACTGGATGCGGCAGGGCGCCAGCCGCCATTACGACGTGGTCTACGAGTCCGACCCGGGCCGGGTCGACGGCTGGGTCAGCTACCGGGTCGAGAACCGCTGGCCCAACGGCCTGGCCGCCAACGTCATCAAGGTGCGGATGCTGGTCGGGCTCACCCTCGAGGCCGAGGCCGCCCTGTGGCGCTACATCCTGGACCTGGACCTGGCCGGCACGGTGAAGCTCATGGACCGCCCGGTCGACGACCCGGTGCGCTGGCGGCTGGCCGACCCGAGGCGGCTGCGGGTCACCGACGTCGGCGACCAGCTCTGGATCCGGCTGCTCGACCTGCCGGGCGCGCTCGCCGCCAGGCGCTACGCGGTCGAGGGGTCGCTGGTGCTCGAGGTCGCCGACCCGCTGCGGCCCCGCAACCAGGGCCGCTTCCGGCTGGAGGGCGGTCCCGACGGGGCCGTCTGCGAGCCGACCATGGCCGAGCCCGACCTGGCCCTCGACATCGCCGACGTCGGCGCCGCCTACCTCGGCGGGGCCAGCCTGGTCTCCCTGGCCCGAGCCGAGCGGGTCGCCGAGCTCACCCCGGGCGCCCTGCTCCGGGCGGACCGGATGTTCGCGGCCAGCCCGCCGCCGGTCTGCACCACGCACTTCTAGCCCGGGAGGGGTCGCCCGGCGCGGCGCCGTCCCGCAATGCAACCAGTTGCAGGTGCATTGCTAGACTGGGGCCATGGGTAGCATCGGCGCCGGCACCGGGGGCGCGGTCGAGCTGCTGCGCGCGCAGGGCATGCGCATGACCCCGCAGCGGCTGGCCATCGTCGACGAGATCATGTCGACCTCGGGCTACGTCATCCCGGTCACGGTGATCGAGCGGGTGCAGGCCAGGGTGCCCGGGGTCAGCCCCTCGACGGTGTACCGCACCCTGGAGCGGCTCGAGCAGGTCGGCGTCCTGACCCACGTCCATCTCGAGTCGGGGGTCGGCTACCACCGGCTGGAGGAGGTCCAGCACGCCCACCTGACCTGCTCGCGCTGCGGGGCCGATCTCGAGCTGCCCCGCAGCTCGCTGCGCAGCCTGGAGCGGCTCGTGGAGCGCGACCACGGGTTCCGGCCCGACTTCACCCACCACGCCATCGCCGGGGTGTGCGCGGCCTGCCACCAGGCCGCCGAGCGGCCGGGCTGACCGGCTCAGCAGCGCGCCTGGCAGGCGGGGACCTCGCGGCCGGCCTCGGCCCTGGCCGCCCGGACCGCCCTGACCGGGGAGAGGTTGCCGCCGGCCCGCCAGGAGTCCAGGTAGGGCGCGGGCTGGACCATCCCCCGGCGGACCCACCAGATGCCCGGCCGGGTCGGCCAGGAGATCGCGAAGTGCAGGTGGACGGCGGTGACCCTGGCCGACCCGGAGTTGCCGATCCGCCCCAGCAGCTGCCCCGCCCGCACCCTGACCCCGGGCGCGATCCCCGGCGCGACCGCCTCCAGGTGGGAGCCGTAGTAGCGGACGCCGTCGACCCCGACGAGCGACACCGACCGCCCGCCCCGGTCGGCCCCCCGGTCGCTGGCCGGGTCCCAGAGGTCGCGCCGCGTGACCTCGTCGACCCGCCCGTCCACCGGAGCGACGAAGGCGCACCCGCGCCCCGTGAACATGTCGGCCGCCGGGTAGTCATGGTGGCTCCTCCCGTACCGGGCCCGGCACCCGGCCACCGGGAACCGGTACCGCACCGGCGCCCGGGCCGTCGTGCTCGTCCCCTCAGCCGGGTCGCGGCCCGTGGTCACCGCCCCGGCCGCCCCGGACGTGGCCGAGGTGGACGGGGCGGCCACCGAGGTGGCCGGCGCCATGGCGCCCCCGCCGCGCGCGGACGGGTCGCCGCTCCCCGAGCACCCTACGACGGCAAGGACGGTAAGGATGGCAAGGACGGCGACCCGGACCCAGCCCTGCCAGGCACCCAGGCCGGTCCGACGGTTCATGCACGTTCCCTGCAGCGGTCACCCACCCCGGTCGCGCCGCACCCAACTGATCCGGCGCCTCACGAACCCGGTCCCGCGCCCCACCAACCCGGGTCGCGCCACACCCTCCCGGTCCTGGGCCGGGTCCCCCGGTGGGGGAGCGTAGCCCAACCCTGGGAGTGGCACCACCGGCTGTCCACGGCCCCGCAACCTCGCTGGCCGCGGCCTCCCGCCGACCTGGCGTTGCGCTTGTCGGGGGTCGGCCTTACAGTTGCAAACTGGCTATAGATGCAATTGGGTCGCAACTGATGATCGGCCGGAGAGCGAGGGCCCGTGCACATACCCGACGGCTTCATCAACGCTCCCACGTCGCTGGCCGCCGGGGCGGTGGCCGCCGGGGGGGTCGGGGTCAGCCTGCGTCGTGCCGCGCAGACGCTCCAGGAGAAGCAGGCGCCCCTGGCCGGGCTGGTCGCCGCCTACATCTTCGCCGTCCAGATGCTCAACTTCCCGGTGGCCGCCGGGACCAGCGGGCACCTGCTCGGCGGGTGCCTGGCGGCGGTGCTGGTCGGCCCCTGGGCGGGGGCGCTGTGCGTCTCCGTGGTCCTGCTCGTCCAGGGCCTGCTGTTCGCCGACGGCGGCCTGAGCGCCCTCGGCCTCAACATCATCAACATGGCCCTGGTCACCGCCTGGGGCGGCTACGCGATCTTCCTGCTGCTGCGCCGGGCCCTGCCGGCGACCAGGAGCTCGGTCACGGTCTCGGCCGGGGTGGCCGCCGGGACCTCGGTGGTGCTCGCCTCGCTCGCGTTCGTCATCGAGTACGCCATCGGCGGCAACGGCGGCGCCTCGGTGGGCACGGTGTTCGCGGCCATGGTCGGCGTCCACACCCTGATCGGCATCGGCGAGGGCATCATCACCGCCCTCACCGTCGGGGTCGTGCTCGGTGTCCGCCCCGACCTCGTCTACGGCGCCGCCGACCTCCAGACGCCGCTGGTCCTCGGGCCCAAGCCGAGCGACACGGCAAGGGAGGTGAGCTGACCGGTGCGCTCCTCCAACCTCCGCATCTTCCTGCTCGGCGGGCTGCTGGTCGCGCTCGGCCTGGCCATGCTGGTCAGCGGGTTCGCGTCCAGCTCCCCGGACGGGCTCAACAAGGTCGCCGAGGACCACCGCTTCGCCACCACCGCCAAGCAGCACCTGTTCGAGAACGGGCCCCTGGCCGGCTACGCCGTCAAAGGCGTCGGCAACGACCGGCTCAGCACCGGCATCTCCGGGCTGATCGGCGTGCTGGTCACCTTCGGCATCGGGCTGGCCCTGTTCGCCGTGGTCCGCGCCATGCGCTCCGACCGCGACCGGTCGGAGCCGACCCGAGCGCCCTGACGATGGGAGCCGGGCACGCCCAGCCGCTCTACCTTCCGGGGACGAGCCCGCTGCACCGTGCCCGGCCCCAGTGCAAGATCGCCGCCACCCTGCTGTTCGTGCTGGCCGTCGTGGCCACCCCGCGCGAGGCGTTCTGGGCCTTCGGGCTGTACGCCCTGACGCTGATCGGCCTGGCCCGGATCGGCCGGATCCCGCTCGCCACCCTGGCCAAGCGTCTGGTCATCGAGCTGCCGTTCCTGCTGTTCGCCGTGTTCCTGCCGGTCGTCGGGCACGGCGAGCGGGTCGAGGTCCTCGGCGTGTCGCTGGCCGTGGGCGGGCTCTGGGCGGCCTGGAACATCGTCGTCAAGGGCACCCTGGGGGTGGCCGCGTCGGCCATCCTCGCCGCCACCACCCCGGTGGCCGAGCTGCTGGGCGGGCTGGACCGGCTGCGGCTGCCGAAGGCGCTGACCACCATCGCCGGGTTCATGATCCGCTACGGCGACGTGATCGCCGACGAGGTCAGGCGCATGCGCATCGCCCGCATCTCCCGCGGCCACGACCCTCGCTGGATCTGGCAGGCCAGGGCCGTCGCCGCCTCGGCCGGGACGCTGTTCATCCGCTCCTACGAGCGCGGCGAACGGGTCTACCTGGCCATGGTGTCGCGCGGCTACGCCGGGTCGATGCCGGTGCTCCAGGACCTGGAGGCGACCCGCGGCCAGTGGCTGGCCGCCCTCTCCCTGCCGGCCGCGGCCGCCCTGGTCGCCGCCACCGCCTGGGGGGTGCGCCCGTGACGCCGGTGCCCGCCCTGGAGGTCGACGGGGTCGCGTTCGCCTACCCGGACGGCCACCAGGCGCTGTACGGGGTCAGCCTCCAGATCCGGCGGGGGGAGCGGGTGGCCCTGCTCGGCCCCAACGGGGCCGGCAAGACCACCCTGGTGCTGCAGTGCAACGGGGTGCTCGCACCGGGGGCGGGCCGGGTCACGGTGGCCGGCCTGCCGGTCGCCCCCGAGCACCTCAAGGAGATCAGGCGCCGGGTCGGGATCGTCTTCCAGGACCCCGACGACCAGCTGTTCATGCCGACGGTGGCCGAGGACGTGGCCTTCGGCCCGGCCAACCTCGGCCTTCGCGGCCCCGAGCTGGAGACCAGGGTGAAGGGCGCCCTGGCCGCGGTGGGGATGGAGGGCCATGCCGACCGCCCGCCCCACCACCTGTCGTTCGGGCAGCGGCGCCGGGTCGCGGTGGCCACCGTGCTGGCCATGGAGCCGGAGATCCTGGTCCTCGACGAGCCGTCCTCCAACCTGGACCCGGCCAGCCGCCGCGAGCTGGCCGAGATCGTCACCGGACTGGACATCACCATCCTGATGGTCACCCACGACCTGCCATACGCCCTCCAGCTGTGCCCGCGGGCCCTGATCATGAACGGTGGCACGATCACGGCCGACGGCCCGACGGCGGAGCTGCTGGCCGACGCCGACCTGCTGGCCGCCAACCGCCTGGAGCTGCCATTCGGCTTCGACCCGACGGCCCTCGGCCGCCGCTGACCGGGTCGCGCCGGCCCGGGCGCGGCTCGGGCCCGCGGCGGGTCGATGAACCGATGCGGTCCGGGTTGCGTATGCTTTGCCGATGGACCTGCGTGGGTTGGCCCGCCGGCTCCCGCTGGCCGGTGCGGCGGTCGCCGGGGCGGTGGTCGGGCACGGGCTCGCCTACGCCCTGGCCGTCCCCGAGCCGGGCCGCCGCCTGGCCGTGCTGGCCGGCAGCGGCCACGCCTACTGGTCGGCGGCGATCGCCGCCGCCATCGTGCTCGGCCTGGTGTCGCTCGGGGCCACGCTGGCCCGCAGCTTCCACGCCGGGCTGGGCCCCGGAGGCCGGACGGCCGCCGAGCCGCTGGGCCGCCTGGCCGGCCGCCTGGCCCTGCTCCAGGTCACCATCTACCTGATCCAGGAGCTGATCGAGCGGGCCGCGGCCGGGGTGCCGCTCGGCGGCCCGGTCAACGGCCGCCTGCTGCTCACCGGCGTCGCCGTCCAGCTGCTGGTCGCGGTCGTCCTCGCCCTCGGCCTGGCCTGGGCCGGTCGGGTCGCCGAGGTCGCCGGCCGCGCCCTGCGCCGCCGTCGCCTGCACCGCCTCGACCCCCGACCCGCCCGCCTCCGCCCCAGCGGCTGGGTCCGCCCCGCCATCCTCCTCGCCGCCGGCCTGGGCGGCCGCGCACCGCCCTCGACCTGGGCTCGCTGAGGGCTCGGCCGGAGACTGCACCATCGCGGTCCCCGATCCATGTGGTGTCGAGGAGGACAACGTGAACAAGCGAAGCGCGGTCGTCGTGGCCGTCCTGGCCGTGCTGCTCGTGCCGCTGCTGGCCGCGTCAGCCTCGGCACACGGGGAGCACAAGGTCGACAACTACACCGTCGAGGTCGGGTTCGGCACCGAACCGGCATACGCCGGCGTCACCAACAGCGTCCAGCTGATCATCAGCAACAACGGCAAACCGGTGACCGACGCCAAGGGCCTCAAGGTGGCCGTGACCACCGGCGACGCCGAGGCGAAGGAGATGGTGCTCCAGCCGTACTTCGGCGCCGACTTCGGCGAGCCGGGCGACTACCGCGCCTTCTTCATCCCGACCGCCCCAGGCCCCTACACCTTCAAGGTCACCGGCACCCTCGGCGGCAAGAAGGTCGACCAGAGCTACACCTCGGGCAAGGACGGCTTCGACGAGGTCACCGACCCGGCCGAGGCGCAGTACCCGGTGCGGCAGCCGAGCGGCTCGCAGCTCACCACCCGGCTGGACCGGGAGACGACCCGCCTCAACGCCGCCGCGGCCGCCCACCGGGAGGCGGCCGACCAGGACGTCGCCGAGGCCCGCCGGCTGGCCACCATCGGCCTGGCCGTCGGTGCGCTCGGCCTGCTCACGGCGGTCGGGGTCGGGGTGGTCGCCCTGCGCCGGAGGAGCTGAGGGCGGTGCGGCGTCCAGTGGCCATGCCCCGCGCCCGGTGGCTGGGCAGGCTCGTCCTGGCCGCCATCCTGGCCCTGCCCTGGCTGGTGGCCGCCGGGACGCCGGCGGGCGCGCACGCCCTGCTGCGCGAGTCCGACCCGGCGGCCGGGTCCTCGCTCGACAAGGCGCCGAGCCGGGTCCTGCTCAGCTTCACCGAGCGGCCGGAGCCGGGACTGTCCAGCATCCGCGTGCTCGACAGCGGCGGCCGGCAGGTCGAGCGCGGGCAGGCGTCCCCGGTCAGGGGGTCGCCGCTGGACTTCGCGGTCGGCCTCGGCGACCTGGCCGACGGCACCTACACGGTGAGCTGGCGGGTCGTGTCGCGCGACGACGGCCACGTCACCGACGGCTCGTTCGCCTTCGGCGTGGGGGTCCCGGCACCCTCGGCCACCCCGCAGGCCCAGGCCTCCCCGCAGGGGGCGACCCCGTCGCCGTCGCCGGCGGCGGCCGCCGCCCGCTGGGCCCTCTACGCCGGGCTGACCCTGCTGGTCGGTGCGGTCGTCTTCGGCCTGGCCGTGTCCGGCCGGGTCCTGCCGGCGGGCGCCCGGGTCCTGCTGGCCGTGGCCGCCGGGCTCGCCGTGGTCGGCGGGGCGGCCAGGTTCCTGGCCGAGCAGGCCCGGATCGACGCCCCCCTCGGCACCCTGCTCCACTCCGCGACCGGCCAGGGCCTCCTCCGCCTGGCCGTGGGGGTCGTGGTCACCGCGGTGGCGACCTGGTTCCTGGCCAAGGGCCTGGGACCGGCGGCGCCCGTGCGGGAGCCCGCCCTCGTGGGAGGAGGCCCCCCGGAGGGGGAGCCTGGCCCGGTACCGGATCCCGTGCCGGCCGGCGTCCACAGCCCCCTCGCCGGGGAGACCAGCGCCCCGGTCGACACCTGGCGGCTCGTGCTGGTCGGGGTCGCGGCCGGCGTCACGATGCTGCTCCACATCCTCGTCGGGCACGCGGCCGGGCCGTCCCCGCTGCGGACCGTCAACCTGCTGGTGCAGTGGCTGCACCTGCTCGCGGTGGGCGCCTGGATCGGCGGCCTGGTCTGGCTGCTGGCCGCGCTGCGCGGCCGCGAGCGACCCGAGCAGGTGACCACGGCGATGCGCTTCTCCAAGCTGGCCGCCCCGGTGCTGGGCCTGGTGGCCGTCACCGGCCTGTCCCGGGCCCTGCACCTGGCCGGAGGCTGGCATGGCCTGCTCGACTCCAGCTACGGGCGCTTCCTCGACGTCAAGGTCGCGCTGTTCTTCGGGCTGGTGCTGCTCGGGGCGCTCAACCGCTACCGGGTCCTGCCCGCGCTGGCCAAGGGCGTCCAGCACCTCGACGGGCTGCGGCGCAACGTGCGCGGCGAGGTCGTGCTGGCGGCCTGCATCCTCGCCGTCACGGCCGTCCTCAGCCAGCTGCCGCCGGGCAAGTTCGTGGTCGAGCAGGCCGCCGCCAAGCCGCCGGCCCCGCCCAGCCTCCAGGTCGAGGGCAGCGACTTCGCCACCTCGGTGCGGGTCGCCCTCAGCATCTCGCCGGGCACGCCGGGGCCCAACGGCTTCACCGCCAAGGTCACCGACTACGACTCCGGCGAGGACTGGCCGGCGACCCGGGTCGCCCTGCGGTTCACGCCCCGCGACCAGCCCGACATCGGTCCCTCCACCCTCGACCTGACCAGGTCCGGCGACGGGCTGTGGCGGGGTCAGGGCAGCCAGCTCTCGATCGCCGGAAAATGGGCGGTGGTCGGCCTGATCGAGGGGTCGGGGCCGGCCGTCACCGTGCCCATGGAGCTGGAGACCCGGGCCGTCCCGCAGCCGGTCAAGGTGTCCGAGGTGCCCGGCCAGCCGACCCTCTACACCGTCACCCTGGCGACCGGCGGCAGCCTGCAGGGCTACATCGACCCGGGCCGCCCCGGTCCCAACACCGTCCACTTCACCTTCTTCAACCAGGCCGGGGACGAGCAGCCCACCGACAAGGCGCGGGCCAGGATGACCACCTCCGGCGGGTCCGAGGCGCTGACCCTGATCCGCCTCGGCCCCGGGCACTTCGCCGCCAACATCGACCTCGAACCGGGCCGCGTGTCGTTCGCGATCGACGCCACCACCGGCCGCACCCAGCACAACGGCCGGTTCGAGCAACGCATCGAGTAGAGGGACCACCATGTCGCGACGTCTTCCCCGGACCAGACGGGCCCGAGCCGCCGTCCTGCTCGCCGCCGTCGCCGCCCTCGCCCTCGCCGCCTGCTCGGGCGGCGACGGCGGGTCGGCCGCACCGGCCGCCAGCACCGTCGCCGCCGCCCGCCCGAGCAGCCCGGCCAAGCTCACCATCGAGACCCCCCGCAACGGCCAGACCGTCCGCCAGGCCCGGCCCGAGGTCCGCCTGAACCTGGTCGGGGCCAAGATCGTCAGCCAGACCACCACCCACATCCAGGGCGACGAAGGCCACATCCACCTGATCGTCGACGGCAAGCTGGTCAACATGAACTACGGGCTCAGCCAGCGCCTCCCCCAGCTCACCCCCGGCCAGCACGTCCTCCAGGTCGAGTTCGTCGCCGCCGACCACGCCCCCTTCGAACCCCGGGTCCTCACCCAGGCCGCCTTCCAGGTCGTGAAGTGACCCCCAGCCCCAACCCGGCTCCCGCCCCCTCGCCCGAAGCCCGGGTCCCCGGGTGGGGGAGGCTACCTCACCGGGAATCGGAGGGGTGGCGGATGTCCACAGCCCCCCGGACCAGCACCGCGGTCCTGGTCGGCGGGCTGGTCTTCCTGGTCGGCAGGGTGGCGGTCGGGGGGCTGCCGTTCGCGGTCCCCCTGCTGGCGGTCGCGTACCTGGCGGTGCTGACGGCGGCGCTCGCTGTCGGCGGGCAGCGGGCCGACCAGGCGAACAGGGGGCCGCTCGGGTGGGGGGTGCCGTTGGCGCTGGGCCTGGTGGCCGTCGTCGGGGCCGGGGTCGTGGGGGGACCGGTGGCCGACCGGCGGGTTGGGGGCGTGGCGGTGGGGTTGGCGCTGCTGGCGGCGGTGGCGGAGGAGGCGTTGTTCCGGCGGGTGCTGTATGAGCGGCTGCTGCGGTTCGGGGTCGTGGCCGCGGTGGGTGGGAGCGCGGTGGTGTTCGCGCTGGTGCATCTGCCGGCGTACGGGATGGCGGCGATGCCCGTCGACCTCGGGGCCGCGCTGCTGCTGGGCTGGCAGCGGTACGCTTCCGGCCGTTGGACGGTCCCGGCCGTCACCCACGCCGTAGCCAACCTCCTGGCGGTGACCTAGACGATGCGCCTGCTGCGCCCCCTCGCCCTGCTCCTCGTCCTGCTGCTGGTCGCGGCCTGCACCGGCGACCCGCCGAAGCCGGTCCGGGTCGGGGCCATCTACCCCTTGAGCGGCACCCAGGACATGGGCGGGACCGACGAGCTCCACGGCGTCCAGGTCGCGGCCGAGCTGGTCAACGCCGAGGGGGGCGTCGCCGGCCGGCCGGTCGTGCTCGACCAGGTCGACGTGCCCGAGGCCGACGCCGCCCCCGGGGCCATCAGGGCCCTGGCCGACCGGGGAGTCGACCTGGTCCTCGGCAGCTACGGCAGCACCATCTCCAGCCCGGCGGCCGCGGCCGCCGCCGGCCGGGGCTCGCTGTTCTGGGAGACCGGGGCGGTGGGCAAGCTGGCCGGCCCGGGCGGCGGCGACCGGGTCTTCCGGGTCGCCCCCACCGGCGGCCTGCTCGGCCGGGGCGCCATCCGCTTCGTCGCCGACCAGCTCGCCCCCAAGCTCCACCGCGAGCCGTCCTCGCTGCGCTTCGCGATCGCCGCCGTCGACGACGTGTACGGCCACGCGGTGGCCGACGGCGCCAGGGCCGAGCTGCGCGACCGGGGGCTGACGGTCGCGGCCCAGCTGGCCTACGACCCGCGCCACTACGACCCGGCCAAGGTGGTCTCCCGGATCGCCGCCGCCCGGCCCGACGTGCTGTTCGTCGTCGCCTACCTGGAGGACGGGGTCGCCCTCCGGCGCGAGCAGGTCCGCCAGCACCTGCCCCTGCTGGCCAGCATCGGCACCTCCTCCAGCTACTGCATGCCGGCGTTCGGGGCGCTGCTCGGCCACGATGCCGTCGGCCTGTTCGCCTCCGACAAGCCCGACACCCACGGGATCAACCCGGCCGGGCTCGCCCCCGGCGCCCGCGCCCTGCTGGAGCGGGCCGACGCCGCCTACCGCAAGGCCAACGGCCACTCGATGAGCGCCGCCGCCCTGGCCGGGTTCTCCGGCGCCTGGGCCCTGTTCCGCTTCGTGCTGCCCGAGGCCGGGTCGCTGGCCCCGGCCGACGTGGCCGCCGCGGCCCGCCGGGCCAGGATCCCGGCCGGGGGCCTGCCCAACGGCAGCGGCCTCGAGTTCGCCCCGCCGGGCGGGGCCGACGCCGGCGCCAACCTCCGCGCGGCCAGCGTCATCTGGGAGTGGACGGAGGTGAACCGGCGCGAGGTGACCTGGCCACCCCAGTTCGCCACCGCTCCGATCGCGACCATCCGCCCGTCCCGATGAGCACCCCCAGACGGGAACCGGCGGGCCGGTCGCGGCTGGTCCTGCTGGCCGGGGTCGGGATCCTGGTGCTGTACCTGGCCGGGGCGGCCGTGAGCGGCCGGGCCAGCATCCTGGCCAGGCGGCCGCTGCTGGACGGGCTGGCCCCGCCGACCCCCTACCGCTGGGTCAAGCCGCCCCGGGAGCTGGCGGCCGGCAACAAGCCGCCGGCATCGACCCGCTTCACGGTCGAGCTCACCGCCAACGGGTCCCGGCTCGGCGCCTTCTCGACCAGCGACGGGCAGATCAACCTGGTGCTCAGCGAGGGCGCGGTGGCGGCCCGGCCCGGCCAGACCGGCGTCGAGGTGGCGGTCGACCCGGTCGACCCGGCCACCCTCGGGCCGGCCCCGTCGGGGCTGGTGGTGGCCGGGAACGCCTACCGCATCCGGGCCAGCTACCGGCCGTCCGGGCACAAGGTCGAGGCCCTCGGCGGCCAGTCCAGCGTCGGCCTGGTCTACCCGCTGCTGGCCACCGCCGTGGCCAACCCGGGCGGCCACGTGGTGCTGTCGTCGGCCGACGGCCGGGCCTGGGAGCAGCTGCCGAGCACCGACACGCCCGGCACCCACCAGGTGAGCGCCGGCCTGAAGCGGACCGGGTACGTCCAGGTGGGGGTGGCGCCCGCCCAGGGCGGGTCCGGGACCGACTCCCGCACCCGCATCCTCCTGCTGGGCACCGCGGTCGCGGTCGCCATCGTGGCCGCCGCCCTGGTGCTGCGCCTGGTCGAGCGGCCGCGGGCCAGCCCCCCGCCCCGGGGGCGCCGACGGTGAGGATGCCCCTGCTCCGCAGGGCCGGGCTGGTCGCCGGGCTGGCCCTGCTGCTGGTCGGGGCGGCGGCCGGCCCGGCGGCCGCGCACGCCGTCGGGACCGGGACCGAGGCGAGCAACTACCGGACCAACGTCCACGGCATCGACCAGGGGACGCCCGGGATCTCGGTGCGCGCCCTGGCCGGCGGGCTGCTGGAGCTGACCAACCGGTCCGGCGAGGAGGTGCTGGTGCTCGGCTACCGCCTGGAGCCGTACCTGCGCATCGGGCCGGCCGGGGTGTTCGAGAACCAGCGCTCGCCCAGCACCTACACCAACCGCTCCCGCACCGCCCCGGCCTCGATCCCGCCCGAGTTCAACCCGCAGGCCGCCCCCGAGTGGCGGCGGATCGGCGACGGGCCGTCGGCCGGCTGGCACGACCACCGCGCCCACTGGGCCGGTCCCGACCCGCCGGCCGTGAAGGACAGCCCGGGGGCGCTCCACATGGTGGTGCCCAACTGGGAGGTCCCGCTGCGCCAGGGCGACCGGACCATGGTGGTCCGGGGCGACATCACCTGGGTGCCCGGGCCGGCGCCCTGGCCGTGGCTGCTGGCCGCGGTGGGACTGTTCGCGGCCGCCCTGGCCGCCGCCGGCGGCTACAGCAGGCCGAAGGTCCTGGCCGTGGTCGCCATCGTGGCCGTGGCCGCCGACGTGGTCCACACCGCCGGGGCGCTGCTGGCCTCCACCGCCCCGCTGGCGGCCCAGCTGTACGGGACCGCCACCGCGGCCGCCGGCTGGGTCGTGAGCGGGGTGGCCGCCTACCGCCTGCTGCGCGGGCGCGCCGACACCGGCCTGATCTACCTGCTGCTCGGCGGCGTGTTCCTGACCCTGGCCGGGGCCCTGCCCGACCTGCCGGCGCTGGCCCGCTCCCAGCTCCCCTCCGGCTTCGGCCCGGTCGTCACCCGGGCCGCCATCACCTTCACCCTCGGCCTGGGCGCGGCCATGGTCGTGGCCGGCCTGGCCGGCTTCCGCACCCCCCGCCGGTCGCAAGCCGCCGGGGTAAGCTGAGGGCGTGGTTCGGTTGCGCAGGCTCGGGCGCCGGGTGGTGGTCGCCGGCGTCCTCGCGCTGGCCGGCCTGACGGTCACGGGCGCGGGCGCCGCCCTGGCCGGCCCCCCGGCCGGGTCGCAGGTGCCGGCCCCGACCCCCGGCCGGCTGCTGCTCTCCTGGTCGTTCAACCCCCTGGTCACCGTCGGGCTGCTGGCCGCGGCGATCGCCTACCTCCAGGCCAGGCGGCGCCTGGTTGCCAGCGGGGTGGCCTGGCCGGCCCGGCGGACCGTCTACTTCCTGTCGGGGATCGCCGCCCTCGCCCTGGCCCTGCTGTCGCCGATCGAGGCCTACGACACGGTGCTGTTCTCGGTCCACGTCGTCCAGCACATGCTGCTCACCATGGCCGCGGCCCCGCTGCTGGCCCTCGGCGCCCCCATCACCCTGGCCCTGCGGGTGGCCAAGGGCCGCACCCGCCGCCGCATGGTCCGGGTGCTGCACAGCCCGCCGCTGCGGGTGGTCGGCCACCCGCTGGTCGCCTGGGTGCTGTTCACCCTGACCCTGTACGGGCTCTACTTCTCGCCGCTGTTCGACCTGACCCTGCGCCAGCCGCTGGTCCACGACCTGGTGCACCTGCACTTCATCGCCGTCGGGCTGCTGTTCTGGTGGCCGCTGGTCGGCCTCGACCCGTCCCGCTGGCGCCTGCCCCACATCGCCCGGCTGCTGTTCGTGTTCCTGATGGTGCCGTTCCACGCCTTCCTCGGGGTCGCGATCATGAACAGCGGACGGGTGCTGGCCCCGACCCTGGAGAGCTTCCAGCGCACCTGGGGCCCCACGCCCCTGGCCGACCAGCAGACCGGCGGGGCCATCCTGTGGGGCGCCGGCGACCTGATCGCGATCACCGCGGTGCTGGGCATCCTCATCTCCTGGGCCAGCTACGAGGAGAAGGTGGTCAACGTCCGCGAGGACCGCCGCCTGGCCCGCGAACGCGCCGCCGGCCGTCCCCCCCGCCCCGCGACCCGCCCCCCGGTCCCGTGACCGCCGACCGGGAGGACCTCTCCGGCAGGGTCCGTGACTGGTGGGACGCGGACGCCGCCACCTACGACGAGTCGTCCGACCACGGCTGGGCGGCCGCCTCGCCGGCGGTGCGGGCCGCCTGGAACGCCGCCCTGCACCGGCTGCTGCCGGGCCCGGGGGGCAGGGTGCTGGACGTCGGCGCCGGGACCGGGTTCCTGTCGCTGGCCGCGGCCAGGCTGGGCCACCGGGTCACCGCCCTCGACCTGTCGGGTGGGATGCTGGAGCGCCTGCGGGAGAAGGCAGCCGCCGAGGGCCTGGCGGTCGAGGTGGTCCAGGGCGGCGCCGAGGAGCCGCCGGCCGGGCCGTTCGACGCCGTGATCGAGCGGCACCTGCTCTGGACCCTGCCCGACCCGGAGGCCGCGCTGGCCGCCTGGCGGGCGGTCGCCCCGGAGGGCCGGCTGGTGCTGTTCGAGGGGCTGTGGGGCGGGGCCGACCCGGTCGAGCAGCTGCGCGGCCAGGCCCGGGAGGGGCTGCGCCGGCTGCGCGGGGAGCCCGACCACCACCACGACCACTACCACCCGTCGGTCGTGGAGGAGCTGCCCATGGCCGCCGGGACCCACCCGGACCAGGTGGTGGAGCTGGTCGAGGCGGCCGGCTGGGGGCCGGCCCGGCTGGAGCGGCTGCGCGACATCGAGTGGGCCCAGCTCCTGGGCGTGCCCCCCAGCACCCGCCTGCTCGGGGTGACCCCGCGGTTCGCGGTGGTCGCCGGCTGAACCCTGCACCCGACCCGCCCGTCAGGAGGCGTTCTTCGATGGCAACCACGACCGACCTCGTCTGTCCCAAGTGCCAGGGCCGCATGCGCTCCTACGAGCGCAGCGGCGTCACCGTCGACCAGTGCACCGAGTGCCGCGGCATCTTCCTGGACCGTGGCGAGCTGGAGCGCCTGGTCGACGCCGAGCAGGGCTGGCAGCGCAGCCACCTCGCGTCCCGCGACCGCGACGACGACGACGACCGGGACCGGGATCGGGGGCCGCGCTTCCCCAACCCCTTCGGTGACCGCGACGACGATGATGACGACGACGACCGGCGCCGCTACAGCCAGGGCCCGCGCAAGCGCAAGAAGAGCTTCTTCGACGACCTGTTCGACTAGCCGGCGAGCTCGGCCTCGGGGTCGGGCTGGAGGTCGCGGGTGGCGGCTTCGAGGGACTCGCGGACGGCGCGGCCGTAGATGCTGGCGAGGAAGGCGTAGCCGGCGCTGGAGGGGTGGAACAGGTCGGCGCTGAACATCTCCCGCTTGCCGTGGAAGGCCGACTTGGTCAGCTTGGCGATGTCGAAGACCGAGATGCCGTGGGGGGTCAGCTCGGCCCGGTACAGGCGGGTGAACAGCAGGGCCCGGAGCCCGAGCAGGTCGCGCAGGGGCCGGTGGAAGGCGGCCGCGGTCTCGGCCGGGGGCAGCCCCGAGACGATCACCCTGGCGTTGGGGGCGGCCTCGGCCAGGCCCGCGACCAGCAGCCGCAGCTGGCGCTTGGCCTCGCGGAGGGTGGTCCCGTGGGTGACGTCGTTGGTGCCGACGCAGACCAGCACGATATCCGGCTCCAGGCCCTCCACCTGGGGGAGCTGGTCGAGGACGACGTGGCTGAGCCGGGAGCCGGAGACGCCGAGGGCGTGCAGGCTGACCCGGTACTGGTCGCTCAGGGCCTTGGCCACCCCGTAGGTGAGGGTGTCCTCGGCGGCGTCGGCGCCGACCCCGGCGACCGAGCTGTCGCCGAGGACGACCAGCGTAAGTGGTTCGCCGTCCTCCGGGCCGATCGTGCCGCTGATCTCCAGTGGCGGCTCGGCAGCGGGAAGGAAACGATGACGCCGGGCCGCCACCACCTCAGCGGCCAGCGTCGTTGCAAGAGCGCCCGCACCGAGCAGGGTCGCCCGACCGATGTGCCGGACAGCGATGCCCAACCGCGCCTCCTCGTACGGATTCCAGCGTACGGGCTGCTGACCGGTTTGTGAAGCATGTAACCACCGCATGCGGGGGCAACCTCAGTGGCCGGTTGGCGCGACGGCCAGGAGGCGATCAGGTCGGGGAGCCCTCGCGGTGGGCGCTCCTGTGCGGGCGGCAGCATCCCCGGGATGGCCGCGGCCAGGATCGCCCAGACCTCGGCGGACG
>Ga0307296_10000678_pt1 | contig 16556 bp, 17 predicted proteins | sample ER_DNA_153_FD_194467 | JGI IMG/M metagenome (GOLD analysis project Ga0307296, IMG submission 194467) | Bulk soil microbial communities from the East River watershed near Crested Butte, Colorado, United States - ER_DNA_153 | ecosystem: Environmental > Terrestrial > Soil > Floodplain | place... | reverse complement strand
CTGATCGTCGGTGCCGTGCTGACTGACGAGGTAAGCGACGATGAAATGCGTGTTGATCACCCCGGAGATGGACATCCAGCCACGGGCGATCTCCTCCACGACGAGCGCGTACGTCAACAGCGACTCGCCGAGTCCACCGTATTGCTCGTCGATGGTCAGCCCGAACAGCCCCAACTGCTTCATGCCGTCGACGATGGCGTCCGGGAACGCATCCTTGTGTTCGAGCTCCGTCGCGTACGGCACGATCTCCTTGTCGACGAAGGTGCGCACCGTCGCGAGGATCTCGATTTGCAGGTCGGTGAGTCCGGCGGTCTGAGCAAGGCGGGCCATGCCCGCCAGTATCGGCGCAGGCAGCCGGATCCGCCCAGGGATCTGGCGGGTGAGCTGACTCTCAGCGGCCGAGCTTGGAGCTGTCTATCGTCTGCTCGGCGGGTGGCGGAGTTGGCTCCGGCACGGCGTCGTAGTCGGTGAAGGTGACCTTTCCACTGGACGTCGAGCCGCTTACCGGCTCGGACTCGAGCGGACGGGCATCCTTCGTCGAGACGTACAGGGTGCTGTCGGTGGCGGTCAGCCCGACCGCCTCCTGACCGGCGATCACCCTGGTCGCTGTCTTTGTGAACGGACCTTTCTCTGATGCCAGGTCGTCAACCAACGACTTCTTGGTGATGCTGAACAACCCAGCGAAACGGTCGTCACTGGACGAGCCCTTGATCCACTTGCCCCGCAAGAGCTCGACTATGGCCTCGACGTTCGGCTGGCCGGCTAGAAACTTCCGCCACGCCGCGTCTGATGCCTTGAGGTAACCATCCGTGCCGATCACGATGACCTGGACTTCAGTACCCGACACGGCGACGGTCCCGGCACTTCCGGTGTCCGTCAGACCCAGATCCACGTCGGCGCGGTCCGTTCCAGCCACCACGCTGCCCGCGACCCGAAAGCTCTTGGCTTCGCGAAGCGAAGCGATGGCCTTCGATGCGATCTGGTCCGCCGGCAACGACGCGATGTCGCTTCCCGCAGAGGTCGAGCTCGAGTTGCTGCCGGAGCGCGGTACGCCGCTGGCTCCGGTGCCGCTACTCGAGCTGGAACACCCGGCCACAATCACGCCGACGGCGGCGATCGTCGCGACCGTGATCCGCCCTCGCGAGGTATGCATCCCTATCCTTCTCGCCGAGCCGTGCTGGTTGGTGAGACCGAAAGGCTAGCCTACGGGCGTCTTCTCCTGGATGGTCCGCCGTCGCCTATGACGGCGGCGTGAACGACGAGGTCCGGACCAGCCCGGCGGCGCGGCCCTTGGCCGCCACGACAACCGCCATTTTTCTTGACGCCTCGTCGATCATTTCATCGCCGAGCATGGCCGAGCCCTTGGCTCCGCCAGCTTCCGACGTCGACCATGCGTACGCGTCGAGGATGAGTTCGGCGTGGTCGTAGTCCTCCTGGGTGGGAGCGTAGATCTCGTTGGCCGCATCGATCTGGCCCGGGTGCAAGACCCACTTGCCGTCGAACCCGAGCGCCGCCGAGCGCCCGGCTACTCGACGGAAGCCATCGACGTCGCGAATCTGCAGGTATGGCCCGTCAATCGCCTGCAGGTCATGGGCCCGAGCGGCCAGCAGAATCGACATCAGGATGTGGTGGTACGCGTCGCCGACGTCGTAGCCCGGCGGCTGTTCGCCGACGATGAGCGAACGCATGTTGATCGACGCCATGAAGTCGGCCGGGCCGAAGATGAGCGTCTCAAGACGGGGGGAGGCCGCCGCAATAGCGTCAATGGCGATCAGGCCTTGGGCGTTCTCGATTTGGGCCTCGATGCCGATCCGGCCGACCTCGAGGCCCATCGTTTTTTCGATCTGAGTGAGGGTGAGATCCAGCCACTGCACCTGGGCCGCATCTTGCACCTTCGGCAGCATGATGCAGTCCAGGTTGGCGCCGGCACCCTCGACGACCTCGGTGACGTCGCGATAGGTCCAGTGCGTGGTCACGTCGTTCACCCGAACCACGCGGATGCGGTTTCCCCAGCCGCCTTCGTTCAGCGCCGCGACGATGTTCTTGCGGGCCGCGGGCTTGACGAGCGGGGCGCACGCGTCCTCGAGATCGAGGAACACCTGGTCAGCTGCCAGTGACTTTGCCTTGTCCAGGAACCGGGGGTTGCTGCCCGGAACGGCGAGGCACGATCGTCGGGGACGCAGCGTCTCGGTCATGGTCGCGAGCATGCCACCGAGAGTCCGTCTCGGCGTCGGTGTGGTGGCCGGAGTCACGGTGTCCTATTCCGTCATCTCGACCGGAACGTTGTCGGTCCGCGAGCGGACGACGAGGGCCAGCCCACCGACGAGGAGGATCAGCCCGGGAATGGCACTCAACGGTGGATGCTGGCCCAGCCATACGTAGGCAACGATCGCTGCGCCCGGGACCTCGACCAGAATTGCCAGGCTGATCACGGTCGGACTGGTCGAACGCAGCACGACGTTGAGCAGGCTGTGCCCGAGCAGCTGTGCGCAAATCGTCACGAGCACGATTTTCAGCCAGGCATTGACCGGATACCCGCCTAGCGGCACCCGGCCGACCAGGCATACGAGCAGAAGTACCCCACTGCAGACGGCATAGCAGACGCCGGTGTAGGTCGCCGTGCTCATATGGGTTCGAACGCGAGCGCCGATGCTGAGATAGATCGCCGCGAACAGCCCACCAGCGATGGCGAGTAGGTCACCGGCGAGTGCCCGCGCGGACAGCTCGATGTCCGCGCCGGTAATGAGCCCGGTCGCGATTGTGGCGGCCCCGATGCCGAGCCAGGCCAGTCGCGGCAGCCGTCGACCTTGCCAGTGTGCGATCACAGCGGTGAAGACAATCTGCGTCGATACGAGCGCCGTTGCCGATGCGACGGACGTCAAGGTCACGCTCGGAACCCACGTGGCGAAATGCGCGGCGAGAGCGCAACCAGCGAGGGCCGCTCCGCCGATCGCGCGCGCCGGCATCCTGAATAGTTCCGCCCGGTGTCGCAGTCCGACGACGCCTGCCGTGGGAAGGGCACCCAGCGCATTCCGCCAGAAGGCAATCGCCAGGGCCGGCGCCGCGGTGGCCGCCATCAGCGGTCCCGAGAACGAGATGCCGGTCAGCGCGACGACGAGGAGGACCGCGTCGATCCCTCGCGGGACGCCCAGCGATTCTCGAGTTGTCGACGAGATCTGACTCACCCGTCCAATCCTGGCCAGAGGGCATCGCGTCGCCGGATATCCGGTTGCTCCGACTACTCTGCCCCTCGTGAGCAGCTGCGGGTGGCTGTCGTGAGCGCGGACCGGGTGTTCATCGCCCGGCTCGCTGGCATCGGGGTATTCGACCCGAATGGTGATCAGCTCGGTCGGGTTCGCGAGACCGTCGCGATGCTCCAGCTCGATCGTCCCCCGCGGGTGCTCGGTCTCGTCGTCGAGGTGCAACACCGGCATCGCATCTTCGTCCCGATGGGTCGGGTGACCCGCATCGAAATCGATGCCGTCGTGCTCTCGACCGGCATGGTGAACATGCGGCGTTTCGAACGCCGTACGCACGAGATCCTGGTGCTGTCGGAGCTGCTCGACCGAACCGTGCGGTTGCGTGGTAACGGGCAGCAGGTGACGATCGTCGATGCGGCGATGGAGCGCAACCGCGCACAAGACTGGTTGATCACCCGGCTCGCCGTTCGGGTGGGCGCCAACCGGATCACGCGTCGCCGCGGGCAGCTGCAGCAGATCGACTGGGATGACGTCGACGGCCTGTCGCTCTCCGACACGCAAGGTACCGACAGCCTGCTCTCGGTGCTGTCCGGGATGCGTCCAGCGGATGTGGCCAGCGCCCTGCAGGACCTGCCGGAAAGCCGGCAACGGCAGGTCGTCGCTGCGTTGGACGACGAACGACTTGCCGACGTGTTCGAGGAACTACCCGAAGACGATCAGGTAAGCCTGTTGTCGTCGCTCAGCGACGAGCGGGCCGCCGACATCCTCGAGGCGATGAACGACGACGATGCTGCCGATCTGCTGGGCGAGATGGCTGCGGATGACCAGGAGCGGCTGCTGAAGTTGATGGAGCCGGACGAGGCTGCGCCGGTGCGACGCCTCATGAGCTACGACGACATGACCGCCGGCGGCCTGATGACTACTGAGCCGGTGATCATGCCGCCCGACGCGACTGTGGCCGAAGCCCTGGCCCTCGTGCGCAATCCCGATCTGGCACCGGCTCTCGCGGCCCAGGTATTTGTCGTTCGACCGCCTCAGGCAACGCCGACCGGGCGGTTCCTCGGCACGGCGCATCTGCAACGGCTGCTGCGGGAGCCACCGTCTGCCCTAGTGAGCGCGAGCACCGTCAAGGACACGGATGCGCTACGCCCCGATACTCCTATCGCGGAGATCACCCGCCACCTGGCGACCTATAACCTTCTCGCGGCACCGGTCGTCGACGAAAACGAGCGGCTACTCGGCGCGGTGTCCGTCGACGATGTGCTGGACCACCTGCTCCCCGAGGACTGGCGCGACATCGACGCGGATTCGACCGAGCTCGAGCCCGCGACATTCACGAAGCACCGGACGAGCACCGATGGCTGAGCGTCGCGATCGGCTCGACCAGCCAAAGACGTCGCGGCGCACTCCCCAGGTTCGCTACGACCCGGAGGCCTTCGGCCGGCTGACCGAGAGAATCGCGCGATTTCTCGGCACCGGTCGCTACCTGATCATGCAGACGGTCCTGATCATCTGCTGGGTCGCGTTCAACACGCTGCCGGGACTGCCGCACTTCGACCCATACGCCTTCCTGTTCCTCACCCTGATCCTCTCCCTCCAGGCGGCATACTCGGCGCCGCTGATCCTGCTTGCGCAGAATCGCCAGGACGACCGCGATCGGATCAATCTGGAGCAGGACCGCGCCCAGTACCGGCAATCAGCGGCCGACCTGGACTATGTCGCCCGCGAACTGGCGGCTGTCCGGCTCGCGCTTGGGGAGGTCGTGACGCGCGACTTCTTGCGATCGGAGCTCAGCCGGCTCGACGGCGGACGCGACACGGACCACTAGGGCGCGGGACGTTCGCGCAGCTGGTCACGTCCCGCGGACGATGCCTCGTCCTCGGCGTCCGTTATGTCGGAGTCCTCCGAATCGGCGACCAGGCGGTTCAACAGATCGTGCAGCTGTCGCAACTCGTCGTCGGAGAACTTCGACAGCCAATACTCCTGGACCCCGGCCAGATGAATCGGCGCCGCCCGCCGTAGCCGGTCCAGTCCCGCCGGCGTCAGCACGGTGTACATGCCTCTGGCATCACCTGGAAATGGTTCGCGAACGACGAGTCCGGCGGCCTGGAGGCGGTCGACGAGCCGCGTCAGTCCGGAACGGGACAGCAGCACGCTGTCGGCCAGCTCAGCCATGCGCAACCGCCGGTTTGGTGCCTCGGCCAACTGGAGCAGCACGTCGTACCAGGCGAGCGGCAAACCGGCCTCCGCGGTCAGGTCGCGCTCCAGCCGGCGGACGACCTGACTGTGCGCCCGCAGGAACGAACGCCAGACCTCGATCCGCCAGTCGGAGGGCCGCAACGACGCCCTGACTGTCGACATGCCCCGACATCCTAGGTGGTCACCCGCGCGGACCTTCCACGTGCGGGTGAGACGCTCCGTACGATCGACATATGCCCCATCCGAGCCCTGAGGCGATTCACGCCTCCCTTGCCCGAGTTCTCGACCCCGAGATCCGCCGGCCGATCACCGAACTCGACATGGTCGAGTCGGTGGACATCGCTCCGGACGGTCGAGTGCGCGTCGGCGTGCTGCTGACCGTCGCCGCCTGCCCGATGCGGGAGCAGCTGAACCGAGACGTCACCGCCGCTGTCTCGGCAGTTCCGGGTGTGACCGCTGTGGTCGTGAACCTGGGCGTCATGACCGACACGCAGCGCACCGAGCTGCGCCAGAAACTGCGCGGGAACGCTCCAGAGACCGAGATCCCGTTTGCCAAACCAGGATCACGAACGCGGGTGTACGCGGTCGCGTCCGGCAAGGGCGGCGTCGGCAAGTCGTCGGTGACCGTGAACGTCGCCGCCGAGCTGGCTCGGCGCGGGCTGTCGGTGGGCGTGCTGGACGCCGATATCTACGGATTCTCGGTGCCCCGGATGCTCGGCGTAACCGGGAGGCCCACCCAGGTCGAGCAGATGATCATGCCCCCGGTCGCGTACGACGTGAAGGTCATTTCGATCGGAATGTTCACCCCGGGCAATACCGCGGTCGTCTGGCGCGGCCCGATGCTGCACCGCGCCTTGCAGCAGTTCCTCGGAGACGTGTACTGGGGCGATCTCGACGTTCTGCTCATGGACTTGCCACCCGGCACCGGCGACATCGCGATCTCAGTCGCCCAGCTTGTCCCGTCGGCCGAGTTGCTGGTCGTCACAACTCCGCAGATCGCCGCTCGTGAGGTGGCAGAGCGCGCCGGGTCGATCGCGCTGCAGACCCATCAGCAGATAGTCGGGGTCGTCGAGAACATGTCGTGGCTCGACCTGCCGGACGGTTCCCGCCTGGAATTGTTCGGATCCGGCGGCGGCCAGGCCGTGGCCGACTCCCTGGCCGTTGCCACCGGCACCCGCGTGCCACTCATCGGTCAGGTGCCCATCGACCAGCGGGTACGGGAAGGCGGCGACGACGGGCGGCCGGTGGTGCTATATCAGCCGGACTCGCCGGCCGCCGAGGCGCTGCGCTCGGTCGCCGACATGCTCGCCCGACGTCAGGCCAGCATCGTCGGCCGCCCGCTGGGCCTGACGCCGAGCCGCGCGTAGGCGCCTAGACCGCAAACCCGCGCCTCGGCGCGGACAACCCTCCCGACCGCCGGTCGGCTCGCGCGCCCTCATGGAGCACGCCTCGACGGCTCGGCGCCTCGACGGCTGTCATCCGATTGATGGACAGCCGGATCAGCCGGTCAAGCCACCGACCGGCCCATCCTGCCGCGCCCCGGCCGGCCGGAGACTTTAGACAACCGGCAACCGCCGACGAAATCCCCTGGCCGCAGGCCGATATCCCCAACGAGGTGGATCATGTCCAGCACCACGACTCTTCCCAACCACTACTACGACAGCCCGTTCACCGCCGCTCCGATGCCGATGGCGCCGGCGCCTCGTGCCGCCGCGCCGCGGCTACGACTCGACCAGATGCGCTACTGGGTCGGCGCTGTCATCACGGCGATCGTCGCGGCACTTGCCGGTGTCGTCGGCCTCGTCATCACGCACGGCATAGCTCGCGTGCCGGTTCTCACGCAGGACAATGGGCTGCTGACGCCGGTCCACGCCGTCAGCTACGGCCTCCTTGCCGCCGGCATCGCGTTCGCGGCAGCCGCGCTCTACAACGCGATGCTGCACATCGCGCCTCGGCCGACGCTGTACTACTGCTGGCTCACCGGCCTGCTGACTGTCCTCGCCACCCTCATCCCGTTCACCATGTCGGCGGCGCACCTCAGCGCACAGGTCGCCCTGGCCGGCACGAACCTGTTGGTAGGACTCGTGATTGTGATCCTCGTGCCTTTCGCGGCGCAGTCCGCGACGGTGCGCAGCTGACGCCGATCACACCAAATCGTTCGACCTGGGATGTCTGGGGGGCGTCCCAGGTCGAACTCTGTGCGGACGAGGACGCTGGTGTCGCGACACTAGGTCGCGTCGTCGTCGAACGGCGCTTTCTCGCCCCGCCCGAGCGGCCGCTGACCAGGTGGTGGGGCGGCGCGTGTCGGTGGCGGCGGCTCGTCCGACATGGCATCGCGCAGCGTGGCTCGCGGGTTGAGCTCCGACAGGTCCTCATCCCCGAGGAGCACCCGCTGGATCGCCGTGCGGGGATTCAGCGATCGCAGGTCCAGGTCCGCGAACTCAGGCCCGAGCTCGTCCCGTAGCTGGGTGCGCGCCCCGGTCGCCATCTCCCGCAAGCCGCGCAACATGCGGGCGGCGTCTCGGGCGAGGCTGGGCAGCTTGTCCGGACCGATCACGATCAAGCCAATCAGAGCCAGGACCAGCAGCTCCATCGGCCCGATGTTGAACACGAGCCGAGTGTAAGCCGGAAACGCGATGTCGGAGAGTTGAGCGGGAAATCCTCAGACGCTTGACAGAGTGACGGCTACGTCGGACTCCTGGCTGCCACGGAAGAAGTGCATCCGCACGGTGTCGCCCGGCTTGTGCGCCTGCACGGCGACGGTCAGTTCGTCCCCGGACTCGATGAGCGTGTTATCTACAGCGGTGATCACGTCGCCGGGCTTCAGCCCGGCCTGGGCGCCCGGACCGTTCGGGGTCACCTGCAGCACGTAAGCGCCGTCGCGGCTGCCATCGGTGACGCTACGGGCGGAAATGCCGTCGGACGCATGCACGGCCTTGCCGGTATGGATCAGTTGCTGGGCTATGTCGCGGGCGGAGTTCATCGGAATAGCGAATCCAACACCGATGCTGCCGCTCTCTCCGCTTCCACCGAGGGACGCGATCGCCGAATTCACGCCGATCACGGCGCCGGACGCATCCACCAGAGGGCCGCCGGAGTTGCCCGGGTTGATGGCGGCGTCCGTCTGGATCGCGTCGATGACCGCGTCCGTGTCGCTGCCGTCACCGGAGAGATGTACCGGGCGGTCGATCGCGGAGACTATGCCGGACGTCACCGTGCCTCGCAGCCCCAGCGGCGAGCCGATGGCAATGACCGGATCCCCGACCGCGACTTTGGACGAGTCGCCCAGGCTGGCGACCGTGAGGTCGGTGCGGGTGACCTTGAGCACGGCGAGGTCAGTAAGCGGATCCCGGCCGACGATCTTCGCCGGCTCGCTAGCGCGGTCGCTGTAGGTCACCCGGATCGTGCCGGATGTCGCGGCCACCGAAGCCACGTGATTGTTGGTCAGGATGTAGCCGCTACGGTCGATCACGAACCCGGAGCCGGTCCCAGTGACGCCGGATCCCTGCACATCGATGGATACCACGGCCGGTGACACGCGCTTGGCGATGTCTGCCACCGACCCCGGTGGACGGTTTGCCGGCGATCCCGCTGTGCCGAGCGTCACACCACCGTTGGTCAGCACTCGGTTGGATCTCTCGGCCAACCACCAGCCGGCTCCGCCGCCCACAACTCCGGCCAGCAGCCCAGCGATCAACGTCAGCAGCAGCGCACTGAGCCCGAATCGGCCCCGACCAACGGCGCGCGGCTCCTTCGTCTTCGCCGGCTCCGGTTCGGTTACCTCCTGGTCGGCGTGCTCCGTATCGACGTCGGGGGAAAGCTGCAGCAAGCCGTCGGACGTGAAAATCGCCGGACGCCCCAGCCAGAACGGCGTAGCCGGGTCCCGCCACGGGTCTCGCGCCGCATCCGGCTTCCACCAAGGCGACTGCGCCTTGTGCAGGGTGGGCCATATCCGGCTGCCGAGCGGCGCCTCGAAGCCCTCGGCGCCCGCCCCGGGCGTCGTCGGGCCGAAGGATCGGGCGGTGCGCTCGTCGACCGGCGGCAGTGGCATCCGGTGGGTCGGAGGCATGCGCTCGCCCGGCATCGGAGCGAACACCGCGGAGCTACCGGCCGGGCGGCTGAACTCGGCCCGCTCCTGCGGAGACACCGTCGGCGGTGGCGGGCGGTAGTCCGAATCGTCGACGCGCGGGGCGAACGAGCCACTGACGCCGGGCGGACGCAGATAGTCCGCGTCCTGCCCACCGCCCGGCTGCTCGCCAGGCAGGGCGTCCGCCCTGTCCTCACCCATCTGGTGCTGCGCCTCCTCCGGCAATCACGCCGTCTGATCGAGTTTGCCTTACCGAGATAACCCCCGCCCACCCAGCGGTTGCTGAGAGAGGCAGACGTGTTGGCAGAGCATGTACGGCGTGCGCCTCGCGGCCCGCGACGGAACCGCGGCCTTACGGGCGGGCGGGCTCGTCCTGCGGCGAGGAAATGAACGCCGGTGTAACAACCAGGGCTGGCTCGATGGCGGCGGCAGCCGTGCGGACCGGCTGTTGGTCCACCTCGGCCGGCGAGGCCGGAGCAGCTGGCGACGTGCCGGTGCCGTCGGACGCGCGCAATCCAGCCGTCAGGACGGTCACGGCAGCGACCGCGACGACTGTGGCCATGCCCACACTGCCGAAGCGTGCATACCGACGGGAGCGCGGGGCGATCGACGGGGTCAAGCCCACCGGGTGAGCGGACATGGTGGCGGCGTCGTCCCGCGGCGCAATTGACGTGCCATGAGCCGGAAATGCCGCAGAGCCATCCGGCGAGAGCGCGAGAGGCGTCGACGTGAGGACGGTCGTCGCCGGCACAGCGCGGAGGCGGTCGAGCAAGCCGCTCGGCAACGCTGGGAGTGGCGCGTCGCGAAGCGCGAATACCGCCTCCCGCTGGACGCTCACCGCATAGGCGCACTCCGGGCACTCGGCCAGATGACGCTCGGCGCGCAGGCGCGCAGTCCTGCCGAGAACACCGTCGGCGTACGCGGCGACGGCCTCGTCGGACAGGTGCTGCACAGGGAAGTTCATGGTCGGTCGGCCGCTCCGGTCAGTCGGGCGGCGGGGACGGGCTCGGTGCCGGGCTCAACGGGGCGAACGCCCGGCGCGCGGTGCGCGAGCGCTTCGCGTAGCAGCACGCGGCCGCGGTGGATCCGCGAGCGCACGGTACCCACCTTGATGCCGAGGGTGGCCGCGATCTCTTCGTAGGAGAGCTCCTCCAGGTCGCACAACACAACGGCGGCGCGGAAGTCAGCGGGTAGGGCGTCGAGAGCCTGCTGGATCTCCGGATCGAGATGCATCTCGGCATAGGCCTGCTCCGGCCCGGCGGAGTTCGACGCCAGCCGGTCACCGGCATCGTCGGGCAGCGCGTCGAATCGGATGCGCTGCCGGCGTCGGACCATGTCGAGGAACAGGTTGGTGGTGATGCGGTGCAACCAGCCCTCGAATGTTCCGGGGGTGTACTCAGCGAGCGACTTGAAGACCCGGACGAACGTCTCCTGGGTCAAATCCTCAGCGTCGGCGCGGTTGCCAGACAGCCGATACGCCAAGCGGTACACGCGATCGGCGTGCTCCCGAACCACTTCGTCCCACGTGGGCGGTACCCACTGGGCGGCGATCGCGGCCTCGGTCACCTGTTCACCTCGTCTGCCGATACTGGTGCAATACAGGGAACCAGCTCTGGCGTCCACGCGGTGCAACGCCTCAGCGTTCCTTAACGTTCCCGGCGCGCAGTGGCTGCGGCGCTGGGCAATATCGTGCCGAGGTGGCCCTGGAGAATCCTGAGCACCACATCGGTATTACCTGTGAGCCATCACGGAGGACGGATACCGTCACCTGAGAACAACAGCCCGTCCCATCATCGACAAGCAGGCCCTTACGCTCACCGTGTGCACCGATACACGCCGGAAGCAGACCGCTCCGCCCAGGCACTCGCCGACTGCTGCCTCGACCGGCTGGCCCGGATGCATCCACTCAACCGTCCGGCCACTCCCGAACAGCTCGAGGCCGCAGCCGGCGCGACGGTGCTTCCCCACGGGCTCGGCGCCGACGAGGCGCTGCGTCTTTGGACGGACGTACTCGCGCCGGCGTGCCTGTCCGTCGACCACCCGCGATACCTGTCCTTCATCCCGAGTGCGCCATCGACGGCGGCAGCCGCGTTCGACATGCTCGTCGGCGCGTCGAATGTCTACGGCGGATCGTGGCTCGAGGGCTCCGGGGCGGTCTACGCCGAAAATCAGGCGCTGCGCTGGATCGCCGAACTGGCCGGTCTTCCACCCACGTCCGGCGGAGTATTCGCGCAAGGCGGGACGGTCGCCAACCTGTCGGCTCTCGTAGCTGCGCGGGAAGCGGCCCTCGAGCGGCGCGGCTCCCGCCGCCCGCCACGCTGGGCGGTCTGCCTCACCGAGGAGACCCACTCGTCGGTCAAACATGCCCTGCGCGTGGTGATGGACGTTGAGGTCATCGAAATCCCCGGCGACGAGCGCGGCCGCATGACGGGCGAGGCGCTCCGCCGGGCCGTCTCCGAGCTGTCCGCCAGCACGGTCGACGGCATCTTTGCCGCCGTGGCCACGGCCGGTACCACGAATGTCGGCGGGGTCGATGACATAGCCGGCATCGCCGACGTGGCGGCCGATCATGGCTGGTGGCTCCATGTCGACGGCGCCTACGGCGGTGCGGGGCTCGCCGCGCCGAGCATCCGCCACCTGTTCCGCGGCATCGACCGGGCCGACTCGTTCATCGTCGATCCCCACAAGTGGCTGTTCGCGCCGTTCGACTCGTGCGCCCTCCTCTATCGCGACCCGGTTCTGGGTCGCGCTGCCCACACTCTGCACGCCGGCTACCTCGACCCGGTTACCGCTCCGGACCAGTGGAATCCCTCGGATTTCTCGATTCAGCTCACCCGCCGAGCCCGAGGGTTGCCTTTCTGGTTCTCCCTCGCCGTACACGGCACTGACGCCTACCGCGACGCAATCGAGCAGACGTTGGACGTCGCCCGAGCCGGGGCCGCGATCATTCGAGCCGCCGACCATGTGCGGCTACTGGTCGAGCCGGACCTGTCGGTACTGATCTTCGAACGGATTGGGTGGTCGGCGGACGACTACGCGCTCTGGTCGGCCCGGCTGCTGGCCGAGCAAGTGGCTTTCGTGACGCCTACCCGGCACCGCAATCAGCCGTGCACGCGCTTCGCGATCGTCAACCCGCTCACCACGGCTGATGATCTGGCGTTGATCATCGAGTCGATGCAATGACGTACTCGGCGATAGCTAGCATCTGACGTCATGACCGAACCCAAAATCGGCGTCCCTAGCCTGGCTTTCGTCGAGAAATGGGTCGAGGAGGACGAGCCGTTGCAGACGGCTCGCCAGAACGCGGCAGAACTCGGAACGTGTGTGCCGATCGGCTCCGGCACGGGCGCGGCCCTTCGGTTCCTGGCCGCGGCGATTGACGCGAAGGCGGTCGTCGAAGTCGGCACGGGCGCCGGAACGTCAGGAATCTGGCTGCTTCGCGGAATGCGTCCGGACGGCGTGCTCACCACGGTCGACATCGAGGGCGAGCACCAGCGGCTGGCCAAACAGGCTTATGCCGCCGCGGGCATCCCCTCGACCCGCTACCGGCTGATCAACGGCCAAGCGGGAGATGTACTTCCGCGATTGACTGACGGCGCCTATGACCTGGTATTCGTTGACGCGGACAAGACCGGCTACGGCGACTACCTCGAGCAAGCTGTTCGGCTGCTTCGGCCCGGCGGAGTCGTGGCGTTCGACAACGCCCTGCGCGCGGACCAGGTTGCGGACCCGACGGTCCGGGACGTGGCGACGGTCACGGTGCGCGAGGTCGTGCGTTCGGTGCACGACAACGACCAGCTCGTCCCCGCCCTGCTACCCGTTGGGGACGGATTGCTGGTCGCCGTCAAGCGCTAGGGCTGTCCGGCCGGATCCGCCAGTACTGTGGCCCATCGAAATGGTCTGCTATGTCGACGCGGTGCGGTCATACCCCACCGCCGGGCTGCGCTTCGGCGAGTACTGCCATCTACTGGCTGACTCCCGCGAAGAGCTGCATGCGATGGCTGACCAGCTGGGCATGCCGCGGCGGTTCTTCCAAGAGCATCCGTGGCGGTGGCACTACGACCTGCCGGAGCACCTGCGGACCGACGCGGTACGGCTCGGCGCCCGCGAGGTGTCCATGCACGAGGTCGGCGCGCTGCTGCGCGCTCGTCGGGCGAGGCTCCCGGCCGATGCCTGATGAGCTGATCGCCACCGACCTGCTGCGTATCGCGCGTGACCCCGGCACTGGACGGCTCGTCCGGCGCAACACCCTCGCGGTCGGACTCCGAGCCGCGTTGTTCGCCGAACTCGCCCTCGCCGGGCAGATCGTGGACAACGCAGGAGCGCCCCACGCGATCAGCGCCGCACCGAACACGCACCGGTTTCTCGACCAGATCCGGGACGCGGTGGCTGCCCGGCCCGAGGTCTCGTGGCCTCGATGGTTTCGGCATGTACACGGCGACCGCGTCGCGTTGGTCGACGAGCTGATCAATGACGAGTTGTGGACGCCGGTGGGAAGGCACCGCTATACCGACGTGGACGCCGCGCGCATGCTCGACCGCGCTCGCCGAGTGACCGCCGTCGGGGCATTGCGCACGCCGCCCGCGGATTCTCCGGACGCGGTCCTCGGCATGTTGCTGGTGATTTGCGGCGCGACAGCGGTCCCCGAGACGATCGGACGGCCCCCGGCCCGCCCATCGCCCCGGCCGAAGGCGATGCGGAAGGAGTTGCGGCCGCTGCTGGACGCCATCGGCCCGGGCGACGATCCGGTGCGGGTAGCGGTGCAATGTGCCGTCGGAGCGGGCGCCACCGTCGTCCGAAAGGTGCGGCGAGGGCACATGGTGGCATGACCATTCCGCGTCCGCTTGCTCGCTTACCGTAAGTTCGACACGTGCGCATCACAGTGCTGGCCGGGGGCATAGGCGGCGCGCGCTACCTGCGGGGAGTTCGTGCCGCCCATCCTGCCGACGAGGTCATCGCGATCGTGAATACCGGCGACGACATCACGCTGCACGGGCTGCGAATCTGCCCGGATCTGGACAGCGTCATGTACACGCTCGGAGGCGGTATCGACGCGGAACGGGGTTGGGGCCGGGCCGAGGAGAGCTGGCGCATTCGCGACGAGCTGGCGACGTACGGGGTAGAGCCGACCTGGTTCGGCCTCGGCGATCTCGACATCGCGACCCACCTGGTACGGACGCAGATGCTGGATGCTGGATATCCGCTCTCCGACGTGACCTCTGCACTGTGCGATCGCTGGAAACCGGGTGTGCGCTTGCTCCCGATGAGCGACGAGCGCTGCGAAACGCACGTGATCGTCGAGCTGCCCGATGCTGGTCGGCACGCCATCCACTTCCAGGAGTGGTGGATCCGTTATCGCGCGGCCCTGCCGGCCCACGCGTTCGTACAGGTCGGCCTGGATGATGCCAAGCCGGCGCCCGGGGTGCTGGAGGCCATCCTGCACGCCGACGTCGTGCTTATCGCACCTAGCAACCCGGTGGTCAGTATTGGGACGATCCTCGCCGTGGCGGGAGTCCGGGATGCGGTGTCGACGACAGCCGCGCCCGTCGTCGGCGTCTCCCCCATCATCGGTAGCGCGCCGGTGCGGGGCATGGCCGACGCGTGCCTGGCCGCGATCGGCGTCGAGGTGAGCGCAGCCGGCGTCGGCCGGCACTATGGCTCCCGCGGATCGGGCGGCGTGCTCGACGGCTGGCTGGTGCACAACAGCGACACGGCCGACGTGCCTGGCGTGGCGGTCCGCTCCGTCCCGCTCCTCATGTCGGATGACGCCGCGACCGCCGGCATGGTCCACGCTGCCGTGGAGCTGGCCGGTGTCTGACTTCCCGCCCGCCGACCACGGCGCCACTCGCCTCGAGATCCTGCCGGTCACGGGAATGCCGGATCTGCGGCCCGGTGACGATCTCGTCGCTGCCGTCGCCGATGCGGCACCACAGTTGCAGGATGGCGACGTACTGGTGGTGACCTCCAAGGCCGTATCGAAGATCGAGGGCAGGCTCATCACGTTGCCGACCGCCGACGCCGATGTGCGCGAGCAGGCGCGACGGGAGGCGGTGGACGAGGAATCGGTGCGGGTGATCGCCACCCGGGGCGATCTGCGGATCGTCCAGAACCGGCAAGGGCTCGTGCTCGCCGCCGCGGGCGTGAACATCTCGAACGTCCCCCGCAACGAACTCGCACTGCTGCCCGTCGATCCGGACGCCTCCGCCGCCCGGCTGCGGGAGGGGCTGCGGGCCAAGCTAGGCGTCGATGTCGCCGTCATTGTCAGCGACTCCATGGGCCGGCCGTGGCGAACTGGCATCACCGACGCGGCGATCGGAGTGGCTGGACTCAGTGCGGTATTCGACGCTCGAGGTCAGTTGGACGCACACGGCAACCTCCTCGAGGTGACCCAGGTTGCCGTCGCCGACGAGATCGCTGCCGCAGCCGATCTGGTCAAGGGCAAGCTGCGCGGTGTTCCCGTCGCGATCGCGCGAGGGCTTGCCGTCAACGGCAAGCTGCCTGATGACGGGCTGGGCAGCGCGGCGCTCGTCCGCAGTCCGGAGGAGGACATGTTCCGGCTGGGCACGGCCGAGGCGATCGCTGTAGGACGAACGGAGGCCGGCGGCCCCACCGTCGAGCCACCACTGCTGCACGCGGATGCTGTTGTCGTCGTGGCGATGTTCGCCTCAGAAACGGCGGCAGAAGCGTCCGTACAGCAGGCATTCCTCGCTTTCCTCGCCGCCCGCCCAGATGCGATGTGGCGCTCCTGCGTGCCCGGCCATCTAACGGCCAGTGCGCTCGTGCTCGATCCGGCACGACGATCGGTGCTGCTCACGCTCCACCCTCGCCAGGGACTGTGGTTGCAGCTCGGCGGGCACTGTGAGCGAGGCGACCGTTCATTACTGGACGCTGCCGCCCGCGAGGCGCGCGAGGAGTCGGGAATCGGCGCTTTGTCCTTCGACCCGCGACCGATCAGCCTCGACGTGCACTCGCTGACGTGCTCGCTCGGCGTGCCGACCCGGCATTTCGATGTCACCTACCTGGCGATCGCTCCCGACAGCGCACCACTGTCGCAAAGTCACGAGTCGCTA
>Ga0307296_10000675_pt1 | contig 16570 bp, 17 predicted proteins | sample ER_DNA_153_FD_194467 | JGI IMG/M metagenome (GOLD analysis project Ga0307296, IMG submission 194467) | Bulk soil microbial communities from the East River watershed near Crested Butte, Colorado, United States - ER_DNA_153 | ecosystem: Environmental > Terrestrial > Soil > Floodplain | place... | reverse complement strand
CGATCGACAGCACGTCGCCGGCCCGCAGCCGGCGCCGGTCGGGGATGCCGTGGACGATCACCTCGTTGACCGACAGGCACAGGCTGGCCGGGAACGGGGTGGGCGCGAACCGGGGGTGGTAGCCGAGGAACGAGGCGGTCGCGCCCTCGCCGGCGATGGTCCGGGCGCCCAGCTCGTCCAGCTGGCGCAGGGTCGCCCCGGGCCGCACGGCGGCCACCACCCGCTCCAGGGTGCGGGCGACGACCCGGCCGGCCTTGCGCATGGTGGCGATCTCGTCCCGGGACTTCAGGATGACCATTGCCGCTCCTCGGCGTCGTCGTCGGCCGCGGCGCCGGGCCGGTGGCGCTCGCGCAGCCACAGCCACAGCGAGCCCCCCACCACCACGGCCACGGAGATCCAGCCGTTGCGGGACAGCCCCAGCAGCCGGAAGGTGGTGTCGGTGCGCAGCAGCTCGAGCCCGAACCGCCCCGCCCCGTACAGGATGAGATACAGCAGCGACAGGCTGCCCGGGCGCAGCCGCCGGGTGGCCGACACCCGCAGCAGGATGGCCACCACGACCAGGTCGTACAGCGACTCGTACAGGAAGGTGGGGTGGAAGGTGGCGAAGGAGGCGTAGCGCTCGGGCCGGTGGGCGGGGTCGACCTCCAGCGCCCAGGGCACGGTGGTGGGGGTGCCGAACAGCTCCTGGTTGAAGTAGTTGCCCCAGCGGCCGAAGGCCTGGGCCAGGGGGATGGCCGGGATGGCGGCGTCCAGGGCGCGGAGCACGGGCAGGCCGCGCCGGCGGGCCACCCACAGGCCGGTGAGGATGCCCACGGTCAGCCCGCCGTACAGGGCCAGCCCGCCCTCCCAGATGGCCAGCACGTGCGGCCAGCGGCCGCGGAAGTCGCCGGTGTGGGTGATCACATAGCCGAGGCGGCCGCCCAGGAAGCCCGCGATCACCGCCCAGATGGCCGGCCGCTCCAGCTCGCCCGGCTTGCCCCCGGCCTCGACCCAGCGCCGGTTGGCCAGCCAGAACGCGGCCAGCACGCCCGCGGCGATGCACAGCCCGTACAGGTGGAAGAACAGCGGCCCCAGGTGGAAGCCGTTGGTCGGCGGGGCCGGGATGAAGGCCAGCGGCGACGTCATGGCTCCAGGGCCCCGGCGACGGCCTTGTCGACGGCGGCCAGCACCTCGGCGTCGAGGCGGCGGCCGGCGGCGGCGCAGGTGTCGTCCAGCTGCTCGGGCCGCGACGCCCCCACGATCGCCGAGGCCACCGCGTCGGTGCGCAGCACCCAGGCCAGGGCCAGCTGGGCCATGGTCAGCCCGGCCTCGTCGGCCACCACCCGCAGCCGCTCGACCGCGTCCAGGACCTCGTCGGTGAGGAAGCGGCCGACGAAGGCGCCCATCTTGCGCGACGCGGCCCGGCTGTCGGCCGGGGGGACCTGGCCCTTGCGGTACTTGCCGGTCAGCACCCCCTGGGCCAGCGGCGACCAGACGACCTGGCCGACGCCCTCGCGGGCGCACAGCGGCAGCACCTCGTCCTCGATGCGCCGGCGCAGGATCGAGTACTCGGGCTGGTTGGAGACCAGCCGGTCCAGCCCCAGGTCGTCGGCCAGCCCGAGGGCGTCGCCGATCTGGGCGGCGGTCCACTCGCTCACCCCGACATAGTGGACCTTGCCCTGGCGGACCAGGTCGTCCAGGGCCCGCAGGGTCTCCTCCAGCGGGGTCTCGTCGTCGTAGCGGTGGCACTGGTACAGGTCGAGGTAGTCGGTGCGGAGCCGGCGCAGGCTGGCGTGGCAGGACTCCATGACGTGCTTGCGGGACAGGCCGCGGTCGTTCGGGCCGTCCCCGACCGGGAAGTAGACCTTGGTCGCGAGCACGTAGGAGGAGCGGGGGAACCCGGTCAGGGCCTGGCCCATGACCTCCTCGGCCGCCCCCCGGCCGTAGACGTCGGCGGTGTCGAAGAAGTTCACCCCGAGCTCATAGGCGCGGGCCACGCACGCCCTGCCCCGGTCGGCCTCGACCCCGACCCCGTAGGTCAGCCAGGAGCCGAGCCCGATCTCCGACACCCTGACCCCGCTGGCCCCCAACCGCCGGTACTCCACCTGCCGCCGCGCCTCCTTCAGCTCGTCTCCTGCCGCGGCCGGCCGACCAGCTGGCCGCCGCCCCGCACCACCAGCTCGTCGCGGAGCGCCCACAGCACCGGGAAGAACCGGTAGCGGGTGGTCCGCTGCAGGTAGGCGATGGCCATGCCGCCGGTACCGCGCGCGTGGTCGCCGAGGGTACGCTGCACCAGCGCCACGTGCTCCTGGCGCCAGCGGGCCCAGCGCTCGTCGTAGTCGACCAGGGCCTCGCAGACCAGGTAGAAGTCGGTCCGCCGGCCCGGGCCCGTGTAGAAGTCGGCCCAGCTCTGGACGCCGCCGATGCCCAGGCGGGCGGCCGCGGCGGCGTGGGCGTCGGCCAGGGACCGCTCCTGCAGGCGGGTGGCCAGCGGCTCGGGCAGGGCGCCGCCGTACTCGACCTCCAGCGCCTTGAGGTACGCCGGCTCGCGCAGCCCCGAGCGCAGCTCCAGCTCCCGGAACTGGACCGACTGGGAGCCCGAGGCCGTCCCCAGGTAGCTGCGGAACTGGTGCAGCTCCCACGGCGGCAGGGTGTGCAGGCTGCGCATCTGGTCCAGGGTGTGCTCGAGGGTGTGGTTGACCCGCCCCAGCAGGGCCAGGGCGTCGGGAAAGGCGTCGGCGTCGAGCCGCTCCACGATCCGCCCCAGGTCATGCAGGAGCAGCTTCATCCACAGCTCCAGCGCCTGGTGGACGACGATGAAGTGGAGCTCCTCGGGATGGGGCGGCCGCGACCGCGGCCGCTGCAGCGCCAGCAGCTCGGGGACCCGCAGGTAGCTGCCGTAGGTCAGCTCGTCGGTGTCCATCGACCCCCCTTGGTCGCGGCGGTCCCGACAAGAGCCTATCGCTGGTCGATCTGGAATTGCCCGCGCGTCCCCCGCTGCCTAGCATGAGCACAGACGCATGTCCTCCGTCGAAGGGAGCAGCCGGGTGCGCAGGACCGCGACCCTCCTCGGCGGCATCGCCGTGCTCGCCCTGCTGCTGACCCCGACGACCGGGACCGCCTCCTCCCGGCACGGCGCCGCCCTGGCCGCCCAGCAGCAGCCGGCCGACAGCCCGGCCCTTGAGGCCCGCGGGCGCGAGCTGTACCAGAACGCCTGCGCCTCCTGCCACGGCCCCGACCCGGCCGGGGCCAGCTACTACGCGACGGTGCCGTCGCTCAACGACGTCGGCGGGGCGGCCGCGGTCAACTGGGCGCTGCGCACCGGCCGCATGCCCTGGAAGGACAACAAGGGCCCGGCCATCGAGCGGGGCGAGCCCCGCTTCGGCGAGGAGGACATCCGCGCCCTGACCACCTACGTCGGCAAGGCGGTCGGCGACGCCCAGATCCCCGACGTCGACCCGGCCCGCGGCGACCTGCAACGGGGGCGGCAGCTGTACGGCCAGGCCTGCGCCGCCTGCCACGGCATGAACGGCGCCGGGGCCGCCCTCGGCGGCCAGAACATCGCCGTGTCCCTCCAGGACGTCCACCCCCAGGACGTGGCCGAGGCGATCAAGATCGGCCCCGGGCAGATGCCGGTCGGCGGCGGCCTGACCGACTACGAGTTCGGCACCGCCGCCAGCCAGCAGGAGGTCGACGACATCGCCGCCTACGTCGAGAGCCTGCGCACCCAGCCCTACAACGAGGGCGGCGCCCCCATCGGCGGCAAGGGTCCGGTGCCCGAGGGGTTCGTGGCCTGGGTGATCGGGCTGGGGATCCTGGTCGTGGCCGCCCGCTGGATCGCCGGGCGGGGCTGAGACCGGATGACCGACAGCGACCAGCAGGGGAGCGAGCGGGTGGACGTCGACCGCCAGAGCGAGCAGGGACCGGCGCTCACCGGTGGCCAGCGCAGGGCCGAGCGGCGGGCCGCGGTCGCCCTGGGCGTGGCCATCCTGGCCGGGATCGGGCTGTTCATCGTCTACTTCGCCGGCGGCCAGACCCAGGTCGAGGGTGTCCTGTTCTTCATCGCCTTCGGCGGGCTCGGGATCGCGCTCGGCATCTGGGCCAACCACCTGCTCGACGCCCGCGAGGTGGTCGAGGAGCGGCACGAGCTGACCAGCGGCGCGGCCGGCCGCCAGGCCCTGGGGGACGCCCTGACCGAGGAGGTCGGGCCCGTCCTGGGCCGCCGCTCGGTGCTCATCAAGCTGCTCGCCGGGGCCGGCGGGGCCCTTGGGCTGGCCCTGCTGCTGCCGGTGCTGTCGCTCGGCCCGGCCCCCGGCAACAGCCTCAAGGTGACCCCCTGGACCAGGGGCAAGCGGGTGGTCGACGAGAACGGCGAGCTGGTCACCGTCGACACCGTGCCCGAGGACGGCTTCCTTACCGTGTTCCCCGAGGGCCACGAGGGCACCGCCGACGCCCAGACCCTGCTCATCCACGTCCGGCCGGGCACCCTCAGGCTGCCCCCCGAGCGGATGACCGGGGTGCCCGAGGGCACCCAGGTCGCCTACTCCAAGATCTGCACCCACGCCGGCTGCCCGGTGGGCCTGTACCGGGCCGAGAGCCAGACGCTCATCTGCCCCTGCCACCAGTCGCAGTTCGACGTGTCCGACGGGGCCAAGCCGTTCTTCGGGCCGGCCGCCCGGCCCCTGCCCCAGCTGCCGCTGGGGGTCGACGCCGAGGGCGTGCTGATCGCCCAGGGCGACTTCTCCGCCCCGGTCGGGCCGGCGTTCTGGGACATGAATCGAGGCCGATGATGAGCATGGTGACGGAGCGGTCGCTCAAGTACCTGGACGAGCGGCTGGGCACGTCCAGCCTGGCCCGCAAGACCCTGCGCAAGGTCTTCCCGGACCACTGGTCGTTCCTGCTCGGCGAGATCGCCCTGTTCTGCCTGGTGGTGCTGATCTTCACCGGCACCTTCCTGACCTTCTTCTACACCCCGTCGGTCAGGGAGGTCGTCTACGAAGGCCCCTACGCCCCCTTGAAGGGGGCCGAGGTGTCGGCCGCCTACAACTCGGTGCTGCGGCTGTCGTTCGAGGTCCGGGCGGGCCTGCTGATGCGCCAGATCCACCACTGGGCGGCCCTGGTGTTCGTGGCCGCGATCGTCATCCACCTGTGCCGGATCTTCTTCACCGGCGCCTTCCGCCGCCCCCGCGAGGTCAACTGGCTGGTCGGCATCGGGCTGCTGTTCCTGGCCCTGGGCGAGGGCTTCACCGGCTACTCGCTCCCCGACGACCTGCTGTCCGGCATCGGCCTGCGCATCTTCTACTCGGTCACCCTGGCCATCCCGGTGGTCGGCACCTGGGTCACCTATCTGCTGTTCGGCGGCGAGTTCCCGGCCCCCGACATCATCTCGCGGCTGTTCGTGTTCCACATCATGCTGATCCCGGCCCTGCTGCTCGCCCTGGTCGGGGTCCACCTGGCCATCCTGGTGCTGCAGAAGCACACCCAGTTCCCCGGCCACGGCAAGTCCGAGCGCAACGTGGTCGGCAAGCGGCTGTGGCCCGAGCAGACCTTCAAGTCGGTGTCGCTGCTGCTGTTCACCACCGCCGTGCTCGCCCTCCTGGGCGGCATCGCCCAGATCAACCCGATCTGGCAGTACGGGCCGTTCGTGCCCTACAGCGTGACCTCACCGGCCCAGCCCGACTGGTACATCGGCTTCCTGGACGGCGCCCTGCGCCTGGGGCCACCCTGGGACCTGAACCTGTTCGGCTTCACCATCTCCGAGGTGTTCTGGCCGGCCATCCTGTTTCCCGGCATCGCCTTCGGGATCCTGACCCTGTGGCCGTGGATCGAGCGCCGCTTCACCAAGGACCGGGCCGAGCACCACCTGCTGGACGCTCCCCGCGACACCCCGGTCCGCACCGGCATCGGCACCGCCGGCCTGATGGTGTTCTTCATCATGTTCATGGAGGGCGGCAACGACATCTTCGGGGTCCTGCTCAACGTCCCGGTCGAGACCATCACCCGCATCCTCCAGTGGAGCCTGGTGATCGGCCCCATCGTGACCTTCCTGGTCACCTACTGGGTGTGCAGGAGCCTGAGCCGCAGCCGCCTGCGCCCGGCCCGCATCAACGCCGGGCTGCGCCTCAGCCGCACCACCGACGGCGGCTACGAGACGGTCAGCCTGGAGCCGGCGGGCGGCGACGGCGAGCGCGAGCCGACCCCCACCGGACCGCACGCCGGCTGAGCTAGCCGGCGGCGTCCTCCTGCCGCTCGGCGTCGGCCGGGTTGGGCTGGGGGTCGGGGTCCGAGGTGGGGCCTGCCTGGGGGGACGGGGGCGGGGTGTCGGCCTGGAGGCGGCCGTAGCGGTTCTCGCGGTTGACCACGGCCAGCCAGCCCCAGGCGGCATAGGCGAGCAGGCCGAGGCCGAGGATGACCAGCCACAGCCCGTAGATCAGGCCGGTGAGCAGCATGGCCACCCCCAGGGAGGCGGCCAGCGGCCAGATGGTGGGCAGCGGCAGCACCCCCAGGTCCTCGGCCGCCAGGTCCTTGGGCCCCGGAGGGTCCTGGGGCGGGATCCCGGCCAGGCGGCGCATGGCGTCGGCCCTGGACTCGCCGGTGCCACCCCGGGCCCGCTGCTCCTGCAGCAGGACCAGCCCGGCGAAGCCGGGTCCGGCTCCCAGCAGCAGCAACGCGACGGTGCCCAGCGGCTCGTAGCTGAGGAACCAGTAGACGACCCCGGCGGCGAAGCCGAAGACCGAGACCCGCAGGAGCATGCCGGCTTCGTCGGTCATCGCCTCAGCCTCGGTCCGGGTTTCGCGTGGGGTCGGTGTGGGCGGCCGCGAAGGCCGGATCGCCGCGGTGGCGGTAGTCGAACGCCGGCCGCTCGGAGTGGATGTCGGGCAGGTGGTGGAAGTTGTGCGACGGCGGCGGCGAGGTCGTCACCCACTCCAGGCTGTTGCCCTCCCAGGGGTCGTCCCCGGCCGGCGCGCCGCGCCGGATCGACACCACGAAGTTCCAGATGAAGAACAGCACCGACACCCCGGTCAGGAACGCGCCGATGGTCGAGGCCAGGTTGGCCGGCTCCCAGCGCTCGATCTGGTAGTCGGCGATGCGGCGCGGCATGCCGTCCAGCCCCACCAGGTACTGGGGGAAGAAGGTGAGGTTGAAGCCGACCAGGAAGGTCCAGAACTGCCAGCGGCCGAGCCGCTCCGACAGCAGCCGCCCGGTGATCTTGGGGAACCAGAAGTAGATGCCGGCGAACATCCCGAACAGCAGCCCGCCGACCATGATGTAGTGGAAGTGGGAGACGATGAAGTAGGTGTCGTTGACGGCGAAGTCGATCGGCGGCGAGGCGATCATCACCCCGGTGATGCCGCCGTTGACGAACACCAGGATGAACCCCAGGGCCATCAGCATGGCCGTGGGGAAGGTGATCGAGCCCCGCCACATGGTGCCGATCCAGTTGAAGATCTTGACCCCGGTCGGCACCGCGATCAGCAGCGACATGATCGAGAAGTAGGGCAGGTAGATCGCGCCGGTGGTGAACATGTGGTGGGCCCAGACCCCGAACGACAGGGCGGCGATGGCGAAGAAGGCGAACACCATGGCCCGGTAGCCGAACAGCGGCTTGCGCGAGAAGACCGGAATGACCTCGGAGATCACCCCGAAGATGGGCAGGATGATGATGTAGACCTCGGGGTGGCCGAAGAACCAGAAGACATGCTGGTACACCAGCTGGCTGCCGCCGGCGGCGGCGTCGAAGAACTTGGCCCCGAAGTTGCGCTCCAGGAACAGCAGCGCGAACGCCACCGTCAGGGGCGGGAAGGCGAACAGGATCAGCAGCTGGTTGACCAGCACCCCCCAGGTGAACAACGGCATCCGGAACATCGTCATGCCCGGCATGCGCAACCGGAAGATGGTGGTGACCAGATTGAGCGCCCCCAGGATGCCGGCGATGCCGACCACCGCCAGCCCGATGATCCACAGGTCCATGCCGGTCCCCTGGAACCAGTCGGTCGACAGGGGCGGGTAGGCGGTCCAGGCGACCGCGGCCGGGCCCCCGGCCACGAAGAAGCTGGAGAAGACGATCAGGCTGCCGAACAGGTACAGCCAGTAGGACATGGCGTTGGCCCGGGGGAAGGCGACGTCGGCGGCGCCGATCTGCAGCGGGACCATGTAGTTGGCGAAGCCGGTGGACACCTGGGCGGCGAACAGGAAGATCATCAGGGTGCCGTGCATGGTGAACACCTGGTTGTAGGTGTTCTCGCCCATCCACTGCAGCCCCGGCCGGGCCAGCTCCAAGCGGACCAGCAGGGCGAGCACCCCACCGGCAAGGAAGATGCCGAAGGCGGTGACCATGTAGAGGATGCCGATCTTCTTGTGGTCGACCGTGGTCAGGTAGTCGACGATGCCGCCCGGCTCCTCGTGGTGGGCTTCGGGGAGTGCCGGCAGGGGAAGCTCGGTGGTCGCCATGTCTCGCTCGCTGCTCCTTTAGGTCCCCGGTTGGCCGGCGGCCGTGCTGCGCCTGGCCGCGGCCAGCCAGCTCTGGTACTCACCCTGGGTCACCACCCGGACACGGAACACCATGTCGGGGTGCTGCAGCCCGCAGAACTGGGTGCACTGGCCGTGGTACAGGCCGACCTTCTCAAAGGTGAGGTCGAACTCGTTGGTGAAGCCGGGAATGGCCTGGCGCTTGAACAGGGTCTGGGGCACGTAGAAGGCATGCACCACGTCGGCCGAGACCAGCTTGACCCTGACCGGCTGGCCGACCGGCAGGACCAGTTCGGGGACCCGGTCCGGGGTGCCGATGACCTCGGCCCCGGTGCCCTCATAGGTGAAGCGCCAGCTCCACTGGAAGGCGGTGACGGTGACCTTGACGGCCGGCTGGGCGACCGGGTCCAGCACCTTGTTCTGGGCCTGGATGGTGGCCGCGAACAGGAACAGGACGATCACGAAGGGGATCGCCGTCCAGGTCAGCTCCAGCCGGTTGTTGCCGTGGGTCTGCTTGGGCAGCTCGTCGTCCCGGCGCCGGTAGCGGATCACCGACCAGATGACCAGCACGGCCACGATCACGTACACCACCGCGGCGATGTACAGGAACAGGTTGTAGAGGTTGTGGATGGCCCGCCCCTGCTCGGTGACGCTCTGCGGGGCGCAGCCGGCGGCGACCAGGGCGGTGGCCGTCACCGCGAGCCAGCGGACGGCGGGAACGCGACGACGGGGCTGCATGGCCATCCTCGGGTCGGAGTGGACGCTGCCTCTATGTAGTCGGCGGAGCCGGATCCTTGCAAATCGGGCGGGCCGGAAGGTTGAACGATAGAGTAGCCGGTCGCGGTCCACCGGTCAGCCGATCCCGAGCCCGGTCATCAGCGCCCTGGCCGTCAGGCCGAACACGAAGAACGCCCCGATGGTGAAGAACAGGTGGTAGGGCGGCTTCTCCAGGCCCCGGGTGAACACGTGGCAGACCACCAGGACCAGGGCCGGGAACACCGCCCCGTACAGGTAGTGCAGCACCGCCGGGCGGCCGCCCTCGGCGAACAGGACCAGCCCGGCCAGCAGCTGGATGCCGAGCAGCACCTGGAGCACCGTCAGCAGGCCCCAGTAGACCCGGTTGGCGTCGCGCCTGGTGATGAACAGGCCGATCCCGAACAGCAACAGCACCCCCCAGCCGGTCACGATCACGAAGCCCTCGAGCTCGTGGAACCTGGCCATGGCCGCCTTTCGGGGGTCGGGGCGATGCACCCAGGGGTCGCGAGGCCGATCCTACTCGGGTTCGCCCTCGGCGGAACGGGTCGTCGGCGGCCGGCCGGTCCGGTACCGTACACCCATGAGCATCGGGACCTTCACCGAGTCCTTCGACCGCCCCATCGACCCGGTCGACCGGCTGCTGCGCCGCCGGGTCATCCTGCTGTCGGGGCCGATCGACACCGAGCGGGCCAACGACGTGATGGCCCGCCTGCTGTACCTGGAGGGCGAGGACCCCGCCGAGCCGATCGAGCTGCGGATCAACTCGCCCGGCGGTGAGGTCCTGAGCGGCCTGGCCGTCGTCGACACCATCGACCAGCTGACCTGCCCGGTCGCCACCACCTGCGCCGGCATGGCCGCCTCGATGGCCTCGGTGCTGCTGGCCTCGGGGACCAAGGGCCGGCGGCGGGCCACCGCCAACGCCCGGGTCCTGATCCACCAGCCGTGGGCTGGCCAGCTCCAGGGCCAGGCCACCGACCTGGAGCGGGCGGCCGAGGAGATCCTGCGCCAGCGGTCCCGCATCGACCGGCTCCTGGCCGACGCCACCGGCCAGACGGTCGAGCGCATCCACCGCGACACCGAACGCGACACCTGGTTCTCGGCCGCCGAGGCGCTCGAGTACGGCCTGGTCGACGAGGTCGTGGGCCGGTGAAGCTGCGCGAGGCGGTCGGCGAGGCGCTGCGCCGGCGGCGCCAGGCCCAGGGCCGCACCCTGCGCGAGGTCGCCGAGGCCGCGGGGGTGTCGCTGACCTACCTGTCGGAGGTCGAGCGGGGCCGCAAGGAGGCCTCCTCGGAGGTGCTGGAGGCCGTCTGCGCCGCCCTGCGCCTCGGCCTGGCCGAGCTGTTCTTCGAGGTCGCCGAGACCCTGGCCCTCGCCGAGCCGGTCGGGGTGTCGGGGGGCATGCGGGGGGCTCCGCCCCCAGCGGTCGTCGGGTTCCTGGTCCCGCCGCGGCCCCGGGCGGCCGCCGCCCCCACCTCCGCCCCGGCGCCCATGGCCCCGGTGCTGGACCTGCGCGCCTTCGCCGGCCGCCGCACCGCCTGACAGCGACGCGATCGGCGTTCCACAGCCCCACCGGGTTTGCCACCCTCCAGGGTGCGGAATGCTGCATCCCCGACGGCCAGCTGTGGGAGGGGACGCCAGCGTGCGCTACGTCGAGGCCTGCGGCCTGCGGGTGTCGGTCATCGGCCTCGGCGCGTGGCAGTTCGGCTCCCCCGAGTGGGGCTGGGGCAGCCAGTTCGGCCCGGCCGAGGCCTTGGCCGTGGTCGACCGGGCCCGGGCCCTCGGCGTCACCCTGATCGACACCGCCGAGCAGTATGGCCGCGGCGAGTCCGAACGCCTCCTGGGCCGCGCCCTGGCCGACCCGTCGGCCCGGGACTCGGTGGTGCTGGCCTCCAAGGTCACCCCGACCTGGCCGACCCGGGACCGGGTGGCGGCGCGCTGCCGGGGCAGCCTGGTCCGGCTGGGCACCGACCGCCTCGACCTGTACCAGGTCCACTGGCCCAACCCGCTGGTGGCCCAGCGCTCGACCATGGCCGGCATGCGCACCCTCCGGGCCGGCGGCCTGATCCGCCAGGTCGGGGTGAGCAACTACGGCCTCGGCCGCTGGAAGGCGGCCGAGGCCGCCCTCGGCGCCCCGGTCGTGTCCAACCAGGTCCGCTACAGCCTGCTCACCCGCGGCCCGGAGCGGGAGCTGCTGCCCCACGCGGCCGCCGCCGGGCGCCTCGTCGTCGCCTACAGCCCGCTCGCCCAGGGGGTGCTGGCGGCCAAGTACACCGCCGACACCGCCCCCGGCGGGGCCCGGGCCGGGAATCTCCTCTTCTCGGCCCAGAACCTGGGCCGGGCCGAGCCGGTGCTCCAGGCCCTGCGCGAGCTGGCCCGGGCCCACCGGGCCACCCCGGCCCAGGTCGCCCTGGCCTGGGTCGTCCACCACCCCAACGTGGTCGCCATCCCCGGGGCCAAGTCGGTCGCCCAGGTGGAGGCCAACGCCGCCGCCGCCGACCTGCGCCTGGCCCCCGACGAGCTCGCCCACCTGACCGCCGCCGCCGAGCGCTTCCACCGCGAGCTGCTCCGCTCGGCCGGCACCCTGGCCAGCCGCCGCCTACTCCGGCAGGCGTAGGACCACCCGGGTGCCCTGGTGGGGGCGGGAGCTGAGCTCCAGGCGGCCGCCGGCGGTCTGGATCCGCTCGGCCATCGAGCGCAGGCCCAGGTGCCCGTCGGCGGCGGCCCGCTCGCTGGCCGCCTCGGGGTCGAAGCCGACGCCGTCGTCGGCCACCGCGATCACCACCATCGACCCCTCGCGCTCGCCCCTGACCCGCACCGTGCTGGCGTCGGCGTGCCTGGCCACATTGGCCAGGGCCTCCTGCACCACCCGGAACGCCACCGTCTCCAGGTCCCGGTCCAGGCGCTCCTCCAGCAGCCAGGTGACCTCGGTCGTGCAGCCGGTCCGCTCGGCCAGCTTGGCCAGCTGCTGGCGCAGGGCCGGCTCCAGCCCGGCGCTGTCCGGCAGCGGCGGGCGCAGGTCGAACAGGAAGGTCCGCGCCGCCGCCAGCCCCTGCTCCAGGTTCTCGCGGACCAGGCCCAGGGCCGGCTGGACGGCGGCGGCCTCCCCGCCGAGGCGGTCGACCACCTGGTCGAGGATGGACAGGTGCATGCGGGCGGCGGTCAGCGACTGGACGGCGTCGTCGTGCAGGGCGCCGGCCAGCCGGCGCCGCTCCTCCTCCTGGGCGGTGATGAGCTGGCCCAGCAGGTGGCGGCGCTCACGCTCCACCCGCTCCAGGTCGGTGACGTCCACGGCCACGCTGACCACCCCGGCGACCCGGCCGTCGGGGTCGCGCAGGGGCCGGTAGTGGACGTCGAAGATGACGTCGCCGACCGACCGCTTGGCCCACAGCTCCTCGCCGGCCAGCAGCCGCCTGAAGTCGTCGGCGGCCTCGGGCTGGTCGCCGCGCAGCTCCACGAACGAGCGCCCGACCCGCTCCGAGGGGGTGATGCCGAGCCGCTCGAAGGCCCGGCCCTCGGAGAAGCAGCAGATGCCGTCGGTGTCGTAGGCGCTCAGCACGATCGGGGCGCTGGCGATGACCGAGCGCAGGCGGGCCTCGCTGGTCCCCAGCTCCCGGGCCGCCCGGTTGCGCTCGGTGAGGTCCTGGACCTGGCCGAAGAAGCCCTGGGGACGCCCGTCCGGGTCGTGCAGCAGGGCGGCGCTGATGAGCAGGTCCAGCCGTGTCCCGTCGGCCCGCCGGCAGCTCCGCTCCACCTGGAAGCTCGCCTGGGCGCCCCCCTCGGCGGCCCGGCCCAGGTCGGCCAGCACCGGGTCGTCCTCGGGGTCGGCCAGGTCGGCGATGGTGCGGTCCAGCAGCTCGGCCTCGGAGTGGCCGAGCAGCTCGCAGAGGGCGCGGTTGACGCGCAGGAAGCGGCCGTCCAGGCCGACCAGCGCCATCCCGATGGCGGCCTGGTCGAAGCCGAGGCCCAGGTCCATCCGCGCCCCTGTTCCCTCAAGTGGTTCGAAGAGTCTAGCCGATGGCCTTGCCGGCACGACCGCTCAGGGTCACGAGGAAGCTCGAGTCCAGCTCCAGCGGGCCGCCGTCGAGGTCGCCGTGGACGGCCAGCAGCTCCAGGCCGGCCCGGCCCAGCATGGCCTCCAGGCCCACCCGCCGGCCCTGGCCGGCGGCCCCGGTCGAGCAGGCGCGCCCCGGGGGGCAGGCCGAGCCGCTCCACCACCCCGTTGACCTCGGCCGCGGTGCGTTCGGAGGGCAGCACCGGCCCGAAGATCCGCAGGTAGTCGCCGTCGAAGAAGTCGACGTACCAGGGTCGCTGGTCCAAGCTCCGTCCCCTCGCCGTAGCCCCGCGGGCCACCCGCGGCGGCGACCAGGGCACCCTTCGGGGGCCGGCGAAGTCAAGCCTTGATCTGGATCCCGGCCCGGCCGACCATGGGCACGGCAGCACCTCTCTCCTCCCTCCCGATCCCTCCCCCGGCCCGGCCCGTGGCCCGGCATGCCCCCGGCGTGGCCGTGCCCGGCCCCCGGCCGGGGCCACCCCAGCACACCTATGCCTCGAAAGGGGGCTCCCGTGAGCATGACCGTCCGCCGAGGCCGCCCCCCGGCCCGGCCCTCCACCCCCCGCGGCGCCCCGGCCACCATCACCGTGCTCGCCGCCTACCTGGCCGCCGCCTTCCTGCTGCTGGCGGTCGTGTTCGCCCTGCGCCCCGCCCAGGGCCCGGCCCCGGCCGCGCCGACCTGGGACTATCAGCGCGAGACGGTCGCCCTGGAGGGCGGTGGCGCCCTCAACGCCTACGCCCGCTGGGCGGTGCGGGCCACCGCCGCCGTCACCCGCGGGTCGATCGAGCGCCAGCGCGACGTCCACCGCCTCAGCCCCCTCGACTTCCTGGCCGGCGAGGACGCCGCCCGCGCCCTGGCCGGCTGGCGTGCACGCCACCGCCTGCCCCTGGAGGGGGCCACCCTGGCCGCCGTCTGCGGCCTGGCCGCCTGGGGCACCCTGCGCCGCCGGCCGGGCCGGGTCTGGCTGGTCGCCCTGCTCATGCTGGTCGGCCTGACCCTGCTGGTGACCAGGCCCCAGAGCGCCACCGCCCTGGCCGCCCGGGCCGGCACGGCCGTGCCCAACCTGGTCCAGCGGGCCGGCGCCACCGCCGACCCCAGCCCCTCGGTCGCCGCCGGCGCCGGGGCCGAGGCGGTGCAGCGGACGGTCGCCGGCCGCTACTGGACGGCGTTCGTGGCCGAGCCGCTGTCGCGGCTCCAGACCGGGACCACGGTCCTGGCCGGCGTCCCGCCCGCCGCCAAGCCGGGCGTGCTGGGGGCGCTGCGGGCCCGGGTCACCGCGGTGGGGGACTGGGCGGTCGGCCGCCGCGGCCCCGAGCGGGCGGTGATCGCCACCCTCGCCCTGGCCTACGTGCTCCCCTTCGCCCTGGCCCTGGTCGCCCTGGCCATGCTGGCCAGCTGCGCCCAGGCGCTGGTGTGGCTGCTGGCCCTGGTCGGCCCGGTGGTCGTGCCGCTGGCCGTCGACCGCGGCCGCCGCCGGGCCGTGCTCCGCTGGTGGCTGGTCCCGCTCGGCGCCGCCCTGGCCCTGCTGGCCGTCGCCGCCCTGGCCGCCCTGGCCGTCATCCGGGTGGCCGAGCTCACCCACGCCGCCGACGCCTACGTGGGCATGCTCCTGGCCGGCTCGACCGCCCCGCTGCTGGCCGCCGCCCTGGCCGCCCGCCGCCTGGCCGGTCGCCGCCGTCCCGCCCGCCCCCGCGCCCTCCCCGGCCGCGGGTCGCCCCGCCAGCCCTCGCGCCGGCCCAAGGCCGTCGCCGTCCGAGGAGGTGCCGCCTGATGGCCGCCCGGCGTCCCTCCAGCCTCCACCGCAGTGGCCGGCGGCATGGCCTGGCCACCGCCGGGCGGGTCGCCGGCCGGCGCGCCCGGGCGGTGGCCGCCGGCTCGGCCACCCTGGCCCGGGCCGCCGGCCGGTGGGCCCTGGCCGGCGCCCGCAGTGAGACCGGGCGCCGCCTGGCCCGGGCGGTGGCCCTCACCGTGACCATGGCCGTGCTGATCGGCGCCCTCTACGACCGGGGCGAGGCGCCGCGGGCGGCCGCCCAGCCGGCCGTGGCCGCCCCGGCCGCCGACCCTGCGGGCGGCCTGCGCGGCCGACCCCGGCCGCCGCGGGCGGGGGAGCGGCCGGCCGCCGTGGCCGCCGCCTGGTACGCGGCCCGCCTGGGCCTGCCCGCGGCCAGGGTCGAGGCCCTCCAGCAGGACCGGCTGTCGGCCTCCGAGGTCCGGGTCCTGGTCCTGGCCGACCACGGCCGCGGCCGCCTGCGTACGGCGCTGGTCCGGGTGCGGCTGGGCCCGGCCGGCTGGAGCGTCCGGTGAGCGCCCGGGCCCGGGTCGGCGGCGGGGGAGTGGTGGTCGCGCTGCTGCTGCTCGGCCTGCTGGCCGCCATGGCCTCGCCCGGGTTCCCGGTACCGGTCGGTGGACCGGTGGGTCGGGCGGTCGCCGGGGCCTTCGGCGGCGGCCGCCCCGCGCCGGCCGCGGCGGCGGGGGAGTCGGCCCGCGGCCCGTCGGTCGGGGCCAGCGACGCCGCCCTGGCCGACATCCCCCCGGACTTCCTGGCCCGGTACGTGACCGCGGCCGGGACCTGCCCGGCGCTGACCTGGCAGGTGCTAGCGGCCATCGGCAAGGTCGAGTCCGACCACGGGCGCTCCTCGGCCCCCGGGGTGCGTCAGGGCATCAACCGCGCCGGCTGCTGCGCCGGCCCCATGCAGTTCAACCTGACCAACGGCCCGCCCAGCACCTGGGACAGCTGGGGGACGGGCGTGCGGGCCGACGTCTACGACCCCGCCTACGCCGTCCCGGCGGCCGCCCGCAAGCTGTGCGGCGACGGCCTGGCCCGGCCCGAGGCCGTCGGCCGAGACCCCTGCCCCCAGGTCCTCGGCTCGGCCGCCCTGCACAGCGCCCTCAGGCGCTACAACAACGCCTGCTGGTACGTGCACGAGGTGGTCACCCTGGCGGGCCGCTACACCAGGGCCGCCCCCGTCCAGGCGCCGGCCCGCGACCCGTTCGTGCGCGCCCTGGTGGCCAGCCCGCGGATCACGACCACCACCAGCCACGGCTGCGACCCGGCCGCCGACCTGGCCTCGGGCCGGCTCGACCTGCGCGTCCAGTCCCTGCTGGCCGTGCTGGCCGAGCGGCACAGCATCCGCCTCAGCTGCCTGCGCAGCGGCCACTCCCGGTTCGTCAAGGGCACCACCCGGGTCTCCAACCACACCGTCTGGCGGGCGGTCGACATCGACATGGTCGACGGCCGCCCGGTCAGCCGGCGCAGCCGGGCCGCCCGCGCCCTGGCCCTGTGGCTGGACGGCCTCCAGGGCCCGCTGCGGCCC
>Ga0307296_10000673_pt1 | contig 16585 bp, 20 predicted proteins | sample ER_DNA_153_FD_194467 | JGI IMG/M metagenome (GOLD analysis project Ga0307296, IMG submission 194467) | Bulk soil microbial communities from the East River watershed near Crested Butte, Colorado, United States - ER_DNA_153 | ecosystem: Environmental > Terrestrial > Soil > Floodplain | place... | reverse complement strand
CGTGTTGATCTTCGATGTGCTGTACGGGATAGCGGTGGCCGTCGCACTGTCGATTCTGGACCTGCTGCGTCGTATCGCCCGGCCACACGATGGCATCCTGGGCTACGTGCCGGGGCTGGCCGGCATGCACGACATCGACGACTACGCCACCGGTCGCCAGGTGCCCGGCCTGCTGGTCTATCGCTACGACGCGCCGCTGTTCTTCGCCAACGCCGAAGACTTCAAGCACCGCGCGCAGGCCTCGGTTGACGCTGCGGATCCCCCGGTCGAGTGGTTCCTGCTGAATGCTGAGGCCAACACCGAGGTTGACCTGACTGCAGTCGACGCTCTTGAGGAGGTGCGGAGGACATTGGCCGGACGCGGCATCGTTTTCGCGCTTGCCCGGGTGAAATTCGAGTTGCGCGAGATCTTGGCTTCAGCCGGGTTCATCGACCGCATCGGTGAGGACAAAGTGTTCATGACGCTGCCTACGGCGGTAGAGGCCTACCAGCAGTGGTACGCCGCACGCCACGGCAGTGAGACGCCAACGGAAGAGCCGTGAGAGGAATCTGCAGGGAGCATCTGCCATCGGTGACGACAATGGTGAGCACGCCGGCGTACGAGAGCACCTGAAAGCAGAGTCACCTACGCTGTTCGAGTGCAGGTCTTGATTGTCGATGGCGCAAACGTTGTGGGCAGTCGGCCCGACGGTTGGTGGCGTGATCGTGCGGGGGCTGCCCGTCGGCTGCAGGAACAACTGTTGACCGCTGTGCTTCCTTATGACGAGGTCGTTTTAGTTCTAGAAGGCGCCGCGAAGCGGGGTAACCCGGCGGGCCAGGACGGGCGCCTGCGCACAGTTCACGCCCCGGAGTCGGGGGATGACGCGATCGTCGGGGCCGTGATTGAACAGGTCGATGTCGATGACGAACGCAGCGTTACCGTCGTTACGGCGGACCGGGCACTACGGGGTCGCGTCGAGGCGGCCGGCGCCAGGAGTGTGAGCCCTGCGTGGCTTCTTGATCAACTGTGAGACACGCTAGTGACAGCTGAGCCCGCCAATGGCATGGCAGCTCATCAATTGGCCACATGTGGATCATCCTGGTGATGCAGCGCGGCCGGTTGGCCTTGATCATCTCCGGCGAGGCAACATCGGTGGCCCGCCGAGGTCCGGACGGTTGGCACTACCCGTGAGCAGGGATCTGGTAGTCGTGGGCGCCGGCATCGTCGGCGCCTCGGTGGCCTATCACGCCGCCCGGGCGGGCGCCGTCGTGACCCTGGTCGACGCCGGGCTGCCGGGCGCCGGCGTGACGGTGGACTCGTTCGCCTGGATCGGAGCGTCCGGCGTGCGTACCGGTCCGGCCGCCGGGCTGCGGGCGACCGCGACGGAGGGGTACCGCCGGCTCGAGGCCGAGTTGCCGGGGCTCCCCGTGACCTGGTCCGGCTCACTGTCCTGGGGCGCGGCGGACGGCGCGCCGGAGGCCGGGCCCGGGCAGGAGATCGTGGACGCGGCCACCGTGGCGACGCTCGAGCCCACCCTGCGGCAGCCGCCGGAGTGGGCCGTCTGGGCACCCGGTGACGGCGCCGTCGACCCGGTGGGGGTGACCGAGCGGCTGGTCGCGGGCGCTCGCGCCCATGGCGCACGGGTACATCCGGACACCCCAGTCACCGCGGTCCGCCGGGACGCCGCGGGTCGAGTTGTCGGGGTCGAGACGACCGCTGGACCCCTCTCCGATGCGATTGTGGTGCTCGCGGCCGGAGTGGCCACGGCCGCGCTGGGCGCGCCGCTCGGCATACGCGTCCCGGTCGACCCGTCGCCGGCGACGCTCTTCCGGCTTCGCGCCCCGGCCGGTCTGGTCCGCACCGTGGTCAACACCCGGGACTTCGATCTCCGGCAGGTCGCCACGGACCGGCTACTTGCCGCTGCAGACTCGCCCGAACGGACTCTCGCCGCCGTCCGGTCCACCTTCCGCGGCGCCGCGAGCGTCGAGCTGCTCAGCACCCGGGTCGGCGTACGCCCCATGCCGGCCGACGGCGAGCCGATCGTCGGCCCGGTCGCCGAGGTCCCCGGCCTCTACCTGGCGGTGATGCACTCGGCGGTCACGCTCGCCCCGGCCGTGGGCCGCCTGGTCGCGCGGGAGTTGGTCGACGGCACCGTCGAGCCGGCGCTGACGGGCTGCCGCCTCGACCGCTTCTAGCGTCCCGCGTCTGAGTTTGGTTTACGCGTTGCGTGCCCGGGTCCTTACGCACTGACCGGGCTCCTCGCGCTGGGCGACGGTCCTAGAGCATCCATGAACCGTCCGGCCGGCAGCGTTGAGGTTGTCATGCAGGCCGTGGGCCGACAACCAATCCGCTGATTTCGTCCGCCCTGACCGCGCGGGCGGTGCAGCGGTGCCCTGCTGAGCGTCAGTGCTTGCGACTGCTGTCTGCTGATCGTTGGCGATGGTAACCGCAACGTACCCGCGCCGAAGCTGAGCTTCTCGGTCGTCGCTGACCCGTCCGTTGCTGAGGTACGGTTCTGCGGTGCGCTGGCCGGAGACCGACCTCATGGCGATGGGTAGTCGAGACGGCGCGTATCACCTGGGTTCGGCCATCTGCCGCCGCCGGCCACGTCGAGACTGACTATCTCAGGCCGAGCCCTTCGGGGCCGGTCCGCCAATCCGGATCGGGTGTGGCGCAGAACTGCCCGAAGTGCGGTGCGGCCGTACTGACAGCCTGCCCCAACTGCGGCCTTCGGATACGTGGTGACTACTTCGTGCCCGGTGTCATAGCAGTCTCTACAGCCTCACGGCCCTCGTTCTGTGACGGCTGTGGAAGTGCGGAGCATGCGCCGTTCTACCTGGACGCCTGCGGCTTCCGGCCAACGGACGCTGGTCTCATCCACCTCGACGGGGGCCTGCCCGAATGAGCGGCGTGACTGGGTTAGCGGTGCGGCCCGGACCGTAGGGAGGACACGCGCCGCCGGCCGCGCTTGCGCCGGCCCTTGACCAGCTGCGCGCCAGGCCCGAGCAGACGTTCGCATCCCGGAGTCGGCGGTCGCCTGAGGTGATGCACCGAATGGGCCACGGCAGCATGCGTGCGGCGCTGATCTACCAGCACGCGACCAATGAGCGCGACCGCGAGATCGCCGCTGCCCTTGACCTCCGGATCGGCCGCGAGGCGGGGGAGAAGTGGCCCGTGAGTGGCCCGGCCGCAGAGAACGGCGAACCGACCAAAGCCGACTCGGACGACGAAAGCTCTGCTGATTAGGGCTTCTGCTGTGGAGCGGGTGACGAGAATCGAACTCGCATGGCCAGCTTGGAAGGAATCTGCGTGCCTGCCCGAGCCGACTCGGATGCGCCTATTGGTCTGACCTCCTCGCACCGCGAGGCACCATCAGCGACCCTGGCTTAGGGCCCGCAAAGGGCCCGGCGTGCGACTGCTGTTCGATTTTCTGTCTTCTTGCTCCGGTCTCCTGAAGCAGGCCGCAGCCACGACGCGGCCGCCGTCACCCATCCCGCCGTTGACGTTCAACGTGCGGCAGAGTTGTACGCCCAGGGTTGGACTCTGCGCAGTCGATGTGGCACAGGTGGCAGCCGCCGCGATGGCTCTTATTGCCGGGCGTACGACACCGCCGCTGTCCGAACCGCTGCTCGCGGTGCTGTGCGCTCGCCGAGCGCGATGCCGCGACCGCCATACCGGTGTTACGGAACCCGGCGTGCTCGACGTGGGTGCCGCTTAGCGTGGCAACGGGCAACGTCAGGGTCTACTTCACCGCTTCTCATACAGCCACCGTGTCGTGGTCACCTTGAAACAGTGGCCTCTTCCGTGTGAAGCACGCCAGATGGTCGTCAATCTCCTTGGCCGGAGCGCCGATGACTTTGGTGCGACGTCGTCCCGAGTCATCTGGCAATCGCTGGAGTTCCGACCCGACACCAGTGACGCATCATGCGCCGTGATTAGCCAGCTGGCGAGGGTGACTGCGAGGTGAGTGGTACCCCTAACCTGCAGTTCTCTGCGGGTTGTATGGGAGTCCTCGGGCCGGATGCCTTCGTCTGGCGTCCTGCCTTGTGAGGACCGAGGATGAATACCGATCGTCTTCGATCACTCAGCGATCGCCGAGGCCGAAAGTGTCGGGGAAAGTGTGGGTCCTGGCGGCCCGATCAGCCCGGCATGACTCTCGAACCGACGGGCTCGGTCAGACTGATCGCCGAGACCGGAGGCGCTTCCGCGGGTGGTGGGTCATCCGTTCCCGCCTGGCCGGGGGACATACTTCCATGATGGTCGGTATGAGCACTCTGGATTATGACGTCGTCGTGGTTGGCGCGGGCAACGGTGGACTGTCCGCCGCGGCCCTCCTGAAGCGACGGGGGTGCCGGGACGTGGCGCTGGTCGAGCCGTCACCGGTGCACGTGTACAAGCCGCTGCAGAACTACGTCGGGGTCGGACTGGGCGAGATATCTGAGCTTGAGCGGTTCCAGGCCGACCTCATCCCGGCCGGGGTGCGCTGGTACCAGACGAGCGCGACGCGAGTCGACCCGGCGAACGATGCGGTGCATTGTGCCGACGGGACGATGCTGAGAGGAGCCGATCTGCTGCTCGCGCCCGGTGCGAGGATCAATTGGGACGCCATACCTGGTGCTCTGGATGGACTGCAGGGCGGACGGGTATGCACAACGTTCCTGTCGGACCAACTGGCCCGCACCTCGGAGATGATCGCCTCGCTGCGGTCGGGCCGGGCGGTGTTCACGTTGCACGGCCAGCCCGCCTCAGGTCGCGAGACCGCACTGAAACCGCTGTTCCTCGCCTGCGACGGCTGGCGGCGCCGAAAGGTCCTCGACCAGATCAAGGTGATACTGGTGCACGACGCCGGCGAGTTGCACCCGGTGCCCGACATTGCCCGCGAGATACGACGACACCTTGACCGCTATGGCGTGTCGCTGCGGTCCGAGACCACGGTCACCGCCGTTGCCGGCGGGAACGCACTTATGCTTCACGGTCCAACCGGGCCGGAACGGCTGCCCGCGGATCTCATCCACCTCCACCCGCCGTACGCTGCGCCCGACTTCGTCGCCGCCTCCGGGCTCGACGCCGACGGAACCAACGGCTTCATTGCCGTCGATCCGGGCACCCTTCGGCATCGCGCCTTCCGACGCGTCTGGGCGGTCGGAGATGCCTGCGATCTCGGAGATGCCCGCACCGGCGGCGCGTTGCGACATCAGGTGAAGATCGTGATCGACAACATCCAACGATCCCGCCGGGGTCTGCCGCTCAGCCATTACGACGGCTACACCGTGGCCCCGATCGCCACCGCACGCGGCGAGCTCTCCTTCGGCGAGTACGACCGGCAGTTCCGCGTCCACCGCTCACTCCCGGTACCCGACCAGATCACCGCCCGCCGCGTCTGGTGGTGGCTCGACCGGTACGCGCTGCCTCAGGTCTACTGGCACCGCATCATCAAGGGCAGACTTTGAACCAAGCCCGGGCGGGATCGGACGACTTGCTCGCTGGGAGGGAAGACCCAAGATGCCCCCAACAATCCTGCCGTACGTTCAGGCAGTCAAGCGCGCACCAGTCGCGAAGACCCCCGCTGCCGACGCCGGACTCGGGGAGTGGATCGACGGACCTAAGCGGCCGCTCTACAGAAGAGTCCACCCTCACGAGCTGCGCCACACTGCGGCCAGGTTCGGCGAGCGGTCTGGGGAGACGGACTGCCAGTAATGCGAGCACCGCGCCTCAGGCCGACTCAACCACCTCGTTGCCCATTGTGTCTGACCCATGCCTTTAGGGTCCAGGATCGGGTGACCAGATGCTAGGCCTTCAGCACTACTCACCGTAATTGAACGCCGCTGTCGTCTGATAGGACAGACGATCGGCATGCCCTGAACACCTCCTTCCCACCTCGGGCACATAGGCACGTGGCCGGCCAAGGCATAAGATCCAGCGGTCCGGTCTCTCGCCACTTGCTACCGGCCACGACCAGCTTGCAAGATCAACCAAAGACAGGCTGAGGAGAGGAAGGACATTATGGGCCGGAAGGACGTCATGCATCGCACAGAAGGTGCAGTCGCAGATTTGCCAGCCGTCAAAGTTCGAGGCGTCGCTGTCGGGGGCATCGCCGCCGGCGGGGTTGCGTTGCGGGCGCTGGCCACGGGCGCACTGGCCGCTGGCGCGGCAGCCATTGGTGCATTCGCGATAGGCGCGGTGGCCGTGGGTCGTCTCAGAGTCGGCAACGCCGCAGCTAAGAAGCTGAGCGTTGGCCGCCTCGAGGTTGATGAGCTTGTGATCGGGGGCAAACCGGTACGCGTGGAAGATCTTGGGCCCGTGATTGACAGCGCCTGACCGCTGCACCAGGCGGCTGGGTACGGGCGAGGCTGCGGCTAGTCGATCACCTCCGCGGCCGGAACGCGGCGTCAGGTCACTGCGGCTCACGGGACTGTGTCGCAAGTCGATCCGTTATGGGAGTTGCCACGGTTGCGGCCAACCGGATCGCGCTTGTCGTAACCAAGATGATCACTCACCTCCACGTCCAGTACCCGCTTGGTCAGCTGGCTGAACAGACCGTCCGTGCCAACGAGCTCGATGCCCTTCTCGCGGGCCTGCGCCACCAGCTGCTCGACCACACTCTGCTCATCAATGCCAGCCGCCGCCGGCACCTGCTACTGGATCTGCTGCCACGTCGTCGATCGTGTCAGTCATGGTCTGACTCCTTTTCGGATTTCAGACCAGCCAGTTCCACCGTTGAGCCGACAGTCTCCCGGCGTGGGGACGGTGCTGGTGGTTTGGAGTGACTGCTCAAGAAAGGAGGACCGTGTCTATCGCGCTAGTTACAGGTGATGCCCGCGGTCTTGGTTTGAAGGTTGCACGACAGTTGGTGGCCACCGGGTTGAGGTGGTGATCGGAGCACGTGATCCGCAGGCGGCAGCGGCGGTAGTCAGCGAGCTGGACGGTGTGCGCAGTTATGCCGGGAGCTTGGACATTGCCGATCCGGAGTCGGTGTACCGGGCGGCGACGTTGTGGGCTGAAGACATCGGGCTGTTGGACATCTTGATCAACAACGCTGCGGCGTATGTCGACTGGTCGGAGATGGCCAGTACTGCTGACTTGGATGCCGCCGAGCGCGTTATGCAGGTCAACCTGTTCGGCAGCTGGCGAATGATTCAGGCGTTTTGCCGCTGCTGAAGCGAAGTGCACATCCGCGGATCGTCAACGTCAGTAGCGGCGCCGGCTCCTACGCCGATCCGGCCTTCGGCCGCGCAGTCCGAGGCGGCGCGGCAGCGACGTATGGGATCAGCAAGGCTGCTCCGAATGCTCTGACGACCACGCTCGCCGCGGAATTGGCTGCAACACCGGTTATCGTGAACGCCGTCTGCCCTGGGCTGACGGCGACCTACCCAGGCGCAGAGGCCATGGGAGCCCGCCCAGTGGGGTGGGTTCTTCCGCGATGGTAAGCCTCTGGACCGTAGCGGCTCGCGATGCGCTGAAGCATCGGCATGGTGCATCCATTCGGTGGCGTCACCACGAATCCATAGCATGAGTGCAGTGAGCATTGCGTCGCAGGACATGCGAGCCGGTGCGCGGTTGTGGCGGGGCCTGTTGGTGGTCGCGGCGGTTGGTCAGGCGGTAAGTTCGGCCCTGGTTTCGGTGTTCGGCGGTGCCTTCACGACCGCTGACCGAGCGGGTGAGCCGCTGATTGTGCCGCCCGGTGGTGCCTTCATCATCTGGAATGTGATCATCGCCCTGAGCATCGGCTATGCGATCTGGGCCGAGCCCGACCAGCGGCCCAACCTGGCCCTTCGGAACCGCTTGACCCGGCCGCTTCTGGTCACCTGCATCGGCTTCTCGGTCTGGCTCGCGGCCGCGGAGCTCGAGCCCATCTGGTCTACCTTGGTAGTTTTCCTGATCATGCTCGCCGGGCTGCTCCGCGCGCTGAGGTATGCCCAGAATGAAGGCGCGGCGGTCCGGACCTGGAGCCCGCTCGCCCAAGTCTTGCTTTGGGGCACCCTCGGCCTGTACACGGGCTGGAGCAGCGTGGCGGTCTGGCTCAATTTCACTACTGCTTTGGTCGGTAGCGGCCTCCCGATCACGACCCCGGCTGCCATCGCCGGACAGGCCGCAATCTTGGCGGGAGCGGTCGGCACGGCGGTCGCCATCACCTGGTTCACCCGCGGCCTGCTGTCATACGTGGCCACGATCGCTTGGGCGCTGGGTGGGGTGATCGTCAGCACCGTCCAGGAGGGATACCCCGTGTTAGCCACGACGGCCGGACTCGGCTTAGCTATCGTGTTCGCCACCGCCGTGCTCGCCCGGCGTCAAGCCAGGCCATAGCTGATCCCAGCGATCAACAGCCGATGTCGGCGTGATCACCGTCTAAGGACATGGCGCAGCCCGCCTTGAGCCCAACTCACCCGCGCGAATTCAGATGCCGCTCACCAAGCGTCAGGTGCCGACCAGAAGGCGGATCAGCCGGCGCCGCGGGGCGGCCAACTACTAAGACGGGCTCACAGCCCACTGAGCAAGAACGGCCCGCCCATAGGTGTTCCCCGAAGGCCCTCTTCCGGACGGTCACACCGTATGCCCGGCCGAGACGACGAGCGAGCAGAACAACACGCGGACCCTTGCGGTATTCATGCCGGATACGAATACGAATCCGGTGTTGGCGTCGGGCCCTCCCGAGCGCAATGCCTCGTAATCAGCGATGGACTTTAGCGCTGGTTGCCTAGGTGGGAAGGGTTCCGCGGACCTGGCTCTCTCGGGAGTGGGCCGGATTGCCATCGTACGGTTCTATCGATACGTCGACGATGTTGAAGCCTTGGAGTTGTCCGGCGAGTTCGGGTGGCAGCAGGTAGGTGGCTCGTCCGTCGTCGGGCAGCACACCCAAGGTGTACATGCGCTGGCCGTCGGTGTTGATTAGCCATACCTCTCGGTAGCGATCTGGCGTGGGCGGCGCATCGATCTGCACCCTCAGCTCGGGACGCCCCCGATCGCTGACGAGTTCGGCGATACCTTGCCCGGTCTGACCCGGCAGTGCCTCCAGAGAAGTGCTCGAGGTGACCTCGACCCTGTCGCGGACGACGACTGTGGTGACGCCAGCGCCGATGATGAGCCCGACCACCGCTGCGGCGGCCACCAGAAGCCACGAGCGCGGTCTCGGAGTTCGGCGTGGCAGTTCAGTCACGGTCGGCGACGACGGTGGCGGCTCGGCAGCAGGCTCGGTTGTGGCAGGAGCAGTCACCTGACTGACGAGTTGGACTTGAATGGACTGCCACATGGCCTCTGTCGGCACGAGCTGGGGGGCGAGGCGCTCCGGGTTACGGCCAAGCTCGGCGATGCGGCTCAACTCCGCAAGTTCATCGCGACACTCGGCACAGCTGTCCAGGTGCTTCTCCTCGGCCGCGGTCAGCGGATCGTCGATGCTGAGTGCGCGGTCGGCCAGCCGATCGGGCTCCAGGTGGGTCATGATGTCACCTCCGCCAGCCGGGTACGCAGGTGGAGTAGGGCACGTCGGGCGTGACTCTTGACCGTCCCGAGCGGGAGGTCGAGTTGCTCAGCGATCTGCGGGTAGCTGCGTCCCTCCCAGAAGGCGAGGTGGAGGATCGTGCCGCGTGGGTGCGGCAGCCGGCCGATCTCCTCAGTCAGTACGATGCGATCGATCAGCGTCGAAAGCGCCTCAGGTTGAATTTGGACATCGGTCTGTTTGGTCACGGCTTGGACGAGCCGAAGATCGCGGCCTCGAGCCCGTTGCCGGTCGACGATCCGGTGGCGGGCGATGCCGATCAGCCAACCGGACACGCTGCCTTTCTCCGCTTGATAGTTCTCGCGAGCACGCCAAGCGCTCACAAATACCTCTTGTGTGATCTCCTCACCGTCAGTCGAGCTTCCGAGTGCACGATAGGCAATCGTGTAGATCAGCGGCGCCGAACGCCGGAATACCTCTTGCAAACAGGCTTCATCGCCTTGCGCGAAGCCCACTCTGAGCTCGGGTTCAGTCGCCGTGCGCCAATCCGTATGGTCGCCGACCACCTCCGCCTCGAGACGCCCGTCGTCGACCACGGAAATCACCCTAACGCGGCCCGGATCGGCAATAATCCGCGCATAAAAGGACTGCGTCACACGGGCCGCGCAGTCACTACAACGTTCGCCTGGTAGCCCCCTGATCGACGGTAGGTCCCACCGCAGGTGAGGATCCGCAACAGCGGCTTCCCCTCTCGCGTGAACACGTCGCGCAAGTCGAGGTCTTGCTTGCCGATCAGTCGGATGGTGCTCACTTGAAATCGCTCCGTGCCCTTATTGGATGTGATCACGATGTCGTCTCCGCGGCGTAGCTGCTTCAATACAACCAGCGGTCCCACCCCGTACTCGCGACTGTCGACATGACCGCCGAGGACAGCGGATCCGCGGGCGGAGCCCGGTCTGGGCCCGTACGCGTACCAGCCAATTTCAGTGGGCCGGGTCGGCAGCGCCATTGCGCCCGTGTCGTCGATTGTCACGGCCGTTATCGGCATCTTCAGGTCGAGACGTGGGATGGCCAGCATTCGTGGCGGACCGGGCTCGCCTCTGTCGGCTCTGGACTGGTTCGCCCCACCCGTGGGCGACCCCGACAGCCGTTCGGAGACTCGGCTGATCGCGGCGTCGGGGCCAGCGGCGGGTGGAGCGATCGGCGACCGACCGTGCGGCTCGCCCGTGGGCGCTGATGCACTTACCGGAAGGATCTGTCCGCCGCCGCTGTCCGTCGTGATTGCCAGCCGCCATCCGGCGACCATCACCACGAGGCACGAAACGAGCAGGGCAGTCAGCCATGGCCGACCGCCCTGCTGCCCGAACATCAGTGATCACCGCACCATGAACGCCCGGCGGCGATATAGCTGCCAGCCAGATACGGCTGCGCCCAGCGTCGCCACCGCTGCCAGGCTTGCCCACAGCGGCGCAGCGGCAGAGCCGGCGGCCTGACCGCCAGTGCCTCCCGGAACGCTATTGGGCGAGCCGTTCATACCACTGATGGCCTGAACGGCGAGCTCAAGGTTCTTGTCTTCGGCGGACCCCCATGCGTAGACGATCGTGGTGGTGCCTTCAGCTACCTTGAGCGAGGCCGGGCCGATTACCACATCGTCGGTGCCAGCCAACACAACGTCGGCCTTGATCGTGCCGGGGTCGATCTCCGCCGACTCTTCCTTGGGATTGGCGAGGTCAGTGAAGACCGGTTCGCCACCGGCTCGCACGTCGACCTCTGGGGCCGCCGCAGCGTGCCGGACAATCACCCGAGCCTTGCCGGCCGGAAGACTGGAGACGTCGTTGGCGTACGGGGTGAGCGTGGGCTTGCCGCTCTCGGTCAGGTGTGCCACCACGGTGACATTCGCTCCGCTAGGTACCTTGACGTTGTTCGCCGACATGATCGCATCCCCGTCCGGACCGTCACCGGCCTTGACGACCTTGAGGTCGTAGCTGCCGGCCGGCAGCATCTGCGGGTCGGTGAGGGTGCCGGGTTCGAAGTTCTCCAACAGCGCCTTGCCGTTCGCGTAGACGTCGACGGTCGCATCCGGAACGCCGTGCAGAATCGACACAGTCGCGTTGTTGGCCGCGTGTGCAGGCGCGACCCCGACTGCTGCGAACGCGAGCGCCAGAGCACCCCCGCTGATCAGACTGAGTAACCGCGTTTGTGCTGACATTCAACCTCCTGAAAGCTGAGTTGTACGAGTCCCCCTATTTGCGTTCCCAACCCGGCCTCCGGATGCACCTGATTCGCACACGCGCAGAATGCGACCGCGGCCGGGCAGTTCGCCGTGCCGCAAAGACACAGGTGAGGACGGCGGCTGCGGCTGCGGATGGGGCGAGGCCGAGTACCTGGCCGCCGTGTTGGGTCCAGGCCACACCGCCGCACCGACTGCGAGAAACTGCAGGAGTTACTGGCCGCCGGGAGGAGTGGACTTCGGTGCGACGGTCAACCTACCGAACAGCAAGGACCGGCTCACCTTCGTCAAGGATGCCGTCGCTGACCACCAGACCGGCGTTGCCGGACATCAACGACTTCATCGTGTCCGCGACCGTAACCAAGGGATCGCCCGCGGCAATGATCTCGCGCCGCAGACGCGCGGCTTCGATCCGGTAGCGCGGGTCGGCGAGCGCGGACCGAACGGCTCGGCGCAGGCGGCCGGGCGAGGGCGTACCGGTGCGCAGGTTGATGCCGGTCCCTGACCAGGCCACTCGTCCGGCCACCTCCGGCTTGTCCTCGGTGGTTCCTGCAACGACCAGCGGCACCCCGAAGGACAGCCCACGTTGCACGCCTCCGAATCCACCGTTGGTGATCATTACATCGGTGTGGGGGAGCAACCGGTCGTAGGGCAGGAATGTATCAACGCGCGCATTCGAGGGGAGCGGTCCACCCAGCCGCTCCAGCAGGGTCGACACCGGCCGCCCGCCAGTCGAGGCCACCACCAATAGATTCTCTGTCGCGAGCCCGCGCAGCGCGGGCACCAACAGCTTGCCGAAGTCGATGTTGTCCATCGTGCCCTGGGTCACGTGTACGACCGGCCGCGAGCATTCGAGATCGGCCCACCAGGATGGTAGGCACGCCGTTTCCGGATCGGTCGACCGGAGTGGTCCGACGAAGCGCACGGTTGGGGGCAGCTCGCGTCGCGGGTATTCAAAGGCCGACACCGCCAGATGAAAGGTGACGTCAAACTTCGTCACCTGGTCGAAGTAATTGTCGGCGGTGACGCACAGGCCGAGCCCGGCCAGTGCGTCGTCGAGCGCATCCTGAATGGGCTTGAGGGGGCCACGCTGCAGGACGGTATTGAGCAGCCGATTCCGTCGCCGGGTATGGGGCGACCGACCGGGATCGATTCCCGAACCGAACGGGGCACAGTCGACGCTGATCACCGACAGAGGGGTAGCCGAGACGCCCGCAATCGGTATGCGGTATCCGGCCGGCACGGACAGAAGGACAGGCAATACTCCCAAGAACGCGGTCTCGCTTACGACGGCGTCGTAGGACTCGCTCGCCAAGGCATCGGTGAACGCGTAGTACTGGCTATGCAGTGGGCGGATGAATAGGCCGATGATGTCGTAACGCCCGGCTGCCAGACCCCGGAATTGCTTTCGGCCTGGCAGCCAGGCGTCGAGATTCGCGTCGTCGTAGTCGACCTCATCCGGCAGGGGCCGGAATGTCATGGCATGTGACTCCACCGCTCCCCGATACTTTCGACCGGTCAGCATGGTGACCTGATGTCCACGAGAAACCAAGCCACGGCCGACCGTCAACATCGGAGCCACGTGGCCGTAGATCGGCGTGCTGGTCAGCAGGAAGTGAGACATAAGAAGGGTTCTGAGGCTACACACGCTCAGATCGGGGCGGCGCACTGGTCGAGCGGACCCGCAGCACTCCGGCCACCCCCAATGCGACCATCATGGCGCCCACCCGCCAGCGTCGTCGTCGGCGGCGTACCTGCTCCGCATGCTCGCGGCGAATTGCGGGCGCCGCCCGGACGATTGGGCGCGATGACAAGCGACTCAGCACGTACGACCAGCCGTAGTAGTACCCGAAGGAGACGACCAAGGTGTACAGCAGGCCCTGATCCATCCGCCGGGATGATGTGACGACGGCGTTGCTGGCATCCCAGACGATCCGGCCCTGGCCTTTCAGTCGGCGCAGCAGGTCGACCTCGTCACCGCCTTGGGTCAGGGTGGTGTCGTAGCCGGCGAAGCCCGCCCGGACGAAGGCGATATTGGTCGCGGTGACGTAGACGACCCGCCCGATCGTGCCGTAACCGACCGCGACCGCCGTGAACCACAGACGAGGGAAGATGGCCGCCCACCAGGGTGGGTCCTGGTATCGACAGGGACCTGCGACCGCGGTGACCTCGGCGTCCGCGCGGAATCGAGCATCGAGGCGGGTCAGCCAGTCGAACGGATGGACGGTGTCTGCGTCGGTGGATACGACGATTTCGCCGCGGGCATCCATGGTGCCTCGCTGGCGCGCTGCGCAAACGCCGGGCTGCGGTTCGTGCAGGACCCGAGCGCCGTGGCGGCGGGCAATGGCCGCGGTGTCATCGGTGCTGTTGTTGTCCACCACGATTACTTCGTATGGACCCGTGAAATCCTGTTGGTGCAAGGATTTCAGGGCCGACTCGAGGTAGCCGGCTTCGTTGTAGGCAGGTATCACGACCGAGAAGCGGTACGGGCCGGCGACGTCGTTCTCCGTCACGGACTTCCGGGCTCCGTGGCGGCCAGCGGGACCGACTTGATCAGCCACAGGCCAGCCATGCTGACGAGGACCAGTGGCATCAGGCACCAAAAGACCGGCGTCAGAGCGTCGTTGTAGCTGGACACGATCGGCACTTTGAGGGCATCGGGATATTGAACCACCTGGGCTGGGGTCAGCGCGTAAGGGTCGAGCTGCGCGGCGGCTCCGCGCGGCACCCGGTCAGCCAGGAAGGTGAGCAAGCGACTCGTAAAGATCGTCCCAACCATGGCCGAGCCAAGTGCGACCCCGATTTCGCGGAAGAAGCTGTAGGCCGCCGTTGCCGTACCCATTTGGGACGCCGGGCAGGCATTTTGCACAATCAGAACCAAGATCTCCAGAGCGCACCCGATGCCCGCACCGAGCAGGAAGAGGTAGCTGCCGATCACCCACAGCTCCGTCTCGACGGTGAGAGTTGAGAGCAGCGCCAAAGCAACCGCGACGAGGGCACAGCCGAGGACCGGAAGCCACACGTACTGACCGGTCCTCCGGACGATCTGCGCTGAGCCAGCGCTGGTCACCGCCAGTCCCGCGATCAAAGTGAGCATCACCAATCCGGCACCGGTCGCCCCCAGTCCGTTGACCATTTGCAAGTAGGTGGGGAAGTACGCGATCGCGCCGAACATCCCCACCGCCATCACCAGACCGGCGATCGTCGCCGCTGTGAAGGTCCGATTCCGAAACAGTGCCAATGGGATGATCGGGTCGGCTGCCTGGCGCTCAGCGGCGATGAAGGCCGCACTGGCCAGTACGGCGATGACGCTGATCGAGACTATGACGGGCGACCCCCAGCGGTAGGCGACGCCGCCCCACGACGCCACCAAAACGATGGCCGTCACGGCGACGGCCATGGCGACAATGCCCGCGACATCGATCCTGACCGGTCTGACGCGCCCGCCGGCCGAGGGGAGGTAAGCGGCGCCCGTGGCAATCGCCGCCGCGCCCAAAGGGAGGTTGATCCAGAACGCCCACCGCCAGCCGAGCCCGTCGGTGAGCCATCCGCCCAAAACGGGGCCGAGCATCGCCGACAGCGCAAACACCGCGCCCACGACGCTCATGGCGGCTGCGCGCTCCCGGGCGGGGATGACGTCGGCGATGATGGCCTGGACCAAGATCAGCAAGCCGCCGCCGCCCAGCCCTTGAACGGCTCGGGCCACAATCAGCCAGGTCATGTCGGGGGCCAGGCCACCGAGCACGCATCCGGCCACGAAAACCGACAACGCGGTGATGAACAACGGCTTGCGTCCCAATAGGTCGCCGAGCTTTCCGTACACCGGCATCACCACCGTTCCCGTCAAGACGTAGGCGGTCGTCACCCACAACATGCGGTCCACACCGCCGAGTTCACCGGCGATGGTCGGGAGAGCGGTGGAAAACATCGTCTGATCCAGTTCCGCCAGCAGCAGACCAAGCATCAGCCCAACGAACAGCAGAGGGGCCAACCGTTGGTTCGTCGGCGTAGTCGGGGCCGTCGGAGCCGCGCGCGGCGGCGCTTCGCGCACGCTCATCGGTGGCACTGGGCCGCGACATGCTGCATGACAGGCGGTTCCATCCATCGGGCTGAGGGTTCTGACCTGCAGTTTTCGTCCCTGCGCTGTGGGACGGATGCGCCCGCGGCCGGCCAAATCGGCGTATCCAGGCGATGGGTTTGGGTGGAGAACGTCGCAAGGCAAGTTCACATCGATCAAGGAGATGTCCCCATGAGCACCCTGAACCGGCGTGGCGATGCACTGCATCGGCTCGGCTCGGGGCTCTTTGGTGAGGACGTCGCCGGCTCGAAGTTCCACTACGGTCGCTCGCGACCCACGTCACGGCAAGCTCGTTACTTCCGGCCCTCGCGAACCGTGGCGGCACGTCACCAGTCAGGATCGAGGGGTTGAGGAGCATGTCCCTGCTCCAGCCCAGCAAAGATCGGTCACCGCCTCATTACGTCGGCCTTGTCGGCTTGAGATGAACGACAGCCGTAGCGGAAGCGGCTTCCTCCACATTCGAGGCGCTGAGCCGGAGAGGCCCGATTTTCGAAACCGAAGCTCGTCACCATTGGGCCCGAATTGGGCACGGAGCAGGCGTGATCAACTTTGACTCCACCCGATTCGCAGCTCATGAAATCCCGCCTGACAAGGCGCGTAGGTAGGTCGCCCCGATGATCATGAAAGGCAGATGACCAGCCTGGTTATTCTTGTCATCTCCCTGTTCGAATGACTTGGGCGCAGTGAAAGCGCATTGACTGATATGACCTGAAGCGGGCTTCCTCTTCCTAAAACACCTCCGGAGGTGTCAGAAGGGATCCATCTGGTTCCTTGGAGGATCTGGCGTTGTCGCGCCGTCCTCGTGACGCCCTCCGGAGGTGGGTTATGTCTTTCAATGGTGCACCGGTCATGGCGGCGACGGTGG
>Ga0307296_10000672_pt1 | contig 16610 bp, 12 predicted proteins | sample ER_DNA_153_FD_194467 | JGI IMG/M metagenome (GOLD analysis project Ga0307296, IMG submission 194467) | Bulk soil microbial communities from the East River watershed near Crested Butte, Colorado, United States - ER_DNA_153 | ecosystem: Environmental > Terrestrial > Soil > Floodplain | place... | reverse complement strand
GTCGATAGCTCGACTGACGGTATCGGCAGCCCATCGGCCTTGGGCCGGTCCTTGGATTTTAAAAGCATCCGATCGACTGATAGCTCGTACAGATTATCTTGCTCCCTCTTACTTTTTTCACCCGAAGAGTATCATCGTCTGGATCGTTTAGAGGGACGATAAAACTGGATCGCCCCCCGGGGCTATGGGAGAAGGCCACAGAGGTGCACGCGAAATCGCGTTCCGCGACTTTCAGCGTGCTGCACTTGCCAGCCATTGACGCGAACATGTCGATCTCGGGTTCATGTCGCTCAACCTCGTCAGCAAGGAGTCCAACTGAAGCAATTGGAAAGGAAATAAACGCAACAGCGACCACTCGCCAGCAGATGCGCATGAAAAGTACCCCCAGCCAAAATGCGGCTTAAATTCTGCGGTTGCAAAGATGAAAACGCAAGGGGCTTCACCGGGCCTGGCGATGACCGTGATACTATCGGTGTAGTGATGTGATACTATGCCGCATGAAGAAGACGCCACCGCTGTCCAGCGGGTTGTCGATAACGGGCCCGCCTTCTTCCTCGGCCAATCATATGCAGCTTTGTAATTTCCTGGGCGAAACAGTCAACTAGATCAGCGAATGCAAAGCCTTGACCGCGGCCTCGCGGCTCTCGACAGGAACAAACAGATTTACCGAATGCGGTGACAAGACATATTTGTCGGCGATAATCCCGTGATGTTGCAGAATCTGAATCGCCTTAAACGGCAAGTCGGAAGAAACGCCGCCGAAGCAGGTGAGGCTCACCGAACTTAAGGTCTCACGCTGCTTGCGCAAGTCTTTGCTCCTCTCCAGCGTGCGCAGCAAGGTGTCAAGCGACTCCGAATCGCTAGTCAACATAATGCGGGTTTTTCCGGCGGTGAAAGCCGAGGCGAGGAGTTGCGGCCAAGATAGGCCGTTTTGCTTGAGATGCTGCGCGAATTTCTCAAAACCTTGATTGAGATCCGCAGAATCGATCTCCACATGCTCAATGCGAGCCATCGAATTGACGGCCAAAACCTTTCCGCTTTCCATTCCGATAACCTCTTTCATCACTTGCGTGCTGTGTTCAGCGCCGCCCCATTTTTTCAAGACCAAAGGCACATTCTGGCTTTGTGCCAGCTCCACGCTGCGAAAATGCAAAACCTTGGCGCCCCAAAAACACATTTCGGATAACGATGCAAAATCCAGCTGGCGCAAGGGTTTTGAATTCGCCACGATGCGCGGATCGGCCGAGCAAACTCCATCGACCTCTTTGATAATTTCACAGCACTCCGCTTTTAGCGCCGCGGCCATGGCGACCGCAGTGGTGTCGCTGCCGCCCCGGCCCAGCGTGGTGATTTCCTTGGTCACCGGATTCACGCCCTGAAAGCCCGCTAGAACCACGATGCGTCCGCGATCGAGTTCTTCGCGCACGCGAATCGGCCGCACGTCCAGAATGCGCGCGGAGGAATGGGATTCGTCGGTCATCACTCCGGCTTGACTGCCGGTAAAACTGATCGCCGGCACGCCGAGATCAGACAGCGCCATGCTCATCAAAGACATGCTGATGCGCTCACCGGTGGTTAACAACATATCGAGTTCACGGCGATTGGGATGCGGGCTTACTTGGTAGGCCATCTTGACAAGTTCGTCGGTGGTCTTGCCCATCGCTGAAACGATCGCCACGACACGATGACCACGGCTATGCAAATCGGCGAGACTGCTCGCGACCGCGCGGATTTTTGCCGGTGTTTCAAGACAGGCGCCGCCGTATTTTTGCACGATGATGGGATTGTTGCGCATTCTACCTACAGAAATACCTTGACAGCGGCCTGCATGCCAGCGCGAACGAACTGCCACAGGCGCGGCTGCAAGCCTTTTTCCGAATACGAATGCGATGGCTGTGCACGGCCGGCCCGGAGCGAAAACCTTTTGCCTGCGGGGGCAAAGGGTGGCGGAGAGAGTGGGATTCGAACCCACGGTACGGTTTCCCGCACACACGCTTTCCAAGCGTGCGCCTTAAGCCACTCGGCCATCTCTCCGGATGCCCCTCTCTTGAAGGGGCATGACGGGTTTTGCAAGTGAGCGCGACCGTCATCGCGGAAATTTTCGCAACTAACTGAATAGGCTGGATTTATTTGATATTGCCGCGAGCGGCGGGCGTTTCGGTTCTGACGCATTGAACCTTGGAGCGGTCACAGGCGACGATTGAAGATGGCGACAAATCAATTCCCCGGGGGCAGCATGACCATCAATCGGGCGCTGGTGCTCTCAATTCTGGTGTCCGCGATTGGCGCGGGCAGCAGCGGGCTTGCGATGGCGCAAGCCTGCACCCGCGAGGGAGCCAACGTGAGCTGCGATGACGGCCGGCGGGGTCTGCTGTCGGGTGACGCGATCATCTGGCCCGACGGCACGCGATCGAGCCTGACCTCGCCGCACCCGAGCGTCATCATCGGCAACAAATCGTCGGTGATCGTGGGACAAGGCGTGTTTGTCGGTCAGGGCAAGGGCGTCGTGCCGCTGGATAATCCAGGCGCGCCGAACAAGACGCGCTGCCCTGTCCTCGATGGCGCAGCGTATTGCTACTAGATGAGCGGTTAGTGATACCGCGTGCCGGTATTGACCGAGCGAAGCGGCCACAGGGTCGGCGGTTCGGCTATCGGGCGCTCGGTCGGCCCCTTGTCGATCTGGCTCTCCTGCAGGGCCTCGACGAAAGCGGCAAACCACAGCTGGATCGTGCCCGCGCAAAGTTTCTCCATCATGGCTTCCCAGCGCATGCGCCGCTCGGTCAAGGGCATCGAGATCGCGGTCGCGATGGTCCGGGCCATGCCGTCGATATCATGAGGGTTTACCAGCAGCGCGGTATCAAGCTCGTTCGCCGCACCGGCGAATTTCGACAAGACCAGGACGCCGGGATCGGCCGGGTTTTGCGCCGCGACATATTCCTTGGCGACGAGATTCATGCCGTCATGCAGCGGCGTCACCACGCCGACCTGGGCCGTGCGATAAAGCCCCGCCAGCACGGTCTGGCTAAAACCCTTGTTGAGATAGCGGATCGGGGTCCAGTCCACTTCGCCATGACGGCCGTTGACGTCGCTCACCAGCTTCGCCAGCTCGTTCTGCAGACTTTCATAAGCCTCGATTCCGCCCCGCGACGGCGTTGCGATCTGCAGCAGCGACACCGTGCGCGCAAGCGACGGCTGCGAGGTCCACATCCGGTCGAACGCCTTGATACGGTTGGCCAATCCCTTGGAATAGTCCATTCGATCGACGCCGATCGCCAGCTTCTCGCCGTTCAGGCTTCGCCGCAACCGCGACACATCGGGATGGGACACGGCCTTGGCGGCCTGCACAGCGAATTTTTCGACGTCGATGCCGATCGGAAATACCGCGACACGGGTTTTGCCGTGTCGCGACCCTACCACGCCGTTTTCGATATCGAGACCAAGATCGGATGAAACACAATCGAGAAAGTTCTCGCAATCGTCGCGGGTCTGGAATCCGATCAAATCGTAGGCCAGCATCGCCTCGATCAATTCGCGATGATGCGGCACGCCCTCGATCATGGTCGGCGCAGCCCAGGGCGTATGCAGGAAGAACCCTATCGGCTGCGTCACGCCGCGATCACGCAGTTCCGCGCCCAACGCCAGGAAATGATAATCCTGAATCCAGAACACCGTGTCCGGCCTTGCAAATCGCAGCAGTGCGCGCGCCATGAAGGCGTTCACTTCGCGATAGGACAGATAATCTTCCTCGGAGGCGCGGATCAGATCGGCGCGGGAATGCAGCGCCGGCCATAACGCCGAATTCGCGAAACCCTCATAATATCCGCCGTAATGCGCGGCCGGGAGATCGAGCGTTGCCAGCGCGCCGGCGCCGAGCGCCTCGATTTCGGCGAACGGTTCCTTCTGGGCGCCGTCGCGGACCCGGCCGCTGGAACCCACCCAGATCGCGCCGGATTTCTCCACCACCGGCAATAACGCAGCTGCGAGCCCCCCCGTCATGGGCTCATTGGCGAGGCCGCGGGCCACGCGATTTGAAACGACGACGAGGTTCACGGACTCCCCTCCTGATGCCGCTCGGGGCTTAATTAACAACCATTCATCAATATGGTTCCGCGCCAATCTTTCAACGAGATGAAACCAAATTTTAAGCGCGCAGGGATGGAACTCGACGACCCATTGCAAAAAATTCACGAACTAGCAGTGGGATGCACACCAATTGGGTGCACGCGAAATTAGCTCCGATAGGTCAACCGCCTGAAAAGATGACCTAACTTTCGATCATCGTCCCGCCGCGGCTTGGTCGTCAAGCAAATGTGCGAGCCACTCCCGCACATCCCGGGGTTCATCGAAATAGTCAGCCACCCCCGTCGCGTGGCGGCCGACGGAAAATGCCAGGCCACCCAAATCCGGCATGATCCCAAACACCGCTTCGTCGGTGACGTCGTCGCCGATAAAAATCGGACGGCGGCCCTTGAAAGGTTCATGGGCCATCAGTTCGAGGACGCCGGTTGCCTTGGTAAAGCCGGAATGCTTGATCTCGCAGACGCATTTTCCCGGCAGTACTTCGATCGGCGCATTCGGCAGATCGGCCCTGATCAGGGACACCGCCTCGTAAATCGCCCTCTCCGCATGCGGCGCCAGCCGGTAGTGAAGCGCCAGCGAATAACCCTTGTCCTCCAGCAGGATGCCGGGGCTGAGCTTGGCGATGGCGGCGAGCCGGCGTTTCAATTCCCGGTCCATCGGCGGGGCATGGGTGGCAACGGCTTCGCTATCCTGCGAGATCCGCATTTCCGCACCGTGGCCTCCGACGGCCGGAAATTGTTCGGGGGCAAAAATCAGATCGATATCGTTGAGCGAACGGCCGCTGACCAGCGCCAGCGCCCCGGAGGTCCGCGCCAGCAGGCGGTTGAGGGTATTTGCAAGACCCGGCGGCACCCACACCTCGCGCGGCGTCGGCGCCAGGTCGAGCAGGGTGCCGTCAATATCGAGCAGAATCGCGGATTGGTCCAGTTGCCGGCCAAGTTCCCTCGCCGCCGAAACCAAATTCGGCAACGCCTTGCCCGGTGGTGCAGTCTTTTCTTGCAATGGCACCTCGGCCAAATCGTGATTCATGTCATTCTACTCCACAAAAGCCAGCGGCCGTGCAACCGATTCCAGCGCCCGGCGCTCGGCTGCAATGCAGTAGCGCCAGGCAATGACGGCCGCCGCGACCATTAGTGCCGATCCGAATAGATAGCCCGCGAAAACGCTATTGCGCGAGCCGGTATCGATCAACGCGCCGAACAAAGCGGGACCGACGACGCCGCCAATTCCCGTTCCCACGGCGTAGAACAGCGCGATTGCCAGCGCGCGGACCTCCAGCGGAAAGGTTTCACTGACCGTGAGATACGCAGCGCTTGCCGCCGGGGAAGCGAAGAAAAAGATTACCATCCATGCAATGGTCTGGGCTTGCGCGCTCATCACGCCGATCGAGAACAGATAGCCCGAAAGCGCCAGCAACACGCCCGACACGCCATAGGTAAGCGCAATCATCACGCGGCGCCCAAGCGTGTCGAACAGCCGGCCAAGCAACACGGGCCCCAGGAAATTGCCGGCCGCAAACGGGAGGATGTACCATCCGATCTGGTTCGCTGCGATTCCGTAGAAGTCGGTCAATACCAGCGCAAAAGTGAAGAAGATCGCGTTGTAGAAGAACGCTTGCGCAACCATCAGCGTCAATCCAACCAGCGAGCGCTGGCGATAAGCAAAGAACAGCGTGCGCGCCACCTCGCGCAACGGGGTGTGATCGCGCATCTTCAATTTGATCTTCGGAAGGGCATGTTGCCGCGGGTCTTGCACATTTCCGACCACCGATCGCTCGATGTCATCGACGATGGCGTGGGCGCGCTCGGGATGACCATGGATCATCAGCCATCGCGGACTTTCGGGGATCCACATCCGCATCACAAACACCACAAGACCGAGACCAGCGCCGGTAAGGTAGGCGAGCCGCCAGCCCAGATCGGGATCGATCACCGCCGGATCGAGCAGAACGATCGCACTGACCGCGCCCATCGCCGCGCCGACCCAAAAGCTGCCGTTGATCACAAGGTCCGTCCATCCGCGGTAACGCGCGGGCACCAATTCCTGGATCGTCGAATTGATCGCGGTGTATTCACCGCCAATGCCGGCGCCGGTGAAAAATCGAAACAACGCGTAGCTCGCGACATTCCAGGAAAGCGCGGTCGCGGCGGTAGCCGTGAGATAGAGCACCAGCGTGATGAAGAACAATTTCCTGCGCCCGATCCGATCGGTGAGCCAGCCGAACCCGAGCGCGCCAAGCACGGCGCCCGCGAGATAGGCGCTGTTGGAAAATCCGACCTCGAAATTGGTGAAATGCAGCGCCGGACTTTCCTTCAGCGCACCCGACAGCGTGCCTGCCAGCGTGACCTCCAGTCCATCCAGAATCCAGGTGATGCCGAGCGCAATCACGACGCGGGTGTGGAAGCCGCTCCAGCGCAGACTGTCGAGACGCGAGGGAATGCTGGTTTCGATAACGCGATCTTCGTTTTCTTGTACCGGCCTCGTCGCGCCAACTGCCGGAAGAATTGTCGCATCGCTCAGGCCGGCCATGCCGCGTTGCTCCAGTACTTACCGCTCATGCATTCCAGAGAGATCGGAACACCGCGGTTCAATGCCGACTTGCGCTGCAAGCGCGCAAAATCCATTGCATTACAAGTTGAGATAATGCCTGGGAACGCGGCGTTCCAACGCTCTCAAGCATGAAGTCGATAACATTCGTGCCAGCCACCTTTAATTCAACGCCTTGAGGACATGTGAGTTCCCGCATTGTGGTAAAGGAACCGATCAGCTTCGTCGCCGTTTTCGGCTGAAATAGCATGGAGTTGAACATGGCTGAACGTCGGAAAACGGCGCGTGCGCGCAAGACCGCAACGCGCAAACCTGCTGCCCGGAAAAAGACGGGCAGCGCGAGGGTTCGGAAGGCGCGTTCGGAATCTGCAGCCAGGAGGAAATCGCCAAAGCGTTGGTCGCAGCGCGTGAGCCGCAAGAGCGATGCGCTCGATCTGCAACAAGGCGTCTTCAAGCTGACAAGCCCAAAGAGGATCGCGGCCTCGCTCAAGCGCTCGGCGGAACGCAGTTCCCGTCGCAAGGCGGGCGCCTATCGCTCCGCGCTCTCGATGCTGACGTTCTACATCAACCGCGCCGGCAAGACGTTGCCGAAAACCCAACGCGACCGCTTGCAGCGCGCCAAAACCGAGCTGAAGCACCAGTTTCATCGCGACTAACACCGTCATTCCGGGGCGCGAGTGAAACGAGCGAACCCGGAATCCGGAGGTTGCAGCGCGAGATTCCGGGTTCGCGTTGGCGCGCGCCCCGGAATGACGAGGACTCAAGCCGCGTGGATATTGGCCATGAAGCGGTCGAGCTCCTGGCGCAACCGTGTGCTTTCGCTCGAAAGCGTGCGCGCCGAATTCAGTACATCCTCCGACGCGGACCCGGTTTCGGTGGCGCCGCGATTGACCTTGGTGATATTGGCGGCAGCTTGATGGGTGCCCTGGGCGACGCTCTGAACGCTGCGGGCGATTTCCTGGGTGGCCGAGCTTTGCTGCTGCACTGCGCTCGCGATCGTGGAGGCAATGCTTGAGATCTGGGTGATGGTGCCGCCGATCTCCTTGATGGCCGCGACCGATTCCTGCGTTGCGCCCTGCATGCCCAGGATGTGCGACGATATCTCGTCGGTCGCCTTCGCGGTCTGGCTCGCCAGCGATTTGACCTCGGAAGCGACCACCGCAAAACCCCGCCCGGCTTCGCCGGCGCGGGCGGCTTCGATGGTTGCATTGAGCGCCAGAAGATTGGTCTGCTCGGCGATCGCCGTGATCAGCTTGACCACGTCGCCGATTTCTTGCGCGGCGCGGGACAATTTGCCGATTCGCCCGTCGGTTTGCTGCGCCTGAAGCACGGCGGCCTCCGCGATCTGGTTGGACTCGCGGACTCGTCTGCCGATTTCATCGACCGAGATCGAAAGCTCCTCCGTTGCGGCGGCGACCGACTGCATGTTGCTGGATGCTTCCTCCGATGCGCCGGCGACCTGGCTCGACAGGCTCTGGGTGGTCTCTGCCGTTCGCGTCAGCGTTCCCGCAGCCTGTTCAAGCTGAACGGCGGAAGCCGAAACGTTCGAGACGATAGAACCGACGGCTGCCTCGAAATCATCGGCAAAGCGAATCAGCTCAGTGCGGCGCGCCGCGCTGCTCGCTTTGTTCTGGGCATCCTGGGCGGCGGCATCGCGTTCGGCTTTGGCGATCGCCTGCATCTTGAACTCTTCCACTGCGCCTGCCATCTCGCCGAGCTCATCGCTGCTGCCGAGCCCCGGCAGCACGACATCGAAATTGCCGTTGGCGAGTTCGCGCATTGCCTTGCACATCGCGATCATCGGCCGGGAGATTTGCTTGCCGAGCAACAGTGCCAGTAACGCACCCAACAGGAAGCCGCCGGCCGCGAGCATGACAATCAGGCGCTCGGTCTCACGGATGGTGGCGTCGGATTCGGACTCAAGCCGCCGCTGATCGGAAAGCAGGTCGGTCTTCATCACGCTCGCGCCTTTGACGATCGCTGCCGCGGAATCGGCCATCTGGGCGGTCAGTTCATCTATCTCCTTGGAGTTCTCGATCAATTTGGCCAGCGCTTGCCGGTATTCATCGAGCAGCGTGGCGGCCTCCTTAAGACCCTGGAGGATTTTTTCATTGGTCGACGCAATTGCGTGCAGCGCGTTTTCGACAAACTTGAGACGCGCCAGCGCGCTGGCGGCAACCGCCTGGTCGGCGTTGACGACAAAATTATTGGCGAGCGCGGTCACGGCTTGAAATTGCGCATTGGCTTTTTTGGCGCCGAAGTCGATCACCGGAAGCTCCGCGTCATCGGCGTTGCTGGGGAGATCGTCGAGCTTGTAACGCAGCATGTTGCCGCCGCGCGTCAGCTGGTTTTGCGCCACCAGCGCGCTCTCGCGCTTGATCCTGAGAATATCGGCAAAAATCTTGGTGAAGATCCGAAATTCCCTGGCGAGGCGGGTGATCTGCTCGAGACGGGCCGGATTTGTGGTGCCCCTCATCGATTGGTCGATGGCGTCCTTCAGGCTTGTCTCGGCCGTCAGCGCTGCCTGGGCGTCGTCCTCTTTCCCGGTCACCACATAGTATCGCGCCAGCGCCCGGTACGAGATCAGCTCGCGATCGATATTGCGCGCCAGGTCGGCTTCCGACACGCTGTTTCGGTAGGACGCTACACCGGTGGAAACGCGTTCAAATCCGAGATAGGCGATGCCCATGCTGGCGACCGTGATCGCGAGCACGACAGCAAAGCCGAGCATGACTTTACCGCGAAATCGCAATGTGGGGAGCTTCACGGATATCGGTCGCGGCCATGCGCGCTTTGACAATCCCACCTCGAACCCCCGTCTTGTTCCCAAGAATCAGCAGAACCGGGAGCGCGAGCTCCCGGATCCGGTGCTGAAAATTAGAGCAGAATGGATAAGAGCCGGTAAATTTGCGCCGTATCCTCATGCCCGGACCATGGGTTTCTTCTCACCATGTCCTCTGCTTTTTGGGCGGGCAGTTGCAGCCCGTGAAATTGGGCGGCGTCCTGATTGCGAGGGGACTAGTCATGCCCGCCCTTGTGCCGGGCATCCACGTCTCAACACCTGGCAGAAAAAAGACGTGGGTGGCCGGGACCCGTCTACGCCAAGGCTTCGCCGGGCTCTCCCGCGCTTGTCCGCCGAAGCTTTAGCGAAGGCGGGCAAGCCCGGCCATGACGGTGGGGCGGCGGCATACACCGGGAGCGACGGTTGAAGCGCGGACGGCATCACAATGACTGCCGCGACAAAAATCGTTGTTGCAAAGTCCCGCCCCCGTGCTTCTAATTGGAACAATTAAAAAGCATGGGGAGGTTTCAACGTGTCTACAGTCAAATTGACGGTGAACGGCAAGGCGGTCTCGGCTGAGGTCGAGGACCGGACCCTCCTTGTCAATCTCCTGCGCGATCATCTGAACCTGACCGGCACCCATGTCGGCTGCGATACCAGCCAATGCGGCGCCTGTGTCGTGCATATCGATGGCCGGGCGGTCAAATCCTGCACGGTGCTGGCGGGGCAAGCCAGCGGCAGCAACGTCATCACCATCGAGGGCATCTCGAAGGGCGACGAACTGCATCCGATGCAGGCTGCATTCCGCGACAATCACGGGCTGCAGTGCGGCTATTGCACCCCGGGCATGATCATGTCGGCGATCGATATCGTGAATCGCTACGGCGGCAACCTCGACGAGGATACCGTCAGGCAGGAGCTGGAAGGCAATATCTGCCGCTGCACCGGCTACCACAATATCGTCAAATCGGTGCTCGACGCCGCCGGCCGCATGAACGTTGCACAAGCAGCGGAATAGTTCCTGATCTGCAAGGTCAGGACTTTCGAAAATCAAGAATTGGCTGCGATCTGCGCCGAGACTTTCGCGCAATTGATGCGGCCCGACAGGGAGAGATGCGATGGGTGTTGAAGGTATTGGCGCAAGCGTGGTGCGCAAGGAAGATCGGCGTTTCATCACCGGCAAAGGCCGCTATGTCGACGACATCAAGTTGCAAGGCATGACCCATGCCCAATTCGTGCGCAGTCCGCACGCTCATGCCAAGGTGAAGAGCATCGATTCCTCGGCGGCCATGAAAATGCCCGGCGTGGTCGGCGTGCTCACGGGAAAGCAGATCGTCGATGACAAGATCGGTAATTTGATCTGCGGCTGGGCGATTACATCCAAGGACGGCACGCCGATGAAGATGGGGGCGTGGCCGGCGATGGCGCCGGAGACGGTGCGCTTTGTCGGACAGGCGGTCGCGGTGGTGATCGCCGAGACCAAAAACCAGGCGCGCGATGCGGCCGACGCCGTGATCGTCAATTACGAGGAGCTGCCGGCCGCGGCCGATATTCGCGCCGCAATCAAGCCGGGCGCGCCGCAGCTGCACCCCGAGGCACCCGGCAACGTGATCTACGATTGGACGCTCGGTGATGAAGCCGCGGTGAAAGACGCCTTTGGCAAGGCGGCCAATGTGGTGTCGCTCGAACTCACCAACAACCGCCTGGTGCCGAATGCGATGGAGCCGCGCGCTGCGATCGCGGAGTACAACGAGGCCGAAGAGCATTTTACCCTCTACACGACATCGCAGAATCCGCATGTCGCGCGTCTGGTATTGTCGGCATTCTACAACATCGCACAGGAGCACAAGCTGCGGGTGATCGCGCCCGATGTCGGCGGCGGCTTCGGCTCCAAGATCTACATTTATCCGGAAGAAATGGTGGCGCTGTGGGCCTCCAAGAAGGTACGTCGCCCGGTGAAATGGACCGGCGACCGCACTGAGGCCTTCCTCACCGATGCGCACGGCCGCGACCATATCTCCAAGGCCGAGATGGCGTTCGACAAGGACAACAAGATCCTGGCCTTGCGGGTCAAAACCCACGCCAATCTCGGCGCCTACATGTCGCTGTTCTCCTCAGCGGTGCCGACCTATCTCTACGCAACGCTGCTGTCGGGCCAGTACAACATCCCGGCGATCTTCGCGGAAATCATCACCGTCTACACCAACACGGCGCCGGTCGACGCCTACCGCGGCGCGGGCCGACCTGAAGCGAGCTATCTGCTCGAACGATTGATGGAAACCGCGGCGCGGCAATTGAAGGTCGATCCGGCGGAATTGCGCCGCAAGAATTTCATCACGCAGTTTCCTCATCAGACGCCGGTCATCTTTGCCTATGACGTCGGCGATTTCGGCGCCTCGCTCGACGCCGCGATGAAGGCGATCGACTATGCCGGCTTCGCAGCCCGCAAGGCGAAAGCCAAATCCGAAGGCAAGCTGCGCGGCATCGGCGTCTCCTGCTACATCGAGGCCTGCGGCATCGCGCCCTCGAAAGCGGTCGGCAGCCTCGGCGCCGGCGTGGGCTTGTGGGAATCCGCGGAAGTCCGCGTCAATCCGGTCGGCACGATCGAAGTCCTCACCGGTTCGCACAGCCATGGCCAGGGCCACGAAACCACCTTCGCGCAACTGATTGCGGAACGCCTCGGCGTTCCGATCAGCCAGGTGCAGATTGTCCACGGCGACACCGACAAGGTGCAATTCGGCATGGGCACTTACGGCTCGCGCTCACTCGCGGTCGGCGGCAGCGCCATTGTCAAGGCGATGGAGAAGGTCGAAGCCAAGGCCAAGAAGATCGCTTCGCATCTCTTGGAAGCATCCGAGGGCGACATCGTCATCGAGAACGGCGAGTTCAAGGTCACCGGCACCGACAAGTCGATCGCGCTGCCGATGGTCGCGCTCGCCGCCTACACCGCGCACAACCTGCCTGACGGCATGGAGCCCGGCCTGAAGGAAACCGCGTTCTACGACCCGACCAACTTCACCTTCCCGGCGGGCAGCTATATCTGCGAACTCGAGGTCGATTCCGGCACCGGCAAGACCTCTTTCGTCAATTTCGTCGCCGCCGACGATTTCGGCCGGCTGATCAATCCGATGATTGTCGAAGGCCAGGTCCATGGCGGTCTCGCCCAGGGCATCGGCCAGGCGCTGCTGGAAGGCGCCATCTACGACTCAAGCGGCCAGCTCGTGACCGCGTCCTTCATGGACTACACCATGCCGCGCGCCGACGACTTGCCATCGTTCAAATTGAGCCACACCACGACGCTGTGTCCGGGCAATCCGCTCGGCGTCAAAGGCTGCGGCGAGGCCGGCGCGATCGGCGCATCGGCCGCCGTCATCAACGCCATTACCGATGCGATCGGCCACAACAAGCTTGAGATGCCGGCGACGCCCGACCGTGTCTGGCACGCCATCCACGGGTGATTATTCGTCATTCCGGGGCGACGCGAAGCGTCGAACCCGGAATCTGAGACACGGCTTAAACCTCGAGATTCCGGGCCAGCGCGCAAGCGCGCATCCCGGAATGACGCGGAGGGCCAAAAGGGAAAGCTAAGGGAGCAGCGCCATGTACGCAACAACCTACCATCGCCCCTCCTCCGTTGACGAAGCCGCGGCGCTTTTCGCCAAGGGTTCGGAGGCAAAGTATCTTGCAGGCGGCCACACGCTAATCCCGGTGATGAAGCAGCGGCTCGCTTCCCCCTCGGACGTGATCGATCTCGGAAAGATCAAGGAACTCGTCGGCATCGAACTGTCGGCCGATGCGCTGACCATCAAGGCGGCGACGACCTATTTCGATATCATGCAGAGCGCTGACGCCAGGAAGGCGATTCCCTCGATCGTGCACCTGACCTCGGTGCTCGGCGATCCCCAGGTGCGCTATCGCGGCACCATCGGCGGCTCGATCGCCAACAACGATCCGGCGGCGGATTTTCCTGCCGCCGTTCTGGCGCTCGGCGCAACGGTGAAAACCAACAAGCGTTCGATAGCAGCGGATGATTTTTTCACGGGGCTGTTTTCAACCGCGCTGCAAGACGGCGAGATCATCACCGCGGTCTCGTTCCCGATCCCGGCCAAGGCGGGATACTCGAAAATGCGCCATCCGGCTTCGCGCTTTGCTCTGACCGGCGTGTTCGTCGCGAAGACCAAATCGGGCGACGTCCGCGTCGCCGCCACCGGCGCGTCCTCGAGTGGTGTCATGCGTGTGCCGGCGATCGAGGCGGCGCTGAAGGCCAACTGGTCGCCGGGCGCGCTGGACAGCGTCAGGATTTCCGCTGACGGGCTGCTGACGGATATCCATGGCTCGGCCACCTACCGCGCCAATCTGATCAAGGTGATGGCGCAGCGCGCGGTTGAATCCACCGGCTGAACGCGCTCTCCGTACGCTTCAAGATGCGGCGCGCAGCAATGCGCGCCGTTCTGCATTTGGCCATATTCGGGCCAAAAGGCGCTTGCCACCCTCCTCGCCAGGCTGGACAATTTAGCCAACGAAGACACTGTGTAATTTTGCGCGTATTCTGATCGCAGAACCGGTATCCACCCTCGGATCAAGTCCAAGGCATGCTTTTGCGGAATACGCCCGAGGAGCGCCAATGAAATTCGGCATTTTCTACGAGCATCAGCTTCCGCGGCCGTGGAACGATGGCGCCGAGCACAGACTGTTTCAGGAGGCGCTCGATCAGGTCGAGCTCGCAGACAAACTCGGCATCGACTATGCCTGGGAAGTCGAGCATCATTTTCTCGAGGAGTATTCGCACTCCTCGGCACCCGAGATTTTCCTCGCGGCGTGCTCGCAGCGGACCAAGAATATCCGTCTCGGCCACGGCATCTGTCTGATGCCGCCGAAATACAACCACCCGGCGCGGGTCGCGGAGCGCATCGCCACCCTCGACCTGGTCTCCAACGGGCGTGTCGAATTCGGCACCGGCGAGAGCGCTTCCTTGATGGAGCTCGGCGGCTTCAATGTTGGCTTTGATCCGGTCGAGAAGCGGCGGATGTGGAAAGAGGGCGTCGAGCAATGCACCAACATGATGGTGATGGACCCCTATCCCGGCTTCAAGGGCGAGTTCTTCGAGATGCCGTGCCGCAATGTGGTGCCGAAGCCGCTGCAGAAGCCGCATCCGCCGCTGTGGGTCGCCTGCTCCAGTCGCGAGACCATCAAGATGGCGGCGCGTTGCGGCATCGGCGCGCTGACCTTCGCGTTCGTCGATCCGCGCGAGGCGCGGCAATGGGTCGATGACTACTACCGCATCTTCAAGGAGGAGTGCGTGCCGATCGGCCACGCCGTCAATCCCAACGTCGCGATGGTGACCGGCTTTTCCCTGCACGCGGACGAGGCGGAATCGCGCCGCCGCGGCGAAGACGGCCTGCGCTTCTTCCGCTACGGCCTGGCGCATCATTATATCTTCGGCGAACACAAGCCGGGGCGTACCGACATCTGGGCCAATTTCGAGAAAGCGCGGCATGCATTGCCGGCGGCCGGCGCCGATCACGGCATCGGCACGCCGGATCAGTTGCGAACCCATCTGCGGCATTTTGAGGAATCGGGCGTCGACCAGACCGTGTTCATCCAGCAGGGCGGCCGCAACAAGCATGAGCATATCTGCGAAGCGCTGGAATTGTTCGCAAAGGAGGTCATGCCGGAATTTCAGCAGCGCGAAATCGCGCGGGAAAAGCGGAAGCAGGAAGAGCTCGCGCCCTTTATCGAAAAGGCGATGGCGCGCAAGCAGGCGATGAAGCCCATGCGCGACGAGGAGATTCCGGTCTTTGTCGCGCTCGGCCGCAAGGTGGCCGAAGAAGGCACCGGCACCGAACGCCAGAAGCAGAACGCCAAATTATGGGCCGACGCCGCCAAGGTCACCCTGAGCGATCCGCTGCGGCACGATCCCAAGGCATCCGTGAAACAACCAGAATTGGATTCCTGACGTGACCGACACCATGAGCACTTCCGCTTCACAGGCCCAGGCTTCCAGCGGTCGCACCTCCGGCCCGCTCACCGGCGTTCGCATCGTCGAATTCGCCGGCATCGGGCCTGGCCCGTTTGCCTGCATGTTGCTTGCCGACATGGGCGCAGAGGTGGTCACGCTCGATCGCGTCGGTGCCAGGAAGAATCTGAAATCGGTGGCGGGGCGCGGGCGAAAAGTCGTCGAGCTCGACCTCAAGGACAAGGCCACGATCGCGCAGGTGCTCGATCTCTTGGCCAATGCCGATGCGCTGATCGAAGGTTTCAGGCCCGGCGTGATGGAGCGATTGGGACTTGGACCGGACGTCGTGCTGGCGCGCAACCCGCGGCTGGTCTACGGCCGCATGACCGGCTGGGGCCAGGAAGGTCCGCTGGCGCAGGCTGCGGGGCACGACATCAACTACATCTCGGTCACCGGTGCACTGGCCGCGATCGGACCCAAGGAAAAGCCGGTGCTGCCGCTCAACCTCGTGGGCGACTTCGGCGGCGGCGCGCTTTACCTCGTGGTCGGCGTGCTCGCAGCCCTGCTGGAAGCAAAGAAATCAGGCAAGGGACAGGTGGTCGATGCCGCGATGTGCGACGGCGCGGCGTCGCTGATGTCGATGTTCTTCGACATGGCGGCCGCGGGCCGATGGACCGGGGGGCGAGAGAGCAATTTCCTCGACGGCGGCGCGCATTTCTACGGCGTCTATGAATGCGCTTGCGGCAACTTCATTTCGATCGGTTCGATCGAGCCGCAGTTTTATGCGTTGCTGCGCCAGCATGCCGGGCTTTCCGGCGCCGAGTTCGACGCGCAGATGGATCGCAAGGCGTGGCCTTCGCTCAGGCAAAGACTGGTCGATGTGTTCAAGACCAAAACCCGCGAGCAGTGGTGCAAGATCATGGAGGGCACCGACGTCTGCTTCGCGCCGGTTCTGACCATGAGCGAAGCGCCCGAGCATCCTCACATGGCGGCGCGAAAGATTTTCGTCAGCCGCCACGGCGTCACCCAGCCCGCGCCGGCGCCACGTTTTTCACGCACGCCCTCGGCGATCCGCGAGGCCGCAACGGCGGATATCGCAAGCCTGACGAGCGAGTGGAAGGAAAGGTAGGCGACTTTTTCGGCTTGTCCCGGCCATCCACGTCTTTCTTTGCATCAACGCACAAGGACGTGGATGCCCGGGACAAGTGTTCAGACCGGAGAGATCACCGACGGGTGTTCGGGGAC
>Ga0307296_10000671_pt1 | contig 16614 bp, 24 predicted proteins | sample ER_DNA_153_FD_194467 | JGI IMG/M metagenome (GOLD analysis project Ga0307296, IMG submission 194467) | Bulk soil microbial communities from the East River watershed near Crested Butte, Colorado, United States - ER_DNA_153 | ecosystem: Environmental > Terrestrial > Soil > Floodplain | place... | reverse complement strand
CGTCCGCTCTGGACGATTCGTCGTAGACCACGTCCCGAGTATGCCCAATCCGGCCAAAGCTGGACATCGAACGCGCAACTTTGAGGCTACAATTTGCAGGGAAGTTTGACATTCGGCCACGTGGGCGATCCCGCGGCCGTCCAAGCGAGGGAGGTGGAGCAGCACCGCGAGCGAGCCGACGAAACAGGCGTAGGCCGATCCGCTCGGCGTCGAGTGGGCCTTCGCCCAGGCTGTCTGCGCCGGCCTCTGGGGTTTTCAACCGTAGGGGTTCCGAGCCTCACAAGTCAGAATCACGCGCCTGTGCAGGATGTCCGTCGTCGTAAGCACCGTCATCGCTGCACTATCGGCCTTCGCGGCCTTGGCGAGTCTTTTCCTTTACCTGTACTTCGGCCGACGGTCGGACCTCGCAGCCGCCCGGGAGGAGGCTCTCGCCCTCGCAGAAACGCGGCGCCAGGTGATTGGTGATCTGCGGGGACGCTTGAGGTCGCTCGAGATTCGGCACAAGCGGGCGAAGGCAGCTCATGAACGGCGGCAACGTGAGCTACAGGGAGCACTCGACAAAACACGGGTGCAAGCGCGCGACGAGGCGTATCGCACGCAGCACTTCTACGCCGCTGCGCTGTCTGACCTCCTGAACGACCTCCGCACGGACCTCGAGCGGACATCGCCCGACGTCGACGCGGCTCTTCGGCGCATCCGAAAGTTGCTCGAAGGGCAGCGTCCCGCGGCCTAGCACGCACATGATCTGGATGCACGTCCTGCACCTTTGCCACCAAGCGAAGTTAGCCGCCGAGCCCCGCGGACACGCTAGCCCGCCGCGTGGGCAACGATGCTTGCTGCCTCCCCCGAGCTGAGCACGTCGGTGTTGACCACGAGGTCATACTGCGTTGGAACCTCATCGTCGATGCCGTAGAAGCGCTTGAGGTAGTCCGCACGGGTCCTGTCCGCGGCGCGGACCTGACGCTCGGCTTCCGTCTCGTCGACACCTCGCTCTTGAGCGACGCGGCGGGTCCTGGCCGCAGCTGACGCCGTTACGAAGACGCGCAGGAGATCGCCTCGCGCGGCGAGGGCGAACGAGGCGCCGTGCGAGCCGATGACGACATTGCCTCTTGCGGCCACCGCCTCGATCGCCTCGCCGATGAAGGAACGCAGCTCGTCGCCTCGCGGCGGGAGCGGCTCAGCGGGGAGAGGCGGCGGAAATCCGCCGACGACTGCCATTCCGGCGGCGCCGGTCGCGCTGAGCTCATCGAGCACCCGCCGCAGCAGCGGTTTCCGCTGCTCGGCGTCCGCGACCAGTTCAGGCGCCGCGCCGGCTCTTTGAGCGGCGGCCGAAACAATCTCCTCGTCGACGTAGCGGAGTCCCAGCTGGTCCGCCACAAGCCGCGCCACGTCCTCGCCACCCGCACCGTCGCAGTGGGAGACGCAGATGAGCGTTCGTCGCATGCAGTCGACGTTACGCCGCGACCAGAGCGATCGTCAACCGCCCGGCGATCGCCTTGCGCAGTGACTTGTCGATCGCCATCCTGGCGTCTGACTCGACTTGAACGTAGACGTGAAATGAAGCGAAGCTTCACGACCGTGGCCGTCGTGTCTGGGCCGATCGCGCTGGTGTCGGCAGTCGCGCTGGTTCTCCTGAGCGGCTGCGGAAGCCATTCAGCCTCGAATCGCCAAGAATCGACGGCGAGGAGCGACACCGAGGGCTCCGGCGTGCTCGCGACCCAGAGCCGAAATGTCGCCGACTTCATACGGCTCGACGTCGCCGGCACGCCGCAGGTGATCGTCCGCGTCGGTGTGCCGAAGAGCGTCGTGATCCACGGCGACGACAACCTGCTGCGGTTGGTCACGACGAAGGTCGCCGACGGCACACTCGAGGTCTCGCAAGCGGGCGACTTCAACTCGCACCGCGGCATCCAGGTCGAGGTGGCGATTCCGTCGCTCGCCGGCGTGATGCTGTCGGGGACGGGAGATCTCTCAGTGACGGGCGTGCGCACAGACCGCTTCAAGGTCGACCTTTCGGGCGCGGGCCGGCTCGAAATGAGCGGCACGGCCAAGCGCGTCGACGCCTCGGTGACCGGCGTCGGCGACGCGCGGCTCGAACGCCTGCTGAGCAGCGACATTCATGTCGTCGTCTCGGGCACAGGTAGCGCGACCGTCTTCGCGACGAAGTCGCTCGATGCATCCGTGTCCGGCACCGGCAGCATCACCTACCACGGGAACCCACAGCACATCAAGACGAGCATCACCGGTACTGGTTCCGTTCTCCCGGGTTGACGCAGTGAAGGGCCGCCGGCGCGATTGCCGGCGGCCCCTCAACTGGCCTCAGCTCATCCCGGCCATCGCTGTCTTGCCCCGCTCCATGATCTCCTCGGGTGTGAGGTCCTCCTTGTGCGTGGCGATCTGCCACTGGTGCCCGAACGGGTCGGCAACAACGCCGAAGCGGTCGCCCCAGAACTGGTCTTCGACCGGCATCGTCACGGTTGCGCCCGCGTCGATCGCCTGCTGGACGACCTCGTCGACGTCTTCGACGTACAGGAAGATGCCAACGCTCGTGCCGCCGAGAGCCTTCGGCGGATTCACGGTCGACTGCGGCATCGGATCGGCGAGCATGAGCACGGAGTCCCCGATCTCGAGCTCGGCGTGACCGATCATGTCGCCCGGGCCTATCATGCGCATGCGCTCCTTCGCGCCAAACGCGCGCTTGTAGAACTCGATCGCCTGCGCGGCGTTGTCGACGGCGAGAGACGGGGTGAGGGCGTGATAGCCCTCGGGAATCGGCTTGGTCATGTTCCTCCCTCCTGCGGTTAGGTAATCGGACCAAAGTCCCTGGTTCCCCTCCACAGTACCCCCACCGGTCCAATTCCATTGCCCTCGAATCTGTGCCCCGTGACACATGGGCCGACCGACCCGGCGCTCCCCGCCAGGCTCCACTAAGATATCCCTAGATGGCGAGGAAGATATCCAAACCGGACAAGACCTCAATGGTCATCGATCGTGCGAAAGCAGGAAAGGTGCGGAAGGTGCTCGGCACGAAGACCCTGGCCGCGACAGTCGATGCCGCCTTCGACGAAGTGCTCAAGCTCGATGCGCGCAGGCGCCTGATGGATCGCATCCGCCGAGACGGTGGTATCGGCCCCTCGCCGGAGGAAGTCCGCCGATTGCGCGCCCCGCGGATCCCCCCTGTATCTCGCTGACACAAGCGCGTGGCACGGCAGCGGTCGAGTCCCCGACCGTTGGGAGCCACTCCTCGAAACGGACGAGATCGCCCTCTGCACGCCGGTTCGGCTCGAGCTCCTTCTCTCGGCACGCGGACGGGCCGACTATCGTGCGCTCTCTTCAGACCTCGCACAGGTCAGACATCTACCGCTTGACGATCGTTGCGAACGCGCCGCGGCGCGTGTTCAGGCGACCCTCGCGGAGCGGAGCCAGCATCGAGGCCCGACACCCGTCGATCTCCTGATCGCAGCAGTCGCCGAGGTGAACGGCGCGACCCTCCTTCACTACGACCGCAACTTCGACACGATCGCGCGCGTGACGGGCCAGCCGATGGAGTGGCTGGCACGACGCGGCAGCCTAGACTGACGACCTCCCGGGCGAAAGACTGATGGAGGACTCCGTCTACATCTTCGACGCGCGCCTCCCCGACTACGACGGCGTCGGCTGCACGGTCGCGGTCCGCGCGGGCCAGACGCTCGAACATCTGCACGGCGCTTTGCGTCGCGCCTTCAACTGGCACGACGACCATCTGTACTCGTTCTGGCTCAGCGGCGTCCACTGGGATGGACCCGCGACAGAGTTCACGGCTCCCTACGAGCTCGACGAAAGCGACGCGCGCAGCGCCGCCATGCGGCTGTGCGACCTCGATCTCAAGCCCGGCCGGCCGATCGCGTACGTGTTCGACTTCGGCGACGAGTGGCGCGTGCTTCTCGAGCTGCGCGAGCTCGTGCCGTTCGAGCCGGGCGCGCGCTATCCGAAGGTGCTCGACCGGACCGGCACGCCGCCCACTCAGTACACCTAGCGGAGCTCGGTGAAACCGGCCGCGGCGAAGTCGCCGTCAAAAGCAAATGCTTCGCGAATCCGCAGCGAGCGCATGACCGTAAAGCTCGTGGCGTCGACGAACGAGTACTCGCGTTCGTCGCGCTCGCGAAGCCAGCGCAACGCCTCCTCCTCGAGCTCCCTGCTCACGAACTCGATCCGCAGACGGAGAGCCCGCGACATCCCGTCCAGGAAAGCGACGGCCGGGCCGTGACCGTGCCGGCGGTTGAGAAAAGTCCACGTCTCACCGCGTACGTGGTTGGTTGTCACGAGCAGCGCGTCAGCGGTACGCGAGAGTCGACGGGCCTGTTCGTGGTGCGCGTCGCCCTCGGTCGCAGCTGCGATCCAGTACGACGTGTCGACGAAGATCACCGGCGGCGCTTCGGTCCGTAGACCACGTCGTCCACCCTCGCCGAGTCGTCGGGAGTGCCTTTGACCATGCCGACGATCTCCCAAAGGGGGTCGTCCTCGGGCAGGGGTAGCGGCCGCAACCGTTCGCCGACGTAGCGGCGGATCAGCGCCGCCTTCGACACGCCCTCCTCCGCCGCCTGGCGGGCAAGGGCCGCATCAAGCTCCTCCTCGATCATGATCTGAAGCCGTTTCACACACATATGTTACATCGGTTTCACAAAGTGATGTAACGCGCGCAAGCGTCCGCTTAGGCCAGGCCGCGGCCGTGGACGAATCCTGAGAACTAGCCCGGAGTCACGCGCTCTCAAGTTGCTGCAGGAATGCGCGCGGCGACGAGATCGGCAGCCTGTCGCTGAGCGCGAGCACGTGTGCGTCACCCGAAACGAGGGGTGTGCGCTCGCGCGCAGCCAGCGCGAGCAGGTAGTCGTCGCCGGGGTCATCCGAGTGAATGGGCGGTGCTCCTTCGGGGTCCTCCACGACCTCCCCAAGCTCGTGGAGGAGTCGACCGAACCGAACGGCATCCTCAGACGCGACTCGACTGCTGATCCTTGGTTGGTTCAGCGTTCGCTGTACCTCGTCGAGCAATGTCTTGCAGACGACGAGCTCGAACTCACCCTCGAGCCACAGCTCAACCAGACGTGCCGGCGCACTTAGTCGCGAGATCAGAGCCGAGACGAGGACGTTGGCGTCGAGGACCGCGCGCACGCGCTATGCGCGGCGGCCCTGGTGCTGCGCTTCCACCGCGACGCGGAGAGCGTCGTCCTCGTCGAGGTCGGCGGACTCCCAGACGCGCTCGAGCAGATCGAGCCCGAGGTCCCGCCGAAGGGCTTCCTCGATCACGTCGCTGTCACGGCGGCCGCTGCGAGCTGCCTTCACGCGGACAGCGCGTAGCACCCGCTCGTCCACCGTGATCGTCGTTCTGGCCTTGGCCACAGCCGCATCATAGCATCAATATGACTTTATGCGATTATTATGCGCCAAACAGACCTTCGGGCGGCCACCGCTGCCAGCCCATGCGAAGGAGGTCCCCCTGCGCCCGAGCCGAAAGGTCGGCGGCCAGCCGGCGGACGATCGCGCGAGCTATCTGGCTCCGAGGGCCCGACTTGTCGACTGCGACGATCGCTTCTTCGGCATTCGCGACACCACGCTTCCGGGCGCGCTCGAGCGCCAAGCGCACGGGCTGCGCGAGCCCTTCAGCCCAGAGATCCGGAGCCATCCGCGTGATTGAGCCCGCGACCTGGTGTTCACTGCCGGAGTCAATCGCAAGGCAGACGAAGCTGAGGCACGCGTGACAGATGGCGATGTCTTCGACGTCGAGCTCGAGCACGGCAGCGAGCGCGGCCGCCTCGGCGCGCGTCACTTGAGCTCCCGGGCGACCTCGGCCGCGATCGCGCGTGCGAGCTTCCGCGTCCCGCGCCCGGCCCGCTGAGGACCGCTATCGCGGAGGGCCATGTCTTGAAGGCCGGCGCCGGATGCCCATTCTCGGCGCGGAGCCGCTCGATCGCGTCCGACGCAACCTCGCGGGTCGCGGGGAACTCCTCCCCGCTCCGCTCACAAAGCGCAGCGGCGAGAGCGTAGACCTGGCGAACGGTCGGCGGCGCCACGGACACATCGAAGCAGGCAACCCGTTACGCGTCTGCCGCGAGCCTGCGCCGAATCTGAAACTCCACGGTCTCCGCGTCGTCCGGTCCGCGCGGGACCATTCAAGGAATGTCGTCGCCTCGAACGATGCACTGCCAGGAGTGCGGTCGCGACTCGCTCGATTCGCGCTGGTCGCCTCTGTGCCCGGTCTGCTACGAGAGCCTGCACCACGAGCAGCGACGCGGCCAGATCCGGCCACCCGCCCTCGACGACCCGGGCTGGACCGATGCCGGGCACCTCGACCACGCCTTCGACACGGCCATCGGCCCGCCGCTGCCGTGATCTTTCTCAGCCTTCTGCTCGTGCTGGTCGTTGCTCTTGCCTGCGCTTCGTTCTTCCGGAACATGCTGGCGGCGTTCCTCGTGTTCCTCGCGCTGCCGGTCACGGTGCTCCTGCACGCTCTCGTCGGCACACCGCTCGCGGTGTTCGCGATCGGGCTGCTTGCGATCGTCACGGTGCTGATCCACACGATCAACGACACGCTCAGACAGCTGCGCACCGCGAACAGGGCGGCTCGGCGAACGGCGCACACGCAACGTGATGCACGGAGGCGGCCGGCGGAACGGTCGCGCGCCGCCTGATCGAGGCTCGCCAAACCGTCCTGCTCTCGTACTTCACGCTGCGCGATCTCGGGGCACTCCTGGACGCCGTGCGGCGGAGCGGCCTGACCAAGCGCGCCGACGTTTACGTCGGCAGTTACGGCGTGAATCCGCAAGCCACGAACGCGGTGCACGAAGAGGGCCTTCGGTACGCCCCGATGCTCGCCCTGCGCAACGTCCTGCCGTCACCCCTTCCGCCGACGGCGGCGCGGCGTGTCGCGGCCGGACGAGAGGTCGGCCGCTCGTTCCGAGACCGCATGCGTTCGAGCGCGGCCGCCGTCGAGACGTGGCAGTTCGACGAGCTGTCGCGACTCGTCGCGAGCTCGCGTCAGACGCGGGAGTTCGCGCGCGGCGTCCTCGACGGGCTGCTTCACGGACGTGCACAGGATCAGGACCTCCCCGGCTTCGTCTGGCTCGCGCACAGCGCCTTTGGTCTTGCACTGCGGCCGGTCGATGCCGAGCTCAGCGCGTTCTGGCACGCCGTCAGCGCAGCGGCCGCGCATCTCGTCGGCGAGGAATTCCCGGCGTTCGTCGGCGACCCGGCCGCCGCGGCGCACGCGGAAGATGCAGGACGGCGCGCGCTCGCCGCCGGAGGCCCGGTCCGCCGCTCGCTCGCGGTTCGCTATCAGGCCGGGATCACGCCGGGATACCGGCTCGCGCCGGGCCTCGGCGGCAATGTCGACCGGCGTTCGCGCACGTATGTGAACCGGTGGCGTGCGCGCTACCTGTCGACGCGGCGCGAGACGGGCGTCCGTGATTTCGCCGTATTCAACTTCCGGTTCGGGAATGCGGCACCGCAGGTGATGAACGACGTCCTGCGCGCGGTCGCCCGCGTCGTCTAGAAACCAGGAAGCTGCTGCAGCAGGTCGACGAGCTCGGCGACGGGGAAGCGGCGAACGAAGCCGCGCATCAGATCGCCGATCGTCGGGTTGAGCGCTCCCGCCTGCTCGGCGTCGTCGATCGAGCGCATGAGCCCGCTGCGGACGAGCTCGTCGAGCTTCTGCGTCGACACATGGTGCTTGCGTGCAAAGGCCCGGAGCGCGTCACGGCTCCCGAACGCGAGCACCATCTCCTCGCGCGAGACGTGGAGCTTGCAGGCAGCTCCGTCGAGAGCCGAGAGCACGATCTGCTCGGCCGTCTGTTGCAGGCCCTGCGGGTTGCGCCAGTCCCGCGGCGAGCACGGGTCTGCGACGCGAGCCGGCGCGTAGGACGCCCCGCCGAGCGCGAGGTAGACGACGATCAGCGCGAGCGAGGCTGCCGCGGCCCAGACGATCGCCCGCATCTATACGCTCACCTCCCGGCGACGGAGCAGGATCGGCACGAGGGCGGCGAGGCTGAGGAGCGCGGCCGCGAGGAACGCTCGCGAGAACGCCTGCGTGACGGCACGGTCGAGCTGATCCTGCAGCTTGGAGACGAGGTCGGCGTAGGCGGAGCCCTTGTGCGTTCCTACCACCTCGGAGACGTCGGGAATGCGCGCCTCCTGCTTCGCCTCGTCGACGGCGACCGCGATGTGGCGCGCGACCGCGATCTTGTCCAGCGGCGGGATCCTGCTGTCGAGCACGGCCGCCGTGCCGGACGCGAGCACGTCGCGCTCGCTGTGATGAAGATCGGTCGTGAAGATCGGCGTGAGGAGGAGCAGGCCGACGACCACGCCGGCGTGGCGCGCCGCGATCGTCCAACCGCCGTGCACCGCCTGCGCCGAGCGTCCGGCGAGCGCGCGCTCGGTCAGCGCGGAAAGCGCGAGCCCAAGCCCCGCCCCAATGGCGAGCTGCGGCGGGAACGTCCAGGCGGCTCCCGCGTGGGGAAGCCAGCCAAGCGCGGCGAGGCCTCCCGCGATCAGGATCACACCCGACGTCGCGCGCGCCCAAAGCGGTTCAATCGTCTTCCCGAAACGCGCGGCCGCGATCGCGGCGACGGGCATGATCGTCACCGCGAGGCCCGCCGGCAGTGGGTCGAGCCGCCAGCCGTTGATCAGCAGGATCACTAGCAGGAAGAGCGCCGCCACGAGCCCGCCAGAGATCAGCAGCAACGCAACGTTGGCACCTACATGCGGTCGTTCAGCTGGCTCGGGAACGGGCACCACCCGCGCGCCGCGCAACGCGACCAACGCGAAGAGAACGACCGGCGCCTGGACGAAGAAGATCGACTCCCAGCCGAGCAGCTGAGTCAGGATCCCGCCGACGGCGGGTCCGAGCGCGGCGCCGACGATTCCGGCGAGCGTCCAGATCCGTGCGGCGCGGGCGTCCGTTTCGGTGAGCTGGCTGAGCAGGTCGAGCGCGGCGCACACGACGGCCGCCCCTGCGACACCCTGGACAGCGCGGCCCGCGACGAGCACACCGAACGAGCCTGCGAAGCCGCACACGAGCGAAGCAGCCACGAACACGAGAATCCCGAGTCCAAAGACGTGCGCGGGCCGGCGGCGTGCGAGGAACGCCGCCGGTAGCGCCGAGAGAGCAAGCGCGAGGTTGAAGGCGGTGAGCACCCAGGCGAGCGTCGAAATCTCGACGTGGTAGCGAGCGAGAATGTCCGGGAGCGCGATCGTGACGACCGACGAGTCGGCAAGGACGACACCGACCGAAAGCGCGAGCACCACGATTGGAGTGCGCACTGCTCGGATGAGACTACTGCCGGCGGCGGAGACTGGGCGGCGGGCTTGATGAGTTCACCGGGCGGGTGCGGCTCGTTCGATTCTCATGCCGCCGGACTCAGCGTCACAGCACTCTCGCCGGTGGTTGCCCGTCATGCACGTGCGTTCCTCCCGTCTACAAGTCCTTCGGGCCAGTCTCCGGCAAAGTCCAGCCATCCCGATTCAGGAACTCCTCGGACGCGGATCGCTCGCAACTCATGAGTCGGACGCGAGCGTACGGCGGCCTCGACGACCGTGACAACTTCGAGTGTCTTGGGCACGCGCACCGGCCGCGCACGTCCTCCGATGAGCAGCCAGCGCCATGCCTCTCGATTGCGGCCGAATGCCTCGAGTGAATCAAAGCGTCGTGTCTCGCCAACTTCGCCAGTAAAGAAGTCGACGCAGTCACTCGTGCTCGCCCATCGTTTGGCTGGAGCGGCGACGACCGCATACATCCCAAGGCGCCCCTTGGTTTGCCCGAGGGCGGCCATTTTGTAGATGTCCCAGAGACACTGATCGACGTCGTCGACTTTGAGCTCAGCCGCAGCGATCAAGTTCCCTTTGTCAAGGACGAAAACGTCCAGACCACCAGGTTGCGGATCCCAATCGGGAACCCAGAATTTCCGCCTTGCCGCAACTTCCAGCCGAGGAAGGAGCTGTCGAAGCGCAGCGACGAAGGCGGTCTCGAGCTTCCGTTCGAGAAAGCTTTCCTCGGGCTCGAGGGGAATCGTTAGCGCAGCTTCCGCGACGCAAGCGCAAATGTGCCTGTCGAATTCGATGCCCATCAGCCATTCCGAGGTCGGGTGCGTAATCAAGGGTCAATTGCTGCCGGCGGATCCAATCTGGATCGACCGCCCTTAGCGGCTTGACAACGTCGGTCGAGTCAGCGATGTAACCCAGGATCACGTGGTCGACAGAGACGCCGTAGTCAAAGCCGCACTCCTCATAGAAGTCGAGCACCTCTTCGACCGAAAAGGGAGGCTCCTCCTCTCGCACGTAATTGAAGGCACCACAATCGCCAAGCGTGGCAAGGCGCGGCCCGCTCTGGTCGTCTAACCGAAAGAAGCGACGAACACCAAGCCGGTATAGCCGGTGGCGCTGTGCGAGCGTGTACTTGCTGCCGGGGCCGTCGACAGTGCCTTCGAGAGAAGCATGCCCGTGTGCGGAGCTGGCGAGATCACCTCGTGCGCGTAGCGATCGTCGCGCTGCCGCACACGATCGGGTGAGGAAGACTCGCGCTCAAAGTCGTAGCTCGGGTCCACTTGGTCTTGGCTATCCGGGAAGAAAAAGTCCGCTAAGTTCCTTTGGGTACGCGGGATCCGACGGGCAGTCCGCCGTCGCCAGGGCGATCCTCGCAGGCGGCCCGGACGAGCCACCACGGGAGAAAGGACGCTCGAGAGCCGTGACACCTGCGTGCCGGTTCTCTGCCTCAAGCACCGCATTTCGGACACGTACTTTGTTGACCACATAGACAACAGATACGAAGAATGCCATCCGCATCGGATGGAGTCTCCTACACCGTCGAGGGCCGGGATCGGCGCGCATCCGCCGTGTCTCGTGCGGAGTCAATGAACTGAACCGCGTACGCGACGCCCTCCTCGAGCGTCATCGCCCGGCCCCGCTCCGACGCCGCGGCGAAATGATCCTCCTCCAGGTTGCGGCGAAGGATGGACAGCGTTTCCTCACGAAGACCTCGTGCAACCTCTTCCTGTTCGGCCTCGATTCCCTCGCGGAGGCCTTCTGCTGCACCGAGCAAGACCGCTGCCTCCTCGTACCGGCGCTGAGCCGCCGCCACCGCGGCGACCTCCTGCAATCCGTCGGCTTCTGATTGGAGATCCTGCTGCTGCCCGATCAGGAGGGATTCGCGGAAGAGTTGAAGGGCTTCGTCGAAGCTGCCCTCGCGCGCCGCTACGTGACCGAGGTTGCCCGTGCCATAGAAGATTCCGCGCGCATCGCCGGCTCGGCGCGAGAGCTCCAGCCCCTCGCCGATCACAGCTCGCGCTTGTGCGTAGTCCCGGCGTGCGAGCGCGACCCATCCGAGCATGGCGAGTGCCTCTCTCACGTTCCGCTCATCTCCCTCGCGCGACGCGAACGCGAGTGCCTCGCGCAGCTCCGATTCCGCTTTCCCGTAATCGCCCTCGACGCCACCAATGACGCCGAGGCCCACCAGCGCTCGAATGACCGACGTGGGGTCGTCGATGCTTCTGGCCAGACTCAGGCCCGCCTGGGCAAACTCCCGCGCGGGTTCGAGATCTCGTTGCCGCTCGGCGAGGCTGGCGGCCGCGAGCAACGCGTGCACTCGTTCGGCGGCATGCTCCTCGTCGGCCTGGAGCGCAGCGGCGAGCCACGAGCGTCCTTCACCGAACGGGCCGCGGTACACGCAGAGAAACGAGTAGGCGGTCGCGAGCACGAGACTGGTCTTGGCCTGTCCCGAATCGAGCGTCCACCTCATCGCTGCCCGCAGGTTCTCGCGTTCGGGCTCGAGCTTCCGCGCCCCATCCCACCTGTCCGCCTCGTCGAGCGCGTCCTGAGCACAACGAAGCACGAATCGCGCGTGTTCACGGCTCACCGCTTCCAACTCACCCGATTCCTCCAACCGCTCCCGCGCGTACTCCCGGATTGTCTCCAGCATGAAGAAACGGCCGTCCTCGCTGCGACGCAGCAGGCTCTTGTCGAAGAGCGACTGGACCGTGTCAAGGTCCGCATCGACGACATCAATCGCGCTTTCGAGCGTCCACGTGCCCGCGAAGACAGCGAGGCGGCGGAACACCTGCCGCTCTTCTCCACACAGCAGGTCGTGGCTCCACTCGATCGTGGCGCGGAGCGTCTGCTGCCGCGGGTCCGCGTCGCGACCGCCCTTTAGGAGGTCGAGGCGCTCGGAGAGCCGGACGACGAGCTCTCGGGGCGACAGCATTCGTGCACGGGCCGCGGCCAGCTCGATAGCGAGCGGGAGACCTTCGAGACGGCGGCAAAGCTCGAGGACGTCTTCGCTGGCCAGTAGCTGGGCGCGTTCGCAGAAGAGCAAGACACTGTCGTCGTCGGCGAGTGGCGGAAGCTCGTATTCGAGTTCACCTCTGATGCGGAGCAACTCCCTGCTCGTTACGAGCACCGTCAGATTGGGACATGCCTCCAGCAAGCTCGAGAGATCACCCGCCGCGGAGACCACGTGCTCGAAGTTGTCGGCGAGCAGGAGCATCTGCTTGGCGGCGATGTATTGATGAACCCCCTCTTTGGCCCCGACGGCCTCCGCAATCGTGTCGAGGACGAGCGCCGGATCGCGAAGGGCCGCGAGAGTCACCCAAAAGACGCCGTCGCGATAGTCGGAGAAACGCTCTTCGCGCGCACGGCGTGCGAGCTCGAGCGCGAACCTGGTCTTCCCCGCACCACCCGGCCCTGTCACCGTCAGGAGGCGCGTCGTCGCGAGTTCACGATCCGCCTCGACCAGTTCGTCATCCCTCCCGAGAAAGCTCGAAGCAGGTGTCGGCAGGTTCGTATTAGCGATCGTCTTGAGCGGCGGGAACTCTTCATCGGTGAGCTGGAAGAGGGAGACCGGATGATCGAAGTCCTTAAAACGGTGCGCGCCGAGTGGGACGAGCAAGAACCCATCCCCGACGAGTTCCGCGGTCGCGGACGAGATAACGACCTGCCCACCGTGCCCCGCCGCTGCGATGCGGGCGGCATGATGAACATCGGCGCCTACATAACCCTCCTCCGTGAGGAGCGGCGCTCCGGTGTGCACGCCCATCCGCAGCCGTATCGGCCCCGAGGTGAGCCCCTGCGTGATCGCCTGAGCAGCTTCGATTGCCCGCCGCGCGTTCGCGAACGCTAGGAAGAACGCATCTCCTTGGGTATCGACCTCGACGCCACCGCACCGCGTCGCCTCTGCTCTAACGACTGTTCTGTGCTGAGCAAGCGCCTCGGCGTAGCCTTCGGCTCCAAGCTCACGAAGAAGGCCGGTCGATCCCTCGATGTCCGTAAAGACGAATGTCACAGCTCCGGAGGGCAGATCACGCATTGCCCCCGGATGATGCGACAAACAAGGCTCTTACTGATAGTGCGCGGCCAGCGGTACGAGCACGATCGAGGTGCCGAGCCCGATCCGCTCCGTCCAGCCGGCGATCCAGCCGACCGTGACGAGCGGCGCGTAGACGCGGCCGTACAGGTCGACCGCCTCCGGGCCGACGATGATGTGCTCCGCCCACGGCGGCGCGGGCTGCGATGATGAGGGGGCAAGGAGGTTCGGAGATGGCAACGTCAGACGTAACGAGCGCGCTCGACGAGGCCGGCGTGAGTTACGAGCTCCTCCCCCACGCGCACACGGAGAGCGCGCTCGCGGAGGCTGAATCGCTCTGTGTCTCACCCGACGACGTCGCGAAGACGCTCGTCGTCAAGCTCTCGGAGGGCTACCTGCGCGCGGTGCTGCCGGCGTCGATGCGAATCGATCTCCGCAAGGTGCGCGAGGTCCACGGCAGCGGTCGACACAAGGTGCACCTGGCCACGGAGGACGATCTTCGGCGCGACTACCCGGAGTTCGAGGTCGGCGCTGTGCCTCCGGTTGGCGGCCGGAGCGATCCCGTGATCGTCGATCCAAAGGTCGCTGAGCGAACGTCGATCGTGATCGAGGCCGGCGCGCACGACGAGTCCGTGCGGATCGCGGCGGCCGACCTGGTGACCGTCACGGGCGCCGCCGTCACGGACATCTCGGAAGACTAGGTTCTCCCTCGCGCGGGTCCCGCGCCACGCGCGGCATGACGAGTAGGATCGGCGAGCGTCCATGACTCAGCCGGCGGATCTCGTCGCCGCCTCGCGTGCCGCCGGCGTGCGTGACCCGCGTCTGCTCGAAGCCATCGCCGCCGTCCCGAGGGCGCAGTTCGTCCCGCCTGATCTCGCCGCGCATGCCTACGACGATGCGCCGCTGCCGATCCCGCACGACCAGGTGACGACGCAGCCATCGCTCGTCGCGCAGATGGTGCAGGCGCTCGACCTCTCGTCTTCCGGCCGGGTGCTCGAGATCGGCACCGGCTACGGGTGGCAAACCGCCCTGCTCGCCCGTCTCGCGAACGAGGTGTGGAGCGTCGAGCGCTGGGAGGACATCGCTCGCACCGCTCGCAGGCACTTCGAGCACCACGGCGTCGACAACGCCACGGTCGTCGTCGGCGACGGCAGTGCCGGGCTCCCCGAGCACGCGCCGTACGACGCAATCTTGGTCGCTGCTGCGTTCCTGCAGGTTCCCGCACCGCTCGTCGAGCAGCTGGCCGAGGGCGGCCGGCTCGTCCAGCCGATCGGACTCGGCGGCGCCGACGAGGTCGTCCTCTTCGAGAAGCGCCTCGGGGAGCTCGAGCGCAGACGGCGCGTCACCCATGCGCACTTCGTCAGGCTCTACGGCGAGCACGCCTTCCCGCAATAAGGCTCGCTGTCGCCCACGACACGATGCTCGGGCGCGGGGTCGACGAGCGGTTCTCAGGGGCGCAGAATGCGGTACGCCGTTCCGCGTGGGCACCCGCGGCCGATCAGATGCTCAAGCTCGTGTAGATCGACGCCGGTAGCCGCTATCCGCTCGGCCAGCGCCGTCACGTAACCCATCCGAAGAGACTGGAGGAAGCGCCAACAGAAGACGAGTTCAATCTCCTCGACAGGCCCGGTCTCGACGACGCTCATGACCTACCTAGAGTCGCTGATAGTCCCTGTCGATCGCCTGTGGAAACTGGCGCAGACCTTCCGGAAACTCCGACCGAATGCTCCACAGAGGAGCAGTGGAAGGATCCGCTCTGGAAAACCCGCCCTGAATGCCTTCCAGGACGGTCTGTCCATGCCGCGGCCTACCCTGCACCGATGCCGCTTGTCCAGCCTTGCAGCCAGCCCGGCTGCAGCACGCTGACCATGGGCGACCTCTGCCTCGAGCACGAACAACGTGCTCAGGAGCGCTTGGCTAAACGCGTGGTCGCGCTCTCGAAGCGTTTCAGAGCACCGGCCGTTGCCCTGGCCGTCGCTGCCGTCGCGGCGCTTGTCGGCCGCGCCTCGCGGTAGATCGAGTAGCGCTTCGGCGCCCTGCGCGCAACACTGTTAGCAGCACCGTCAGGAGTCGCAGTGTTCGAGATCGGCAGCAGTCTTCGCGAGGCACGCGAGCGTCAGAACCTGGAGTTCTCCCGGATCGAGCACGACACGCGGATCCGGGCGAAGTTCCTGCGGGCGCTCGAAGACGAGCAGTTCGACCGCATCCCCGCCCCCGCGTACGCCAAGGGTTTCCTCCGAACCTACGCGGACTACCTCGGCCTCGACGCCCAGCGGTTCGTCGACGAGTACAACGCCCACTTCGCTCCTGCCGAGGAACCACAAGCGGCGGCGCCGGTCAGAATCCGCCGCCCCGGACGTCTGCGCCGCCGACTGTTGATCGTCGTCCCGGTCGTACTCGCCGTGGGCCTGGTCGCCTGGGGATTCTCGCTCGACGGTACGCACCACCATCGCGCAGCTTTGTCTCCGCCGCTTCCACACACGCGGGCAAGCACCACGACTCCTCCACCGGCTCCACGCACGGCGACGCAGAAGCCGGTCCGCGCGCGGGTCGCACTCGTGGCCACACGCGGTCCATGCTGGCTCTCGGTGCGCATCGGCTCGGACACCGGGAGGGTCCTGTACGAGCGGACGCTCGAGCAGGGCCAGGCGGTCGGCTTTTCGGGGTCCCGCCTCTGGATCCGCATCGGCGCGCCCTGGAATCTCGACGCAACCCTGAACGGCAAGCGCGTCCAGTTACCCGGCTCGCTCGGGAACGTGGTCGCGACGCCGCGCGGCCTTCAGGCTGCGTAAAGGCGCCACGCATCCACGGGAATAGGATCGCGCTGCTCAGATGTCCGCGCAGGCGTACGTGTTCGACGCGAGGTTGGCCGACGATTCGGGCATGAGCCGGACGGTCGCTGTCGGCAGCGACCAAACACTCGACGACGTTCACGGCGCGCTGCGCCAGGCGTTCGAGTGGCACGGGGACTTCCCGTACGCGTTCCGACTCGACGACGGACGCGAATATGCCGGAGCGCCCGGCGAAGGGGTCGACGTCGCGTTGGCCGGCCTCGGGCTTCGGAGCGGCGACCGGCTGGAGCACGACGTCGACGGGCCGGAGGAGTGGCGCTTTGCCGTCACGGTGCTCGACGTGCGCCCGGACGACGAGCCCCTGCCCCGTGTGCTCGAGCGCTACGGCGAGATCGCGCTCGAGCCAGAGGCCGAGCTCGGCGGCGAGGATTAGCTTCGGCCGTCCAGCTCAGCCCGCAGCGATGAGCAGGCTGTAGTCCTTGGCTTCGATCTTCTCGACGG
>Ga0307296_10000670_pt1 | contig 16629 bp, 15 predicted proteins | sample ER_DNA_153_FD_194467 | JGI IMG/M metagenome (GOLD analysis project Ga0307296, IMG submission 194467) | Bulk soil microbial communities from the East River watershed near Crested Butte, Colorado, United States - ER_DNA_153 | ecosystem: Environmental > Terrestrial > Soil > Floodplain | place... | reverse complement strand
CGCGGCCCGCCGTCCCATCCACCGCCGCAGCCGCTCGGCGACCCGGTGGTAGGCCCCGCGCAGCGACCGCGACAGGGCGACGAGCCCGGTGAAGACGGCCGCCCCGACCGGCGGCAGCAGCAGCAGGAGCAGCGGGTTGGGCGTGGGCGCGCCCATGAGGTCGCGGATCTGCGCCTGCCACCACTGCCCCAGGACCAGGGCCAGGACCAGCGCGGCGGCGGCCGAGACGGCGAAGACCCGCCATGCCCCCGGCCGCGGTTGGCGCGGGTCACGGTCGGTGAACGCCCGCCAGGTCCAGGCCCCGGCCACCCCGACCCCGTAGCCGATGGCGGCGGTGATGCCGCACACGACGCCCTGGAGCAGCGCGCTGCGGGGCAGCAGCGAGGGGGTGAAGGCCAGGCACGCGAAGGCCAGCGCCACCCAGGCTCCGGGCAGCGTGTACCGGAACCGGCGCCGCTCCCCGGCCGCCGGTGACGGGGGCGCCTCCGACTGCGCGGCCTCGTCCGCCTTCGGCCCGGCCTCGTCGAGGACGCTGGCCGTCCTGGTCGACGACTCCTCCCGCTCTGTGGTCACCGTCACCTCACACCGTCTGGCAGCTAGGCAAGGAGCATCACGATGACACCGAGGCCGTTCACCGTCCAATGGGCCAGCATGGGAGCGAGCAGGCTGTCGCTGCGCAGCCGCAGCCAGCAGAGGACGGCCCCGGCCAGCGACGTGAAGCACACGGTGGCGACCACCCGGATCCCCGTCCCGGCGGCGTCACCGCCTACCGCCGAGGCGATCGCGGCGTTGGCCGCGCCACCGCCGAGCGACGGCAGGACATGCCACAGGCCGAACAGGACCGAGGACAGCAGGGTCGCGGCGGGCACGCTCCACCGCCGCTCCAGCAGCGACAGCAGCAGGCCCCGGAAGGCGAGCTCCTCGGGGAGCACGGTCCCGAGCGGGATCACCACCAGGACCGTCAGCGCCGTGTGCCCGATGTCGCCTCCCGGTTCCGGGAGCGCCGCTCGAACCGGCTCGACCAGGGAGGCCAGGGCGTAGACCGCGGCCACGAACGCCGCCGCGGCCGCTCCCCAGCGAAGGCCCGCCCGACAGGTCGACCACGACAACCCGAGATCGGCCGCGGTGAGCCCGCAGGCCCGGGCGATCGCGACCAGGCACGCGGCCAGCCCCAGCCCCACGGCGACGTGGGCGCCGGCCACCGCCTGATCGACGGCCAGGCCCACGGCCAGCACGGCCAGGGCGAACCCCAGGGCCCAGCCCCTTTGAGGCCTTGCGCCCGCCGAACTCGTCATGGCTCACCGGCCCCTTCCCCCGCCACCTTACTTCGCCCCGGACGGTCGGACCCGCCGAAAGCCATCCCGATCGGGTGATGCGTGCCTGCCCGGAGACGCGAGAGGATGCCCGGCAACCGATCGATGCGCGAGACCTCCGCGTCACCGGAAGACGAGGGTGCATGTCCGCTCCACTCCGTGATCCCATGGCCATCCTCTGGTGCCCCGCCGCCCGCCGACCTCCCCGGCATCGCGGCCGCGGCGCTGGTCACCCTCAGCCTGGGGGCGGTCCTGGGGCCCGAGGCGCCCCTGATCGCCCTCGGGGCCGGGCTGGGCGGCCTGGCGATGCGCCTGGCCAGACGCGACGCCCCTGCCCAGGCCACGGCGGTGGTGGCCGCGGCCGGCAGCTTCGCCGCCATCAGCACCCTGCTGGGCTCGCCCCTGCTGGGAGCGTTCCTGCTGATGGAGGCGTCGGGGCTGGGCGGGCCGACCCTGGGCCTGGTGCTGGTCCCCGGCCTGGTCGCCGCCGGGGTCGGGTCGCTGATCTTCATCGGCCTGGACAACCGGACCGGGCTGGGCACCTTCTCGCTGGCCCTGCCGGACCTGCCCTCGTTCGGGCACCCCAACATCGGCCAGTTCGGCTGGGCGCTGGTCATCGGCCTGGTCGCGGCCGTGGTCGGCAGCGGGATCCACCGGCTGGCGCTGGCGCTGCGTCCCCACGTCGAGCGGCGGATGCTGCTGGCCACCCCGCTGGTCGGCCTGGCCGTCGGCGCCCTGGCGGTCACCTACGCCACGGTCAGCGGCCACGACGTCTCCGACGTGCTGTTCTCCGGCCAGGACGCGATGGGCCCGCTCATCGCCAACAGCGCCGACTACTCGGCGGCCGCCCTGGTGCTGCTGGTGGCCTGCAAGGCGCTGGCCTACGGCGCGTCGATGAGCGGCTTCCGGGGCGGGCCGGTGTTCCCGGCGATGTTCCTGGGCGCGGCCGGCGGCGTCGCGCTGTCGCACCTTCCCGGGCTGCCGCTGGTCGCCGGGGTCGCCATGGGCATCGGGGCGATGTCGGTGGCGATGCTCAAGCTGCCGCTGACCTCGGTGCTGCTGGCCACCCTGCTACTGGGATCGGACGGGCTGGCGGTGATGCCGCTGGTGATCGTGGCCGTCGCGGTGGCCTACGTGGCCTCGGCCAGGCTCACCCCGGCCCCCGCTCCCGGCACCGCCCCGGCAACGGCAGGTCCCGCCGAGGCGCCGGCCCGACCCTCCCGAACACCCGGGCCCTGACCGCTCCCCCCATGCGCTCTCGCCTGCGGCACAGCTCGGCCCGCCGGCCCGCCCGAGCGCCACCGCCGGCGCGCGGGCTCCAGCAGCTGAGCCCGCGCGGCGCGTGTCAGGGGTCAGGCGGCGTCCACCTCGATGGTGACGGGGACCCCGTTGGTGATGACGTCGTAGACGGCCGAGCGGGCTCGGGACTGCTCCAGGAGCTCGCGCAGCTTGTCGGCCGGCGCGTCACCCTTGATGGTGAAGCGCACGATGATCTGCTCATAGCCGTTGCGCACCTCGGGGTCCAGCCCGAGGATGCCGTTGAGGTCGATGTCACCGGTGACCGTGGAGCGGACCTCGGTGAGCTTGATGTTCCGGGCGGCGGCGATGTTGGCCAGCCCGGCGGTGAGGCAGGCGGCCAGCGCGTGGAGCACGAACTCCACCGGGGTCGGTCCGTGGTCCTGGCCGACCAGGACGGCCGGGTGGTCGGCGTCGAAGACGAAGGTCCGCTCGTGGGTGCGCTCCTCCCCGACACCGAAGTAGTCGGCGATGGTGCCGCGGTTGTGGGTGCCGCTGACCCACTGGTTGTGGGCCCGGAACTGGAAGCTGGCCGCCTCGGGGGCCTGCTTGACCGCGTCGAGGGTGGCGAACAGGGTCGCGGTGTCCACGCCGTTGCGGATCGGGTCCTGGACCTCGGCGGGGGTGTCGGTGGTGGTCATCGTGCATGCCTCCCTGGCGCTGGGTCGACTGGTGACGGCGGGGTGGGGTTCGGTCGGGTGCTGGGTCCGGGCGGTGGCCTCCTTCCGGTCGGCGATGGTTGGTCAGGCGCTCGCGAGCAGGCGCTGGCCTGGGACCGGTCGCGCGGCCAGCGCCGCCGCCTCGGTGTCGATGGCGGCGCTCAGCTGCTTCTGGAGCCCGATGAAGGTCGGCACCGGTGGGAAGGCGGCCAGGCGGCAGGTGATCTCGAAGATCTCCTGGAGCGCCCGGTCGCGCTGCCGCTGGTAGGCGGCCAGGGCCGTGGCCTCATCGGCGTCTGCGGCCAGCGCCCGGTCGAGCGCGACGGCCAGCAGCTCGGCGTCGCGGAAGGCGTCGCTCATGCCGTAGGCGGTGATGGCGTCGCGGTAGTAGCCGGCGTCCCCGACCAGGGCCCAGCCGGGGCCGAACGCCTGGCGGACCTGGTTGGGCTGGCGGAGCATGCCCTGGATCGGCGAGGTGCGGCGGGCCTTACGCAGCCGCTCGGCCAGCTCGGGGTGCGACCGCTCCAGCAGCGTGTCGAACGCCTCGGCGCGCGACCCGCTCCGGCGCCGGACCGCCCTGGCGTCGGCGGCGGAGTTCAAGACCCAGATGCACGCCTGCCCGTCGTGGGTCGGGAACACCCCGGCGAAGGACCGCTCGGCCACGAAGAACTCGAAGCCGGCCCACCGGCTGCCCGCGTAGTAGGCGTACTGGGCGGCGCTGCCCGCCTGGCCGGCCTGGTTGACCCGGGCGCCGACCAGCTCGGCGACCCGCGACCCCAGGCCGTCGGCGCCGACGACATACCGGGCGCCGAGCTCGACCGGGGCGCCGGAGCGGTCCCGCCCGCACACCCCCACCACCCGGCCGTGCCCGTCTCGCCGCAGGCCGGTCACGGTGACGCCGGGCCGCACCTCGGCGCCGGCGCGTTCCGCGGCGGCGGCCAGGATCGTGTCCAGCACGTACCGCCGGGGCGCGACCAGCAGGTCGACCCCGGCCTTCTCCTTGATCGTCCGGCTGACCGCCTCGCCGGCGGCGTTGAAGGTGACCTGCCGGATGGCCGGAGCGCCGCTGTCGAGGACCTCGTCGAGCAGGCCCCAGCGGCGCAGCTGGACCACCCCGCTGCGGGCCAGCGAATGGGTGGACACCGTATCGCTCGGGAACGACGCCTGGTCCACCACGACCACGTCGTGGCCGAGACGGGCCAGCAGCATGGCCGTGGCCGACCCGGCGACTCGTCCGCCCACGACGACGACATCGTGACGTTCGCGGCTCGCGCTCTCCATGGCCATCCGCCTCCCTGCCGGTACGGCGCTCGGGCCTTCGTTCTCATGTCGGTCGGTCGACCGAACTTGACGTAGTATGCCGATGTGGTGAAGTCTTGTCAAGAAATCGATCGACCGACCAACCCTCGGGTGCTGGAGAGGAGCTCCGATGGTGGTGCACGCCGCCGCCGGCCCGGCCGCGGACACCCGCACGCTGATCACCGACGCGGCGCGGTGCCGGCTGCTGGCCGACGGCTTCGCCGGCCTGTCGACCCGCAAGGTGGCCGAGGAGGCCGGGGTGCCGGTCAGCCAGCTCCACTACCACTTCGGCTCCAAGGGCGGGCTCATCCTGGCCCTGTTCGAGGAGGAGAACCGGCGCCGCCTGGACCGCCAGCGGAGCATGTACGCCGAGGACCTGCCGCTGTGGCAGCGCTACGAGCAGGCCTGCGACTTCCTCGAGGACGACCTCGACTCGGGCTATGTGCGGGTGCTGCAGGAGATGGTCGCCGCCGGCTGGTCGAACGCCGACATCGGCGAGGCCGTGCACGAGCTGCTCGGCGGCTGGTTCGCCCTGCTCGGGGCCGTGGCCCGCGAGGCCGAGCGTCGCCACGGGCCGATCGGCCCCTTCACCGCCGAGGAGCTGGCCACCCTGGTCGCCTCCGCGTTCTTCGGCTCGGAGGCGCTGCTGCTGCTCGGCTTCGACCGCCAGGTCCTGCCGATCCGCGCGGCCCTGCGCCGCGTCGGGGTGCTGATCAGGCAGCTCGAGGACGGCAGGGCACGCGAGGCGGCCATGCCCGCCGTCCTGTGACGACGCCCCGGTGGGCGCGGCCCCGGTTCAGCTCAGGCCCGGCCGCCGACGTCCCGCCGGCTCGGCGGCGTCCGGGAGCAGGACCTGGAACGACGCGCCGCCGCCGGGCCGGTCCTGCACCCACGCCCGCCCGCCGTGCAGCTCGGCGAACCGGGCCACCAGGGAGAGGCCGATGCCGACCCCGGGCGCATGGGCGGCCGCCCCGGGCCCTCGGCGGAACGGCTCGAACAGGGTGGCCCGCAGCTCCCGCGGCACCCCGCCGCCGGCGTCCTCGACGGCCAGCAGGACGCCCCCGTCGCGGCGGGCGACCCTGACCCAGACCGGCGTGTCCGGTGTGGTGTGCCGGCCGGCGTTGGCGAGCAGGTTCTCGACGACGCGCTCCACCTTGGCCGAGTCCACCCAGGCCACCACCGGCTCGACCAGCACCTCCAGCTGGCGCCCGCTGCGCTGGCGCCACTCCTGGGCGACCCGGCCGACGAGCGCGGCGAGGTCGGTGCGGCTGCGCTGGGGCTCCAGGATCCCCTTGCTCAGCCGGTCCAGGTCCAGCAGGTCGGCGAGGAGCCGGTCCAGCTTGCCGGCGTTGGCCACCAGCCGGTCGACCAGGTCGACGGTGTCCTCCTCGGTCAGGCTCGACCCGGCCCGCTGGAGGGTGAGGGCGATGCCGATGACCGTCGCCAGCGGGGTGCGCAGCTCGTGGGAGACGGCGTCCAGGAAGGTGTTCTTCATCTCGTCGAGCGCCCGTAGCTGGCGGGCGGCCTGCCGCTCGCGCTCCAGCGCCTGGTGTTCACGCTCCAGCGCCTGGCGCAGCGCCTCCTCGGCCTGCTTCTGCTCGGTGATGTCGATGTAGTAGCCCTGCCAGTAGTCCGGCTCGCCGTGCTCGCCGCGGACCAGCACGGCATGGTCGCGGAGCCAGACCACGCGGCCGTCCTTGGCGATGGTCCGGTACTCGACGTTCCAGGGATCCCCGGTGCGGTCGACGCGCTCGTTCTCGGCCAGCACCCACTCGCGGTCGTCCGGGTGGACCAGCGTCTTCCAGAAGTCCGGTTGCATGGCGTCCTCGACCGTGTAGCCGAACAGCTGCTGGTACTGCGGGCTCTCGTAGACGACGGCGCCGCCGGGGATGTGCACCTCGGAGTAGAGCACCGCCGGGATCTGCTCGGACAGCGCTCGGTAGCGCTCCGCCGTCCCGGGCAGCCAGCCCTGGCCCCGGGGCCGTCCGGCGCGGTCGATCACGGCGCCGGCCAGCTCACCCCAGCCGGCCAGCAGCTCGGCCTCGGGGTCGCCGGCCAGGTGGCTTGGCTCGCTCCAGGCCACCCCCAGCACCCCGGCCACCGACGCGCCGGCGACCAGGGGCACGCACAGTCCGGCCCCCAGGCCCTGGAGGCCGGTCACGGCCAGGGGCGCGCCGGCCTGCCAGACCTCGCCGGCCAGCCCTTCCCCCTTGCCCAGGGTCCGGCCGGCGGCCGAGGCGAAGCGGCCGATCCCACGGCGCACCACCAGCCGGGAGTCGTCGTCGACCAGCCAGAGGAGCGCGTCCCCGGTGCCGGCCAGCCGCGCCGCCCAGGTCACGACCAGGTCGTAGAGGCCGTCGAGGTCTCCGGGGCCGGCCGGGGCCGGCACCCCGGGCCGAGCCTGGGGCGCGCTCCCCGCCCACTCCGACCAGGCGTCGACCTCCATGGCCGGTACGGTACGCGAGCTTGCTTCGTTCGTCATTCCTTCTTGGGGCGGCGGAGCGTCGCGATAAACGATTGCCCAAATCGGCCTCTAGCCGGGTCGGCATTCGATAGGGTTTGCTCCGGATGTCCAGCTGACGGCGCCCAGGCGGGGGAGGGGATGGCCGAGAGACTGAACCCGAGCCCGGTGGCGGCTGGGAAGGATGCCGCTCCCGCGCCCGACAGGGGCGCTCCGGCCCGTCCGGTGGGGCGGGCGCCGTGGCGTCCCCGCTGGCCGGCGGGCCGGCGGCGGCGACCTCCATGGTGGGAGGTGCCGCCCCAGGGCTATCTCGAGGTCGAGTCGCGCTACAGCCCGACCAGCCCCCGGGCGCTCCGCTCGATCGCCAGGGCGACGGTCAAGGCGGGCCTGTCCTGGGACCCGGGCAGCCCGCTGCCCGTGCAGCGCTTCGTCAGCTCGCAGGAGCGGGCGCGCCTGGTCTTCCAGGCCCGACGGGAGCTGCCGAGGGTGACGGCGGTGGCCAGCCAGGTCATGTTGGTCGACCGCCGCCTGGCCCAGGCCGAGGAGACGCTGCGGCAGGCGGTCGACGACCGCCAGGCCGCGGCCGCCGCCGCCGAGACCGCGGCCACGGTGGATGCCCGCCCCGAGCGGCCGGACCGGACGGCCCTGCTCGGCCCCTGGTCGGAGGTGGCCATCCTGGCCGCGACCGCCGGCGGCCAGGCGGTGCTGGCCTCCACGGCGGCCCGCGACGCGCGGCTCGGGCCGCTGGCGCTGGGGCTGCTCGCGGTCGCGGCGGCGGCCGGCTCCGTGGTCGCCGCCCAGCTCACCGCCGGCGGCATCGACCAGCTCGGCGCCACCGCCCAGGGGTCCGTCGGTCAGCGACGGCGGCGCCAGCTGGACATCGGCGTCGCCGGCGGGGCGCTCGTCTGTGGGGTGATCCTGACCACCACCGTCGGCCAGCTCGGGCGCCGGGCCGGCCCGCCGGTCCTGGCCCTGGCGCTGCTCGGCCTGGCCACGGCGGCGGCCTATGCGGCGGCCCCGCACGGGGCCGACGCCGCCGACACCTCCCGCTGGCGGTCGCTGACGAGCTGGCTGCGGCGATACCGGCAGCGGCGCCGCAGCCGCCGGTACCTCCGGGCGGCACGGGCCCGCGAGGCGGCCGCCCAGGCGGCCGTCCACCAGCTGGGCGAGGAGCTCGCCGTGCTCGTCCCCCAGCTGTTCGCGGCCGAGCAGTCGGCGCTGCTGTTCTGGCGCTACCAGGTCGCCATCGGCGACGCCACCCAGCGCGGCTTCGAGCAGCATCTGGCCGCCTACAGCATGCGGCGGACCAGAGGCGTCTGGCGGCCGGTCACTGACTGGTGGCGCGGGTCACCGCCGGCGCCGGCCGAGGCCGGGGAGGGCGTCGCCTCGATCGGCGAGGAGCAGCCCGACTGGGCGGACCAGCTGGCGCGGGTCACCACGGCGGCCAAGCGGGTGCTGGTCCGCCGGGGGCTGCTCGACATCACCCACGGCCTGCGCCTGCCGCCCTCCGTGCCCGGGGCCCCATCTGCCGGCCACAACGGCGGCCCGTCACGGAGCCAGCCGGGGGACGCGCTTGACTCTACGTAGAACTGTTGATTGCGTTTGCCCTCCTTGAGGCGATAGGCCGGTCTCGCATGTCCCTCAGCCTGAGCAGTCTGCTGGTCGATCCGGGCCGGCTTGCCGTCCTGCGGCAGACGAACCTGCTCGACTCCCCCGCCGAGGAAGCCTTCGACCGGATCGCCCGGCTGGCCGCCCGCCTGCTGGAGCTGCCCATCGTCCTGGTGTCGCTGGTCGACCAGGACCGCCTGTTCCTCAAGGCCAGCCTGGGCCTGCCCGAGCCGTGGGCGTCGGCCAGGCAGCTGCCGCTGTCCCACTCGCTGTGCCAGCAGCTGCTCGTCACCCGGCGGCCCCTGGTGATCCCCGACACCGGCCGCGACCCGCCCGGCCGCGACCACCAGGTGGTCTCCGAGCTCGGCGTCGGCGCCTACCTCGGGGTCCCGCTGATCGTCTCGGGCCAGGTGCTGGGAGCGGTCTGCGCCGCCGACCGGCGGCCGCGGGACTGGGTCGAGGACGACCTGGCGACGCTCGCCGACCTGGCCGCCATGCTGGTCACCCAGATCCAGCTGCGGGCCGACCTGAAGGCCAGCTCCCAGGAGCTGCTGGAGCGCCTGCCCGGGGTGGTGTACACGCTCGGCCCGGAGTCGCCCAACCCGGTCCTGTACATCAGCCCGCAGCTCGAGGCCGTGCTGGGCGAACGGGCCGAGGACTGGATCGGCAACGCCGACATCTGGAAGCGCCTGGTGCATCCCGACGACTGCGACTGGGTGGTGGAGGCGTGCGAGCGCACCAACCAGACCGGCGAGCCGTTCTCGGCCGAGTACCGGATGTGCACCCGTGACGGTGAGGTCCGCTGGGTCCGTGACGAGGCGGTCCTGGTCCGGGGCGGCGACGGCCGTCGGCTGTTCTGGCAGGGCATCCTGACCGACCTCACGGCCATGCGGCTGACGGCGGTCCGGCTGGCCGAGGCGCTGGACCGTGAGCAGGACGGCGCCCACCAGATGGCCGCCGCACTCGAGCGCGAGCGGGCGGCGGCCGAGCACCTGCGGGCGGTGGACGAGATGAAGACCGCCTTCCTGCATGCCGTCTCCCACGACCTGCGCACGCCGCTGACCACGGTCCTCGGCATCGCCCTCACCCTGGAGCGCCGCGCGGCCGGCCTGCCCGCCCACGACCTCGCCGACCTGCTGCACCGGCTGTCCAGCAACGCCCGCAAGCTGGACGGGCTGCTTGCCGACCTGCTGGACCTGGACCGGCTCGCCCGGGGCACCCTGACCCCGCGGCGCCAGATGGTCGACGTCGGCGCGCTCGTCCGCCGCGTGGTCGACGAGGCCGACCTGCACGAGGAGCATGCCGTCGTGGTGTCCGCGCCGACCGTGCACGTGGCGGTCGACGCCCCCAAGGTGGAGCGGATCGTGGAGAACCTGGTCGTCAACGCGGCCCGGCACACCGAGACCGGCACCGCCATCTGGGTCCGCGTCGAGCCGCGCCCCGGCGGCGTGCTGCTGGTGGTCGAGGACGAGGGGCCAGGGGTCCCGGTCGAGCTCCGCGAGCAGATCTTCCAGCCCTTCCACCAGGGCCGCAACGTGGCCGACCACGCGCCCGGCTCGGGCATCGGCCTGGCCCTGGTCGCCCGGTTCGCCAGCCTCCACGGCGGCCGCGCCTGGATCGAGGACCGCCCGGGCGGGGGCGCCTCTTTCCGGGTGTTGCTGCCCGACTCCGGCGCCGGCCGCTAGCCGCGACCCGGCCGGGGGGCCGGGAGGCGGCGCCGGACGCGGCCGAGGAGGCCGCCGGCGCTCTGGGCCCAGGTGCGCTCGCCCATCACCCACAGCCAGAGCTCGCGGCGGTAGCCGGCGACGATCCCACCGAAGCGGTCCCGGTCCAGGCCGGCCGCCTCCAGCGCCGGGCCCCAGCGCTCCCAGAGGGGGTCGGCGACGAAGGACCCGGCGTCGACCACCGCGGCGCCCCGCCCGGGGTCCCGCTCGACCAGGGCCCGGGTGCGCCGGCGCAGCTCGACCGGCTCCTCCGGCAGCGACAGGTCGGGCGCCCCGGTCACCGGTCGCGCACCACCGGGGCCCGCTCGGTGCCGGCATAGCGCTCGACGTGCTCGGCGAAGTCGATGAACAGCGGCGCCGAGGGGTCGAAGGGCCGCTTGAGGCTGCGGGTGGCGATCCTGCGGTCGAGCGCGTCGAGCTTGTGCAGCGCCTCCACCCGGTCGAGGTCGCGCAGCTCCAGGCGGTCGCGGACCCGCTCGAAGGCGATCCGGCCGGTCGGGGTGCGGACCAGCACGCTGGAGTAGCCGTCCTCGCTGCCGACGCTGCCGATGGACAGGTCGGCGGCGTGCCCGAGGAAGTCGGCGCACTCGTCGCAGCCCTTCAGGGCGGCCCCGTGGAAGTCGCGCACCGGCTCGTCGACCAGGACCTGGCCGCCGGTGTCCTCGACGATCATCCGGCCGTGGATCACGTCCACCTTGCCGACCCGCTCCAGGGGGATGCCCCGCCGGCGCTGGATCTGCTCGACCATCAGCTTCTCGTAGTTGAAGCTCTTGGTGCACAGCAGGGCGATCGTCAGGGCGACCGCGTCGACCTGGGACGCGCCCCAGGTCCAGGGGCGGGCCTGCATGGCCCGGATGGCCTCGACCTCGCAGGGGGTGCCGACCACGGCGATGCGGGGCTGGGGCGGCAGGTCGTGGCCGGAGAGGTCGAGGGCGGCCAGGGCCAGGGTCTGGTTGTAGAAGCTGCCGGCGCACTCGACGACCTGCTCGGGGCTGGTGGCCAGGAACGGCTCGCCCTTCCAGGGCTCGCTGGGGCTCTCGCGGGCCAGCAGGGCGCCGTCCAGGTCGCCGGCCTCCAGCAGCGCGATCAGCAGGGCGCTGACCACGCCGCCGTCCTGGGCGCCCGGCACCTGCGGCCGCACCCGGGCGGTGTAGGTCTCGTCCACCCGTCCCAGGCCCTGGCCGGCCGGCCCGGCGGCGCCGGTGATCTTCCATTCGGCCCCGTCGGACCCGGCCACCGGCAGCGACCAGGTGGCCTCGTGGCGCATGCCCCCGCGGGGGCAGAAGTCCCAGCACAGCGAGCAGCCGGTGCACATCTTGACCAGCTTGGGCAGGCCGTCGGCGCCGATCCCGATGGAGTCGCTGGGGCAGGCGGCGATGCAGGCCCCGCACTGGACGCAGCGGTCGGCGTCGATCACGGCCGCCTCCAGCTCCCAGAACCAGAGCTTGCCCGGCGCCTCCTCGATGTCGTTCATCTCGTCGCGGATCTTGTATCCGGCCATGTCAGGGCCGCCTTTCCCGCAGGGTCGCCCGCAGCTCGGCGTTGGGCAGCCGCCGGGCCCACTGGTGGAACGCCTCGCCGTCACGTCGCTCGGCGCGGTAGCGGGCCAGCAGGCCGGCCAGGGCCTCGGGCACCTCGTCGACCGGCCTGGCCCCCTCGACCCAGTCGACGAAGGCGGCGTCGGTGCCGAGACTGCCGCCGAGCCCGATGTCGACCGCCTCCAGGATCCGGTCGTCGCGGTGGGCGGTCTCGCCCCGGAAGCCGATGTCGGCGATCTGCGGCTGGGCGCAGGAGGCCGGGCAGCCGGAGAAGTGCATCCGCACGATGCCGTCGCCGGCCTCGTCGGGGCCGAGCCGGCGGTCCAGCTCGCGGGCCCAGGCGGCCGCCCTGGCCTTGGTCTCGACGATCGCGAAGCGGCAGAACTCGTTGCCGGTGCAGGCCACCACCCCGCGCTCGAAGGCGCCCGGGGTGGGCGAGTGGGTGGCCAGCAGCGGCTCGGCCAGCAGCGCCTCCACCCGCCCGGCGGGCACGCCGGTGAGGATCAGGTTCTGGTCGGTGGCCAGCCGCAGCCCGCCGTCGCCGTGCGCTTCGGCAAGGCGGGCCGCCTCGACCAGGCTCCTCCCGGCCATGCGGCCCACGGTGACGTTGAGGCCGACGTAGTGCAGGCCGGGCTGGCGCTGGGGGTGCACGCCGACGTGGTCGCCGCGGTAGCGGCGGGTCAGGGCCTGGCCGGCCGCCTCCAGACCGAACCCGGCCCGGGAGGCCAGCTCGGCCCGGAACCGCTCGGGGCCCAGCTCCTGGACCAGGTAGCGCATCCGGGCCAGGCCGCGGTTCTCGCGGTTGCCGAGCTCACCGAACAGCTGGGCGATGGCCCGGAACAGCTCGACCACCCGGCCGGGGTCGGGAGGGACGAACACGTCGATGTCGGAGGCCATCCGCGGGCCGTCCGAGAGCCCGCCGCCGACCAGCACGTTGAAGCCCACCGTGCCGTCGTCCAGCCGGGCCGGCCACAGCCCGATGTCGTTGATCTCGGCCTGGGCGCAGTCCTCGCGGCAGCCGGTGACGCTCAGCTTGAACTTGCGGGGCAGGTTGGCGTACTCGCGGTTGCCGGTGAAGAAGTCGGAGACGGCCTGGGCCACCGGGTGGGCGTCGAGCACCTCGTCGGCGTCCAGGCCCGCCACCGGGCAGCAGAGCACGTTGCGGGCCGAGTCGCCGCAGGCCTGGACGGTGGTCATGCCCACCGCCTCCAGCCGCGACCAGATCTCGGGCACGGCGCCGATCCGGACCCAGTGGAGCTGGACGTCCTGGCGGGTGGTGATGTCCAGGTAGGCGTCGCCGAACACCGGGTTGGGGGCCGGGCCGCGGGCGAACTCGTCGGCGACCTGGCCGATGACCCGGGCCTGGGCGGCGTGCAGCCGCCCGCCGGGGACCTTGATGCGGAGCATGAACGCGTCGCCGCCCTGGCGCTGGGGGTAGAGGCCGACCCATTTCAGGCGCTCGACCTCGCCGGGGACGGTCTTGATGGCCTCGGGGCCCTCCCGGGCGTAGCGGTCCACCACCGCGTCCCGCACGTCCAGGGGATGGCGCTCGAGCTTCCACCGCTCGACCTGGTTGAGCTCCTTGACCTCGCGGAGGTAGCGCATCGTCAGCCTCGTCGCGTCCGGTAGCCGTCGGCGAGCAGCCGGGCGACCTCGGGTCGGGAGAACTCGGGCGGGGGCAGCTCGCCCCGGCCGAGCAGCTCGCGCACGGCCGTGCCGGACAGCTGCACCCGGGTGGCGGCCGGGTGCGGGCAGGTCCGGCTGGTGGCCATGGCCTGGCAGTGGCGGCACCAGAAGGCGTGCTCGAACCGGAGGGGCTGGATGCCGAGCTCGCCCGGGTCGTAGGCGTCGAAGGCCTCCTGGGCGGCGTAGGTGCCGTAGTAGCTGCCCACGCCGGCGTGGTCGCGGCCGACGATGAAGTGGGTGCAGCCGTAGTTCTTGCGCACCAGGGCGTGGAACACCGCCTCCCGCGGCCCGGCGTAGCGCATCGCCGCCGGGAACGCGCTCAGCAGCGCCCGGCCGGCCGGGTAGTAGCCCTCGAGCAGCACCCGGTAGCAGGCCATCCGCAGCGCGGCGGGCACGTCGTCGCCCTTGGTCTCGCCGACCAGCGGGTGCAGCAGCAGCCCGTCGACGTGCTCCAACGCCACCTTGTGCAGGTACTCGTGCGCCCGGTGGACCGGGTTGCGGGTCTGGAAGCCGGCCAGGGTCCGCCAGCCCCGGGCGGCCGCCTCGGCTCGGACCTGGGCCGGGGTGAGCCGCGGCCCCAGCTCGGCCGGGGCCGCCGGCAGGCGCAGCACGTGCACCGGCCCGCCGACCAGCGGGCCGGGGCGGGCCAGGGTCGCCGCCACCCCCGGGTGGGCCGGGTCGTCGGTCTCGAACACGAGCTTGGCCTCGGTCGCCGGGTCGGGGTCGTGCACCGCCTCGACGTCGACCACCGCCAGCACCGTCCCGTCCCGGTCGGTCAGGGCCAGCCGGTCCGGGCCGGAGGCCAGCGCCTCGGCCGGGACCGGGAGCACCACCGGCAGCGTCCACACCTGCCCGCCGGCGAGCCGTCCGCGCTCGACCACGGCGGCGTAGTCGGCCGGGCCGAGGAACCCGGTCAGCGGGGAGAACGCCCCCACGGCCAGGCACTCCAGGTCGGCCAGGGCACGGCCGTCCAGGGGCACGGCCGGCAGCCGGGCCGCCTCGGCGGCCAGGGCGTCGGCCCGGTCCGGGGCGACCAGCCGCTCGGTCAGGCGCCCGCCGTGGGGGGCCGGCGGCGACAGGGCGCTGGGTGGGGCCGCGGTCATGATCCGCTCCCGACCAGCTCCGGGGCCGGGCGGCCGTCGAGCAGGGCCAGCACGCGGGCGGCCGAGGCCTCCGGGGGCTCGCCAGCGGTGTCGAGCACCAGCTCGGCGGCCAGCGGCGCCTCGTACGGGTCGTCGACCCCGGTGAGGCCGCGCAGCTCCCCCCGCGCCTGGCGGGCGTACAGGCCCTTGACGTCCCGGGACCGGCAGGTGGCCAGGTCGGTGGCCACGTGCACCTCGACGAAGCCGCCGACCTGCTCGACGGCCGCGCGGACCTCGTCGCGGACCGCGCGGTAGGGGGAGATGGCCGACACCAGCACGGTGACCCCGTGGCCGGTCAGGAGCCCGGCCACGTACCCGATGCGGCGGATGTTCTCGTCCCGGTCGGCCTTGGAGAACCCGAGGCCGCGGGACAGGTGGGTGCGGACCACGTCGCCGTCCAGCAGCTCGACCGGGTGGTCGCGTTCGGCCAGCCGGTCGCCGACCAGGTTGGCGATGGTGGTCTTGCCGGCCGAGGGCAGGCCGGTGAACCAGACGGTGACCCCTTGCGGAGTCGGGCGCAGCGGCGCCCTGGTGGCGAAGGCCACGGTGCGATGTCCTCTCGACGCGCGCGGAAACGAGGTCGGAGCGGCCCGAGCGGTCGAGAGCGTGGGTGCGCGCTACGTTGCGCGGAGTGACCGCCGGGCCCCGGGACACGCGCAACGGACGACACGCCCGTAGTCAAGGGCGCGGTTGCGGGTGAGGCGAACGCCGGTCATGGGCCAACAAGGTGCCGGAGAGCGCCCGAGTCTGTCAATGGCCGGGCGGCTGGAGCCCGGGGAGGACCTCGGCCAGCTCGGTGAGGAGGCGGCGCTTGGGCCTGGCCCCGACGATCCGGGCCCGTTCGACGCCGTCGACGAACACCAGCAGGCTGGGCAGGGCCAGGGTGCCGTAGCGGCGCACGAGCCCCGGGTTCTCGTCGGCGTCGACCTTGGCCACGAGCAGCTTGCCGGCCTGCTCGGCGGCGACCTCCTCGAGGACCGGGTCGAGCCACCTGCAAGGCGGGCACCACCCGGCCCAGAAGTCGACCAGGACCGGGAGCCGGGCCTGGAGCACGGCGCGGTCGAAGGTCGCCTCGGTCACGGCGACGGCCCCTTGGTCGGTGATCATCCGGTTGCCTCCTTGCCCGGCCCCGCGCCGGCCTCCAGGTGGCGCAGCTCCCGCGCGACCCGGTCGCGGAGCGACTGCAGCTCCCCGATCCGCGAGTCCAGCTCGGCCAGCTTGCGCCGGTAGACGTCGATGCCGCCGGGGCAGGCCCGCCGCGCCTGGATGCCGGCGTGCAGGCAGTCCACGAACGGGCGGATCTCCTCGAGATCGAACCCGTTGACCAGCAGGGAGCGGATCTCGCCGACGAGCCGCAGGTGGGCCTCGTCGTAGTCGCGGTAGCCGTTGGGGTCGCGGCGGGCCGCCATGAGGCCCCGCTGCTCGTAGTAGCGGATCGACCGGGCGCTGGTGCCCGACCGCCTGGCGAGTTCCCCGATGCGCATCTGTCCTCCTCCGCCGGCCACGGTAGAGCCTGACACCAGTGTGAAGGTCAAGCCCCCGGATGGCGCGAGCCGGCGCAGGTGGCCGCCGGGGCCCGGCCGGCCCGCCGGCTACCCGGCGGGAGGCGCCGGCCCCTGGCCCTGTTCCAGGCGCATGTAGCCGGCCGAGTGCACCCCCACGGCCAGGAGCCCGGTGACCACGACCGCCACCCCGGCGACCCAGAAGATGTGCCAGAAGCCGGCGACCAGGCCGCCGAAGGCGCACGATTGCCCGACCACCTGGGCGATGGTGACGACCCTGGAGTTCGCCGCGCGGCGGCGGAAGGCCTCCTGGCGGCTGACCATCACCAGGGCGGCCAGCAGCGGGATGGCCACCGCGAAGGCGACGACGCAGATCCTGGCCGTAAGGTCGAGCGACGGCG